>OGYK01000051.1_pt1 | contig 92693 bp, 65 predicted proteins | sample 1576501 | NCBI WGS metagenome assembly OGYK01 (sample SAMEA3541530, study PRJEB24748) | human gut metagenome | biome: human gut; feature: human-associated habitat; material: faeces | place: China | collected 2012
GGAGAAACTGCCAGTGTCAGGTTCTCTCATAGGTTATGAATCCAGAATACGAAGGAGCGGAGGAGGGTGAGAATGAACAGAGAAGCATTATTTTGTGATGGAACAGGCGATTATGTCATTCCGGCAGAACCGGAGATAAATGAAAAGGTGGTTCTGCGTTTTCGTACAGCCCACAATGATGTGGATGAGGTGAAGCTCCATGCAGGAGAACAGATCTATACTTTATGGAAAATGCAGACGACTGGTGAATTTGATTTTTATGAGATCGAATATCAGTTGGGAACTGAGCCGTTCCGCTATTATTTTGAGATCAAGAAAGGAACAGAGATCTGCTATTTCAGCCGGTATGGTGTGACCTACCGGGCAGAAGAGTACTATTCCTTTATTATCCAGCCGGGATTTTCCACACCGGAATGGGCAAAAGGGGCGGTCATGTATCAGATTTTTGTAGACCGTTTCTATAACGGAGATCCGACAAATGACGTAGAAGATGATGAATATATTTATATCGGAGCTCCATGTAAAAAAATTAAGGATTGGAGTCAGGCTCCGGCATCCATGGATATCAGGAACTTTTATGGCGGAGATCTGCAGGGAGTCATGGATAAGCTGGACTATCTGCAGGATCTTGGAATCGAGGTGATTTACTTTAATCCTCTGTTCGTGTCTCCGTCGAACCATAAGTACGACTGTCAGGATTTCGCAACAAACTGGTACTCATAGGTATGATTTCTCCCGATGTGACTACTGACATCATTAGGTCTATTATTGACAAAGGTGAGAAGCGTGACGGCTACATGCCCACCTTCTTCCATGGTGATCACGCTTCCACTTTTATTTCTGGTTCTTGGTTGCGTGGTTTGCATGATTTCGATCTGGAGCGTGCTTATAAGTTGATTCTGAAAAATGCTACGGTGCCCGGTAAAGGAGGACGTCGCTATTTGGATGAGTATATGGAGCGAGGTTGGATTGCTGAAAAAGACACAGTGAATGTACCCACATGGGACGAATACAAAGGGGCTGTGACCAAGACCCAGGAATATGCTTACGATGACTATGCCGTAGCCTTGGTAGCCAAGGAGCTGGGAGATGAAGCCAACTACAAACTGATGATGGAACGCTCCAACAACTACAAGACGCTATTCGACCCCTCTACCGGCTTTTGGAGAGGTAAGATTGACGATGGTAGCTGGATTCAGGATTTCGATCCGTATTATCCCTATTACCAGTACATGTACCGTGAGGCCAATGCATGGAACGCCCTCTTCTTCGCCCCCCACGACCCCGAAGGCATGATTAAGCTCTATCCCAGTAAAGAGGCGGTGGAGGCTAAACTGGATTCCTTATTCAGCGAACCGTGGAGAGGTTACGAGGCCCACAACCTGACCGGATTCATCGGAAACTATTGCCACGGAAACCAGCCGGGACACAGCATTCCTTACACCTATTATTTCATAGACAAACAAGAGAAAGCCCAATGCATTCTCGACAGCTTGATGAACCACTACTATGACATGGGTGCCGACAAGCTGGCTTATGCAGGGATGGATGATGCCGGCGAGATGTCTTCGTGGTATGTGCTCAATGCTATTGGACTTTACACTTATTCGCCTGCCGATCCTGAATATATTGTTACTGTTCCCTTGTTCGATAAAGTGACGTTCAATCTGAATGGTCGTCCCTTTACGATTGTGAAGAAAGGAAGCGGCAAGAAGATTATTGACATTACTTATGACGGTAAAAAGATTGACGGTTACTTTATCACCCATGACCAACTGAGGGAGGGCAAGGAACTGGTGATTACTACGGAATAGATAAACAATGGAGTTATGAAAAGAAATATACTGCTTCTATTCACATTCTTTGCTTGCATTACTGTACAAGGGCAGACTCCGGTTCGTTTGGTTGATCTGAGGAGCGAACATCTTGACAGACCTATAGGTTTGGATAATCCCGTTCCACGCCTTTCTTGGCGGATGGAAGATGGTAGGCAGGGAGCTGTGCAGACTTCCTGGCGGATTGTGGTAGACGAAGACTCGTTGAATGTGGTCAATGGCTGTGGCAGGATGTGGGATAGTGGAAAGAACGATTCCCGTAATCAGCTTGTGGCCTATGCGGGCAAAAAACTGCAGCCTTTCACTAGATATTATTGGAAAGTAATCTGCAGCGACATGGAATATAAGGAGACTGCTTCTCCTGTCTCTTACTTTGAAACGGGCATGATGGGGATGCAACATTGGCAAGGTGCTTGGATTGGCGATGGCAAGGATATTCATTATGGGCCTGCCCCTTACTTCCGAAAAGAGTTCAAGACCGGCAAAAAGGTAAAGTCAGCGCGTGCTTATATTGCCGCTGCTGGACTATATGAGCTTTACATCAATGGCGAGAAGATAGGAGACCACTGCCTTGCCCCTCTCTATACCCGCTTTGATCGTCGCAACTTGTATGTGGCTTATGATGTGACTTCACAATTACAGAATGGTGACAACGCTATTGGCGTACTTTTGGGTAACGGCTGGTATAACCATCAATCCAAAGCAGTGTGGGACTTCGACCGTGCCCCTTGGCGCAACCGTCCCGCTTTCTGTCTGGACTTGCGCATTACTTACACCGATGGAAGCGTGGAGACTATTCCCACCGATCTCAGTTGGCGGACAGCGTCGGGTGCAATCACTTTTAATAGTATCTATACTGGCGAGCACTACGATGCACGTCTGGAACAGAAAGGATGGAGCACTCCGGAATTCGATGATTCCAAGTGGCGCGGAGTAGCCTATCGGAGTGTACCTTCTTCCAATGTCACTGCCCAGCAAGTACATCCCATCCGTAATGTAAAGATTTTCCCCGCCGTCTCTTTCCGCAAAGTGGACGAGAAAACATACATCTATGATTTCGGGCAAAATATGTCCGGTGTGACTTGTATTCATGTTTCGGGTGAACGGGGAACGGAGGTCAGAATCAAACATGGCGAACGCTTACATCCAAATGGCCGCCTCGATCTCTCGAACATTGATGTCTACTTTCGAGGCGATAAGGAGAAAGACCCTTTTCAGACGGACATTCTCATTCTGAGTGGAGAAGAGGATGAGTTCATGCCCCGATTTAATTACAAGGGATTTCGTTATGTGGAGGTAGTGGCAGATAAGCCTATTGAGCTTGACCAAAACAGCTTGATTGCTTACTTCATGCACAGTGATGTGCCGGCAGTAGGTAGCTTGGAATCTTCGAGTCCACTGATAGGCAAGCTGCTCCATGCTGCCAATCACTCTTACCTTTCCAATCTGATGGGCTACCCCACCGATTGCCCTCAGCGCGAGAAGAACGGTTGGACTGGTGACGGTCATTTTGCCATTGAGGCAGCATTTTATAACTTTGATGGAATTACCGTTTACGAAAAATGGTTGGCCGACCATCGTGACGAACAGCAGCCCAACGGAGTGCTGCCCGATATTATTCCAACTGGTGGATGGGGATATGGTACAGACAACGGGCTGGACTGGACTAGTACTATTGCCATCATCCCTTGGAATATCTACCTCTTCTACGGTGATAGCAAGCCCTTGAGCGATTGTTACGAGAGCATCAAACGTTATGTGGATTATGTGGAGCGTATCTCTAACAATCATCTCACTACGTGGGGGCGCGGAGACTGGGTGCCGGTGAAGTCAAAATCCAATAAAGAGCTGACTTCCTCGGTCTACTTTTATGTAGATACCAAGATTTTGGCCGCTGCTGCCAAACTCTTCGGCAAACAGGCCGATTACGAATATTATAATGCCTTGTCGGAGGAGATAAAGCAAGCTGTCAATGATAAGTTCCTGAATCGAGAAACAGGCATCTATGCCGAAGGTTCACAAACCGAATTGAGTGTTCCCTTACAATGGAAGATTGTGCCCGAAGAGTTGATAGGAAAAGTGGCAGCTAACTTGGCACATAAGGTAGAGGAGGACGGTTTTCACTTGGATGTGGGTGTATTAGGAGCTAAAGCTATTCTGAATGCACTCAGCGAAAATGGTTATGCTGAAACAGCTTATAAGGTGGCTGTACAGGACACTTATCCTTCATGGGGTTGGTGGATGGTGAACGGTGCCACTACGCTGCTCGAGAACTGGGATTTGCAGGCTACTCGTGACATCTCGGACAATCATATGATGTTCGGTGAAATAGGTGCTTGGTTCTACAAGGGGCTGGGAGGTATTTTCCCTGATCCCGCGCAACCTGGTTTTCAAAACATTCTGCTCCGTCCCCATTTCATAAAGGGATTGAAACGGTTTGAAGCTCGTCATCGGTCGCCTTACGGTGAAATTGTTTCTCGCTGGGAATGGAAAGGGAAATGTGTGCATTATGAAGTTACAGTGCCCGCTAACAGTACAGCTACACTCACTTTACCTGACAAGGCCGAGAATGTACGGGTGGTGGAACTGGCGGCAGGAAGATATGAGTTTATTGTAAAGTGACCTTGTACTTCATTTATGCTTGCAAATATGTAATTAGCGGGTTTGCCACGTTGTTGTGGCATAACTCGCTAATTTTTATAGTCGGTATGTTAAGGGATGGCTTTTTCATTCTTATAGCCTGATCTTTCCCTCCAACCGTATATCTTCCGACGAAGCCCCTATCAGCAGCTTCACCGTTCCGGGTTCTACAACGAACATCTGCTTTCCTTCGTTCCAATAGCCGAGCTCCTCTTTGGGAACGGTAAGCGTCACTTCCCGGGTTTCGCCGGCCTTGATGGGGATACGCTTGAAGGCGCGCAACTGCTTGGAAGGACGTTCCACTTTGGAGTCCGGATAGCTGGCATAGAGCTGTACGACTTCTTCTCCGTCGCGTCCGCTGGTATTCTTCACTGATACCGTCACGCGGATGTTCTTCTTGTCTTGCTTGACGGATTCAATCTTCTCGTACGTAAAGTCGGAATAGCTCAGACCATAGCCGAAAGGATAGAGCACAGGGCCTTGGTGGTACATATACGTACGTCCGTTGCGGATGTCGTAGTCCATCATGTCGGGCAGGTCGATGATGTCTTTCACCCACGTCTGTACGGTACGTCCGGCTGGATTTACCTTGCCAAAGAGTACGTCGGCCAGTCCGTTGCCCTGCTCCTGGCTGCAGTGGGTGATGTGGACGATGGCAGGCACGTGCTCCTGGCTCCAGTTGATGGTATAGGGGAAACTGCTGACGAGCACTAGTATGGTATTGGGATTGGCTTTGAGCACCAGCTTCACCAAGTCTTCATCGGGCAGCATCAGCGATTTGCGGTCCACGGCTTCGCGGCCGTCACTGGGGACGGGAGAGAACTTCCAGTCCGCACGTGTGCCGTAAGGATGGTTTCCTACACATACAATGGCGATGTCGGCGGCTGCGGCAGCCTTTTCCGCCTGGCCCATGCGGTTGTCTTCGGCGTGGATGACTTCGGTATCTTCCTTTACAGCATTGCGTATGCCGCTCAGAATCGTTGTTTCGTAAGGCGGGGTACCACTATACCAGTCTTGCACGATTTTGTCCGAATACGGGCCTATAACGGCTATTTTACGCAGCTTTCCGGCATCGAGTGGCAGGAGATTCTTGTTTTTCAATAACACCACAGACTTGGCGGTGACTTCCCGTGCCAGCCTGCGGGCTTCTGCTGTCATGAAAGGCGGTGCCTGCGTACTGTCCTTTCCGATGGAGAGATAAGGGTTACGGGAGTGGTCCCCGTCCAGCAAGCCAAGCTTGAGGGCGACGAAGATGTTCCCGCGGATGGCTTTGTCAATGTCGACTTCGGTCAGTAATCCCTTTTCCAGAGCTTCCTTGACGTAAGGAACGTATGCGTCGAGAAATTGTCCTGTGGTGGCTTTTACTACGGCAGCGGCACCCTCCGCAAAGCTCGGAAAACTCTTGTGCGCTTCAATCAGCAGTTTCAGGGCACCGCCGTCCGTACAGATGATACCGTTGTTGCCCCACTGCTTGCGGGTAATCTCTTCGAGGCAGGGATGGATGGACATGGGGATGCCGTTCCAACTGTTGTAGGCGGCCATGAAGGCACGGCTGCCTCCCTCGGTGATACCTTTATAGAAAGGATAAGCGTAGTATTCATGGAACAGCCGCGTGTCGAAGTCGGAGGAAGTGCTGTCCCGTCCGTCCTCGTTACTATTAGCAAGGAAGTGTTTCATCAGAGAGGCAGTTTTCCAGTAGCGGGGATGATTGCCTTGCAGGCCGCGTACGCTGGCAATGGTGAGTTGGGCGGTGAGGAAAGCATCTTCTCCGAAACTCTCCTCGGTACGTCCCCAGCGCGGGTCGCGGGCAAGGTCGGCATTCGGAGCGCGCATCACGAGGGCATGACGCTTGTTACCGGTGGTCTGCATGTAGTAGCGGGCTTCTTCAGCGGCTTGTTCCGCTACTTTCTGCACCAAATCGGTGTCCCATGTGGAGCCCAGACCGTAGGACTGGGGGAATATGGTGGTGGGGCAGTCGGTAGGGACTACTTTCCCGTCTTCCGTTCTTTGGCGTCCACCCCACATGGCAGGACCGCCGAGGGTCAGCCCGTGCAGTCCTTCGTAGTGTCCGCAACGGGGAATGTTGAAGCGGGGGACACCGAGGTCGGTGGAAAGAAGGTTTATCTTTTCATCCAATGTCAGGATGGAGAGAAGATGTTCCACGCGCTGTTCGTCACTGAGCGTGGTATCTTGAAAGGCTTGTGTGTGTTGTGCGCTTGCCTGTAAGCCGAATAGCAGGGGCAAGGCGAGGAACAATAACTTGTTTCGCATGGGGTATTAGGGTTTAATGTGTTTGATATACCGGTTATGGGATTGATATCCGTTGTAACTGTCCGTCCTGCGGCAGGCAGAGCAATCCTTCAGCTTTCTTTTCGTCTGCCAGATACTTCTTCCACGTAATCTTGTCCCATTTCATCTGGTCTGTACATTGTGCCACGGGGATATGGGGGATGGCCGAACCGTCCTTTACAAGAATGACGATGGGCAGGACGCCGCACTCGATATGGTTCCATCCCGGAGCATACACCTTTCCGGTCTGGTAGTCTATCCACTTCTGTCGTCCGGGGAGGTAGACATCCCGTCCGCTGCCCTCTTCGAGCATGGGTGCCACGAGGAGGTTGGAGCCGAACATGTACTCGTCCTCTACCAGCCATGCACCCGGGTCGTCGGGATACTCCAGCAACAGGGCGCGGAGCATCGGCCAGCCGTTTTCGGTGCACTCTTTGGATTGTGCGTATACATAGGGCATCAGTTTGTACTTCAGCTCGGCGCAACGGCGGAAATAGTCTGTGAACTCTTTCCCGTAGTACCACGGCTCAGTGGGAGGTGCTCCGTGCACGCGGCTGTGGCTGGTGAGGAAGCCGAAGGGCAGCCAGCGGCGGTAGAGGCTTTCGGGGCTTTGGGTCACGAAGCCGCCTATGTCATTGCTCCAGAAGCAGAACCCGCTCAATCCGATGGAGAGACCGCTGCGGACGGTTCCCTCGAAACCGGTTTCGGTGGTGGCGGCATCACCGCCCCAGTGCAGCGGGTAGCGTTGTGAGCCTGCCCATGCAGAGCGTGCCCAGATGATGTTTTCGCCGTGCAGCTTCTTGATGATGTCGGCCACGGTTTTGTTGTAGCGCAGCGGGTAGAGGTTGTGTTCGTACAGTCCGCTACGGCCGTTGGCATAGATGGCATCCAGCGGGGCACCTTCGCCGAAGTCTACTTTGATGGCGCCTACACCCATTTCAATCAGATTGCCGAGTTTTTCCTGATACCACTTCACGGTTTCGGGGTTGGTGAAGTCCAGCACCACGTCCTCGTAGGGGAGCTGCCCCTTACCGTTGCGTACGTACAGACCGCGTTCCACCAGCTCGGGGAAGAACTTGTTTTTCGGAGTGAAGTAGGGGAGTTGCCAGAGGCAGGTGCGGAAGCCTTGTGACCTTAGGTCGGTGAGCATCTGCCGGGGATTGTCGAAGCGGTCGGCGGCAAAGGCGTAGTCGCATTGCCAGTCCACGCCGAACCAGCCGGTATCGAAGTGGATGACATCACTCGGTATTTTGTTCTCACGCAGTTTCCGGGCTACATCGCGGCCCTCTGCTTCGCTGAAGTAGGTGATGCGGCTCATCCAGGTGCCGAAGCTCCACAAGGGGGGCATTTCGGGCCGTCCTACCAATGCGGTGTATTCGCTCAGCATCTCCTTCGGCGAACCCAGGAAGATGAAGATGTCCATCGCTTCGTCTGCCATAAAGAGTTTGGTGGCTCCGATGTAGGAGCAGCCGAAGTCGCAGGTCACGGGGGCGGAAGTGTGCATAAACATGCCATAGCCGCGGTTACTGAAGAAGAAGGGGATAGGCTTGTACATATCCGGAGTTTCGGGGCCCTGCGGGTCGGTGACAAAGAGGTTGACCTTTTGTCCGGCCTTGTTCAGTGCGGTGGCGGACTCGCCACAACCGTAGATTTTTTCGTTCGGCGCAAGGCTGAACACGGGATTGATACTGCGTGAGTTGTCCGAACCTCTCTTGATAAAGCTGAATGGAGGTACCTTGACCTGTGTGGAGTCGTTGTCGCTCCAGCAACGGGTCTGTGTCAGCAGGCGTCCGTCGGCATCTTTCAGCACCAGGCGCCAGGGGTAATTCTCGATGAGCAGGCTGCCGTATCGGGAGGTGTACAGTGTACCTTTATCCGTCTTCTCGGCTTTCCAGAAGGAGCGTCCGTCGGCGGGCTTTCCTATGAGCATAGGGTCGTCGGTATCTTCTTTCGGCACGATGGGCGAGGTAAGCATACGGATGCGGAGGGTACGTTCGCTGACCGGTTCGACGGTGAACGTCAGTTGCGGATTGTTGTCGTAGGCCGTCTCCGGGAAGTCCAGCGACTGGAGGGGCTGGTGCAGGTAGGTGTTTGCATTGAATGCCTGGCGGGGCATCAGTTGTTGGCGTTTCCACTGGACAGTCCCCTTGCCGGTGGAGGTGTCGAACGATACCAGGCTGTCGGCAAAGAAATAGGTGTTGCTGAGGTCCAGAAAATCCTGGCTCATGTCTTTCGACTGGGAAAGCAGGTATTGCACGCCGGCATTTGTTTTCAGTTGGGCATGCGCGGGCGGGGTGGCAGTTGCTGCCAGCAGCATAAAAGCTGCCCCTTTCATCAGTTGTCTCTCTTTCATGATAAATATATGATTTACGGTTGCTGTTTCGATGCCGTAAAAGTAGAGAAATCTACACAGATGAAAGGGGTAGGTATGTTGCTTATGTAGGGCCTAAATGTTTATTTGGAAGCTTTCTTTCCGTAGAAACACATGAAATACACCCCGATAATGACAAATGGGATGCTGAGCCATTGGCCCATGTTCAGCGACATGCTGTCTTCAAAGTTCACCTGGTTTTCTTTCAGGAACTCGATGAAGAAACGGAAGGTGAAGATCTCCGTCAGGCAGAGGCCGAAGAAGAAACCGCGGTGATAGGGTAGGGAAGCCTCGGCTTGCACGGCGGTTGATTTCCGCTTGGTGGTGCTGAAGTCTGTCTCGAGCTTGGTCTCTTGTTTCTTCTGCCCGCGTTTGTATAGCCAGACCATTCCCAGGAAGAAAATAAAGTAGGCGATGGCCTCGTAGAGCTGTGCCGGATGGCGGGGCAGCATGTCTTCCCGTTCGAAGATAAATGCCCAGGGCACGTCGGTCGGTTTGCCGATGATTTCGGAGTTCATCAGGTTGGCAAGGCGGATGCAGCAGGCTGTGATGGGGGTGGCAACGGCTATCATGTCGAGCACGTCCATGTAGTGCATCTTCGTCTTGCGGCAGTACATCCAGAGGGCGATAATGAGTCCCAGCGTGCCGCCGTGGCTGGCAAGGCCGGTGTAGCCCGTCATCTTCCAACTGCCGTCCGGCAGGATTTTTATGGGGAGAATCATCTCGAGGAAATGGTCCTGGTAGTAGGCCCAGTCATAGAATATGCAGTGACCCAGTCGTGCGCCTATCAGTATGCCGAAGAAGCAATAGAAGAAAAGAGGTTCGAATTTCTTTTCGTCTATTTTGCGGTCGCGGTATTCACGTTGCACGATGAAGTAGGCAAGAGCAAGGCCGATAATCCATAACAGTCCGTAGTAGCGGATGGATATGCCGAAGAACTTGAACAGTTCGGGGTCGGGATTCCAGTTGATGGTGAGTAATGATAACATATTATTGAAGAATTAAATTACCGAATTACGGGGTTGTCCGGGACAAAGGTATGAAAATATCTTGTAAATGCGTTTTCTTGGGGGAGAATATGTGGGAGGCTGTGCATAAAGTCGGAAAAAGAAAATTAAAAATGGCGAGCTTTGTTGTAAGCATATTGTTTTTTACCTATTTTTGTAATCGGATAGAGCAAGCTCTTTCCAAGACATATAGAAAATAAAGAAGCGTTATGCTCATCTTGTAAAGTTGAAAACGTAGGAAACTTTCAATACATGATACAAGAAGATGGCATAGTGGTTCTCACGCCGTATAGCGTGGGCTGCTATCTCCACACTTGTATCAGAGGTTTTCCTACGACCTTCAACTTTAAACGTGGTATAGTCAGTTCACGCTTCGTGGTTTTAACAAGCTCTTGAGGACTGCGGGGCGGCATTAATCGGCATTATGAATCATCTGAAATTCATCTGTTTCCTTTCTTGTTTTTTCATTACTCTTTCTTCTTGCAGCGATAACAATCTGGCTCAAAAGGCCGACGGATGCTGGCAAGGCGAATTCAATCTAAAGAATGAAGAAGGTTTACCCTATTCATTGACTACTATCTATCGTTTCAACTACAAGGAAAACTCGGAAAAAGATGGTGGAACGTTTATTCAGTCCAATAGGGCTTTGCAGCAATTCCAAGAAGATGGTATTATGGTGAAGGCAACGGTTCTCAGTGAAATCAAGGGTAATTGGGAAGTCTTGTTCGGAGACCTTTGCCTGACTTACAAGTTGTCTTCCTTGGAGGTTCGTGTGACGGATGTGAAGTATAAAATTTCGCAAAAGGCCGATATGGGTACTCAATTCGGCATTATCGAACATGAGTTGGCCAGTACTTTCACCGGAGGTGCCTCTATGAAGGAATTGCTTGCCGAAGAGATGCGAAAGGAGGCCTATCAGAGTCTGTATGCCCGATATATGAACGACAATGAAGAAGAAAAACTTTATACGGGACTGGAAATCAATGAAGATACACTTTCCTTTGAAACAATAGATGAAGGAATCGTTCGGTTCGTCAGGATTGATAAAGAATTGGATGATAGCCAGAAACACTGATGATAATAAGTATAAAATACCAGAACATTATGGAACAAACAAAAAAATGCCCTTATTGCGGAGAAGAAATCTTGGCAGAGGCAAAGAAGTGCAAGCATTGCGGTGAATGGCTGGAAGGTGTACATCCCCAACCTAAAGCGAAAGAATCATTATCGGCTGTAGAAGTCAATACCATAGAGGTACCTTATTCTACGAAAATCATAGCTTTAATATTCTATCTGATTATTGCAGGGGCTATTATAGGTGCTGTACATGATGACAGATTGGAGGCTATTGTTGCATTTACTGATGGAGCAGACCGGTTCAGTGGTCTATTTTCTTTGTTGCAGTATATTCCGGAGTGGTTGGGAATGATATTGGAAGGCTATGGATTTGTCATTTTGTTATCGGCTTTTCAAAAGGGAATGAAAAAGCAACCCAGGCCTTTGTCTATGCTTTTAGGGACAGCGGTAATTCTCAATTCTATACTTTTCAGCTTACTTATCATAACGGAATATATAGAGTATTTTGAGCATGATGGATATGAAATCATGGAAAGTTCTTTTCTTTCCATGATTGCTGTATGTGTTTTGGCATGTCTAGTGATACTGAACTATATAATAGGCTTCAGACTGAAAAAGAATTATCAAGGGAATTTGCGCTTTATCGGAATTCTTTTTGTATTATCAAGTGTTGTTCAAACAGTTGGAATTATAGTGTTAGGGCTTTGCGATGAGATGACTGATATCGTTCCTTTTGTTTGGAATTGTATATACATTCTTTATTGTTGCTATTTTTGCAGTAAGTTATGTGAAATTATGGGACTTTCGTCCGATAATTGGAAAATCGGGCTAAAAGTTATAGGTGCATTGATAGCCGCAATAGCAATCTATGGCATGTTGCGTGGAAATCCTGTCAATAACGGGGAAGTGGGTATTCTGCATATCGAACAAGAGGAGAATGTCGCATCGGGTCAAGAAGGAAATGAGGAAGGGGTTGAATTGTCGCTTTCCGGATATATGGACATGAAAGGCAGTCCCATCAACATGAAACTTGAGATTCTGCCTACTGGGGCAGTTTCCGGTAGCTATTATTTATCAAAAACGGATACGGAAAGGAAGCTTGACGGTATTTTATCAGAAGATGGCCTATTAGAGATAAGGGCGTATGATGGCAACGGGCAAGAGGTCTGTTATTTCGATGGTGCCTTAACGCAAGAGGGCTATTATACGGGGAATTATTATTTGTCTGAAAATGGCGAGTATGTGGATGAGAGTAGTTTTGACCTAAAAATAGATAATAAAGAAGAATAAATCTTGATGTTCCAATTTGGGACATCAAGATTATTGTCTCTGAATCCGATAGGGTTGTGGAGGCTTTTCTGCCCTTTAAGGACGAAACTTTCGTCCTTAAAGGAATATACTTTTCTTGAGGTAAGTCTGAATACAAACTTATTTGATAAGTAGATGTTGATTTTTAGTTTATACCATAATAGTATCTTAAACCCGTTGGAGAATTAACAGCCTTCATGGTCCCTTCTTAGAGGTATGCACAGCCTTCATTTTGTTCTGTTTTTCGGTTTTTTCCCTGCCTGCTTCCTGTTTTCCCCCTATCTGCTCCGTGTATATATAGACGGACCAGATAGGGACCAGATAGGGACCAGGTAGGGAGCGGGTAGGGAGAAGGTGGGGAATATTCTGTTTGTCGGTATTTCCACATAATTTAATTCCGCCAACGGGTTATCTTAATCATTTACTTATTTTGAATGTTGTTTGTATAGCTTGAGGTCACAAACTGTGACCTCAAACATTGAACTTCTCCGCCACCATCCTATATGTTGGCACCTCAATCCCTTGCTCCTCTGCAGCTGCAATCATGTCGAACAGTAAGCCTTGCACTTCGCTCTGATGTCCTTTTGCCATATCTTTCTGCATGGAGGCGGTGCTTTCGGGGGCGAGTTTGTCTATTACTTTGAGGTTGTACTCCACAATGTCTTCCTTGAAGGCTATGCCCAGTTTCCTGCCCAGGGCTGCACTTTCTTGGGACAGTCCGATGAAGGTGTCGCGCACCTCGCCCGGTTTCTGTACTTCGCCCATAGGCACGTCATAGTAGGCTCCGGTGACTGCCATAGCGGAGATGAACGACCACTTGACGAATGTATCCCGGTTGATGTCGTCGGAGATGTCGGCTTTGATGCCGCTCTCCTGCAAATCACGTTGCACGGCTTCCAATGTTTCACGGGAAACAATCGTGCTGCGGTGTGCCCCATAGACGAGGCGGAAAATCTTTCCCATCTGCGTGATTTCTCCCCGTCCCGATACAAAGCCTACGATGTAGATGCAGCCGTCGAGCACCGTGACGCCGGGAACCAGACGCTGGATGCGGGGGCCGGTGCCGTAGACATTCAGAATAGGGATGACTACCGTATGTTCGTGTGCGGCGCTTTTGATGAGTTCCGTAATGGAGTCTACGGAATAGCCTTTGACGCAAACGAAGATGATATCTGCCTTGTAGTCCGCAGATGTTGATACGAGAGCGGTATATTCTTCTGCCGTATAGGCGGGTACTTTCAGTGCATGTTCACCTTTCAGGTCGGAGTGCAGTTGCAGGCCGTTTTCGCGTATGGCGGCAAGGTGTTCGCCACGGGCAATGCAGGTGACGTCTTTGCCGGCAAGTGCGAGGAAGGCGGCGATGCTTCCGCCTACGCCGCCAGTACCGGCGATAAGGTATTTCAAAGGATGGGTTGTCATAACTGTAGTGTGTATGGTTAATGTTATTGAACGTAATTTTCTTTTTCCATATAGTAAAGTCCTTCGCCGCGGTCGCCGTTCTCCATGTCGGTTAGTTCCACTTTGAAGATGTGATAGGGGAGGACTTGTTTAGCATTTCTGGGTCTGTCCACCGTCAGCAGGTAGGCATTGCCGTATTCGTTGGCACTGAAGTATTCTTTCACTTCTTGCTTCATCAAGACGGTAACTTCTTCACCATCTATCCAGACAGTAGTTTTCAATTTGTCGATAGGGGAAGCCAGCAGGCTGGCTTGTGCTTGTTTGCTGATGGCTGCTTGTTCGATGTCGCTTAGGTCCTCTCCATGTATGGCTTTCTTTTCACTCTCTTTTTGCCATTGCAGGAAGCGTGTCAGACTCATGGGGCGGACGTATATCTGATAGGTGGGCATACCACCGGGGATTTGGAATACGCGCAAGCCGTACACTTCCATGCGATGGTATTGGATATCGAGCGTGGTGTCGCGGTCGGCAATGAAGTCCCATGCCCAGAACTCCAGTCGCAAGTCTGATTCCTGCAATCCGGGTTTTGCCGTGTGTGGATAGGTTGCCATGTTGATGGCTCCTACGCTTTGATATTTTCCTTTCGGGATGCGGGCAGAGTAGTATCCGGCCTTATCGGTGACGACTTGTGCTATGTCTTTGAAAGAGGGGCTTTGCCACCATATCGCAGCGCTGTCAATCGGTTGCCCGTTGTAATCTGTCACCCGTCCGCGGATGGTTACCGAGTCTTGCTGCTGCGCATATGTGGCGGTGCAGAGGAGTAGTAGGAGGAGGAAAAGGGGGATGATTTGCTTCATAAGTAAATGATTAAAGTGAGTTCATATCGTAATAGTATCTGAATTCTCCTCCTCCGGGGAGGAGGAGTACCCGTAGGGGGAGGTGGTAGGGAGCACACAAGAAAGGTTATCATATACTCGTAATTTTATGCTCTCTACCACCCCGCCCTTTGGGCACCCCTCCTCCCAGGAGGAGGGGAATTGAGATAGTATAAGATAATTAATCACCAATACTTATTATTTGATAACTCCTCTTTCAAGGTATTAATTCAGATTCACCATGAATCCTCTGACCTACATTCTCATCAATCAGATATTACATCATCTGTGAGAATCTGTGTAATCTGTGGTGAACACTTTATTACACATTGAAGCGGAAGTGCATAATGTCTCCATCCTGCACCACATACTCCTTGCCTTCCACGCCCAGCTTTCCAGCTTCGCGCACGGCGGCTTCGCTACCATACTTGATATAATCCTCATATTTGATGACCTCCGCACGGATAAATCCTTTTTCAAAATCCGTATGGATAACGCCGGCGCATTGTGGAGCCTTCCATCCCTTGTGATAGGTCCATGCCTTTACTTCCATCTCTCCGGCAGTGATGAAGGTTTCGAGGTTCAGCAGGCTGTAGATAGCTTTAATCAAACGGTTGCAGCCGCTTTCTTTCAGTCCCAGGTCTTCGAGGAACATCTGCTTTTCCTCGTATGTTTCCAGTTCAGCTATGTCGGCTTCGGTCTGGGCGGAGATGATGATGAGTTCCGCATCCTCGCCCTTGATGGCTTCGCGCACCTGCTCCACGTACTGGTTGCCGCTGGCGGCACTGACGTCATCCACGTTGCAGACGTAGAGCACGGGCTTGGTAGTGAGCAGGAACATCTGCTTGGCACACTGCTCTTCGTCGTCGTTCTGCGGGATGACGGTGCGGGCGCTTTGTCCTTGTTCCAGGGCATCCTTGTAGCGGAGCAGGAGTTCGTACTCTATCTTTGCCGCCTTGTCGCCACCCACTTTGGCAATCTTCTCTACACGCTTGATGCGGTTTTCCACCGTGTCGAGGTCCTTCAGTTGCAGCTCTGTGTCGATGATTTCCTTGTCGCGTACGGGGTTTACCGAGCCGTCCACGTGGACGATGTTGCCATTGTCGAAGCAGCGCAGCACGTGGATGATGGCGTCGCACTCGCGGATGTTGCCCAGGAACTGGTTGCCGAGTCCTTCACCTTTGCTGGCGCCCTTCACCAGTCCGGCAATGTCTACGATGTCGCACACGGCGGGTACGATACGCCCCGGGTGAACCAGCTCGGCGAGCTTCGTCAGTCGTTCGTCGGGTACGGACACTTGTCCCATTTGGGCGTCAATTGTACAGAACGGGAAGTTTGCCGCTTGTGCCTTTGCGCTGCTCAAGCAGTTGAAAAGAGTGGATTTTCCTACGTTGGGAAGGCCCACGATACCAGCTTTTAATGCCATAGTGTTATTTTGTTTTTTAGTTATTGTTCAGTTAATTGGATGCAAAGATAGTGCAAACCGAATGCAGAATAAAATGAACTCGTTCATTTTTTATGCTGAGATGCAGCCTATCTTCGCTTTTTACGCGCAAAGATAGCGCAAACTTACTGAAAAATAGCTGATTTTTGTATACACTAACGAAGAAGGGAGGAGATGGGAGAGCCGCTGGAACGGTATTTAGAAATTCGCATTGAACGTGTTAATTTGCATTAAAAGCATGACGATGAAACGATAAATTGATAGTTTTGTCGCAATTATAATTTAAGTATCATTCTATAAATCAATGCGATTATGAAAAACAAAGTAAGAAAAATTCTGATGATTTTATCATGCCTCATCAGCTTGTCTTTTACATTATCTGCACAGAATCCTTATCTGCCGCTTTGGGAGTTTATTCCGGATGGTGAGCCCTATGTGTTTGAGGATCCTGACTGCCCTGGCAAGTACCGTGTCTATATTTATGGCTCGCACGACAATCTCAAGTGGATGTATTGCGGACGTGACCAAGTGGTGTGGTCGGCACCCATAGAGGACCTGACCCGTTGGAGATATGACGGCGTGATATTTAAAGTCAATGAGTCGCCCGAGCTGTATAAACTGAATGCTGATGGAACCGACGACGTGCTTTTTGCCCCTGACGTGACAGTAACTACCGATGCCGATGGTAAGAAAACTTATTACCTCTTTCCGAACAATCAAGGTGGCGGGCGCAATTCCATGATTGCGAAAAGCGACCGTCCCGATGGTCCGTTTACGGTATGCAATTGGAACAAGGAGCGTCCTCGTGAGACTTTTGGCTGTTTGGGATTCGACCCCGCAGTGTTTGTTGATGATGATGGACGCGTGTATGGTTATTGGGGATTTGGCATTTCGCATGGCGCGGAGTTGGACCCTGCTACCATGTGCACGGTAAAGCCCGGTACCGAAGTGGTGGAGAATATGATTTCAGGCTATCGGCAGGAAGGTATATTCCGCTTCTTTGAGGCATCTTCTATCCGCAAGATTGAAGATAAATATGTGTTTATCTATAGCCGTACTACCGCTGAGGGTGAAGATGGCCTGCCCAACGCCAGCAACTATACGTTGGCCTATGCCTACAGCGAGCATCCTCTGGGCCCGTGGACCTATGGTGGGACAATCATCGATGCGCGGGCGCGCGAATATGATGAAAAAGGCAATGTGATAGCTTCGGCCATGCCCGGTGGAAATACGCATGGCAGTATCTGCAAGATAGGCGAGCAATGGTACGTGTTCTATCATCGCCAGATAGGTACTGATTGCTATGCACGCCAAGCTATGGTGTCGGCCATTGATGTAAAGGTGGAAAAAGGAAAAGGCGGGAAAGTCGTGATTTCACGCGGAGAGTTCAACTCTGAAGGTTTCCTTCTTGAAGGGCTCAATCCTATGCAGCGCATCTCGGCCGGGTTGGCTTGTTGGCACACCAATCCCGGAGGAATCAAAGAGGTCTATCCCCATTATGTGTATACGGGGTCTTATATCCGGCCTGTGTACCGGGATAATAATCCCTATGCCGGCGATAACAACCATAAAATCCCGTTCGCTCCGGTAGTGAATAACACAAGCGGGTCGATTGTAGGATATAAATACCTGAATATGAATGCCGTTCCGCGAGATAAGTCCCTGCAGATGCAGTTAAGGTTGAAGGCTGAAGATACCGACGGACGCATCCGCATCATGCTGGGTAGTCCTTGGACAACAAAAGGCGGTGTAGAGATAGGACTTGTGAATGTGAAGGCTGGCAGCACTTGCAGGGAGTTCTATGCTCCGCTCTCTATTCCGGCAAAGCTGCATAAGGGAAAGCAGCCGCTCTTCTTTGTCTTCGAATCAGAGACCGAAGGCCAGTCCATCTGTGAGTTTTATGATTTCCTCATGTTGGCACGCCCATAAGTCTTTATACTTATGGAGGCGGATACTTGTCTTGTGAGACCTTATAAATAGAGCTATTGTGTTAGTTCACAGTACTGAACACTTTGTTACACCCCGTCGGAACAGATTGTTTCTCTTGTATGAAACGACTTGTTTCGACGGGATAAAACGATTTGTTCCGTTATAGGAAACACTTTGTTTCCTTATAGAGAACACTCTGTTCCACTATAGGAAACAAACGGTTTCCATAGTCGAAAATGAAATGGGGCATATGCTTCATTGATACCGCTATTGCTTTTCCTCCTCGAATATTCGGTTGAAAACTTGCCGCAGCCGTCCTTCGTCTGCGATAATGGCTTGGAGCTTCTTCAGCTGTTCCGCATTCTTCCCCTCGGGAAACCAGAGCTTCAGATAACCGCCGGGTGCATATTTTGCCATGAGATGCTGATGGAACCGCTGGTAGTGCCACTCCTTGTCGGCGGCAGGATTCTGTTTCAAACCGTACTGCACGGTGCGGCGCAGGGTGATGTCCGGGTCGATGATACGGTCCGCTTCGGCAACAATCTTGCCGTAGATGCTGCGAGGTTCGTGGTCTGTGGAGGCGCGGTGGTCCTCTACGGCTTCTTTCATGAGGAGTATTTCCGTATCGGAGAACCATTGCCGCAGGGTGGAGTCCGCCATCAGTATCTCGCCGGAGACAAGGTGGTGGGTGGCGCGGTCGCGGCACAGTCCCGTATCATGGTAGGCGGCAATGACGTATGCCAGGCGTTCGTCCGCTTCGGGATATTGCCGGACGAGGGCAAGGCTTTCTTCGATGACGGTACGGACGTGTGAGAGATTGTGTGCCTTGTCGAAGTCCCGGTAACGGGGAATGATTTCTGTTTCGATATAGGTAATGAGGGTCTCGGGTATCATGTGGCATTCCTTTTAGGAGGCGAAGATATAATAAAAGAGCCGGAATGTGCGAATCATTCCGGCTCTTTTATGAAAGGTTTCGGTTATTGTTGTTAGGAATAAGATTTCTTACTTTAAGAGAGAGTTTGTCAATTACATGTTAGGGTTGTCCATGATTACCGTCATCTCGGGAACCAGTATGTATTCGCCTTTCTTGCTGTTCCATTTATAGTACGTGGTAGTCACCGTCTTGCCCTGGTATGCATAGCGGATGCACATGTCGTTGCCCCATGTATTCTTGGTGCTGTTCCATTTCAGGGCTTCGCTTTCTGTCATGCGGTTCTGGTCGTCGTACTTATAATTGTACTTCATATAGTTGGCGAGCGTGTTTCCGTCCATCTTGTATACGGTCTCTGCTACCTTCATGCCATTTACTTCTTCCGAATTGTAAATGAGGTTGCTCTTATTGTCGGCTGAGGCATTTAATCCGCAAACTAAGAGAAGTGCTGAAACAATCACTGTTTTTAAAGATACTTTTGCTTTCATGGTTTTATGTCTTTTTTAGTTTAACTTTCTATTTTCTATCAATATGTCATTGATTTCGCTGCAAAGGTACATATTAAATTGACATAAATATAAATATTGGGTTTAATTTTATCAATATGTCAGTAGTGAGGGCTTCGGTGTGCTTTCTTTTTGGCAAGATAGATGAACAAAAAATATCCGGCAGTGAGGTTGCCGGATATTCTGATGAGCAAACTGTATTTCGAAAGGATTGCTTCTGTTGCTTTCTGATTGTAAGTTAAATAAAGTTATTGGGTGGCTTAGTGTGCCTGCAACCAGTTCTCTCCCCACCCACAATCGGCTTTCAGGGGTACGTGCATGCGATATGCCTGCTCCATCTCCTCGATTACGATTTTCTGTACAAGCTCCTTTTCAGCCTCTGGAACGCTGAAATTTAGTTCGTCATGGACCTGCAAAATCATCTTTGCTTTCAGATTGTAAGCTTGGAAGCGCTGATAGATGTGTGCCATCGCCACTTTGATGATGTCGGCGGCACTTCCCTGGATGGGGGCGTTGATGGCATTCCGTTCGGCATAGCCCCGTACCACCCCGTTTCTTGAGTTGATGTCCGGCAGGAAGCGCTTGCGGTGGAAGATGGTTTCCACGTAGCCCTGCTCGCGTGCCACCTGGATGCTTTTGTCCATATACTCCTTCACTTGCGGGTAGGTTTCAAAGTAGCCGTCTATCAACTCTTTGGCTTCCTGGCGGGAAACGCCCATGCGTTCGGCAAGCCCGAAGACGGAGATGCCGTAGATGATGCCGAAGTTTGCCGTCTTTGCCTTGCGGCGCATGTCGGCGGTTACGTCGTTTATATCTATCTTATATATCTTGGCAGCGGTGGCGGCGTGGATGTCGTGCCCGCTGAGGAAGGCGTCTATCATGTTCTTATCCTCGCTGAGGTGTGCCATGATGCGCAGCTCTATCTGTGAGTAGTCGGCAGAGAAGAACTCGCAACCGCTGTCGGGGATGAACGCCTTGCGGATTTCCTTTCCGTCTTCGTCGCGGATGGGGATGTTCTGCAGGTTGGGGTTGCTGGAGCTGAGGCGTCCGGTGGCTGTCACCGCCTGGTTGAAGGAGGTGTGTATGCGGCCCGTGCGCGGGTTGATGAGCTGGGGTAGGGCATCTATATAGGTGCTCAGCAGCTTCTTCAGTCCGCGGTACTCCAGTATCTTCCCGATGATGTCGTGCTTGCTGCGGTAGCTTTGCAGCACTTCTTCGGAAGTGACGTATTGTCCGGTCTTGGTCTTTTTGGCCTTCTCCACGATTTTCAGCTTGTCGAAGAGCACTTCGCCTACTTGCTTGGCGGAGCTGATGTTGAATGTTTCGCCAGCCATTTCGTAGATTTCCTTTTCAATCTCCTGCAGGCGGACGGTGAAGTGTTGGGACGATTGCTTCAAGGCTTCCGTGTCGAGCAGCACTCCGTTGCTCTCTATATTGACAAGTACGGGTACGAGCGGCATCTCTATTTCGTAGAACAGATGTTCGGCGCCTTGCTCCTTCAGTTCCTTCTCCAATATGTTTTTCAGTTTGAGGGTGACGTCCGCATCCTCGCAGGCATAACGGTAGACATCTTCGGGTGGAAGGTCGCGCATGTTCTTTTGGTTTTTGCCTCGCGCTCCAATTAGCTCATCGATGTGGATGGTCTGGTAGTGCAGGTAGATTTCTGCCAGATAGTCCATGTTGTGTCGCAGTTCGGGTTGAAGCACGTAGTGGGCAAGCATGGTGTCGAAAAGTTTGCCCTTCACCCGGACGCCGTAATTTTGGAGGATAATCATATCGTACTTGATATTTTGTCCCACCTTCATGGATTTCTCGTTTTCGAAGAGGGGACGGAACTCGTTTACAATTTTTAAGGTTTCCTCTCGTTCGGCGGGAACGGGTACGTAGTATGCGCGGTTTTCGGCATCGCTGAAGCTCATTCCTACGAGTTCGGCGTCCATTGGCTCGGTTCCGGTAGTCTCGGTATCTATTGAGAGAATTTTGCTTGTAAGTAACTTTTGAATAATTTCTGCTCTTTTATCTTCTGTATCAATGAGTTGGTAGTCTACATCGAGCATTTCTAACCGCGTCAGATTTGAATTTTCAGAAACGCCCGTCCCCTCGCCCGCAAAATTTGCAAACAAATCGCCTTGTGTGGGGGCGCTGTTTTCGGGAGTGGAGGTTTGCGGCTGGGCAAACAGAGTTCCGGCAAAGAGGTCGGGTGCCGGAGAGGTTGGAGTAGGGGAGGACGAATTGCCGCTTCCCTTTTTGAGTACCCGGTCGATGAGTGTGCGGAATTCCAACTCCTCGAAAATCTTGCGGAGTTCTTCTTCGTTCGGTTCTTCGCGGACGAGCGAATCCATGTCGAGCTGAATGGGAACATCTGTTTTGATGGTAGCAAGGAATTTGGAGAAGGTAATCATCTCGCGGTTGGTTTCCACTTTTGTTTTCAGTGCGCCTTTCAGCTGGTCGGTATGTTCCAGCAGGTTTTCGATACTGCCAAATTCGGCAATCAGTTTCTGTGCGGTTTTCTCACCCACACCCGGACAGCCGGGGATGTTGTCGGAAGCATCGCCCATCAGTCCCAGCATGTCAATGACCTGCTTGGTGGTCTGTATGTTGAACTTGGCTTTCACTTCTTCGATGCCCATCACTTCGAATCCGCCGGTGTGCTTGGGGCGGTACATGAAGACGCGGTCCGATACCAGCTGGCCGTAGTCCTTGTCGGGCGTCATCATATAGGTGGTGATGCCTTGCCGCCCGGCTTCGGTGGCAAGGGTGCCTATCACGTCGTCCGCCTCGTAGCCTGCCACCTCGAGGATGGGGATGCGGTAGGCGCGGATGACGTCCTTTATAATAGGTACGGAAAGGCGGATGGCCTCGGGTGTCTCCTCGCGCTGTGCCTTGTATTGCTCGTAGGCCTCGTGGCGGAAGGTGGGGCCCGACGGGTCGAAGGCTACTCCTATGTGTGTGGGATTCTCTTTTTTGAGCACTTCTTCCAGGGTGTTGACAAAGCCTAGAATGGCTGAAGTGTTGAATCCTTTTGAATTGATTCTCGGGTTCTTGATGAACGCGTAGTAGGCCCGATATATCAGTGCATAGGCATCGAGCAAAAACAGTTTATCGATTGAATTCATACATTTAATCCTTTTTTTCATGGTAAAAGTACAAAAAAATACCGTATTAACCGTTTTATTACTATTTTTGTAGGCAAATAGCGATGCATGGACAACTCATCATTGATAAAATCTCCGATTTCTGAGGAATTGGAGGACTTCAAGAAGCTTTTTGAAAGTACCCTCTCCAGTTCCAACCTTTTGCTGAACAGCGTAATTGCGCATATCCGGCAGAAGAATGGGAAGATGATGCGCCCCATTCTGGTACTTCTGGCTGCGAAGCTTTTTGGCAAGGTATGTCCTGCAACCCTGCATGCTGCGGTTGCGTTGGAACTTCTTCATAACGCCAGCCTTGTGCACGATGATGTAGTGGACGAAAGTACCGAACGCCGTGGACAACTCTCCGTGAATGCCGTTTTCAATAATAAAGTAGCCGTACTGGCAGGTGATTATCTGCTTGCAACAGCGTTGGTGCAAGTGGGCATGACCCGTAATCATGATATCATCGACATTGTCTCCTGCTTGGGGCAGGATTTGGCAGATGGTGAACTTCTGCAGCTTTCCAACGTCAGCAATCTTCATTTCTCCGAGGAAGTCTATTTCGATGTTATCCGCAAGAAGACGGCCGTGCTCTTTGCAGCTTGTACGAAGGCGGGCGCTCTATCGGTGGGGGCCAGCGATGAAAAGGCGGAATCTGCGCGTCTGTTCGGTGAATATATCGGGCTTTGTTTTCAGATAAAGGATGATATTTTCGATTACTCCGAGAGCAAGGAAATAGGCAAACCTACCGGAAATGATATGGTGGAGGGGAAGTTGACCCTGCCCGCGCTCCATGTACTCAATACCGTGAAGGATAAAACTGCGGAAGAAATTGCCGTAAAGATAAAGAATGGGGAGGCAACGCCTGGCGAAATAGCCCATTTAATCGAATTTACCAAGCAGCATGGTGGTATAGAGTATGCTTCGCAAGTGATGTATGACTATAAGGAAAAGGCTCTTTCTTTGCTGGCTTCTTTGCCCGATACGGAGGTAAAAGCAGCGCTTGCCGGGTATCTGGACTATGTGGTGGAGAGGGAAAAATGACGGAACTGTTCCCGGTTGATAATATGAGAAAGCCTGATGGATTGGGTTCCATCAGGCTTTATTTATAGGTAAATACAGCTTTCTCTTAGAAGAACTTCATCTCCTCACCCTTGATTTCCGAAAGCAGCAGGTTGGCAAGGCGGCTGGTTCCCAGACGGAACAGCTCGTTGTTCAGCCATTCTTCGCCGAGCACTTCCTTGACGATGGTGTAATAAATCAGTGCGTCGTTCACGCAGTTGATTCCTCCTGCGGGCTTGAAACCTATCTTGATGCCCGTTTCTGCATGGTATTCCTTGATGGCTTGGCACATCACGAGGGCGGCTTCCGGTGTGGCGGCAGGCTGCTGCTTGCCGGTGGAAGTCTTGATGAAATCGGCACCCGAATACATGGCAAGGATGGATGCTTTTTTGATGTTCGAAGCCGTCTTCAAGGCTCCGGTTTCGAGGATTACCTTCATGTGGTGCTCTTTGCAGGTGGCTTTGAGTTCTTGTATCTCCTCGCACATGCCTTCGTAGTCACCTGCCAGGAACTTGCCCACGGAGATGACGATGTCTATCTCGTCGGCACCTTCCATCAGTGCCATGGCGGTTTCTGCCACTTTCACCTCCATGAAAGTCTGGGAGGAGGGGAAACCTGCTGATACACAGGCTATCTTTACATCTTCCACTTCCAGTGTGTCTTTCACGACTTCGGCAAAGTTGGGATATACACAGATGGCTGCAACGTTCTTCAGGTCGGGGAATTTCTCGTCGAATTCGTTCACTTTCTGGGTGAACTTCATCACGCTCTCATCGCTGTCCTCACTCTTCAGGGTAGTGAGGTCGATGCAGTTGAAAAGTAATTTCTTTACTTCCGGCGTATTGTTTGCCGGTACTTTCTCTGCGATGATTTGGGCGGTTTTTGCGGCTATTTCCGCATCATCCAGTTGGGTGTTGTACTTGGCCAGGGCAGCGTCATACTTGCTCTGGGTAGGTTCATTCTTCTCCATGATTGTTCAGTTTTGGGTTGTTGATATGTCTTGTCCGGTCACGCTTGGTTTTCTTTTCGATGTTGCGGCGGAAGGCTTCGGTGAGGTCCACGCCGGTCTGGTTGGCGAGGCAGAGGAGCACCCACAGCACGTCGGCCATCTCGTCGTCGAGGTTTTCTTTCTCGCCGGCCTTGAAGGATTGGTCGCCATACTTGCGGGCCATGACGCGGGCGAGTTCGCCCACCTCTTCGGTCAGTACAGCCATGTTGGTCAGCTCGCTGAAGTAGCGCACCCCGTATGTCTTTATCCACTCATCCACCTGCTGCTGCATGCTGCGCAGGGTGGGTGAATCGTTGTTTTCTATCGTATTCATCGCTGTTCCTTTTTTGTTTCATTCTTTGTTTTTCGTATCTATGCAGATGGTGACGGGGCCGTCGTTCATCAGCTCCACTTTCATGTCGGCTCCGAACTCGCCTGTACCAATCTCTTTGCCCAGGGCAAGACTCAGTTCACGGCAGAATTGTTGGTACAGCGGGATGGCTGTTTCTGGTCGTGCTGCCCGTATGTAGGAGGGGCGGTTGCCTTTCTTGGTGGAGGCGTGCAGGGTGAACTGGCTGACAACCAGTATCTCGCCGCCCGCCTCAAGGATGGACTTGTTCATTACGCCGTTTTCATCGTCGAATACGCGCAGGTTGACTATCTTCTTGCATAGCCAGTCGATATCTTCCTTTCCGTCGCTCTCTTCGATGCCCACGAGTATCATGAAGCCCTTCCCGATGGAGGCTTTGCTGGTTCCGTTGATGGTGACGGAGGCGTGTCCGGCACGTTGTATCACTACTCTCATATCGGTATTCTTTTTGATTACAAAGTTACGAATTAATTCGTTGCGCGGATGGTTTTGCGGGCTGATTTGTGGGGTATTATGATATGTTTTGTCAGACACTGGACTTTGACGTGTCAGACACCGGATCTTGACGTGTCAAAGTCCAGTACCTGACATGTCAAAGTCCAGTACCTGATAAGGGAATGTCAATGTGCTGATAATCAGCGTTTATCTTTCCGAGAAATAGTCTTGGATGGTCCTCGCCTTCGCTTCTCCCACCACGGCGGCAAGCTCCTCGGCAGATGCTTCGCGGATACGCTTCACACTTTTGAACTCCTTGAGCAACGCGCTTTTCGTCTTTTCACCGATGCCTTTTATCTCGTCCAGTGCGGAGGCAATCTGCCGTTTGCTGCGCTTGTCGCGGTGGAAGGTGATGGCGAAGCGGTGCACTTCATCTTGAATCTGCGTCAGCAGTCGGAAGAGGGGGGTGTTCTGTTTCAATCCGATGGTCTGGGGAGGGTAGCCATACAATAGCTCGGAAGTGCGGTGTTTGCCATCTTTGGCAAGTCCGGCGATGGGGATGTTCAGGCCAAGTTCGTCTATCACCTCTTTTACGGCGCTCATTTGCCCTTTTCCACCGTCGGTGATAAGAAGGTCGGGCAGGGGCGTTTTTTCTTCTATAGCGCGCTGATAGCGTCGTTTTACGACTTCTTTCATGGAGGCATAGTCGTCCGGTCCCTCTACGGTCTTGATGTTGTACTTGCGGTAATCCTTCTTGGAAGGTTTCCCCTTGACGAAGACCACGCACCCGGCCACGGGGTCGGACCCTTGGATGTTGGAGTTGTCGAAACATTCTATCTGCATGGGCAGGCGGTCCAGGTGCAGCTCTTGCTGTATCTCTTTCAGCAGGCGCACGGTCCGTTGCTCCGGATTCAGCTTTTCGGCTTGTTTCAGGCGGTCGGCTTTGTACTGCTTCACGTTGAGGATGGAGAGTTCCAGCAGCTTCTTTTTGTCTCCCCGTTGCGGGATGGTAAAGACGACATCTTTCAGCTCCATATCCAGCTCAAAAGGCACGATGATTTCACGAGAAAGGCTCTTGTATCTTTCCCGCATTTCGATGATGCCGAGAGAGAGCAGTTCTTCTTTGCTCTCATTCAATCGTTTCTTGTATTCAAAGGTGAAAGCCTGGTTGATGGCACCGTTCGTAATGTGCAGGTAGTTGACGAAAGCGGACTTTTCATCGCTGTCTTCTTCGATGGAGAACACGTCGATATTGTGCAGCACGTTGCTTACCACTTCCGATTTCGCCCGGTAGTTTTCCAGTAGCAGGTATTTCTCCTTTATCTTCTGTGCTTCTTCAAACTTCATTTCGGCTGCCAGTTCCTGCATTTGCTGGAAAAGCATCCGTTCTATCTCCTGGGTATTCCCTTTGAGTATTTCCTTGATTTCAGCGATGTTTTTCAGATACTCTTCCTGGCTTTGCTTCCCGATGCAAGGTCCTGCACAGTTCTTGATGTGGTATTCCAGGCAGACGTTGAACTTCCCGGCACGTATATTCTCCGGAGAGAGGTTCAGGTGGCATGTACGTAAAGGGTACAGATGTTTGATGAGGTCGAGCAGGGCGTACATGGAAGGTATATGGCTGTAAGGGCCATAATAGGAGGAACCGTTGCGGATTATCTTCCGGGTCCGGAATACACGTGGAAAGTATTCGTTCTGCACGCAGATGCTGGGATACGTTTTGTCGTCTTTCAACAGTACGTTGTAGCGTGGCTTGTATTTCTTGATGAGATTGTTTTCCAGCAATAGCGCGTCTTCTTCCGTATTCACCACGATATACCGGATATCTGCAATCTTGCTGACCAGCACCCTCGTCTTTCCCGGTTCGTGCTCTCGGTTGAAGTAGGAAGACACTCTTCGCTTCAGATTTTTTGCCTTTCCTACATATATAATAGTCCCTTCGGTATTCAGATATTGGTAAATACCGGGACTTTCGGGAAGGTTGGATACAATCCCTTTGAGGTAGTCGTTAGTTCTGAGTTCTTCCATAATACCGACGTTTCACCACAGATTACACAGATTAGCGCAGATTTCTCTTCGATAAAACTATGTTGTGTGGTGGATAAATAATCTGTGTTAATCTGTGTAATCTGTGGTGAAATATGAAATGTCTAAAGCGACAGCACAGTCTCCACTTCCACATCATCTCCAAACACATCCTTACCATGAAGCTCTTTCAGCTCGATGATGAAGTTTACATACACTTTCTTGGGGCTCATCTGTTTCACCAGTTTGCAGGCGGCTTCCATTGTTCCACCGGTTGCCAGCAAGTCGTCGTGTAGCAATACTACATCATCTTCATTGATGGCATCCTTGTGCATCTGCACGGTGTCTTTGCCATATTCTTTATCATAGCTTTCTTCAATGGTTTCTGCAGGGAGTTTTCCCGGCTTGCGGATAGGTATGAAGCCTGCCCCCAGTCTGGTGGCAAGAATGGGACCCATAATGAATCCTCTTGATTCTATACCCACTACTTTGGTGATGCCTTTGTCTTTATACATCTCATATAGTGTGTCCGAGAGTTCTTGCAAGGCGGCAGGTTCCTTGAACAAGGTGGTTACATCGTAGAATAGAATTCCCGGAATGGGGAAGTCGGGTATTTCTCGGATGCTTTTGGTAAGAGTTTCTTTGCTCATAATCAGTTTATTTAATACGTTTATTGAATTCTTTGTTTCACGTGGAACTTTGCGCCCTATCGTCCGCAAAGTACCAGTAGCACGTTGATGTCGCTTGGAGATACTCCCGGAATCCTACTCGCTTGGGCTATTGTTTCAGGATCTATCTTCATCAGCTTCTGTCTGGCTTCGGTGGAAAGGGATTGAATGGAATTATAGTCAAACTTACCTTTTATCTTGATGCTTTCCAATCTTGCCAATTTATCTGCAATAATCCGTTCGCGTCCGATGTATCCCTCGTACTTGATGAGTATTTCTGCAGCTTCTATAATTTCTTCCTTTCTATCGGATATTTTATCCAGTTCTCGTTTAAAGGCACTGACGTGTTCGGCAATGTTCTCAATCGTTACCTGCGGACGGTTTATCAAATCTATCAATTTGCATCCCTGGCGCAGTGGAGTAGTACCGAGTTGTTCCAATACCGGGTTGATTAATGCCGGTTTCATCGAGTAATTCCGCGCGAAGTCTATAATCCGGTTCACGGCTTCACGCTTTTCTGTCAGCAGCTTGTACCGCTCTTCCTTGACGAGTCCCAGCTTCCAGGCTTTTTCCGTGAGTCGCATGTCCGCATCATCCATACGGAGCAGGATACGATATTCGGCACGGGAAGTAAACATACGGTAAGGCTCGTCCACACCTTTTGTTACCAAGTCATCGATTAAAACGCCGATATATGCTTCATCCCTTGCAAGGGTGAACGGCTCTCCACCATGGCAATTGATGTGGGCGTTGATGCCTGCCATGATTCCTTGTCCGGCTGCTTCCTCGTAACCGGTTGTTCCGTTTACTTGTCCGGCAAAGAACAGATTCTTTATATTCTTCGTTTCCAGCGTATGTTTCAGTTGGGTGGGGTCAAAGAAGTCGTATTCGATGGCATAGCCCGGGCGGTAGATGACCAAATCTCTGAATGCCGGTATCTTTTTCAATGCTGCAATCTGGATGTTCATGGGCAATGAAGAAGAGAATCCATTCAAGTAGAGCTCCTGGGTTGTTTCCCCTTCGGGCTCCAGGAAAAGCTGGTGCTGCGGTTTGTCGGGGAAAGTCACAATCTTGGTTTCTATACTGGGGCAATAACGTGGGCCGATACTTTGGATTTGTCCGTTGAAAAGGGGAGAATCCGGCAGACCTTCCCGCAGGATGCGGTGAGCTTCTTCGTTGGTGAAGCAGGTCCAGCAGGGGAGCTGTTTGAGGTGGCGTACACCGGTGTTCATGAACGAGAACTTGTGGAAGTCACATTCTCCGTCTTGGATTTCCATATCCTCATAATGCACGCTGCGTCCATCTATGCGTACGGGGGTTCCCGTCTTCATGCGTCCGAAGGTGATGCCATGTTTTGCGATGGATTCGGTTAATTGGTAGGATGCAGGTTCTGCCATACGTCCGCCCGGAAGCATGGTACGTCCCACGTGCATCAGTCCATTGAGGAAAGTTCCTGCGGTGAGTACTACACATTTGGCATGGAACGTTACTCCCCATAATGTGACTACTCCCGTAATCTCACCGTTCTCAACGAGGATTTCCTGCACGGTATCCTGCCAGATATGCAGGTTGGGGATATTTTCCAGTATCTCTCTCCATGCCCAGATGAATTTGTTGCGGTCGCACTGTGCGCGCGGGCTCCACATAGCGGGACCTTTGGAGCGATTCAGTATACGGAACTGTATGGCTGTCCGGTCTGTCACCAATCCCATATATCCTCCCAAGGCGTCTATTTCGCGTACTATCTGTCCTTTGGCGATGCCTCCCACTGCCGGGTTACAGCTCATCTGTCCGATTTTGTTCATATCCATTGTGATAAGACAAGTCTTCGAACCCAGGTTTGCAGCAGCGGCAGCAGCCTCGCATCCTGCGTGTCCGGCGCCGATTACAATAACGTCATACTTAAATTCCATTCGTTCTGTGTAGTTTAAAGCCGCGCAAAGTTACGAAAAAAGTTGCATCTATGGTGCAGTGCCTTTATAGTTTCGGCATTTATCGTAATATGGCCCGTTGGCGGAATTGACTGTTTGGGCAGATGCACACACCGGCTTTATCTTGTCCTGTTCTTTAGTCTGCTTCCTAGCCGCTCCCTGTCTGCTCCCTGTTTGCTCCGTACTTTCTCCGTATCTATATGTACGGACCATATACGGACCAGGTATGGAGCGGGTACGGAGCGGGTGGTAAGATGTCTGTCCGGCTAAGAAACAGCAGGCTTGCCCTTTGAAAAGGCATGATTATGTCATTTATTGGCTCGAAATTTCTATTTTTTTTCCCTGAATCGGCTTATCTTTGCTTTCGTAGAAACAATAAAAAGTTATAATACTATGAGAAGACTTTTCCTCATATCGTCATTTTTGACGTTGTTTGCAATCGGAAGCTCGGCGCAATGGAAGCCGGCAGGTGATAAAATCAAAACGGATTGGGCGCATCAAATTAACCCCTCTAATGTGTTGCCCGAATATCCTCGTCCCATCATGGAACGGAGTGACTGGAAGAACTTGAACGGGCTTTGGAATTATGCCGTTATAAATAAAGGTGAGCATCTTCCGGCAGAGTTCGAAGGACAGATACTTGTTCCTTTTGCCATCGAATCCTCCTTGTCCGGAGTTGGAAAAAGAATCAATGAAAACCAGGAACTGGTCTACCAGCGTAGTTTTGAAATCCCTTCCGCCTGGAAGGGAAAACAAGTGCTGTTGCACTTTGGCGCTGTCGACTGGAAGACGGATGTATGGGTGAATGACGTGAAAGTGGGCAGCCATACGGGGGGATTTACTCCGTTCTCCTTCGATATTACTGCCGCCCTTTCTGGCAAAGGCAACAATCAGTTGGTCGTAAAAGTTTGGGACCCAACGGATAAAGGGCCTCAACCCCGTGGAAAGCAGGTCCGCAATCCGGAAGGTATCTGGTACACCCCCGTAAGCGGTATCTGGCAGACGGTGTGGCTGGAACCCGTTGCCGGAAAACATATCGAGAATCTCCGTATCACTCCCGATATTGACCGTAACCTGTTGACAGTGAAGGCTGAATTGAATAGTGCATGCCCTTCCGACTTTGTGGAAGTGAATGTGTATGACGGCAATCAACTGGTAGCCACCGGCAAAAGTATCAATGCAGAGCCGGTGGAGGTGTCCATGCCCCGGAATGCCAAGTTGTGGAGTCCGGATTCCCCCTTCCTCTATACGCTGAAAGTGACGCTGAAAAGCGGAGGCAAGGTAGTGGATAAGGTGGACAGCTATGCTGCCATGCGTAAGTACTCCACCCGTCGTGACGCGGATGGCATCGTACGCCTGGAACTGAATAACGAGGCTTTGTTCCAGTTTGGACCGCTGGACCAGGGTTGGTGGCCCGACGGACTGTATACAGCTCCCACAGACGAGGCTTTGCTGTATGATGTACAGAAGACGAAAGATTTCGGTTTCAATATGATTCGCAAGCATATCAAGGTGGAACCGGCACGTTGGTACACACATTGTGACCGTTTGGGCATCATCGTATGGCAGGATATGCCGAGCGGTGACCGTAATCCGGAATGGCAAATGCGGCAGTACTTCAATGGCACGGAGAGGAAACGCTCTGCCGAATCGGAAGCAACCTACCGCAAGGAATGGAAGGAAATAATGGATTGCCTCTACTCTTATCCGTGTATCGGCACCTGGGTACCGTTCAACGAAGCCTGGGGACAGTTCAAGTGTGTGGAGATAGCCGAATGGACGAAACAATATGACCCCACCCGCCTGGTGAACCCCGCAAGCGGCGGCAACCACTATCCCTGTGGCGATATGCTCGACCTGCATCATTATCCGCAACCGGAACTGTTCTTGTACGACGGCCAGCGTGCCACGGTTCTGGGTGAGTATGGCGGTATCGGCCTTGTCTTGAAAGACCATATCTGGGAACCGAACCGCAATTGGGGATATGTTCAGTTCAACTCTTCCAAGGAGGTTACGGATGAATACGAGAAGTATGCCGACATACTGTACCGGCTTGTCTCCAAGGGTTTCTCGGCAGCCGTCTATACACAGACCACGGATGTGGAGGTGGAAGTGAACGGTCTGATGACTTACGACCGCAAGGTGATAAAGCTGGATGAGAAACGCGTGAAGGAGATAAATACACGCATCTGCAATTCACTTAAGAAATAGGGGCATTTACAATTTACCATTTATAGTAGAACAGAAATGATTTGCGAAAAATACGGAGTAACTTACTTCTCCTCCTCCGGGGAGGAGGAGTACCCGAAGGGGGAGGTGGTAGCGATATATATAGCATTGTTTTTCATTACTTTGTATTCCCTACCACCCTGCCCGTTGGGCACCCCTCCTCCCCCGGAGGAGGGGAATTAAGTTACTCTCTATTTCACCTCTTTTCTTCGCAATTCATTTCTGTTTGACTATACAAAGTACAATTTGGCTGCGCTGTCATCTGCATAGTTAAATTGTACTTTGTAAATGGTAAATTGTACATTAAAAATGTTGTTATGAAACGATTGATTATAAAGCTTTTCCTTAGTCTGTGCCTATGGGCGGTATTGCCGGTCTGTGCGCAGGATGCTGTTCATTACTATTTCAGAACGATGGATATCCGGAACGGTCTTTCGCAGAACACCGTGTATCAGATTTTGCAGGATAGGAAAGGCTTTATGTGGTTCGGAACCAAAGACGGTCTGAACCGTTATGACGGATTGTCTTTCCGTATTTACAAGAAAGAGAATTCCGGTTTAGGCAAGAATTTCATAACTGCGCTCTATGAGGACCGCCGGGGCAATATCTGGATTGGTACCGATGGGGGAGTCTTTATTTACGACCCGGTACTGGATTCCTTTACTGCTTTCGATGAGGCCAGTGATAACGGCAGTATCATCAGGGATTTCGTCACCATGATTGGAAGTGACGAGGACGATAATATCTGGATATCGGTAGAAAACCAGGGGTTGTTCTGCTATAAACCGGCTGAAGGGAGGCTGCTGAACCATCTGCACGATTCGGGACTGCCCAATGTAACCCGCTTCTGGCTGAATGGGAATACGTGTTGGCTGGCCTTGTATGCGGATAATCTTTACTATACGAAAGCTGACTTTGAAACACCTCTGCAGCCTTTCAAGGACGCGGAAGGAAATGAGATTTTCAAGAATGATATTATCAACTGGCAGGTCAGCGGGCCCCATAATTGTGTGTATATCGCTTCGCTGAACGGGTTGACCGAGATAAACCAGACTACCGGCAAGACGCGGAAGCTGCTGAACACCTATGTGAGGGCTTTGCAGTTCAAATCTGACGACGAACTGTGGGTGGGTGCGGAGTCCGGCTTGTATATTTACAACCTGGTGAATGACAAGATTACCCATTTGACCGTTCCCGGCCAGGATGATTCGTATGCATTGTCGGACAATGCCATTTATTCGCTCTGCTGCGACAAGGAGAACGGCATGTGGATAGGCTCTTATTTCGGTGGGGTGAACTATTGCCCTTATCAGTGGACTTATTTCGAGAAGTTCTATCCGAGAGACAATCTCAGGCATTTCGGCCGTCGTGTACGGGAAATCTGTGAAAGCAATGACGGCACCTTGTGGATAGGCACCGAAGACAAAGGCTTGTTCAATTACAATCCGGAAAACGGCAGGATAGAGCCTTTTGAGCATCCGGCCATTTATCAGAACATCCACGGCCTATGCCTGGACGGGGATGATTTGTGGGTAGGTACGTTCTCCGGTGGTCTGAACCGGGTGAATCTTCGGACCAGGCAGGTGAAGCATTACAGCAAGGGTGAGAGTGAGAATTCCATGGTCGCCAATGACGCTTTTACCATTTGCAGGACCACTACGGGAGACGTGTGGATAGGCACCACGTCCGGTTTGTTGAAGTACAATCGCTCCACAGATGACTTTACCCGGATTCCTCAGCTGAAGAATATGTTTACTTATAACATTTTGGAGGACTTCAACGGAAATCTGTGGTTTGCTACTTTCTCCAATGGAGTGTTCTGCTACAATGTAAGAAGCCAGCAGTGGAGGAATTATCTGTCTAATGAGAATGATTCGACCTCTCTTCCCTACAATAAGGTAATCAGTATCTACGAAGACAGCAGGAAGCGTCTGTGGTTCATGACGCTGGGTGAGGGCTTTTGCCGCTACAATCCGGAAACGGACAATTTTACCCGTTATGACATGTCGAAAGGATTTCCGAGTAATACCATCTACAAGATGGTCGAGGATAAGCGGGGTAACTTATGGATTACTTCCAATTATGGTCTGGTCTGCTTCAATCCCGATACGGAGAGCAAACATGTCTATACCACGGCAAACGGGCTGCTGAGCAACCAATTTAATTTCCAGTCCGGTTACATTGACAAGAAGGGACGCATCTATTTGGGAAGTATCAACGGATTCATAGCCTTTGACCCGGAAACTTTTGTGGAGAACACTTTTCTCCCTCCCGTAGTGATTACAGATTTTTATCTGTTCAACAAACGGCTTTCGGTGGATAGTCCGGATTCTCCTTTGGAGAAGAGCATCACCTATGCGGATGAGATAGAGCTGGATGCCGACCAAAATTCTTTCTCTTTTCAGGTTGCAGCCTTGAGTTACCAGGCACCCGAAATGAATGGTCTTGAATGTAAGCTGGAAGGCTTTGACCGTGACTGGTATACGGTAGGACGGAATTCCATCATCAACTATTCAAACCTTCCTTATGGAAGCTATACATTGCGTATAAAAGGTTCCAACAGCGATGGCAAGTGGAACGCGACGGAACGTGTGCTCGACATCCATATCCGTCCTCCTTTCTATCTCTCCACTTGGGCGTATGCTGTTTATACGGTATTGGCGTTATGTTCACTGGCTGCTGTAATTATCTATTTCAGAAAACGGACCCGGCAGAAGCATCAGCAGGCTATGGACAAGTTTGAACGGGAAAAGGAACGGGAGTTGTATACTGCGAAGATAGACTTCTTCACGAATGTGGCGCATGAGATACGTACACCGCTTACACTGATAAAGAGTCCGCTCGAGAATGTATTGGCTTCCCGTTCTGTTTCGGATGACATCAGGGATGATTTGGAGACCATGGAACTGAACACCAACCGGCTGCTTGATTTGGTGAACCAGTTGCTGGACTTCCGGAAGACGGAGACGCAAGGCTTCCAATTGAATTTTGTGGAATGTGACGTGTCTGAGCTCTTACAAAAGACGTATAAGCGTTTCAAGCCTTTGGCACGTGAAAGGGGGCTGGCATTGAGTATAGAGACTCCCGAAAGCTTGTATGCTTCGGTTGATAGGGAAGGGCTTACCAAGATTATCAGCAATCTGCTGACCAATGCGATAAAGTATTCGGAGACCTATATACGCATCAGGCTATATTCGGAAGGTGAAAGACTGCTGCTTTCTGTATGCAATGACGGCCTTGTCATTCCGGTAGAGATGCGCGAGGAGATTTTCAAGCCGTTCATCCAGTATAAAACCGGTACCTTGCGCTCTGTGCCCGGCACCGGTATCGGGCTTGCACTTGCCCGTTCATTGGCCGAACTCCATGAGGGTACGTTGTGCATGGAAGATTCGATGGAGAACAACTGTTTCCTGCTGTCACTTCCGCTGAAGCACGAGCAGACGGTGGCTATGGAGCATAAAGAACCGGTAACGGGCGGGGAATCCTCTGAGGAAAGTGGTGCAGGTACTGCCTTGGAACAGCACCGGTATACTCTTTTGGTGGTGGAAGACAGTCTGGAAATGCAGGCATTTGTTGTGAAACAGCTCTCTTCGGAATATCGTGTGCTGACTGCCGTGAATGGGGTGGAAGCTTTGAAGGTGTTGAAGGAACATACTGTAAATCTTGTCATTTCAGACATTATGATGCCCGAGATGGATGGATTGGAGCTGTGCGAGCATCTGAAGTCCGAGCTTGACTATAGCCATATACCGATTATCCTGCTTACGGCGAAGACGACTCTTCAAGCCAAAATAGAGGGAATGAAGCTGGGGGCTGACGTATATATAGAGAAACCTTTCTCCGTGGAATATCTGAAAGTTTGTGTGGCCAATCTGCTGAACAACCGTGAGAAGCTACGGGCTTCTTTTGTCAATTCTCCCTTTGTGCAGACGGGCAGTATGGCAATGACAAAGGCAGATGAATCTTTCCTTAAGACATTGAAGGAAGTGGTGGTTGCCAATATGCAGAATCCGGATTTCTGTCTGGATGATATGGCAAGCCTGCTGAACATGAGCCGTTCGAGCCTGAACCGGAAGATAAAGGGCATATTGGATATGACCCCGAATGACTACATCCGCCTGGAGCGGTTGAAGAAAGCGGCGCAGCTTTTAAAGGAAGGGGAGTGCAAAATCAATGAGGTTTGCTACATGACCGGCTTCAATACTCCTTCCTATTTTACCAAGTGCTTCCAAAAACAATTTGGTATTTTACCCAAAGACTTCGTGAAATGATAGCATGGAATGCTTGCTAAATATAACAATCCAATCAAATGCCCCTGAGAGACATCTCAGGGGCATTTTTTGGATTTATAATTGCATAGATTGAAGCAATATTTGCATTAATTTTAGCTTTATGCGGATATATTTGCATCCGAAAGCCAACAATTTATAATACTATGACCCCTATGCCTATGACGTAAGAAATCCTAATCAATGTTCTATGACTGGCAGAAGTGACTAATCACTTTCTGCAATGTATTTAAAAAGCGGGCGTTAGTTTCCGCATAGTTTTAAAATCTAATTCTATAAAAAATGATCAAGAAAATCTTATTCTTATTCTTTGTTGTGTTTGCAGCTACCGCTTATTCACAAGATGTGACCATAACGGGAACGGTGACGGATGCAAATAGTGAGCCTTTGGTGGGCGTGAATGTATTGGTGAAGGGTACTACCACGGGTGCCATTACCGATATTGACGGTAATTTCTCAGTGAGTGGAAAAAAAGGAAGTACACTCGTTTTCTCTTATATCGGTATGCTTACGCAGGAAGTTGTCTATAAGGGAACTGCCTTGCGCGTGGTGATGAAAGATGATTCGAAAGCACTGGAAGAAGTGGTTGTCATCGGTTATCAGACCGTGAAGAAGTCCGACTTGACTGGAGCGGTTGCCGTTGTTGATACCAAGGAAATGAAGAAAAGCGCTGCAGGAACACTGGTCAGCCAGATGCAGGGTTTGGCAACCGGTATTAACGTACGCAGTAGCGGTAGGGCAGGCGAAGATGCCTCTATTGAAATTCGCGGTGTCGGTTCTTTGAGTAATAACTCTCCGTTGTGGGTAATTGATGGTATGATTACAGATCCGGGAGTTGACTTCAACCCTGCAGATGCAGAATCCATCCAGATTCTGAAGGACGCTTCTGCTGCTGCCATCTACGGTTCGCGTGCTGCCAATGGTGTGATTATCGTTACTACCAAGAAGGGTACGAAAGGTCCCATGAAGGTGAATGTAAGCGTAAAGGAAACATTGGAATGGAGCCCGAAATTTGATTTGATGAATGCGGCAGAATATATCAAGTATAATGATATTGCCTATAATGAAGCTATCAAAGATGGCATTGCTACTGTAAACAGCACTCAGAAACACTCACAGTATGATACCAACTGGCAGGATGAAGTGTTGAAGACCGCATTGGTGCAGGACTACAACGTATCACTCTCCGGTGGCGGTGACTCCGGTAGTTATTTTGTATCAGCCGGCTACTATAACAATGACGGCGTTTCTTATGGAAATACTTTCGACCGTTATAGCTTCCGTGTCAATACACAAGGTAAAAAGGGCTGGTTCTCTTTTGGTGAAAACTTGGCTTATTCACTCACAAACACAGACCCGAACCAGACCAATACCTACAATGACTTTTTGCGTATGATGCCTACTATTCCTATCTATGATGAGAATAATCCGGGTGGATATGGCTATGGTGATGCTGCCAAATACAATACTTTTGGTGTGAACCCGATTGCCCGTGAAGATTTGGAATACCGTCATTTCCGCCAGAATCGTTTGAATGGTTCTTTATGGTTGGAATTCAAGCCTTTCGAATTCCTTTCTTATAAATTCAATGGTGGTATTGACCTTTATTTCTATGAGAACTCATGGTTCCGTGGAGAAGGTAACTGGACTCAGAATCAGGAACACCGTGATCCGGAAAGCCAGAAGGCACGTGACAACACCTACAACATGTTGATTGAGCACACGTTGAACTTCAATAAGGATTTTGGTAAGCATCATGTGGATGCCGTGGTCGGTACTACTTACCAGCACCATGAGTGGGAAGGTTTGTGGGCTTCCCGTCTGAACTTTCCGATGACGGGTAACGGCGATTACTTTACAGTTTTGAATGCAGGACAGAGCAATCAGCAGAATTCAAACAGCATCAGCGAGAATGCGATGATTTCTTATTTGGGACGTGCAAACTACGTTTATGATGATAAATACTATCTGACTGCCACTTTCCGTCGTGACGGTACTTCTCGCTTGGCTAAGGAAAACCGCTGGGGCAATTTCCCCTCATTCTCCGGTGCCTGGAGAATTTCAAAGGAGGAATTCTTTGATGTGCCTTGGATTAATGACTTGAAAATTAGAGGTAACTGGGGTCGTCTTGGTAACTCTTCCATTGGTGATTGGGATTATATCGGAACTATCAACCAGAGTATTGTAACTGTATTCGGTGGTGCTATTGTTCCGGGTTCTACTCAGGTGAAACTGGTGAATGCAGGTCTTGTTTGGGAAACAAAAGAAACGGTGAATGTAGGTTTTGATGCCAGTTTCCTGAACCAACGCCTGACTGTCAGTGCGGAATATTATAATTCAAAAACCAGTGACGTATTGGCTGAGACTCCGATTGCCATTTCTACCGGTAATCAAGGAGGCTCTCCGTGGAAAAATGCTGCCAGCTTGCGCAACAAGGGCTTCGAGTTTACATTTGGTTGGAAAGACCAGATTTCAGGCTTTAAGTACAGCGCTTTACTGAATGTGACTACGATGGATAACGAAGTTCTGAGCTTGGGACGGGATGGGTCGGAAAGAAACTTTATTGATTCCGGTCAAGCCAGAACAGAGCCGGGAAGGTCGTTGGCCGAATTCTATCTGAGAAAAACAGACGGCATCTTCCGGACACAAGAGGAAATAGACAATTATGTGACGAAAGGTAACCATGTACCGGGACCTAATGAAGATAAAGTACCTGCCGGTACACCGATCATGATTGAAGGGAAACGTCCGCAATTGGGAGACGTTAAGTATCTTGATTTAAATGATGACGGTCAAATTACTGATATTGACCGTGATTATTGTGGTAGTCCATGGGCCAAGATGCAAATGTCGTTGGTATTGAATGCAGAGTGGAAGAACTTCGATTTCAGTATGATGTGGAACGGTCAATTTGGCAATAAGATATACAACGTATCCCGTTGGCAAGGACGTCTGTTTGCAGACAACTCCAACTATATCCGCTTTGAGAAGGGCGAAGAGCCTTATCAGGTGAATCCTAACTCCAATACCCCACGTATCATTTACGGTGACTTCCGCAACTCGCGTGATGCCGACCGTTTCCTGGAGAATGGTTCTTACTTCCGTATGAAGAATATCTCTATCGGTTATAATTTCAAGCAGAAGTGGCTGACCAACTTGGGCGTTGAGAAACTCCGTCTGTTTGCTACCGGTAGCAACTTGATTACTATTACCGGATATTCCGGTCTGGATCCTGACTTCAAGGGTGCGAATTCCGTTTGGAACAGTGGTACGGACAGCTTTGCTTATCCCAATACCCGTTCGGTGATGTTTGGATTGGATTTGACCTTTTAACTTATAAATCAGTTTGTAAATTATGAAAAAGATATATAATGGATTAATGCTCGCAGGTGCCTTGACATTGTGCACTGGATGCAGTTCTAGTTTATTGGATATTGATAATCCCAATGAAGTGACCAACGATACTTATTGGAATAAGCCGGAAGATGCTACAGCTGGTGTAAATGCCTGCTACAGTTTTCTTTATAAGGAAGGTACTTGGATGCGTTGGCTCTCTTTTCGCTACGATTTGACCTCGGACGAGGGATGGAGTTCTTCTCCTTGGATTGAATTGGGTGACTGGACACGTTTTCTTTACAACAATTATAATTTTTACGAAGGCAACAATATACATTGGGAACATTTCTACGTAGGTATTTTCCGTTGCAACCAAGTGTTGAGTCATGTGCCTAATATTGAAATGGACGAGACTACAAAGAACCAGGTATTGGCACAAGCTTCTTTCTTACGTGCAATGTGGTATTTTCAGGTAAATCTGTTGTGGGACAAAGGAACGATGCCTTTGGAACCTAAAGATGCCAATTATATTCCGGAAGACGCTTCCGAGCAGGAAATATGGGATCAAGTGGAGAAAGACTTGCTGTTTGCTATGGATTATCTTCCTGAATCTTGGGATGCTGCCAATTTGGGACGTGCCACCAAAGGCGCTGCCAAAGCATTGTTGGGCAAGGCCTATATGCAACAACATAAGTATGACAAGGCGAAGGAACAATTGCAATGGCTGATTGATAAAGAGGGCTCTTTGTACGATCTTATCGCCAATCGTGAAGATAATTTCACTGACTTGGATGAGAACAACAAGGAAGGTATCTTTGAAATTCAGTTCGATGACCAAAACAAGGGTGGTACGGGTAATGATGCCAGTATGGCATTCGGTTTCCAGCGTACTCAGTTCTATGCTCCGAGTGGTATAGGTTGGGGAGATGGTAAGGCACGTCGCTGGTTGGTAGATGAGTTCTTGAAAGAGAAACGTATTGACGGAAAGAATGACTTGCGTTTGTATGGTAGTATTCTGTACCGTGGATTCTCACAAGACTTCCCCGATCAACCGAAGAAATATTATGGATTTGAAAATGCCGATTGGAATGACGGTTGGGGAACTGACCCGGAAGACTGCTACATACGTAAATACAATACTGCTTACTATCGTGATGCAGAAGATTACTTTGCCCGTAACAACTATCGTATCATGCGTTATGCAGATATCTTGATGAACTACGCAGAATGTCTTGTTGAAACGGGTACTAATCCTGCCGATGCTGCTGTTTATGTGGATAAGGTAAGAGAACGTGCCGGTCTGGCCAAGTTGAAAGACAGTCAGTGGAAAGACTGCCTGAGTTCTAAAGATGCCTTTATCAAGCGCCTGCAGATGGAACGTACTTTGGAACTCTGTTTCGAAGGTTGGCGTTGGGCTGACTTGAAGCGTTGGGGATTACTTGATTCTCAGGCTGGAATTGATGAGCTGAAAGCCCGTGACAAGGACTTCAATAACTTCATCGTCGGTAAGCACAGACGTTTGCCCATTCCGAGAGATGAAGTGATGAACAGCACGGTAGGTGGTGTTGCACATCTTACTCAGAATCCTAACTATTAATAACCGAAGAAGGCTATGCCCGGAAGCCTGTTCCCATTCAGGATGCTTCCGGCATAGCCTTTTCTTTCTTAAATCTTATACCATATGCTTGTCTGTAAAAAACTACTATTACCATTCGCTTTTGCCTGTTGCGGCGCTTTGTTTGCGCAGAACATCCAGAATCCGGTACTTCCGGGAGTGGCGGATGCCGGCGTAATGAAATACAACGGCAAATACTATATTGGCGGGGTCCGTACAAACGGGGATTTCTATGTGTCCGATGACCTGGTTCATTGGGGGAAACCTATCCATGTCGTATCCATGGACAATGACTGGACCAGAGGCAGCGGAGCCGGAAATGACCAGATTCATGCCAATGACATGTTCTATCTGAACGGAGATTTTCATTTGTACTGGTCGGTCAATTATTGGGGGAAGGACAAGCATGCCGTTCACATTGTACATGCGCAGAGCAAAGATGCCCTGGGCGCTTACACAGAGCCGAACAAGAAGACATGGATGGATAACCGTATCGACCCCAAAGTTTTCAGAGATGATGACGGGCAACTATACATGTATATGGTACGCTTTACCGATGGGAATACCATCTGGGGACGTAAAATGAAGAACCCGGCAGAATTTGCCGGCGAACCGGTGTGCCAGTTCGCCTCATTGCCGGACACATGGGAAACGATGGATAACAGAGTGGCGGAGGGACCGTGGGTCATGAAGTATAGAGACCGCTACTATATGATGTACAATGCCAACCACACCTCTACAGAGTGGGGCAATTATCAGTTGGGAGTTGCCGAGGCAGACTCTCCTTTAGGTTTTCAAAATGGTAATAAATATAGCTATCCGGTTGTAGGCTGCAATCAGACGCAACTGGAGGAGAAGCAGGTGGATTTATTGCGGTATGGCCGCACGTATGAGCCGTTGTTTGCTTATACGGAGGACAAGCCGGAGGGCGACTGGACAAAGGCGACCTACGATGACTCCGGCTGGGCGAGGGGGGAGACCGGCTTTTCGTCCCGTGAAGTGAAAGGTTCCACCACCCGGCATCTGGGCACCTTGTGGAATACGCCCTCCTTATGGTTGCGAAAGACTTTCTCTGCCGGTAGCGAAACCGGCAACCTGGCATTGCGTGTCGCTCACGACGGAGATACCCGGATTTATCTGAACGGAACACTTGTCTACGAGAAGCAGGGGCGTGATTATTGTATCGTGAACCTGGACAAGAAGCTGCGTGCTGCTTTGAAGGAAGGCACGAATCTGCTTGCCGTAGAAACAAACAAGGGACGTTCGCAATTCTTCGACGTTTCTCTGTTCGATATGAAAGACGGCATTGCCGACGATATTCTGATGACTCCCGGGCAGCCCAATATTCTGAGGGGGCCCAACGGATTTGAATGGTGGCTGATTTATATGGCAAACAAGAACGATGAGCATCGGGGACAATATATCAACCGTGTCCAGTTCTTCGACAAGACGTTGTTTGTGGATGGTATCACCGGCCCCCGCACGATGGGTTATCATCCCGAACCTTCGATGCCTACCTTTGCAGGCAAAGGCGAGACAGCTTCGTTCGGTGTGTTGCAACAAGTACAGCCGTCCGTGGCTTACTTGTTCGAGACGGGAGTCAAGACCGAGGGTGGAGCCGGCGTCATTGCCTGGTGGAAGGATGCAGATAACTGTGCCTATGTAGGTTTGGATGCCGAGAACCGGAGTTGGTACCTGCGTACACTTGTCGGCGGTAAAGAAAATAAGGAATCCTATGCCCTGCCTGAAGATTTCCGTTGGGGTGTGTACCATCATCTGCGCATTGAGCGTAACGGTGGCTGTCTGAAGATTTGGCTGGATGAGATTCCCGCACCGGGGAGACATGTCTTTGCAGAGGCTCTTCCGGTAGAAGAAGCGGGTGTTCCCGGAGTATTTGACGAGACAAAGTCTGCCTTGTTCGAAGGGGCTACCTATACCATCGGCTTCGATGATGTGCATTTCCAGCTTTCGGGGAATGAGGAGTTGTTGAAGGGCGATTTCTTGAACGATTATGAATTCAGCTTCCAGTTGTCCGGCTTGTCCGGACAAGACAAGGCAGGAAGCTATCCGGTTTATGTGGATAAGGATAACTATGTGAAGGCTCAGTTCGATGGCATCACCCGTATGCTTGAGGTGACAGCCGTGAAGAAAGGGAAAACTGCCTGGAAGAAGGAATTCCCGTTGGGATGCCTGCAAACGCTCTATCCGGATGTGAAGTATACCGACTTCATTGAGAAAGGTTATCGTTTTGCCGCACCTGCATGGTTGGATACACTTTACCTGAACCGTCACGAAGCAGGCAATAAATCCGAATTTGTGGATGACATGTTCGGCAAGTTCGACATAGAATACCTGAATGGCGGCGAATGGCATCCGATAGAAAACAAAGATAGGGGGATAGCAGAACATCCTGCATATAATTATTGTACCTTTACTCCGGTAAAGGCAGAAGGCATCCGCTTCATCAACAAAGAGGCGGAGGATTTGGAACGCCATATCTATAAGATAGGTGTACATGAATTGTGGAAGGAATCCTATAATTTTCGTGCCGTGCGTCGTGCAGACAAGCTGTATCTGTTTGTCGACGGCAGGGAGCTGGGAGCTTTGGATATACGCTACCCTGCATCCCGCATCGGATTCTGTTCGGAGGGCGGCTCTCCGGTTTATAGTGGTACGTTGTATTATCATGTAGGGCAGAGGCGCGATTAGACGCAATCGTGGGATGTGCCGTTCCGTATATATGTAATGAAAGATGTATATAGAAGCCGGTGTTTGTATTTCCTTGTGAATCAGCGTGATGGACTGGGGTGATTCAGTATACGACTGAATGTATTTCAGTATACGACTGAATAGGGTTCAATATACGGGTGTAACGGAACATCTTCTTGAAAGTAAATATTTATCATCATAACAATTGTTTAAGAAAGAATCATGAAAAAGAATTTTATATGTATGTATCTGTTTCTGTTGGCCACGCTGGCTTCCTGCCAGTCCTGCTCTTCAGACTATAAGGATGTGGACGATATTGTTGTCGAAGGAGTTGAAACGCCGGTGCTTTTGGGCGACCCGTTCATCATGTTGCACGATGGCACTTACTATGCCTATGGCACCCATGCGGATGAAGGCATCGAAGTCTATACCTCCGATGATTTGAAGACTTGGAAGTATAAGGGCATGGCGCTCCAGAAGAAGGATGTCTGGGCCGACCGCTGGTTCTGGGCACCGGAGGTCTACGAAGTGAACGGGAAGTTCTATATGTATTACTCGGCAGACGAGCATATCTGTGTGGCAACAGCAGACTCACCTGCAGGACCATTTACCCAAAGTAAGAAGGAACCGATGATTGCCGATGAGAAATGCATTGACAACTCTCTGTTTATTGATGATGACGGCACGCCTTATCTCTTCTTTGACCGTTTCAACGACGGGCTCAACATCTGGGTGGCCGAATTGGAGAAAGACCTCATGACTATCAAGAAGGAGACCATGCACCCTTGCATCCACGTCTCTCAGGCATGGGAGGAGGTATGGCCCCGTGTGAATGAAGGCCCGTTTGTCATTAAGCGTAATGGGCTCTACTATATGACCTATTCTGCCAATAGCTATGAAAGTCCTTTCTACGGCATAGGTTGCGCCACAGCTACCGATTTGATGGGTACTTGGACCAAATACGAGGAGAATCCTTTGCTGCAGAAACCCGGAGAACTGGTTGGAGTGGGGCACAGTGCCACCTTCACAGACAAGGCAGGCAAGCTTCGTATCGTTTTCCATGCCCATAAGGACAAGAGTAGTATCCACCCACGTGCCATGTACATCAGTGACGTTTCTTTCGAGAAAGTGGACGGTGTGGACCGCATGAGAATCAGCAAGGACTATATGACGCCCAAAATAGTAAAATAAGAGATGGATATGAAAAAGAATTATATATTGCTACTGTTGCTTTGTCTTTGCTTTGCAGGATGCAAGGAGAAGACGGTTGTAGAATCAGACTATCTGCCGATTGCCGACCCTTACGTAATGCTTTACGAAGGCAAGTATTATGCTTACGGCACTGGAGGTACGGTAGAAGGAGAAGGCTTTGCCTGCTTCTCTTCCGATGACTTGAAAAACTGGACGCGTGAAGGCCAGGCGTTGTCGGCCGCAGATTCCTACGGTACGTGGGGATTCTGGGCGCCGGAGGTCTACTACATCGAATCGAAAAAGAAGTTTTATCTGTTCTACTCCACCGAGGAGCATATCTGTGTGGCAACGGCAGATGTTCCCCAAGGCCCGTTCCGTCAGGAAGTGAAGCAGCCGATATGGGATGAGAAGAGTATCGATACCTCTCTATTCATTGATGATGACGGTACGCCTTACCTTTATTTCGTGCGTTTTACAGATGGCAACGTTATTTGGGTGGCAGAGATGAACGATGATTTGACCGGCATTAAGCAGGAGACGCTGACAGAGTGCATTAAGGTGGGAGAGCCTTGGGAACTTTCGCAGGACAAGCCTGCTAAGGTGGCCGAAGGTCCTTCAATTTTGAAGAAAGAGGGTGTCTACTACCTGGTTTATTCAGCCAATCACTTTGAAAGCAAGAACTACGGAGTGGGTTACGCGACTTCGAACAGCCCGATGGGACCGTGGAAGAAATACGAGGGAAATCCGATTCTGCAACATGCCGACGGCTTGATGGGTACCGGTCATGGAGCACCCTTCTGCTGTAAGGACGGTAGCTGGAAATACATTTTCCATGCACATTGGGATTCCACGAAAGTACAGCCGCGCACTTCGTATATCAAGGATTTTGCCATTTCCGACCAGGGAACGGTTTCTATCGGTGGCTCTCTTATCCGTCCGCAGGTATTGGGCAGTACATCACCCGAAAAGTAAAATGAAAGAATGAAAAGAATACATTGTATGAAGAAGTTTCTTGTATTATCAGTGTTATGCAGTCTGATAGCCTGTTCCTCGTCATCGGCTACAAAAGAGGATAAACCGGAAGAACAACAGCCGAAGAATGTCTATCGCAATCCGGTGATAGATTATAGTTTGCCAGACCCTTCTGTCATTGAGGGAGATGATGGATACTACTATTTGTATGCCACCGAGGACATACGCAATCTGCCGATTTACCGTTCCAGGAACCTGGTGGATTGGGAGTATGTAGGTACTGCCTTTACCGACCGTACGCGGCCTGATTTTGAGCCGAACGGCGGTTTGTGGGCGCCGGACATCAACAAGATAGGTGATAAATACGTGCTCTATTATTCTATGTCTGTTTGGGGAGGCGAGTTAACTTGCGGCATCGGTTGTGCTACTGCCGATAAGCCTGAGGGACCTTTTACGGACCACGGAAAGATGTTCCGCAGCAATGAAATCAATGTACAGAACTCCATCGACCCTTTCTATATAGAAGATGGAGGGAAGAAATATCTTTTCTGGGGCAGTTTTCGAGGAATCTATGCGATTGAACTGTCTGATGACGGACTCTCTCTGAAGGACGGCGCCACACCGCAGCAAGTGGCAGGAACCGCTTACGAAGGTACCTATATTCACAAGAAGGACGGGCATTACTACTTCTTCGCTTCCATAGGAAGTTGTTGTGAGGGATTGAAGAGTACTTACACTACTGTTGTAGGCCGTTCAGATAATCTTTTCGGCCCCTATGTCAACAAGAATGGCGGTAGCATGATGGATAACAAGCACGAAGTGCTGATTCAGAAAAGCAATTCCTTTGTGGGTACCGGTCATAATTCGGAGATTGTGACGGACAATGCCGGCAATGACTGGTTCTTCTATCATGCGGTGAGCACAAAGAAGCCTGAAGGCCGTGTATTGATGTTGGATAAGATTAGCTGGGAAGACGGATGGCCGACGGTAGAAGGCTCCGTTGCATCCACGGAAGCGGAGAAACCGAAATTCTGACAAGTATGAAGAAATCTATTTTAATCTCCTTGTTGGCCCTATTGATGATGGGCTGTCAAGTATCGGGTGGCAGTTCCTTGAAAGTGGAGGAAACCACTGTTGAAATGCGGAAGAATCCCGAAGGAGTAGCTGTATCGGCTCCCCGTTTCTCATGGCAACTGGTAACCGGCAAGCAGGATGTGATGCAGACTGCTTATCAGATTGAAGTGGCGGACTCGGACAAGGGTTTGCAGACCGGCTCCGGGCTGGTATGGAACAGTGGTCGTGTGGAGTCTGGTCAATCGGTGCTGGTGAAGTACGCAGGGGCGCCTTTGGAGTCGGGACAGAAATATTGGTGGCGTGTCACTGTATGGACAAATACCGGTGACAAGGCGCAAAGTAGTATCCAATATTGGTCAATGGCTTTGCTGGACAGTTCGGACTGGAAAGCCGGCTGGATTGGACTGAACGACAGTACAAACTTGAAACTGGACGGTGAGCGGACCATCCTTCCGGCACGTTATCTGCGGAAGGAGTTTGATTTGCCGTCACAGCCGAAGCGTGCAGTCCTTTATGTTTCGGGAGTAGGCTCTTCCGTATGCTATATGAATGGCGAGAGGATTGGAAATGATGTATTCGGTCCTTTGCCTACCTGGTACGATGCTTCTGTATCTTATCTGACCTATGATGTCACCCCCTTGTTGAAGTACGGTACCAATGCGATAGGCGTGGCTCTGGGCAACGGCCGCTATCTTTCCATGCGCGCCAATGGGATGGTAGGTTTTGGTTTGCCCCGTCTCATGGCGCAGTTGAATATAGAGTACGACAATGGTGAGACGGTGTCGGTAGTCAGCGATGATTCCTGGAAAGCGACGAACCACGGTCCTATAACTGCGAACAACGAATTTGACGGTGAACATTACGATGCCCGCTTGGAATTGGGTAAATGGACGGAAAGCGGCTATGATGATTCCGGATGGCAGTTGGCCGAACGGATGGAGGCTCCCAAAGGAAAACTTGTGGCACAGCTCTCTCCGAGTCTGAAGGTGATGGAGGAGATAAAGCCAATATCCGTTAAATCGGTAGGTGATGGAAGATATATCGTGGATATGGGGCAGAATATGGTAGGAATACAGCAGGTGAAACTGCGTGGCAAGAAAGACAAGCCCATTACTATGCGTTTTGCCGAAGTGCTGAAGGACAATGGTACGGAACTGTATCTTGACAACCTGCGCAGTGCCCTTGTCACGGATATTTATACTCCTGCCGCTGACGGTGAGTTTGTTTGGGAACCGTTGTTTGTTTACCATGGTTTCCGTTTTATGGAAATATCCGGTTTGGACTATGAACCGGCAGCGGATGATTTCACCGGTAAGGTGGTGTATGATGAAATGGCAACGAACGGTACGTTCGAGACTTCCGAGGAGTTGATTAACAGACTTCACAAGAATGCCTATTGGGGAATCCGTGGAAACTATCGCGGTATGCCTACCGACTGCCCCCAGCGTGATGAACGTCTTGGATGGCTGGGCGACCGCACTACCGGTGCCTATGGTGAAAGTTTCATTTTCGGCAATGCCTTGATGTATAAGAAGTGGCTGGTGGATATAGAAGAGTCCATGAATGAAAATGGAAGTATCTCTGTGGTATCTCCCCGTTACTGGACCATCTTCCATGATGACGTGACTTGGCCGGCTGCCTATTTTTACGTAGCCGACATGCTTTACCGCCAGTTTGGCGATGATAGCTCCATCAAAGAGCGCTATCCGTCCATGAAGCGCTGGGTAAACCACATGACGGAGACCAAAATGAAGGACTATATTCTGGTGAAGGATGAATACGGGGATTGGTGCATGCCTCCCGAGTCGCCGGAGCTGATTCATTCGGAGGACCCTGCCCGGAAGACGAACGGCGAAGTGCTGAGTACAACGGTGTTTTACAGCATTCTGCAACTGATGGAGAAGTTCGCGCAAATGAACGGACTTCCGGCAGATGCCGAAGAGTATGCCGCACTTGCTATTAAAATCAAGGACGCTTATAACAAGAAATTCTTCAATCCCGGGACTGCACAGTATGACAACAATACGGTGACGGCGAACCTGCTTTCCCTCAGACTGGGTCTGGTTCCCGACGGATATGAAGATAAAGTATTTGCCAATGTCGTGGAGAAGACGGAAAAAGACTGTAAGGGACATGTCAGTGCCGGTGTGCTTGGCATCCAGCATCTGATGCGCGGACTTACCGAGTACGGTGGACTGGAACTTGCCTATAAGATAGTGACCAATGACACTTATCCCTCATGGGGCTACATGATTAAGAAGGGTGCAACCACCATTTGGGAATTATGGAATGGTGACACGGCAAATCCGGCGATGAATTCAAGAAACCATGTGATGCTTTTGGGAGATCTGCTGATATGGTTCTATGAGGATCTTGCCGGCATAAAGAATACTCCCGCTTCCGTCGGGTTCAAGCAGATTCTGATGGAACCGGTATTCCCGGAAAAACTGAATTATGTGAATGCTTCGCATGTATCGCCTTATGGCAGAATAGGAAGTTCCTGGAAACGTGATGGCAATAAGCTGGAGTGGAACGTTGAGATTCCTGCCAATACAACCGCTACGGTCAAGCTGCCGCTTGACTTCCATGTACAGGTAGCTGCCGGTCAGGCGGGGATTCATTCCGTGGAGGAGGCTGACGGTAAGCTGGTAGTCGAATTGGGCTCCGGCAAGTATGTATTCATGTCTGAATGATATTTTTCTAACAACAATAAAACAGATGTAACTATGAGACTAAAAAGATTGTTTTTGGGGGTAATGCTTTTGGTGGGCATTACGGGTGCCGGAGCGGCAAATGCTGCTCCGGAAGACATCTCTGCTTCTATTTCCTTGAAAGTGCCGGGGAATGATGCCAAGCAATATCCGCTGGCCTTGCAGAAGATGCAGGATGGTATGTACAGCTGCCGGGCTTCGGAAGCGTTGCCGTTGGACATCATCCGCCAGGTGGTGGACAAGGATGGCAAACAGCGCATTACCGTCACACTCAAGGCGCTGGAAAATGTGTATTTCAACTACGGGGAACAGATAAAGACCGGTTACAAGCATTCGGACTGCCAGTTCTACATGCCGGGCTTCTGGTATCGCCGCAACCTGCGTTCGCCGAAGGAGGCTCCTTCTTTCCACACATCGGACAGTTGGCTGGTGCGTGAGGACCGTTTGAGCACTCCGCTGACGGCAGCTTTCAATCCGGCAAGCGGTACGTCCATGTCGGTTATCCGTATTGACAAGTTCGACAAGGAAGCTTTGACCACTCATAAGGAGGGAGAGGTAATCTTGTCCGGCGAGACTTCCATCGGATATACCGGTTTCTGCAATGTGGATGGTGTGACTGTCTTGGCATACGGTTTCCCCTATAAGGAAGCACCGAAGACATATATCCGCAAATTGACGCTGGCTCCTGCCGTTGAGGCTTTCCAGTTGCTGCGTAAGGGCGATAGCATCTCCATGACTTGGGAGGTGTCCGAAAGGAATGCTGCCGATTTCTCGGAATGCGTACAGCGCACCTGGGAGTATTGTTATGACACTAACCGCCCGAAACCGGTTGACACACCTTACACGGTAGACCGCATGAAGGAGGTGATGAGCAACTTCTTTGTGGAAAGCTATGTCAGCAATACCCCCACTCATTATTACTCCGGTGTAGAGTTGGAGACTGCTACTTGTGCCAATACCGATGTTGCCGAAGTGGGCTTTGTGGGACGTACGTTGCTGAACGCTTTCAATGCTTTGGAGTATGGCAAACAGCAGAACCGCCAAGACCTGGTGGACAATGCCAACCATATCTTTGACACTTATCTCCAGAACGGTTTTTCGCCTGCCGGTTTCTTCAACGAAGTGGTACACTACAACCGCGGCTTCAAGGAAACCAGACATAGCATCCGCCGTCAGTCCGAGGGAGTGTATGCCATCTTGAACTATTTGAACTACGAGAAACAGCAGAAGCGTAAACACCCCGAATGGGAGAAACGCATCAAGGGCATGCTGGACAGCTTCCTCAAGTTGCAGAACGAGGACGGCAGCTTCCCGCGCAAGTTCAAGGATGATTTCTCTATCGTGGATGCCAGCGGTGGTAGCACGCCTTCGGCAACATTGCCTTTGGTGATGGCGTCCAAGTATTTCAAAGACAAGCGTTATCTGGCAAGCGCCAAGCGTACGGTAGACTATCTGGAGAAGGAACTGATATCCAAAGCCGATTATTTCTCTTCTACGCTGGATGCTAACTGCGAGGACAAGGAAGCCTCCTTGTATGCTGCTACGGCTGCTTATTACCTGGCTTTGGTTACCAAAGGAGAAGAGCGTGCACACTATGCCGGTCTGGCAAAGAAAGCCGCTTATTTTGCCTTGTCATGGTATTATACTTGGGATGTTCCTTTTGCCGAAGGTCAGATGCTGGGAGATATCGGCTTGAAAACCCGTGGTTGGGGAAATGTGTCGGTAGAGAATAACCATATCGATGTATTTATCTTCGAATTTGCCGATGTGCTGCATTGGCTCTCCAAAGAGTACAACGAGCCGCGCTTCTCTGACTTTGCCGAGGTGATATCCACTTCCATGCGCCAGTTACTGCCGTATGAAGGACACATGTGTGGCATTGCCAAAGTAGGCTATTACCCGGAAGTGGTGCAGCATACCAATTGGGATTACGGACGTAACGGAAAGGGATATTACAACAATATCTTCGCTCCGGGCTGGACGGTTGCTTCTTTGTGGGAGTTGTTCACTCCGGGACGTGCGGAGCAGTTCTTGTTGAAAAAATGATAGTCTAAACAGTAACCAATATTGTATTTATGAATAAGATGATGACTTTGTTGGCAAGCGTGATGCTATTGGCATCGGCTTGCACGGGCAAACAGGCGAGTGAAAAGACTGCTTCTGGACTGGAACCTGCGAACTTCCGTACGGAAGTGGATGGCAAGCAGACAGACTTGTTTGTTTTGGAGAATAAGAATGGTATGGAAGTTTGTATTACGAATTTCGGTGGACGTATTGTATCAGTGATGGTGCCGGACAAGGATGGCGTTATGCGTGATGTGGTGCTGGGCTTCGATTCCATTCAGGACTACATCAAGTTCCCTTCGGATTTCGGCGCTACCATCGGACGTTATGCCAACCGTATCAACCAGGGTAAGATTACAGTGGATGGGGTAGAGTATCAGCTGCCGCGCAACAATTACGGTCATTGCCTGCATGGAGGTCCCAAGGGATACCAATATCAAGTGTTCGATGCCCGTCAGTTGAGTGACCGGGTTCTGGAACTGACTTATCTGTCGAAAGACGGAGAGGAGGGCTTCCCGGGTAACCTGACCTGCAAGGTCACTTTCTCGCTGACAGATGACGATGCCATCGACATTCGTTACAGTGCCGAAACGGACCGTACCACTGTTGTCAATATGACGAACCATTCTTACTTTAATCTGGACGGTGACCCCTCCAAGTCCAATTCGGATTATCTGCTCACTATTGATGCAGATGCTTATACCCCCGTGGACAGTACCTTCATGACTACCGGTGAGATAGCTTCCGTAGAAGGTACGGATATGGATTTCCGCACTCCTACAGCCATTGGCGCCCGCATTGACAATGACTTTGAGCAATTGAAGAACGGCAAGGGCTATGACCATAACTGGGTACTCAATACGAAGGGTGACATCACCCGCCCGTGTGCCACCCTCGAATCTCCCTCAACGGGTATTGTGCTTGATGTCTATACCAACGAACCGGGCATTCAGATTTATGCCGGTAACTTCCTGGATGGCACACTGACCGGAAAGAAAGGTATCGTGTACGGTCATCGTGCGTCCGTCTGTTTGGAGACGCAGAAATATCCCGATACGCCCAACAAGCCGGAATGGCCTTCGGCGTTGCTGAAGCCGGGAGAAAAGTATGACAGTCATTGCATCTATCGCTTTTCGGTGAAGAAATAAATATAAGGCAGGCGTAGCCTGCCTTATATTTATAATAATCTCTTTTGTTAACTTTAAAAATTAATGCGTATGAAAAAGTATTTATTGTATGCTTGGATTGTATCAGCATTTTGTTCATGCAGTGAGAATAGCATGGAACCCCTTCCTATAGAAGTGGATGCTGATTGTGTAGACATTGTAAATGATGAAAGCTTTGTGCCGGTTAGTCAAGCCACAGAGGTGGCCGGCTTGTTTTTAGCTGCTAATGGTAAAGATGCGGTGACAACAAGAAATGGCTCTATTGAGCCAGATGCCTTTTCTGGTAAAACAGTAAAAGATATTAAGACGGTTTACGGTGAAGACAATACGCCTTCTATGTATATAATAAATTATGAAGGCGGTGGTTTTGTTATAGTAGGTGCTACCAAGAATTACTATCCGATTCTGGCATATTCAGATACTAACTCTATCAATATAGAAAAAGCTAAGCAGAGTGGCTTTTCTATTTGGATGGATGAAACAAATTGGGCTATTAAGGAAAGCGATATGCAAAATGCCGAGACTTTGGCAAATATGCGCTCTATGTGGGAGGCTTACGAAATACTGCCTGCCACAACACGTGATGCTACTTCTGATCATTATAGTGATGGGACAATGTTTCGTGAAAGGTTAGGCGAATTGTATACTTTGTGTCCGGGATATTCGTTTGGTCCTTTAAGTTCTGCAAGATCTTTTCTCTCACAATCAGATTATGAAAGTCTTGTAGAAAAGGCTAATTTTTATGGTTCTCCTCTTGAGTTTACAATAGTAGGATATAATAGTAATAACAGAAAAGTTGGGCCTTTGATGAATACAAAATGGGGGCAGGAGGGAGGATATAGTGCATTATGTCCGAATGAATATCCTGCTGGCTGTGTTGCCATTGCTATGGCTCAGATTGAGAAGTATCATGAATGGCCTCAATCCTTTGACTGGAGCGGTATGGCTAATGATAGACCGACTTCTGCATCTCAATCTCTAATAGCGATGATTGGTAAAGCCGTGAATATGGAATATGGTAAAGACGAATCTGGAGCTTCCTTAGGTGATGCCAAAAGAGGTTTTGAGGCAATGGGGTATGCAGTATCTAAAAAGGATCATGACATGTGGGATGTAGAAAGTGAAATCTATTTTAGAGGACGTCCTGTATATATGACAGGTGACAGGAAAAATTTTATCGGAATAACTTGGAAAGGGCATGCATGGGTTTGTGATGGTGCGGAAGAATATGGAAGTTCCTATAGCTATTTTGTGGAGTATCTTGTAAACCGTTCTACAAATCCAAGTTATTCAAGTTGTGGATTCCCTAATTATATGAATCCCACTACTACTTCTTTTGGTTCTGGTCGCATATATTTTCATATGAACTGGGGGTGGTATGGCACTGGTAATGGCTGGTTTAGTGGAAATAATGTGAATCCTACAGATGATAGGAACTATCAATACGACAGAGAAAATCTGTATGTTTCACCCTTAAAATGACGCATTATGAGAAGAGTATATATCTATTCATTGTTATTGTTTGCGATATGCTTTGCCGGTTGTGAACATAAATTGGACTCTTACCCGCCTCATCTCTATAGATACTATTTAGCATTCATAGATAAATCGGGTAATGATTTGCTTGCAGATGTACCATTTGAAATAAACAGCGAGAGGGATTCTGTTTTATTACGCGGAACTTATACTTTTGAGTTTATCAAATCAACGGAAGATGATTATTTTGATACCAAATCATTAATATTAGGAAAGGTAAGTGGCTATCAATCGCTACGCATTGATGTCTGCATGGAAGACTGGTATGGGCATAAGAAGCCGGAAGTCCTTACTCATAAACTTGCCTGTAAGCATATATTCGGTGATGAGAAAGTACATACGATTGTTTCTTATTGGAAGTTTGATACTGATTATCGGGAGGCAGAACTTATCCGTCTTACAATAGATGATGTGGAGAGTCCGATTCTTGAAGGTTTTGACAAATTTTATCCTCAAGCTCTTGTTAGCTTAGATAAATAGAGAGTATCTTATGTTTTTTATATGGACGATATAATGGTTGGTATACAGCTTATGATGTTAGTCCTACAGAAGATAGAAATTATCAATATGATAGAGAAAATTTGTATGTTTCACCTCAGAAATAATATATTATGAGAAATTTTAGATTTTTGTTATTGACTGCTTTATTCCCTTTGATTTTCATGGGTTGCAAAAGTGAGGAAGACTCTTATCCTCCTATTCATTATGGATACAATTTAGCATTTGTCGATGAAAATGGCAATGATTTGATTGAGGGAATGCAAACCGGTCTTGGAAGAAATGGTAAGCCTGCTTTGAGAGAGAAAGATTACTCCTATAAATTGGTAGAACCCGATTCTAAAGATGACTTTACCGGACCGGACTGTATCTATGTGGAAAGCAGGGACGGACTTTTTACTTTGGCAATCTTTGATGCACTATGGGATGGATATAAATATGACAAGAAGCCTGAAGTATTGAGGCGTACGTTTGTTTGTCCCTATATCTTTGGTGACGGAGAGGAACATTCCATTATTTCCCATTGGAAGTACAATGATGGTTATGGCAGTGTTGAACTTATTAGAGTAACTATAGATGGTGTGGATGCCCGCATCGAATCAGGAGCAGACAAATATCACCCGTTAGTTGTCGTTGTGTTGACAAAGTAACTTGTTTTTCTTAAATACTCTGTCTTGGTAAAATCAGCACTTTATCAAGACAGAGTTTTTATTCTTTGGAATTACCGCATCGCCAGCGCCTTATTCTCCGCCTCCTCCATAATCTCCCGTTCTCCCGGCCCTTTGTCATTGATGCCGCAAAGGTGGAGGATGCCGTGGATGATGACCCGGTACAGTTCACGTTCGTAGTTGTTATCGGCGAACTGTTCCGCATTGGTGCGTACGGTATCGAGGCTGATGAAGAGGTCACCGCTAAGGCGGTTGCCTTCACAGTAGTCGAAAGTGATGATATCTGTGTAATAATCGTGTTGCAGATATTGGCGGTTCACTTCGAGTATCTTCTCGTCCGAGCAGAAGATGTAGGCTATTTCACCGACTCTTTTTCCGTAAGTGGCGGCTACGGATTTTATCCATTCCGTGGTTTCACGCTTCTTGATGGATGGCATTTCCACGCCGTCTGTCTGATAACTAATCATTTTATTTACGATTTAATGATTTACGATGTACGATTGAAATTACGTTCTTGCGATTAAGCTAGTTCTTTTAAAAGAAGAATAAGTAACTGATGATGATGGCTGCAATGATGCCGGAAAAATCGGCAATCAGCCCACACGTCACGGCATTCCTCGTTTTGGTGATACCTACGCTGCCGAAATACACAGCAAGAATATAGAATGTGGTGTCCGAAGCGCCACGTGCCACGCAACTCATGCGTCCTACAAATGAATCGGCGCCATACTGTTTCATGGTGTCAATCATCAGTCCGTTGGCACCGCTGCCGCTCAGTGACTTCATCAGGGCAGTGGGTAGGGCACCTACAAAGCTGGTATCTACACCGAATAGTCCTACCACATAACCGATACCGTTCACCAGTATATCCATGGCACCGGAAGTGCGGAAAACGGCGATTCCAACGAGAAAAGCAACCAGATAGGGGATGATGCGTACGGCGGTGGTGAAGCCTTCTTTGGCCCCTTCGATGAAGGCATCGTATACATTTATCTTTTTCCATAGCCCCCAGAGGATGAACAGCAGGATGATGGAGAACAGCAGTATGTTGGCAATCAAAGTGGAATATACGCCCATTTCATCGCGGCTAATCTGTGTGAACAGGTAGACAAGTGCGGCAAAGAAAAGACTGATGCAGCCAATCAGGATAAGTATGGGCTTGTTCAGCAGGTTGATGCGTTGTGCAATGCTGACGGCAATGACACCGACAATGGTCGAGATGGCAGTCGTTATCAGTGTGGGGATAAAGATGTCCGTGGGTTGGGCGGCACCCATCTGCGAGCGATACATCATGATGCTGACGGGGATAAGTATCAGTCCCGAGGTGTTGAGGACAAGGAACATTACCATCGGATTGGTGGCAGTATCCTTTTTCGGGTTTAGTTCCTGAAGTTCCTTCATGGCTTTCAGCCCCATTGGGGTAGCGGCATTGTCCAGCCCCAGCATGTTGGCAGAGAGATTCATGAATATGGAACCCATGGCAGGATGTCCTTTCGGTATTTCGGGGAAGAGGCGGCAGAATACCGGACTCAGCCAACGGGAGAGGGCATTGATCATGCCGCTGTTTTCGCCTATCTTCATCACGCCGAGCCAGAGGGCGAGTATTCCTGTCAGTCCCAGGGATATTTCAAAAGCTGTTTTGGAAGAGGAGAAGGTGGAGTTGACGAGTTCTGTGAATATCTCCACATCACCCATAAAAATGAGTTTGCAGAGGGCTACGATGAATGCGATGACGAAGAAAGCTACCCAGATGTAATTTAAAACCATGTATCGTTACTTTGTTTCTAGTGGATTAATATTTGTTTTCGTTGGCAAGATTCCAGGCGTTGAGGAAAGCTGCTTTGGTTATTTCTATCATTTTTTCCCAGTTCAGCCGGTCGGTGTGGTCCGAAGGCTGGTGATAATCGGGATGTCCGTCTGTGTGGTACCAGATGATGGGGATGTTGCACAGGGCAAAAGAAGCATTGTCACTTCCTCCCGTGGGGCGGTCCCAGGCGCGGTAGTCCGGTTGCAGGCGCAAGCTGTAGCGTGCAATGTCCTGCTTCAGCCAGTCGCCGAATACGGGGTGGGCGGCGGTGTAGAAGTAGACAACGTGTTGAGGCTGCTCGGGCTTATTGTTACGGCCTATCATGTCGAAATTGAGATAACCTTTCACCTGGCTGATGAAAGGACAGCTTTGTACAAAGTATTTTGAGCCGAGCAATCCCTTTTCTTCCCCATCCCAAAAGGCAAAGATGACCGTGCGCAGAGGCTTCTGTCCGGTGGCAAGAAATGCACGAGCTATCTGCAGGACGGCAGAGACACCGGAGGCATTGTCGTCTGCACCGTTGTATATCCGGTCGTTTGCCAGCGTCTCGTCCACACCCAGATGGTCGAAGTGGGCACCTACGATGACATATTCATCCGGTCGTTCTCCCGGGATGGTTCCCAATACATTACTCATCTGCAGGATGCGGTGGACGCCTTGTTTAAGGATGGCGATGGAGTCGGGATGCACTTGCCACCGTCCCCGTTGTTGGCGTTCCTTGTTGTAAGCCTCGAAGGGCTGGTAATAATTGTCCTTTTCCAGCGGGGCAATGCCGGCTTCTTTCAGGCAGGATGCCAGATAGCGGGCAGCCAGTCGTGAACCGTGCATGCCTGCTTCGCGTCCTTGCAGCTCATCGTCGGCAAGAAAGCCGACAATAGCCTTGGCCGAAGTGCGGCTGATGCTTTGCAACCCCTTTTCTTGTGGAGATTGTGCATGTAAGGATAGTGCGAAAGAAAGGCAGCAGATTGCTCCCAAAACAGCTTTATACATGTCGTACGGTTTTAAGGATTGGACATACCGGTTGCAAAATTAAAGATAACTTTCCATAGTTTCTATATAAATGTTGTATTTTTGTCCATTGGCAGATGAATTCAAATCCGTGTAAATCAAATGAGAGAAGGATGAAAAAGAAGAATGAAGCAGTGGAAACCGTCTTGTGCGAACGTGTGCTTTCGGCAGAAGAAGTGGCGTGCATCTCGGTACAGATTCAGCAGGAATTGGAGGCGTATATCGACCCGGTGAAAAGGGAGTATCTTCCCCGTTTCTTCAAGACCGGAAAGGGGCAGTATGGCGAGGGGGATAAGTTTCTGGGAGTGGTGGTACCCAACACCCGGCAGGTGGCAAAGCAGCACAAGCACGAACCTTTTGGGGTAATGGCAACCTTGCTTCAGAGTGAATGGCACGAGTGTCGCCTTTGTGCCTTGCTGATGTTGGTGGAGCGATTCAAAAAGAGCGATGAAAAGGGGAAAAAGGAGATTTATGACTTTTACCTTTCGCAAACGGGCCGTATCAATAATTGGGATTTGGTCGATTTGTCTGCCCCCGGCATTGTGGGCGAATATTTGAAAGACAAACTTCGTAAAGACCTCTACCGGCTGGCGGATAGTCCGCTGCTTTGGGACCAGCGCATTGCTGTGGTATCTACCTATACACTTATCAAAAATGGTGATTTCATCGATATATTAGCCCTTTCGGAGCGGCTGCTCCATCATAAGCATGACTTGATGCAAAAGGCGGTAGGATGGATGCTCCGGGAGATGGGTAAGCGGGACAAGGACTTGCTGGTACAATTCTTGGAGAAGTATTGCAGGACGATGCCGCGAACGATGTTGCGCTATGCCATAGAGAAGTTTCCAGAGGAGGAGCGCAAGGAGTTTATGAAGCGCTGATGGGGAATGAAAATCGTTAAACTGTATTTTGCTCTTCTTGCCAACAAGTTGACAAGTTTTTGCCACCTTATTGGCAAGACTTTGCCACCGCGTTGGCAAACTTTTGCCATAGGCATGGCAAAGTTTTGCCAAAGGTGAGGCAAAGAGTTGGCAAAATTAGTCTCTGATGGTCAGTGTGTTACCAAAGGTAGCCTTCTGCGTAACTATCAAATTCTGTAGCCATGCCGGCATCCAGATGTCTGAAGACGTTCAGTACGGATTGTTGCTCTTCGGGGAGCAGCAGGCGTTCGCCTTTGCGGGCGCGGTAGTAGGTGCGTTGGCCGAAGCCGGCTATCAGGTTGGCGATGGCGATTCCCCGCTTGTTGTAGGGTAGGCTGTTCAGCATGTTCATGAAGCCTTTGGCGTAACGCGCCTTCTGACTGGAGCGGTAGAAGGGGCATTCCCCTTTGACGGTGGCAAGGCGTTTGGGGCTGATGATTTTCCAGTAATCCTTTTCGGTAGGCATGCTCTGCATGGCGAGCTGGCGGAGGCAGGTGGCAGCCTTGGGGCATTGCCCGTTGAGGCATAAGGGGTAGTCGAAGGGGACTTGGGTAAAGGATATTTCTTCTTTCATAAGTAGCGTGTTCTATGCATTGTGCTTTCAGCAGGGGGGAGATTCGGCTTGCTGTCAGTAAATGGCTAGTTATTCTGCACAAATGTAGGAAGAAAGTGTGAGCCTGCAAATATATTTCAAGTATATATCTTGCTACTTCTATCGTTTTTTCTGTAATTTGCCTCCGGGCAGCATAATATTCCGTTGTATGGAGCGTACCAGGTATGTCATACGCCTTTTACTTATGTGAAAAAAGAAAGGGGATGAGTGCTATCTCAAAATAAATTCGTTATTTTGCAGGAAACAAAAGGAATATCCCTATGATTACTTATCTTAAAATAAATGGTTTTAAGTCATTTCATAATTTTGAAATGGAGTTTACCCCTTTGACCATTGTTGCAGGAACAAATGCTGCTGGGAAGAGTAACTTGTTTGATGCATTGAATCTGTTGTCACGCTTGGCTGAAGTGGACAAAATACATACAGCATTCAGAGAAGGGCAAAGAGGTGATTTGTTTGAACTATTCACTCAGTATGATGAACATGCTTATGCCGATGAAATGGAGTTTTGTGTGGAAGTGCTGGTAAATCGTGAAGTGACTGATGCTTGGGGAGCTACTGCAAGATTGAAATATACGAGGTTGCGTTATGAACTAAAAATACATCGCTTTGTAAACTCCAGTGGTATTGATGATTTAGAAGTTGTTTATGAACATTTGGCTACATTGAAACATCAAGAAGACAAATGGATAAAACTTTTGCCTAAAGAACAAATAGAATTTTGGAGACCTAAAGTAATTACAGGGAAACGTGGTCAACCTTATATCTATACACAAGAGCAAAATGAATTGCCTACGGTATTTGTTCCTCAAGATGGTGGTGGAGGTAACAAGCGAAGTTTTCCCCTGAGAAATGCTACGCGTACGGTATTGAGCAGCATTGATTCTGTTGATTTCCGCCATATTCTGGCCGTGAAGCAGGAAATGATCAGTTGGCGTTTCTTACAGTTGAACCCGGAGGATTTACGTCAACCCACAAGTAAGAGGACGGGAGAAGATGTCATTGGTGTTTCTGGGAAAAACCTGGCTGCAGCATTATTTAGGATTCAGCAGGAAGATAAATATTCATTGGTAGAGATATCTCGTGAATTAAATAGTTTTATTCCCAACTATACCCAGGTCTTTGTAGAAGATGATACAGAAAACAAGCAGTATATCATTTATCTGAAGAATGTGGACGGAAAGAAATACTCTTCCCGCGTGTTGTCCGAGGGTACGTTGCGATTGCTTACGCTTTGCATCCTGCAACACGATATGAAATACTCCGGTTTGCTTTGTTTTGAAGAACCGGAGAATGGCATTCACCCATTTAGGATAAAATCAATGGCGAAATTATTGAAGGATTTGACCACTAACTTTGAAGACCATGATCTACCTTTAAGACAAGTGATTGTGAATACGCATTCTACCGTTTTTGTCGGTGAAATTCAGAAATGGGAAGATGATTTGAATGTTTCCATCCATTTTGCGGAGATGAAATCAAGAGTGCTTTCTTTGCCATCGGGCAATAAGGTGAAACTCGATGTTTCGAAAATTATACAAGTTCCTAAAGAAGGGCAATTGACTATCAATTTCTCTGAGCAAGAACGAAAGCTTTCTTTGCAAATGATTAAGGAGTACTTAGAAAATACCCTAAAGGAGTGGTAATATGGCTAGACAATTATTTATTGGATTAATCACGGAAGGCCCTACGGATGTACGTTTCTTGCAGAGTGTGGTGGAAAGGACTTTTATTGATGTGGCTTTTGAATGCGAGAATGATTTAGAACCATACGTGAAATGCTTGACTGTGGAAAAAGTGCGACTTAGTTTTAATGAATATGTAGAGAAAGCTTCACGTCGAGGAATGGAAGAGATGGGTATGGATATACTTTGTGTCCATACAGATGCTGATAGTAAGGATACTAAAAGAGCCTATGCTGAAAAGATAAATCCGGCCAAAGAGTTCTTGTCTGATAAGAAAGGGGAGATTTGCAAGAGTCTGATTCCTATTGTTCCAGTGAGGATGGTAGAAGCATGGATGCTTGCTGACAAAGAACTATTAAAAGAGGAAATGGGTACAAGGATGTCGGATGAAGAATTGGGTATAAATCGTATGCCGGAACTTTATCTTGATCCTAAGGCTACCATTATACAAGCCATAGGTAAATCTAATCGGACTACGACACGTAGGCATAGGAAGGATTTGGATATTAGTGAACTATATGCTTCCATTGGTGCGAGGTTGGAATTGGAAAAGTTGCATCTGCTTCCTTCATATAGGCAATTTGTGGATGAGGTCAGAGAAGCCTACAGACAGTTGGGATTGTTACGGTAATGTGGAAAAATCAATAGGAAATAAAGCAGTGTTTGGAACATGATAGATAGTATGGAACAAGAAGATTTTGATATACGCAACCAGCAGCCCGTCACCAGCCGAGAACGTGATTTCGAGAACGCTCTCCGTCCGTTGAATTTTGAGGATTTCAGCGGGCAGGACAAGGTGGTGGACAATCTGCGCATATTTGTGAAAGCTGCCCGCCTGCGTGGCGAGGCGCTGGACCATGTGTTGCTTCACGGCCCTCCCGGATTGGGAAAAACAACACTCAGCAATATCATAGCCAACGAACTGGGCGTAGGTTTCAAGATAACTTCCGGTCCGGTACTCGACAAGCCGGGGGATTTGGCGGGAGTGCTTACCAGTCTGGAGCCCAATGATGTACTTTTCATCGACGAAATACACCGGTTGAGCCCCGTAGTGGAGGAATATCTGTACTCAGCCATGGAGGACTACCGCATAGACATCATGATAGACAAAGGCCCTTCTGCCCGAAGCATACAGATTGATTTGAATCCTTTCACGCTGGTGGGAGCTACCACGCGTAGCGGTCTGTTGACAGCTCCGTTGCGTGCCCGTTTCGGTATCAACCTGCATCTGGAATATTACGATGATGATGTGTTGAGCGGCATTATCCGTCGTTCGTCCGGCATCCTCGATGTGCCTTGCTCCGTAAGGGCTGCCGCCGAGATTGCGAGCCGCAGCCGTGGCACACCGCGTATTGCCAATGCATTGCTGCGGCGTGTACGCGATTTTGCCCAAGTGAAAGGTTCGGGAAGCATCGATACGGAAATCGCACAGTTTGCCCTCGAAGCCCTGAATATCGACAAATACGGTCTGGATGAGATAGATAATAAGATACTCTGCACCATCATTGACAAGTTCAAAGGCGGCCCGGTGGGACTGACCACCATTGCCACCGCTTTGGGCGAAGATGCCGGCACGATAGAGGAAGTCTATGAACCGTTCTTGATAAAAGAGGGTTTCCTGAAACGTACCCCCCGTGGGCGTGAAGTGACGGAACTTGCCTACAAGCATTTGGGGCGGAGTCTCTATAGTAGCCAGCGTACCTTGTTTGGCGACGAGTGATTCATTAATCATTAATCACTAACCATTAATCATTAAAAAGAAGTGGCCGGATTAAAATCATTGGCAAAAGAAACTGCCATTTATGGGCTGAGCAGTATTGTGGGGCGTTTCCTCAATTACCTGCTGGTGCCCGTATATACCATGGCGATGTCCGCACAGAGTGGCGGCTATGGCGTAGTGACGAATGTATATGCGTGGGTGGCCCTCATGCTGGTATTATTGACGTGCGGCATGGAAACCGGTTTCTTCCGCTTTGCCAATAAAGGGGAGGATGACCCGATGCGTGTGTACTCCACGACATTACTCAGTGTGAGTATGGGGGCGCTTACTTTCCTTGCATTGGGGCTGCTGTTTCTCGACCCTATTGCCGGATGGATGGAGTACAGTGAGCATCCCTGGTACGTGGGCATGATGATGATTGTGGTGGCGATGGATGCTATTCAAAGCATTCCTTTCGCTTATTTGCGCTACAAGAAGCGTCCCATTAAGTTTGCGGCACTCAAACTGCTGTTTATCTTCCTGAATATAGCACTGAATCTGGTCTATTATGTAGGGATGAAAGGGGATGACGTGGGCTATGCCTTCCTTTTCAATCTGATATGCACCTCTACCATTATGCTTTGCATGATTCCGGAGTTACGCGGGTTTGCTTATGTGCTGGATAAAAAACTGTTGAAGCGGATGCTTGCTTACAGTCTGCCGTTACTGGTACTTGGCTTGGCGGGTATCTTGAATCAGGTGGCCGATAAGATTATTTTTCCTTTTGTCTATCCGGATGAGGCGGAAGCTACCGTGCAGTTGGGCATTTATGGAGCTGCCAGCAAAATTGCTATGGTGATGGCGATGCTTACACAAGCTTTCCGCTATGCATACGAGCCTTTTGTCTTCGGAAAGAGCCGGGACAAAGACAATAAGCAGGTATATGCGCAGGCCATGAAGTTTTTCATCATCTTTACACTGCTGGCATTCCTGGCTGTCATGTTCTATCTGGATATTTTGCGCTATATCATCGGCCCTGATTACTGGCCGGGATTGCGGGTAGTGCCTATCGTGATGGCTGCCGAAATCTTTATGGGTATCTATTTCAATCTTTCCTTCTGGTACAAGCTGATTGACGAAACGCGTTGGGGAGCTTATTTCTCCTTGATAGGTTGCACGGTGCTGGTAGTGATGAACATACTTCTGATTCCCCGATACAGTTATATGGCTTGTGCCTGGGCAGGATTCTGTGGCTATGGCATCGCCATGCTTCTGTCCTATTTCGTAGGGCAGAAGAAGTATCCCATTCAGTATGACCTGAGGGCTATCGGTAGTTATGTGCTGCTTGCGGCAGTACTCTATCTGGCTGCCGAATATGTCCCGATAGAAAATATTTACCTGCGTATGGCGTACCGTACCGTTTTGTTGCTGCTCTTTGTGGCCTATATCGTGAAGTGCGACTTGCCGTTGAGGCAGATTCCGTTCATTGGTAGGCTGGTGAAGTGAGGTTAGAGAAGTTAGATTGATAAACATTGCGTATTTAACAGTTTTGTCAAGAAAAGCATTACTTTTGTACTGTTATTAAAACTGAAGTGACACAATGGACAGAAAAATCAATCGCATAAAGATTGTTTTGAAATCAAGGATTGTGCAGAAGAGCAAACAATAAATTCAGAATCAAGTATGATTAAATCAGAAGCAATTCAGAATCTCCTCGCAAGATTCGAATCCATTGCGTGTGAATACGAAGGCGTGGAGTGCTGGAGTGCTCGCGAATTATATCCCATTCTGGGCTATGCCAAATGGCAAACGTTTGAGAATGTTTTAGGAAAAGCTAAGGAGGCTTGCCAAAACGCTGGTGTAGAGACGAGTAATCATTTTACCGGCATCAGTAAAACGATACTTATGCCTAAAGGTGCATCAAAGGACATTGAAGACTTTATGCTCACTCGCTATGCCTGCTACCTCGTGGCACAAAATGGTGACCCTCGTAAGTCGGAGATTGCTTTTGCCCAAAATTACTTTGCTGTACAAACACGTGTGGCAGAGGTAATAGAGCAACGACTTCTTGACTACGACCGTGTCCAGGCTCGCCATAAGTTGGCAGAGACAGAGAAACGCCTCTCTGGTGTTCTTTACGAGCGTGGTGTGGATGACAAGGGGTTCGGAATCATACGTAGTAAGGGCGACCAAGCTCTTTTTCGCATGAACACTGCTATGCTTAAACGTAAACTTGGAGCACCGGAAAAACGTGCTTTGGCAGATTTCTTGCCAACTCTTGGCATTAAGGCAAAGGACTTTGCTGCCGAGATGACCAGCAGTGTTTTACGAGGCGTTTCATTGAGAGAAAATTGAAAACTGATAATTGATAATGGAAGAAAAGACGACCGACAACAGAAATACCTTCGCTATCAAGACTTTTCTGAAAGACTATCTTGATTTGCGCAAAGACAAGGACAATGAACTGGAAACTGTAGATTCCATCCGTAAGGGAGTGGAATTCAAAGGAGCCAATCTTTGGATTCTGATATTCGCCATATTCATGGCCTCGTTGGGATTGAATGTAAACTCCACAGCCGTGATTATCGGTGCCATGCTCATCTCGCCGCTGATGGGGCCTATCATGGGCGTGGGGCTTTCTGTGGGGTTGAATGATTTTGAATTGATGAAGCGGTCTTTGAAGAGCTTCTTGATAACTACCTTGTTCAGTGTGACCACTGCTACCATTTTCTTTCTGGTGAGTCCCGTTGCCGAGGGGCAGTCGGAATTGCTGGCACGTACGTCACCCACCATTTATGACGTATTCATCGCCTTGATGGGTGGCTTGGCAGGTGTGACGGCGCTCTCTACCAAAGAGAAAGGAAATGTGATTCCGGGTGTTGCCATTGCTACGGCTTTGATGCCGCCTCTCTGTACGGCAGGCTACGGGCTGGCAACGGGTAACTTGATTTATTTCCTCGGTGCATTCTATCTTTATTTCATCAATTCCGTGTTTATCAGTCTTGCCACTTTCCTGGGCGTGCGCGTGATGCACTTCCAGCGCAAGGAGTTTGTGGATAAGAACCGGGAGAAGAAAGTACGTAAATATATCGTCCTGATTGCTATCCTGACCATGTGTCCCGCTGTCTATCTGACGGTAGGTATCGTCCAGGATACCTTCTTTGAGAGTGCTGCCAACCGTTTTGTCAACGAGCAGCTCTCCTTTGAGAATACGCAGGTGCTGGACAAGAAAATCCATCACGAGGGCAAGGGCCACGAAATACGTGTCGTGCTGATTGGGCAGGAGGTGCCCGAAGCTTCCATCGCCATTGCCCGCAGCAAGATGAAAGACTATAAGCTAGACAATACCAAGCTGATAGTCCTCCAAGGTATGAACAATGAAGCGGTGGATATTTCTTCCATCCGTGCCATGGTGATGGAAGACTTCTACAAGAACAGTGAGCAGCGTCTGGTGGAACAGAAACAGAAGATTGCCACACTGGAGCAGAATTTGGAAAGATACAAAACCTTCGATGAATTGGGCAAGAAGATTATCCCGGAACTGAAAGTGCTCTACCCGTCGGTAAAGACTGTATCAATATCTCATGCGATTGAACTGGCGGTAGATTCTGTACGGGTGGATACTGTGACCCTTGCCGTCTTGAAATTCGGCAAGCATCCGGGTGCGCACGAGAAGGAAAAGATTGCGGAGTGGCTCAAGGCGCGTACGGGTGCCAAGCAATTGAGGCTGATTACTGAATAATACAAGAATTGACGGAATGAAAATAAGATTTATACTGATAGCTGTCTGCTTCCTTTTTTCTCTGCCGGGACAAGCGGATGAAGGGATGTGGATGCTGGGAAATCTGAACAAGCAGACACGCCAGACCATGAAAGAGTTGGGCTTGCAGATGTCTGTCAACAAGCTATACAATACGAAACGCCCGTCTCTGAAGGATGCGGTAGTCAGCTTCGGAGGCTTTTGTTCCGGAGTGGTGGTGTCCGGGGACGGGCTGGTGTTTACCAATCATCACTGCGGCTTCAGCAGCATACAGCAACACTCGTCTGTGGAGCACGACTATCTGAAAGACGGCTTTGTGGCACGTAATCTTAGTGAAGAACTGCCTAATCCGGAACTTTACGTCCGCTTCCTCTTGCACCAGCAAGACGTGACCCGTCGGGTACTTGGAGCAGTAAAACCGGATATGAACGAATCTGAGCGTACAAGTGTAGTAGATTCGGTGATGCTGGTCATTGGCGAAGAGGTTTCTCGTAAAGACTCCACGCTGATAGGCATTGTGGATGCTTACTATGGAGGCAATGAATTCTGGCTTTCCGTTTATCGCGACTACAATGATGTGCGTCTGGTATTTGCACCGCCTTCCTCAGTGGGCAAGTTCGGCTGGGACACTGACAACTGGGTATGGCCGCGCCATACGGGCGACTTCGCCGTATTCCGTATCTATGCCGGCAAAGACAACCGTCCTGCCGACTATTCTCCCGACAATGTTCCCTACCATCCCGAATACGTGGCTCCGATATCTCTGGACGGTTATCGTGAGGGTTCCTTCTGTATGACGATGGGCTATCCGGGCAGTACGGAACGCTATCTTTCCTCTTTTGGCATCGAAGAGATGATGACCACCACCAACCAGGCTCAGATAGATGTCCGTGGTGTGAAGCAGGCCATCTGGAAGCGTGAAATGGATAGCCGTGACAGCATCCGCATCAAGTACGCTTCCAAATACGACGAAAGTTCCAATTATTGGAAGAACAGCATAGGAGTGAACCGCACCATCAAGAAACTGCATGTGCTGGACAAGAAGCGTGCCATGGAGACCGAACTCCGTCGCTGGATACAGCAGACACCGGAGGAGCGGGAACATCTGCTGCATCTTTTTTCCGACCTGGAGCTGAACTACAAGAGCCGCCGTGATGCTTATCGTGCCAGAGCTTACTTTGCCGAATCTTTCCTGAACGGTCCGGAACTGGTGCAGCTTGCTTTGTCCATCCTCAACTTCGACTTTGAGGGGGAAGAGAAAACGGTGGTTGCCAATCTGAAAGCTATCGTTGAGAAATATGCCAATCTGGACTTGGGCATTGACAAGGAAGTGTTTACAGCACTGTTGAAAGAATACCGCTCCCAAGTGGATTCCACCTATCTGCCCGAGCTCTACCAGACGATTGCGACAGAATACGGAGGTAACGAGCGTACCTATGTGGATAGTCTTTATGCCCGCTCGGAGCTGACCACCCCCCGTGGATTGAAGCGTTTTCTGGAGCAGGACACCACCTATCAGATATATAATGACCCTGCCATCAACTTGGGCATCGACCTCATCACGAAGCTATTCGAGATGAATATGCAGGTACAGCAGGCTTCCGGTGAAATCGAGCGGAATGAACGTTTGTTCAACTCTGCCGTGCGACGTATGTACGCATCCCGTAACTTCTATCCCGACGCCAACTCCACCATGCGTTTGAGTTTTGGCACTGTCTGCGGTTATGCCCCCTTCGACGGAGCGGAATATGATTATTATACCACCGCGAAAGGTATTCTGGAGAAAGTCAGAGCCCATGCAGGCGATGTGGATTTTGAAGTGCAGCCTGAGTTGCTATCCCTTCTTTCCTCCGGTGATTTCGGTAGATATGCCGATGAGAAGGGAGAAATGAATGTCTGCTTTATCTCCAATAATGACATTACGGGAGGCAATTCCGGCAGTGCCATGTTCAATGCCAAAGGAGAACTTCTGGGGCTTGCCTTCGATGGGAACTGGGAAGCCATGAGCAGCGACATCCTTTATGAGCCGAAGATGCAGCGCACCATCGGGGTAGATGTACGCTACATACTGTTTATGATTGAGAAGTATGGGAAGGCAGGAAATCTGATTCAGGAACTGAAGCTTGCCAATCCTTAACGTGTGCCCCCTGCCTATACTTTTATGGGTGATATTTTCTAAATCACTCCACGGATACGGTCATCGAATGCCGAGAGTGCTGCCTTTGCCCCTTCGCCCATGGCAATGACTATCTGCTTGTAGGGAACATTCGATACATCCCCTGCCGCATATACCCCCGGAAGTGTGGTACGGCAGAAAGCGTCAATCTTAATCTCCCCGGTCGGAGTCGTTTCCAGCTTGTTGCGGAAAGGAGCGCTGTTGGCTGCCAAACCGATTTGCACGAAGATGCCGTCTAACGGGAAGTCGCGTTCCTCGCCGGTAAGGCGGTCCTTGATGCGGATAGAAGTTACTTTTTCCTCGTTTCCATCGACTTTTACGGTCTGTGACGAGGTGAAGATTTCCACATTCGGCAGGCTCTGGGCTTTCTCTTGCAGCACTTGGTCGGCTTTCAGTGTATCGGCAAATTCGAATACCGTTACCTTCCGGCAGATGCCTGCCAGGTCGATGGCAGCTTCAATCCCCGAGTTACCTCCACCGATAACCGCCACATGCTTGCCTTGATAGAACGGACCGTCGCAATGCGGACAGAATGCCACGCCGCGTCCTATGTATTCCGCTTCGCCCTCCACATTCAGTTTGCGCCAGCTTGCCCCTGTGGCAATGATTACCGCCGGTGCATGGAACATCTCGCCGCCTACGGTGGAGACACTTTTCTCCGTTCCCTGCAACTCTACTTTCTCTATCTTACGCTCCTCGAAAATCTCTATCGGATAGTGCTCTATATGTGTGCGGAGTGCGTTGGCAAGTTCTGCACCAGTAGTCTGCGGCACGGAGATAAGGTTTTCTATGCCTACCGTCTCCTTTACCTGTCCGCCTATGCGCTCGGCAACAATCGCCACCCGTAGGCCCTTGCGTGCAGAGTAGATGGCTGCGGAAGCTCCGGCTGGTCCGCCGCCCAATACCAGCACGTCGAAATCTCTCTCTATCGGCGCTTCGTCCTCTTGCGGAGCACTGCCGAAGGCTTCTTCCAGCTTCTGCAAAAGCTCTCCTAAAGAACCGCGACCTACGTGAAGCAGCTTGCCATTAGCGTAGACTGACGGCACGGCTTGTATCTTCAGCGCATCTACTTCCTCTTGATTAAGCGCCCCGTCCACCATCTCGTGGGTGACGTGCGGATTCAGCAATGCGATGATGTTCAGTGCCTGCACCACATCCGGACAGTTGGTGCAAGTAAGCGATACATACGTTTGCAGGCTGATGTCGCCTTGCAACGCCCGGATGCGGCGACGAATTGCTTCGTCCGGCAGATTTTTCCCCTTTCCATCGGCATTCAGCACGGCAAGCAGGAGGGAAGTGAACTCGTGTCCGCCGGGGATGCCGCGGAACTTGATGCCGGTTTCCACATCGTCTTTCAGCAATGTGAACTCCAACACGGGGTTCTCTATCTCACTCATCCGGCAGGAGAGCTTGTCGGAACAGCTTGCCACATCCTTCAAGAATCCGATAAGCTCTTGTGCCTGCTCGTGACCCGGATGATAGGTGATGTGAAAGACGTAGCGGGCTTCCAAATGCTGGAATACGCTCCGCACCTGGTCTAATATAGTTGTTTCTAACATGATTAATAGGGTGTTTGGGGTGAGAAAATAGTCTTTTAATATGTTTGATATAGAGTAGTTGCAGAACTTGTGAGGAAGTACTCCAATACTCCTTCGAAAGTACTGCGGTACTCCTTTGAAAGTACTACAGTACTTCTGTACAAGTACTGCGGACGTCTTAAAGGAAAGCGGACGTCTTTCTATGGTGAAAGCGCCCGCTCCTCCTATTACTTATCAAATCTTTCCTACAAGGTCGATGCTCGGCTTCAAAGTTTCCGCTCCTTTCTTCCACTTGGCAGGGCAGACTTCTCCATCGTGTGTGGCAACAAACTGTGCAGCTTCTACCTTGCGCAGCAGCTCGTCGGCATTGCGTCCGATGTTGTTGTCCTGTATCTCGGCAATCTTGATTTTACCCTCGGGATTTACGAGGAATGTGCCGCGATATGCCATGCCTTCCTCTTCAATCATCACGCCGAATGCGCGGCTCAGCACGCCTGTGGGGTCGGCAAGCATGGGGTACTTAATCTTGCGGATGCTTTCGGAAGCATCGTGCCATGCCTTGTGCACAAAGTGCGAGTCTGTGCTTACAGAATATACTTCTACGCCCATTGCTTGGAATTGGTCATATTTCTCTGCGATGTCTACCAGCTCGGTAGGGCATACGAAGGTAAAGTCTGCCGGATAGAAGAAGAAAATGGCCCATTTACCTTTTACGTCTTCGTGGGATACTGTTTTGAAACTTCCGTTTTGGAAAGCCTGAACCTTGAATTCAGGGAGTTGTGAGTTGATGATCGGTTCCATAATTTTTCTCTTTTAATAGGTTTAGTTTTTTGTTTTACCAATGCGAAGATTGTGCAGACAGAATGTAGAAGCCAGTTTGCTTGATGATGCTGAGGTGCAACCGACCTTCGCTTTTTCTGTTTGCAAAAATATAGCATTTTTCCCCGATAGAACAAAAAATCCGATTGAAAGATTTTATGGAGCGATAGATGAAATCTATACGACTGCTTGGGTTGCTTTCAGTGAGAGCATTTCCTTGGGTACGGAAAGTTTTATCTCCTTAACCAGCACTTCGAGCAGCGTGTGGCGGATAAAGTTCTTATTGGTCAGCAGCACGACCTGGCGGGTGGGGCAGGGGATGGCGAAGGAACGTACCAGCTCTTTCTGGGCATCGCCCAGTTGCAGAACGGCCAGTTCGGGGATGAAGGTCACGCCTTTGCCGCTTTCTACCATGCGCATAAAGGTCTCCATGCTGCCCAAGTGATAGGCAAGCTGGCTGGCACGTGCCGACTTCATCTGGCAGAAGCGCACCAGCTGGTCACGGAAGCAATGGCCCTCGTCGAGCAGCCAAAGCTGTTCGCCGTTCAGGTCGGAAGTACGGATTACCTCGTTGTTGAAGAGGGCGTCTTCGCGCGACACGTAGGCAAAGAACTGTTCATAGAACAACGGCGTCTGCTGCAACTCTTCCATACCTGCCAGACTCGCTACGATACCTGCATCTATTTCTCCCGTCTGCAGGGCTTTCTTGATGTCGTTTGTTTTCATTTCGACTACCCGGATGTCGAGGTTGGGGTATTTCTTCATCAGCTGCGGAAAGAAACGGGGCAGGAGGTAAGGAGCTACGGTGGGAAGTATGCCCAGCTTGAAGGTGCCGGTCAGTGAGTGTTTTTCTTCTTCTATAATATTCTTTATACGGTTGGCTTGAACCAATATATTCTGTGCTTGTTCTATGATGTGGATACCGACGGGAGTGGGGCATACCGGCTGCTGGCTGCGGTCAAAAATCCGGGTGTCCAGTTCCTCTTCCAGTTTCTGAATCATGGCACTGAGGGTGGGCTGTGTCACGCGGCAATATTCGGCAGCTTTGGCAAAGTGGCGGAACTGGTTGACGGCAAGGATGTATTCCAATTGTTGTAAAGTCATGATGAACAAGGCATTTGAAGGTTATGTATAGAGTTCGTCTATGCAAAGATAGAAATTATCTGTTTGACAAGCCTTGATTTACCCCTTATCTTTGCAATACCCAAAAGAAAAATAGTATAAATATTTAAAACAATAGAATTATGAAAACTTTAGATTACTTGCATTTGAATGAAAAGAAAGTGGCTGGCGTAGCATCAGCATTGCACCAATTATTGGCCGACTTCCAGGTACATTACACCAATCTGCGCGGTATGCACTGGAACATCAAGGGACACGGCTTCTTTGTGCTGCACGAGAAGTTCGAGAGTATGTATGACGATACCGCCGAGAAGATTGACGAGATTGCAGAGCGCATCTTGATGCTGGGTGGCGTGCCCGAGAATAAGTTCAGTGAATACCTGAAGGTTGCCAACGTGAAGGAAGTGTCCGACATCTCTTGCGGCAGTGAGGCTGTGGACCATATCCTCGAGACTTACGGCTACCTGATTGGTGAAGAGAGAAAGGTAATTGAACTGGCAAATGAAGCCGGCGATGACGTGACGGCAGATTTGATGACCGGCTACTTGAAAGAGCAGGAGAAAATGGTTTGGATGCTCGTTGCATTCAGTACGAAAAGCTGTACGAAATAAAGGATAAAGAGTTGTGAAAAAGGATAGGGTGATAAAACGGTAGCGGATGCTGCCGGTTTTATCACCCTATTATCTTTCTATAGTTTATATCACTTTTTCTTCTTCGGTGTCCGTCTTGCCCACCCTTCTTCACTGAAGTCGGGCTCTGCATCCTTAAAGTCATTGTTGCCCTGGAAGAACTGTTTCCAGTCATCCTTTTTGCCACGGGCTTTGGTGTAACCCCGCTCTTCGCGGCTGGGCTTGCCTTTCTTCTTGTCGTTTGCAGGACTTTCGGCCTTTTCGCTGCGTTTGCCGGTGGCATCGTTCCGTTTGCCGTCTTCCTTGTAGCTGCGCTTCTTGCTGTCAAACTCTTTTTTCCCATAGCTTCCGGCTGTACCCGGACGTTTGCCCCTCGGAGCCTCCTTACCCTCGTCTCCGGCAACCTCTACGGATACTTTACGGCCGTTCCAGCTGGCGCGGTTCAGGGCCTTCACTACATTGGTGGCTTCCTTTTCCTCCACTTCGAAGAAGGAGAACTTCTGCATCAGGTCAATTCGTCCCAGCTCTACACGTCCACGTGTATTGTTGTTCAGCAGGCTGATTAATTCGTTGGGGAAGAAGTTGTCCATTTTACCCAGGTTGATGAACAAGCGGGTAAAGCCGGGTTCTGCTTTGCGGCTGCTTCTACGGTCGTTGCGGTCGCCCCTCTCGCCACTTCTTGCACCACGCTCACTACCGGTTGCTGTCTCTATCTCGTCACGGCCGCGATAGTAATCCAGGAAACGGTTGAATTCATGCGAAACCATGCGTTTAATCAGGTCCTCTTTGCTCAGCCAGTCCAGCTTGCGGTAGATGTCGGTCATAAAGTCGGCGATTTCCTCCTCGTTCACTTTCACCTTTTCAAGATCGTCTATCACTTTGAGCAGTTGCTTTTCGCATATCTGTTTGCCGGTGGGCATTTCGCCTGCAATGAATTTCTTGCCGATGATGCGCTCAATCTCGCGCATTTTGCCTTTCTCTCGCAGGTTGATGATGGCGATGGAAGTCCCGGTTTTGCCGGCACGTCCCGTACGGCCGCTGCGGTGGGTATAACTCTCGGTGTCATCGGGCAATCCGTAGTTGATGACGTGTGTCAGGTCGTCCACATCGAGGCCGCGTGCGGCAACGTCCGTGGCAACCAGCAGTTGTAGGTTGCGGATGCGGAACTTCTGCATCACGGCGTCACGCTGCGCCTGACTCAGTTCGCCGTGCAGCGAGTCGGCATTATAGCCTTCCTGCATCAACTTGTCAGCTATTTCCTGCGTTTCTTTGCGGGTACGGCAGAAGATGATGCCGTATATCTGCGGATAGTAGTCCACAATACGTTTCAGGGCAGCATACTTGTCTTTGGCATGTACACAGAAGGCTACGTGTTTCACGTTGCTGGTGCTTTCATTTTTGCGTCCGATGGTGATTTCCTTGGCATCGCGCAGGTACTTCTTGGAGATGCGTGCGATTTCCGGGCTCATGGTAGCGGAGAACAGCAAGGTGTTGCGCTCCTGCGGCACATCGGCGAGAATGGCGTTGATGCTGTCTGTGAATCCCATGTTCAGCATTTCGTCCGCTTCGTCCATAACCACGTTCTGTATGGTGGCGAGGGACACGGTTTTGCGTTCCATCAGGTCCAGCAGTCGTCCCGGTGTGGCTACGATGATGTGTACACCCCGTTTCAGGGCGCGTATCTGGCTTTCGATGGACGAGCCTCCATATACGGGCAACACTCGCAAGCCATCGGTATATTTAGAATAATCGTTCAAGTCGCCTGCTATCTGCAAACAAAGTTCGCGGGTGGGGCAGAGAATAAGTGATTGGGGAATTCGGTTGTTGACGTTAATCTTCTGTATGAGCGGCAGGCCGAACGCTGCGGTCTTTCCTGTTCCTGTTTGTGCCAGTGCTACTACATCATTGTTTTCTCCTAAAAGGTAGGGAATTACTTCCTCTTGTACCGGCATGGGCTGCTCGTAACCCATTTCTTCGATGGCGCGGCGTATCTCCGGCGACACACCGAGCTCTTCAAATGTCTTCATTAAATCTTCTGTATATCTTTATCTTTATATTTCGGGCGCAAAGATAGTGCTTTTCAATGGATAATTGATAATTGATGGTTGATAATTATGCAATTACATGATAAAATCGTTTTTTATTGGCTACTCATTATCCATTATCCATTGTCAATTATCCGTTAAAAGAATGTCTTGCAGTCTCTTTCTTTCTTCTTTTGTCAGACCGATGCCTCTTTGCAGGTAGGTGTCGGTATCTCCATACCTTCGTTCCATTTCTTCGATGGCGGCATTCAGGAAATCCTCGCGTGCCGAGAAGAGGGTGGTGATGGCCTCTTGCGAGCGTGCCGGAAGCTGGTAGGCGTATCGGGAGGCCGCCGGGATGTTGAAGTAGTCGTTGCTGAGGCGGTAGTCTTCCATGATGATGTCTTCGTCCACTCCAAGGGAGGCAAGCACAAGTGCCGATACGATGCCTGTGCGCCCTTTGCCCGACGAGCAATGGATAACGACGGGATAATTGTTCTTGTCCAGCAGAATATCGAAAATCCGGCGGTATTCTTTGGTGTAGTTGCTGATGAGCTCGCGGTTCATCTGCTCCACGATTCGGTAGACAGTATCGCTCTTGATTTTCTGTTCCTGTACACCTTTCAGGATATACTCCATGTCGCCGGTAGGAATGGGGATATGGATCACTTTGAATGCCTGTTGCAAAGGGCTTTGTCTATTCGCTTCGACAGATGAACGCAGGTCGATGATAGTCCTTATGCCTATGTTCTTGAGCTCTTTGCGCGAACACGGTTTCAGTTTATCTATTTCGGCAGAGCGGTACAGCATGCCCCAATGCACTTTCTTTTGGGTGGGATAGGAGGAATAGCCTCCCAGGTCTCGGAAGTTCTGTATGCCGGGGATGTTGATGTTGCGGGTGGCAATCTTTACCCGGTATTTGTCAGCGAATACAAGTGTGTAGTAGTATCGTTGTGTAGGGTCGGTAGTGATGACAGTCATCTTCAGGTCGGAGATGTTGGCGACGGCAACGGGAACATCTTCGGGGATATGGTTGGGATTGGTCGAAGCATATACCTTCACATTTCCTTTGATGAGAGGGGCCATTTCCCATTTTACAATGCAGTTGCCCACGTTGTTTTCTTCGCATACAACGGAAATGTGAGGGGCAGTGCCATTGCAGGAAGGGAGCAGCACTGCCAAAACAAGCAAGTTCAATAAGTTCTTATACATAATTCGTAACCTCTCTGATGTCGTTAATCACAAATATATGTAATTTACCCACAGAAGGTAACAGCAATGCCAAGCTTTTATATTTCTTTTTTGAACTTTAAAAAAACTGCTATAGATTCTTTCGTGCATAGGCAGGTTGGTTTACAATGTTACATCAGCGAACCGGGAGGTGGTAATGGGGGGAGTTTCCCTTGGGGCTTTTGTCTCCATGACAGCATGATGTAATTGAGTTGTTTTCCCACTTCTCCGGGTTTAAAGTGTATTTGTTCTTTCAGTTTTACTTCGATTTCCCTATATACATGCAGTGGTACTCTGGCGTATGGGCTAAAGGTCGTGAAATTGAAATTCACTTCCATTACTTTCCCCGTATCCGGACTGAGTAGCATGGTTATTGTGAACTCACGCTTTCCGAGTTCATCTGCCATGGCTTTGGTAAAAGCTTCGTCCACAATGAAGTCTGCTTGTTTACTCATGGAGCTATTGTATTCAATTACTTTTTTTTCATTCCAGCTACCGATGTATATTTTTCCTGTGGCTTTATATACAATATCTTTGTATGTCAACTTGTTCTCTTTGTTATAAAGAGTCACAAACTGGCTACCGTCATCTACGTCACATTGATACGTATAACCATCTACCTCGAAAGTGGTGGTTTTTTTATAAATGACTGTTCCTTCAAGCGATTCTTCTGTTCTGATAGGTTTATCCTGTGCTACACAAGGGTAGATGTATCCTATAAGCAGTGTAATAAGCAATAGTCTTTTCATTCGTCACAATTTTTAGTTGTTAATTTTGTATGTTGCTTACATTAGCGAACCGGGAGGAGGTAATGGGGGGAGTTTCCCTTGGGGCTTTTGCATCCATGCCAGCATAATGTAGTTGAGTTGTTTTCCTTCCTCTATGGGTTTAAAATGAATTTGTTCTTTCAGTTTTACTTCGATTTCCCTATATACATGTAGTGGCACTTTGGCGTATGGCTCAAAGGTGAAAAAATTGAAATTCACTTCCATTACTTCTCCCGTATTTGGACTGAGCAACATGGTTATCATAAGTTCCGTTTTCCCAATTTCATCTGCCATGGCTTTGGTGAATGCTTGGTCTACTATGAAATCTGCTTGCTGACTCATGAATCTGTCATATTCAATTACATTGCTACTCCAGCTGCCAATATATGTCTTCCCCGTGTCTTTATACACAATCTTTTCGTATGTCAGTTTGTTTTCTTTGTTATAAAGAGTCACAAACTGGCTACCGTCATCTACGTCGCATTGGTACGTATAACCATCTACCTCGAAAGTGGTGGTCTTTTTATAAATGACTGTTCCTTCAAGTGATTCTTCTGTTCTGATAGGTTTGTCCTGTGCTACACAAGGGTAGATGTATCCTATAAGCAGTGTAATAAGCAATAGTCTTTTCATTCGTCACAATTTTTAGTTGTTAATTTTATGTTGGGAAAAATATTGGTGATATCCGAATACTCTTTAAATGGATAATTGTCGTATCCTTCCTGACGGAAAGCATTAACGACATTATTAGATATATAGGTTTCAAAGATATCCAAGAATGAAGTTGTAACATGACCTTGCTGATTTACATATTTAGTCAATGAAGTTGTTGCTCTTAGGCGTTGGCTTTTTGCATATTTATCTTGTTTTTTGTCCGTCCACTCCACGCTCCTCCTCAAGAACAGGTATTGCGCATAGTGCGCTTCTATCTCTCTGTTCATCATAGAACTTTTGAACGATGATATAGGCTCTTGTGTGGTTTGGAAAACATGGAACATTTCATGCAGAAGGTTGTTTGCTTCCAATTCTTCCAATCCGATGTGCAAGGTATGCTCTTCCCAATTGTAGGAATACCCTTTGCCGAAATCGAATTCCAGATTGATTTTGTTGTTTTTGACTTTCTCTTTCAGTTGACTGTATAGGTCTCCTCCCAAACAGTCTTCCATGATTCGGGCTGTCATGTTTTCGGTGATTACCCATAAAAGCGAGTCTTGGTCGGCTTCTTTCTTGAATATATTTCCTGCCGGAGTACCCGGTGAAGAGCCGGAACCTCCAGAACTTCCTCCTCCAATCCACACATCGCCACTTCCTCCTCCACCACTGTTCCAGTTGCTATTATTTATAAAGGCATCATCCACCCAATAGGAATGACTAACGCAGTTGGTATAGCTGTATTCCAGCTGGTCTTTAGGTCCGGTATATACATCCCAGCATTGGGTGACGGTTATTACCGAACGGGTCTGGGCATGAGGCTTGAATGTGAGTCCTTGCGCATTCTCTTCGCCAAATACTAGATAGCTTAACAAGTCGAATATGAACACTTGGTCGCTTTCTCTTATGAGTTCGTCATCACGCTTCAATGGAAAAAACTTCATCCATCCGTCTTTGATGTGCAACAGCCAGATGGCATCGATGCAGTGTGGCTTGTCAAGGCGGTAGAGGGGAACGAAGATACAGGTCTCTTCTCCAGTCAATTTATAGGTGAAGTTCCAGAGAGGAATGCCGTATTTCAACAGGAAAGAAGCGGTGAAATGCTTTTCTTCTTCCACTCTGCGTAGTGCGGAAATCACGGCTTTTAGGGTAGAGTCGGTGTAGGCAAAGAAGTTTTCCGGCTTGAATAACGCTTGCCGGGTCAACGGGACATCGTTTGCCGGGAATCGGGGTTGATAGAAGGATTCTTCTGTTTCGCAAGAGGCGAGTATTCCTAAAAGAATGCACAAGGCAAGGCAGATGTTTTGCCATTTCTGCTTAGGAGGGGTTGGAGAGTGCTGTCTGCTTCCTTTTGTATTCATAGCGCGAATGCTTAAGGTATAAAGGATAGACAAATAAAGCAAAAAAAAAGCAGAAATGAAAGGAAAAGCGGGAGAATTTTGTTAATCCGGAAGCTGTTCTACCACAGATTGCATGGATTTTCAGGCCATGTAATCTGTGGTGAACACCCTTTTGTAAGGGTGTCTATGGCTGGTATTTTCGTGCTTCTGCAAATTCCTTTGAAACGGAGTTGTTGAAACTCTTGCATACCTCGGCGGCAAACTCAATGCCGTATTGGATAACTTGGTCCCAAGTAGCCTCGTCCATGGTATCGAGGTCCTCGTAGCGTACATTATGTTTCAGCAGCCCGAAGATGATGCCTGCGTTGAAGTTGTCTCCTGCACCGATGGTGCTGACCGCCTCCAGTGGGGGGATGGAATATTCCTTGGAAATCGTGCCGGTGCGCAATGAAACCTGCTCCGCGCCGGCTGTGCAGAGGAAGTTGCGGCAGTAGAACTTTACTTTGTCTTTGTATATCTTGTCGGCCTCCTGCAGGTCCCACATATAGAAGAAATCCTCTTGCGAACCGCGTACAATGTTGGCGTATTCCAGATTCTCGATGATGGTGGGAGCCAGCTTGATGGCCTCCTCTTTATGGGACGAACGGAAATTGGGGTCGTAATAGATGATGGCATGCATGTCGTGTGCGCGTTCCAGCAGTTCCAATACCTTGTCGCGCAATACGGGGTTCAAGGCATAATAAGACCCTATTATAACGATGTCGTCCTCTTGAATTTGCGGATACTCTATATCTAACCGTTGTTTGGGATAATCTTTATAGAAGATGTATTCCGCATCGCTCCGGTCGTTAAGGAACGCGAGTGATACGGGTGATTTCCCGTCAGGGAAGACATTGACATGGTCTGTGGGGATATTGTTCTCGCGCATGAAGTTGAGGATAATATTGCCCACGTGGTCATTGCCCGTCTCGCTGATAAAGCAGATGGGGATGCCCGTACGCCCCAGCGAAACGATGCCGTTGAATACTGAACCGCCTGGAATGGCTGCTGTGGGCTGTTCGCCACGGAATATGATGTCCAGTATGGTTTCTCCGATACCTATTACTTTACGCATAGCGATCTTGATTTTTCTCCGAGGTAACCGCCGTGATGGCGCTTGGAGTAGTCTTCAATGGTGAATCCGGTCTGTTTCATGGTCTGTACTACCAGGATGTCGCCGATGACGGTCATGGCAGTGGTCGAAGTCGTGGGCGTCATGCCCAGTGCGCATACTTCTTGCGGCTTTCCGGTGCTAAGGCATACATCGGATTCGTGTGCCAGGGGGCTGTCGGGGTTTCCGGTGATGACGATAAACTTCAGTTCTGGGTTCAGGTTATGTGCCAGCTGTGTCAGCTCCACGATTTCACGAGTTTTGCCCGAATTGGAGATAAGTAGCAACAAGTCGTTCTCCTGAAGAATGCCGAGGTCACCATGCTGTGCTTCGCTGGGGTGCAGGAAAACGGACGGAATACCGGTAGAGCAGAAGGTGGTAGCGATGTTCATGGCTATCTGTCCTGCCTTGCCCATGCCCGAAGTTACCAGTTTCCCTTTTTTGCGGTGCACTTGTTCTACGATGAGTTCTACAGCTCTTTCATAAGCGTCCGTCACTGGAATGTTCAGTACGGCTTGTGCCTCTTTCTGCAAAAGCTCTTGAATGGATGCAATCATACTTAATGTGCTAATTTGATTAATGTGCTTAAAATTATAGCAATTGCAAATATCTGCAATTTTCTATAAACGGCAATAAGTTTTATTGTATTTTTGTCGCCTCAAATAGTTTGAAACGTCAGAATGAAGAACTTAAAAGAAAATTTACTGCCAACTTTCAATCAATATATCCTGCCCAATGGCATGCGCATCATTCACGAACCCTCAGCCTCCAAAGTGGCTTATTGTGGTTTTGCCGTAGATGCGGGTACGCGCGACGAGCTTGAAAACGAGCAGGGTATGGCGCATTTTGTGGAGCACCTTATATTTAAAGGTACCGCCAAGCGCAAGGCATGGCACATTCTGAACCGCATGGAGAATGTGGGCGGCGACCTCAACGCTTACACCAACAAGGAAGAGACGGTGATTTACTCTGCTTTCCTGACCGAGCATTTCGGCCGTGCCTTCGAACTTCTGGTGGATATTGTATTCCACTCCACCTTTCCGCAACGCGAGATAGAGAAGGAGACAGAGGTGATTATCGACGAGATACAATCCTACGAAGACAACCCTTCCGAGCTAATCTTCGATGATTTTGAGGACTTGATATTCAGGGGGCATCCCCTGGGACGCAACATTCTTGGCAATCCCGAGCAGTTAAAGCAGTTTCGCAGTGAGGATGCTGCCGCATTCACTGCCCGCTTCTACCATCCCAACAATATGGTTTTCTTTGTTCTGGGCAATCTGAGTTTCAAGAAAGTTGTGCTTATGGCAAAAAAACTTCTGGCGGATATACCGGCAACACCGGTGCATTATGGTCGTACTCCGCCTCCCCTTTATGTGCCCGAGCATCTTGTAGTGCATAAGGATACTCACCAGGCACATGTCATGATTGGCAGCCGGGGATATAATGCATACGATGACAAGCGCACCGCACTTTACCTGCTGAACAATGTCTTGGGTGGCCCGGGCATGAACAGCCGCTTGAACGTCTCTCTCCGTGAACGTCGTGGGCTGGTCTATAACGTAGAATCCAACTTGACTTCCTATACCGATACGGGAACTTTCTGCATCTACTTCGGTTGCGACCCTGCAGATTTGGACTACTGCACCCGCCTGGTATATAAGGAATTGAAACGCTTGCGTGATGTCCGGATGACTTCCTCGCAGCTTGCGGCCGCCAAGAAGCAGCTTATCGGGCAAATCGGTGTAGCTTCGGATAATAATGAGAACAATGCGCTGGGTATGGGAAAGACTTTCCTGCATTATAATAAATGCGAAACTTCCGAAGCCGTGTTCCATCGCATTGAACAGCTCACTTCGGAAGCTCTGTTAGAGGTGGCGAACGAGATGTTTGCCGAGGACTATCTTTCGACGCTCATTTATCACTGACCGCTTTTTTTATTTGAAAACCTGCAACATAGGACGTCCTATCCATACTTGTGGCTGTTTCAGCCCGAAGATGTGGGCAATGGTGGAGGCAACGTCATACTGCATCATGCTTTCGTGGAATTCGCCTTCTTTCTTAATGTTCTTTCCGGAGATGATGAAGGGAGTCTGCATTTCCTGCATGGTCTTGCCGCCATGTCCTTTTTCAATGCCTCCGTGGTCGGCAGTAACGATGAAGATGGTTTCTTTCAGCATGCCTGCCTCTGTAACGGCCTGGATGATGCGGCTCACATAACCGTCGAGTTCTTTCAGTTTGGAGTAATATTCAGGAGTATTGTGTCCAGCTTGATGGCCTACATGGTCGGGGTTGTCAAAGCAAATGGCAAGAAGGGTCGGTTGTTTCTCCTTGATATACTTTTCTGCCATACCGCATAAGGCTTCGGGATGTTTGTTGTAGTCGGGCGCTTGCGCATAGTGGCTTAAGGCAAGAGTGTCTACAAGGTATTTGATACCGTCCCATTCATACAGGCAGCCTATTTCCGCTTCCGGCCGGGCATCACGTAGCAGCTGGAAGATGGTAGGAAATATGCCGTGCTGGTTCAGTACGCGTGACGGAAGCTCGGGAGTCTTGGAGCCCCATTGCGTATATCCGTGCAATTCAGGACCTGCCCCCATAAACATGCTTGCCCAGTTGACGGCGCTGGAGGAGGGAAGTACAGTCCGTTTTTCTAATGTATAAGAACCGTCTGCCATCAGTTGCTTGATGTGGGGGATGTCTGCTTTGGGAACACTGTAGCTACCCCAGCCGTCAAGACCGATGAAAACTACGTGTTTTGCTTTTCCCTTGGCATTGCAGGGAACTGAAAAGAGGCATGCCACTGCTAGGGCGATGAATAATGTAAAAGTCAGTTTCTTCATGTTTTCTTTAGTTCTTATTGTTAACATGAAACAAAGTTACGGGAAACGTACCTAGTTTTAGTACGATATCGTACATAATCCGGCCGATTTTATATCGTTTCGTTCTTTTCCAACCGTTGCATGCTGAATTCACAGCCGCAATACTGCTGGTTGTAGAAGTCATACTCTTTCAGCAGTTGGTTGCGCCGCTCCTGGAGCCCGCCTTTCCGCCAATTCTGTTCCCAGAAGAGGGTATCCGGATAGAGCGCGGCGGCACGGCGTCCGGCTTCATTGATTTGCTCCAGGCTTTTCCAGCGCGAAGAGGCGAGGGTAGTGGTGAATACGGAGAAACCATGCTCGGAGGCGTAGCGGGCTGTCTCTGTCAGGCGCAGTGTGAAGCACTTTAGGCATCGGCTGCCACGTTCCGGCTCGTTTTCCAGTCCTTTTATAGTGTGCAGCCAGTGTGCATAGTCGTAGTCCGCGTCGATGAAATCGAGGTTTTTGGAGGTTACGAAGCGGATAGCCTCCTCTTTCCTTATCTCATATTCCGCCTGCGGATAGATGTTGGGATTGCAGTAGAATACGGTGGGGCGTATGCCGTTTTCCAGCATGCACTCGATGATGGCAGAGGAGCAAGGTGCGCAGCACGAATGCAGCAGCACCTTGTCTTCACCGTTGGGTGTTTGGACTTTCAACATTATACTTTCAGTTTAATCTTTACTTTCACCAGCAAGCCGGTCAGCCCGACAATGACAAGCGAGAACACGAGGGACTTGATCAGTCCCGGCACGCCGCTTCCCAATGCTTCGGGATAGTGCAGATGCAGCAGTTGCTGGACAGCATACCAGATGTAAGGAATAATATAGCAGGTCAGCGTTGCCGTACCTGCAGGTTTGATGATATCGAACCAGTTGGTCTTGCCTTTCACGTCCGTCAGCCAGTAGAAGAAGCCGAACAGCGGGAAGAACATGGCGAGGCAGTAGAACAACCATGTCGGCGTGGCTTGTATTTTGGATATAATCCAGAACGGGTGTGAGACGAGGGCAAGGACAAGCATTCCTACGCCGAGGGCACAAAGCATGCCGATGAATCGTCCCGGCCGTTCCCGGTCGGCATAGCGCTGCATGAGCAGGGAGGTCAATACGCCGGACATACCGAAGGCATGCAGTGTCCAGTCACTCGGGATAAAGGGAAGCAGGATAATCCGGCTGCCGTATTCTCCCGGTATCAGGTCTGAATGGCTGATTACGGCAAGCAATACGACCACGAACCAGGCAATGGCATTCTTCCGCAGGCTTTCCCGGGTGAACAGATAGATGCCTGCACATACCGCATACGTCCAGCCGATAAGTCCGAGGATGCCCCACCAGCTTATCTGGAACGGTTTCCCGTTCATGTCCTTGTAGATGACGAGGAAGGCGAGCAGCAGCACGCCTGCTGTTTTCATTGCGGTGAAAAGGGTCTTTTTCGTTCCTTCCGCTTTGGGATATACCCCCCAGGTGAGGAAGAAGCCGATGACCATCAAGATGGAAAACCATTGATGTGAGAGGCCGCCTTCGATGCCTCCGCTGTTCAGTGAAAACAGTCCCATGGCAATCAGTGCCACTGTCCGCCAGAAGATATGGGCCACGACTTGCAGGGTGTTGTCTCCCTTTTTGTACCGGTTTTGTATGGCAAAGGATACGGACATGCCCATACAGAAAAGGAAAGCGGGGAAGATGGTGTCGGAGAATCCCATCATGTCTTCGTCCATCCTGGCATGCATCAGCCAGTGGGGCACGTTTTTCAGTCCGGGAATGTCGTTGACAAAGAGCATGAGGAACATGGTGAGTGCGCGGAATACGTCTACCGCGGCAATCCGTTGGAGTGTTAAGCTTTTCATGATAGATAATTTGTTTGGGGGTTTTGAACGCAAATATAGGAAACTATTCTTTCCGATGCTACTGCTTTGCAGGATTTCTTGCTATATTTGCATGAACTTTATGGTCATGGAAAGGAGATTGTTCATTTTTTGTTTTCTTGCCGTCGTGGTATGGCAAAGTGTGGCTTTGGCTGCCGGCACGTCGTCTTTCACTGCACTGACGGCTTCTTTGGATGAGGCTATCGAGGCGCATCGGCACTATGTCGCCGTGCGTGAAGGGCGCATTGCCCGGCTGAAGCGCCAAGTGTTGGATACCGATACCGCCAATATCTCTTTTTTTCGATGGAATGGGGAAATTTATAAGGAGTATAAGGCATATATCTGCGATTCGGCCATCCATTATCTTCGTGTCAATCTGGATTGGGCAGAGCGCTATGGCCGGCAGGATGCAGCACTCGAAACAAGGCTGGAGCTTGCCCACTTGATGGCTTCGGCAGGCATGTACGAGGAAGCCGCCGAACTCTTGAGGCAGACGGACAAAGCCTCCCTTCCCTCCCATCTGCTGCCGGACTATTACAATGCCTGTCATAAACTTTACACAGAACTGAGTTTCTATACGCTGGACGATTCTTTCAAGAAGCATTATCAGGCTTTGGCTACCCATTATGACGATTCTTTGATGCAGGTACTTCTGCCTTCATCCCCCCTCTATCTGGAACGAAGAGAGACGCGGGAGGCCGCTGCAGGCCATCCGGACGAAGCCTTGAGCATCAATGATACGCGTCTGGCACATGCCAAGCCCAATACTCCCGAATATGCGCTGGTGACCTATCAGCGCTCATTGCTCTACCGCCGGCTCGGGAACCGGGAGGAGGAGAAGCGCTATCTGGCTTTGTCTGCACTGACCGATATTCGCCTGAGCATCACAGACCATGCCTCACTCTGGAACCTGGCGGAACTTCTTTATGAGGAAGGGGATATGGAGCATGCCTACCGTTACATCCGTTTCTCGTGGGACGAAACCAACCGATACAACGCCCGTAGCCGCAGCCTCCAGACTGCCGGCATCCTTTCACTGATAGACCTCACTTATCAGGCCATGCGTGAGAAGCAGAATGACCGGCTCCGGCTGTACCTCTGGCTCATCAGCGCTTTGATTGTGCTGTTGGTGGTGGCAGTGGGCTTTATCTACCGGCAGATGCAGCGACTCTCTGCCGCACGGAACAAGCTGGAGCATGCCAACGAGCAACTGCAACTCTCAAACAACATCAAGGAGGAGTATGTGGGCCGTTTCATGAATCTCTGCTCCGTTTATATCAACCGGCTGGATACCTACCGGCGGATGGTCAACAAGAAAATCTCTGCCGGGCAGATGGAAGAGCTGCTGAAGATGGTGCGTTCCCGCGAGGTGCTGGACGCCGGACTGAAGGAACTCTATGATAACTTTGATACTGCCTTCCTGCACCTTTTCCCCGATTTTGTCGATGAATTCAATGACTTGCTGCAGCCCGAAGAACGCATCGTGCTCCGTAAAGGCGAGTTGCTGAATACGGAACTCCGCATTTTCGCCCTGATTCGTCTGGGCATCGACGACAGTTCGCAGATTGCAGAATTCCTCCGTTATTCCGTAAACACCATCTATAATTACCGTGCCAAGGTGAAGAACAAGGCCCGCATTTCGCGCGAGGACTTCGAGATGCGGCTGATGCAGATACGCTGACAATACGTCAAACTGGCTTTTTGAATCCACTTTCTGCCTTTCTCTTCTTCTGATTATATTTCTGATTATTAGTTGTTTGTTTGTTCATGCTTCTTCACTCCTTCCACCTATTCCCGATTCGCCGGTACGAGGTGTTCTTATCTTTCCTAACTTTGGGGAAGCAAAAGCGAATATCGCAACTAATACTATAACCAAAATTATTGCCATGAAACATTTATTAGCGACAAGCATTTCCATCGCCTTGCTGTCTTTGGGCCTTGCGGGATGCGGTGAGAAACAAGCGACAAAAGAAGTAACTTCGGATGCATTCGTAACCATTCAGGGTCAGGACTTGATAAAGCCCGACGGTACCAAACTCTTCATCATGGGTACCAACCTGGGCAACTGGCTGAATCCGGAAGGATACATGTTCAAGTTCAACAAGACCAATTCCGGCCGTTTCATCAATGAGATGTTCTGCCAGTTGGTGGGACCGGACTTTACGGCCGACTTCTGGAAAGCATTCAAGGACAATTATGTAACGCGCGAGGACATCCGCTTCATCAAGGAGCAGGGTGCCAACACCATCCGCCTGCCTTTCCACTACAAGCTGTTTACCGACGAGGACTATATGGGGCTGACTGCCGACCAAGACGGCTTTGCCCGCGTGGACAGCCTGGTAGAGTGGTGCCGCGAATCGGACTTGTACCTCATCCTCGACATGCACGACGCTCCCGGCGGACAGACGGGCGACAATATCGACGACAGCTACGGCTATCCCTGGCTGTTCGACAGCGAAGTCAGCCAGCAACTCTACTGTGACATCTGGCGCCGGATAGCCGACCGCTACAAGAACGAACCGGTCATCCTCGGTTACGAACTCTTCAACGAGCCCATTGCCCCTTACTTCGAGAACATGGAGGAACTCAACGGCAAGCTGGAAGATGTATATAAGAAAGGTGTAGCCGCCATCCGCGAGGTGGACAGCAACCACATCATCCTGCTGGGCGGTGCGCAATGGAACGGTAATTTCAAGCCTTTCAAGGACTCCAAGTTCGACGACAAGATAATGTACACTTGCCACCGTTACGGAGGCGAACCTACCCAAGCTGCCATCCAGACGATTATCAACTTCCGCGACAGTGTGAACCTGCCCATGTACATGGGTGAGATAGGCCACAATACGGACGAATGGCAGGCCGCTTTCTGCCAGACGATGCGCGAGAACAACATCGGCTATACCTTCTGGCCCTACAAGAAGATGGACGGTTCTTCTTTCGTCGGCATCACTCCGCCGGAGAACTGGGCAAACATCGTGTATTTCTCCGAAGCACCGCGTGCCACGTACAAGGAAATCCGTGAGGCACGTCCCGCGCAGGCCATGTCCCGCAAGGCGATGATGGACTTTATCGAGGCATGCAAACTGAAGAATTGTGTGGTTCAGGAGGGTTATATCCGGTCATTGGGAATGAAGTAGCGGGTGCTGCCTCGCTGCAAACAGTACGTATCAAGTCCCAGAGGATGAGATGCCGGGACTTAGTATGAAAGAGGTAGGGACTGAGCTGTACACACCATAGGACTGAGCATCCAAAACATCCGGATGTTTTAGGGCAAAACATGGGGATGTATTGGGATAAAACATCCGGGTGTTTTGGGGTAAAACATGGGGATGTTTTGGACAACAACATCCGGATGTTATGGGTACTCACTATACGGGTGTAAGGACTTCAGTTCCTATGTAGGTAGGGCTAAGTCATATTCCCTTGTATGTTGGGGATTATCAATGGTACGGACTGATTATGATTGCTTATTTATATAACAACTTAATTATACAACAATGAAAAAAGTATTATTCGGTTTGGTTCTGGCCGCTGTCGCGCTGCCTCTTTCGGCCCAGCAGAAGCCCGTCTATCTGGACGCAAGCAAACCTATTGAAGAAAGAGTGGAAGACGCCTTGAGCCGTCTGACCCTGGAAGAGAAAGTGAAGTTGACTCATGCGCAAAGCAAGTTCAGCAGTGCGGGTGTGCCCCGTCTGGGCATTCCCGATGTATGGACGGACGACGGCCCCCACGGCATACGTCCCGATGTGTTGTGGGACGAGTGGGAACAAGCCGGATGCACCAACGACTCCTGCGTGGCTTTCCCTGCCCTGACCTGTCTGGCGGCAACCTGGAACCCCGAAATGTCTCTCCTTTACGGACAGAGCATCGGTGAAGAGGCACGCTACCGCAACAAGTCCGTCCTGCTGGGCCCCGGTGTCAATATCTACCGCACACCGCTCAACGGACGCAACTTCGAGTATATGGGTGAGGACCCTTATCTGGCCGGAAAGATGGTGTCGCCCTATATCCGGGGCGTGCAGCAGAACGGCGTGGCTGCCTGCGTGAAACACTTCGCCTTGAACAACCACGAAGTGAACCGCCACACCACCAACGTCATCGTGGACGACCGTGCTCTTTATGAAATCTATCTGCCTGCTTTCAAGATGGCCGTGCAGGAAGGCGGAGCGTGGAGCATCATGGGTGCCTACAACCTATACAAAGGCCAACATCTTTGTCACAACCAATACACATTGAACGATATATTGAAGGGCGAATGGGGATTCGACGGCGTAGTCATTTCCGACTGGGGCGGCACGCACGATACCTGGCAAGCCATCACCAACGGGCTGGATATGGAATTTGGCAGTTGGACCAACGGGCTCTCGAACGGTGCCAGCAACGCATACGATAACTATTATCTGGCAAATCCCTATCTGAACCTCATCCGCGAAGGTAAGGTAGGTACCACGGAACTGGACGACAAGGTACGCCGCATTCTGCGCCTTATCTTCCGTACGGTGATGAACCCCGACCGTCCGTGGGGAAGCATGCTCTCTCCGGAACATTACGAGGCTGCCCGCCGCATCGGTGAGGAGGGCATCGTACTGTTGCAGAACAAGGGCAATGTGCTCCCGATAGACCTGAACCGGGCTAAAAAGATTCTTGTAGTGGGCGAGAATGCCATCAAGATGATGACCGTAGGCGGTGGTAGTTCTTCCCTGAAGGTACAGCGCGAACTCTCTCCGTTGGACGGCATCAAGCAGCGTGTGGCCGGCAAGGCCGAGGTGGTCTATGCCCGTGGCTACGTGGGCGATGCAAGCGGTGAATACAACGGGGTGGTGACCGGACAGAATCTGAAGGATGACCGTACTCCCGAAGAGCTGATAGCTGAAGCCGTGAAAGAGGCCCGGGATGCCGATTATGTCATCTTCATCGGCGGCCTGAACAAGAGCAACGGCCAGGACTGCGAGGACTCCGACCGTAAGGGTCTGGGCTTGTCCTACGGTCAGGATGCCGTTATCTCCGCACTGGCCGAGGCGAACAAGAATCTGATTGTCGTCAACATCTCCGGCAACGCCATTGCCATGCCGTGGGTGAACGAGGTGCCTGCCATCGTGCAGGACTGGTATCTGGGTTCCGAAGCCGGCAGTTCCCTTGCCGCCATCCTCATGGGTGATGTCAATCCCAGCGGCAAGCTTCCGTTCACCTTCCCCGTGAAGCTGGAGGACTGCCCGGCCCACAGCTTGGGCGAATATACCGGCAAACGGAGCAAGGACATCATCGACATCAAGTATAATGAAAGCATCTTCGTGGGCTACCGTTGGGCCGATAAGCAGAAGAAGGTGAAACCGTTGTTCCCCTTCGGCCACGGTTTGAGCTATACCACTTTCGAATATGGCAAGCCGACGGCCGACAGCAAGACCATGCAGGCCGACGGTACGCTGACCGTGAAGGTTTCTGTAAAGAATACCGGAGCGCGCGAAGGGCAGGAAGTTGTCCAACTGTACATCAGTGACAAGAAGTCCTCTCTGCCTCGTCCCGTCAAGGAACTGAAAGGTTTCCAAAAGGTGAAACTGGCTCCGGGCGAAACAAAGGAAGTCACATTTACCATTGATAAGGAGGCTCTTAGCTTCTTCGATGACACCCAGCACGCTTGGGTGGCCGAGCCGGGCAAGTTCGAGGCTGTCATAGCAGCTTCGGCAGCCGATGTGAAGGGAACGGTTCCTTTTGAATTGAAATGATGTAGGAAAATAAAGTTTCCTTTTAGGTTATTATCAAAGATAGTGTAGATGGAGGGTGTGGCCGTGAGGTTGCACCCTTTCTTTGTACTCTTTACAAGCCAATATGTTTTCTTATATTTCTGAGTTTCTTCGGGTTGGCTAAGGAAGATGCAGATATGCTGGATGTTAGAGTTAAAGCAGTGATGTTTTGTAGTAATGGGTGAGTTTTTACCGCCGTGTTTGGGCAGATTTTCATCTTTTATATTTATTTTTACAGAAATGATCGGGACAATGGTTCTTGTCCTGATGGGATGTGGTAGTGCTGTCTTTGCCGGAAGTGCGGCGGGGGCGGTTAGTGCAGGTGTCGGAACGCTGGGAGTGGCTTTTGCTTTCGGCTTGTCCGTTGTGGCGATGGCATACGCTATCGGAGGAATCTCGGGCTGTCATATTAATCCTGCCATTACCCTGGGCGTTCTGTTGTCCGGCAGGATGAGCGGGAAAGATGCAGCCATGTATATGGTGTTTCAGGTTATCGGGGCGGTTATCGGTTCTGCCATTCTTTATGCATTGGTGTCTACGGGCGCTCATGGTGGTCCTACGGCTACCGGTTCCAATGGGTTTGCTGACGGAATGATGTTGCAGGCATTCATTGCAGAGGCTGTGTTCACGTTTATCTTTGTGCTGGTTGTCTTAGGTTCTACGGATTCCGAGAAGGGGGCGGGTAATCTTGCAGGATTGGCCATTGGTCTTACGTTGGTATTAGTGCACATTGTTTGTATTCCTGTTACGGGAACTTCTGTCAATCCTGCCCGTAGCATCGGTCCGGCACTGTTCCAGGGTGGCGAGGCTCTCTCTCAGTTGTGGCTGTTCATTGTAGCTCCGTTTGTGGGTGCTGCGCTGAGTGCCGTTGTATGGAAAGTGCTTGCTGCAAAAGAAGGTAAATAAATGTCGGCAGACAGTGCCTTAAGAAGAGGCGGCTGATGGCAGAAAACTTCCCCCGCCAACGTGGAAGTAGGCCAGATGGTTCCCCAGCTGGACATCCTGTCCCAA
>OGYK01000053.1_pt1 | contig 92015 bp, 74 predicted proteins | sample 1576501 | NCBI WGS metagenome assembly OGYK01 (sample SAMEA3541530, study PRJEB24748) | human gut metagenome | biome: human gut; feature: human-associated habitat; material: faeces | place: China | collected 2012
TTACTTCTATAAAAATTAATTCTTTTTTTAAATTAAATGCTATAATATCTAATTCACCTTGTTTACATCTAAAATTTCTTTTAATTATTTTATAATTATTTTTTTCTAAATATAAACAAGCAATATCTTCACCTAATTTTCCAATTGATTGTTTAAAATACATTTGCTTGATATCCTTCTTTTGTTTTAATAATATTGCCATTTAATTCAAGCATAAAAATCGCGTTATTAATAAATTGTATAGGTTTATTAATTTTTTCACATATTTGGCTTAAGTTTTGTGGTGGACCAATTAATATATTATATATTTCTTCATACTGTTTTGGAATGTTTTTCTTTGTAGGGGAAAATACATTTTTTTCTTCACAAGCCTTATAATTTAAAAAATTAAATGAATTAATTATTTCTTCTGGTGAAGTTATAACAATCGCTCCATTTTTTATTAATCTATTAATTCCAACTCCATATTTATCGCCAATATTATGAGGAATACAAAATACTTTTTTTCCTTGTTCTTTTGCAAGTTTTGCAGTAACGCTTGTGCCACTTCTGGAAGCTGCTTCTACAACTAAAAGCCCAATAGAAAGACCACTTACAATTCTGTTTCTTGCTAAAAAGTTTTTTGAGCATGCTTCTTCATCTGGACAATATTCGCTAATAACAAGTCCATTATTTTCTATAATTTTATTATATAAACCAATATTTTCTTCTGGAAATATTTTATTAAAACCACAACCCAAAACGGCAATTGTGTATCCTCCCACATTTAATGTAGAATGATGTGAAATTGCATCAATTCCTAAAGCCATACCACTAACAATAGTTAAATTTTGAAAGGAAAGTTCTTTAGAAAAGAATTTTGCCATTTCCATACCATATTTAGAACACACTCTTGATCCAACAATAGAAAAACAAGTAGTATTTAATAGGTTTACATTTCCAATAGCATATAATTTTTTTGGTGGATTTTTAATTTTTTTTAATGAAGATGGATAAAAGTTAGAGTTGTAATCAATAATTTCCATAAAATCAATCCTTTCTATATTAATATCCCCAATATTTTCTGTCTAAATTTCTATATTGAATTGCTTCTGCAATATGACAAGTTTCAATATCTTGTGCACCATCTAAATCCGCAATTGTTCTTGCGACCTTTAATATTTTTGTATATGCTCTAACACTTAAATTGAATTTTTCAAAAGCCGATTTTAAAATTTTTTTACTATTTTTATTTAATACACAATATTTTTCTATTAACTTTGGTGTTAAGTCAGAATTAGAAAATATACCATATTTTTTGTAACGCATATATTGTAAATTTCGCGCAAAATTTACTCTTTTTTTTATTTGTGAAGATGATAAAGAATTATTAGTATTTAAATTTTGATATTTGACTTGATTAACTTCAATATGTAAATCAATCCTGTCTAGTAATGGACCACTAATTTTATTTATATATTTTTTAATTTGCTCATCACTACATGTACAATTTTTTTCTTGAGACCCAAAATAACCACAAGGACAAGGATTCATACTAGCAATAAGCATAAAATTACATGGAAAATTAACTGTTGCATTTACTCTACTTATTGTGACTTTTTTATCTTCTAAAGGAATTCTAAGCATTTCTAATGTACTTTTATTAAATTCTGGAAGTTCATCTAAAAATAAAACACCATAATGTGCAAGACTAATTTCACCAGGTTTTGGAATTCTTCCACCACCAACTAAAGAAGTAGGAGATATAGTATGATGGGGATTTCTAAAGGGCCTTGTTACTATTAAAGGAGTTTTATTTGATAAAGTGCCAGAAATACTATGAATTTTTGTTACTTCTAATGATTCTTCAAAAGTCATAGATGGAAGAATAGTTGGAAGTCTTTTGGCAATCATGGTTTTACCAGTTCCGGGACTTCCTATTAATAAACAATTATGGTTGCCAGCTGCAGATATTTCTAAAGCTCTTTTAACATTTTCTTGTCCTTTAACTTCAGAAAAATCTATATTATAGTTTGAATTAATTTCAAAATTGTTAATATTTTGGGGATTTATTTCGAATTTTAAATTACTGTAAAAAAATGAAATAACATCTAATAAATTACGAGCAGGAAAGATTGAAATGCCATCAATAATTGATGCTTCTTTTGCGTTTTCAAAAGGTAAAACAATATTGTTTATTCCCAATTTTTTGGCCTCTATGCAAATTGGTAATATTCCATTAACTTTATTAATATTTCCATCTAAAGATAATTCTCCTATAAAAATAGTTTTTTGCAATATTTCTTTAATAAATTTACTTTTTATATTTTGGTTGGAAATTAATACACCTATTGCAATTGGTAAATCGAACATTGAACCTTCTTTTTTTGTATTTGCAGGTGATAAATTTATAATTATTTTTTTACTAAGTAAATCTAAATTAGAATTTTTAATTGCTGTTTTTACTCTTTCTTTAGATTCTTTTACACTTGTGTCTGGCAAGCCAACAATTTCAAAACATGGCATACCTGGAGAAACATCAACCTCGACATTTATTAAATAACCATCAAGCCCAATGAGTGACATGCTTTTTACAATAGATAACAAAAAATACCTCCCTTATTTAATTTTTTATTTTGGATTTTTTTAGAATAAAATTTAGAAATAAAAATTGAAATAATATGAATTATTTATAGCATGTAAAAATTAAAATGTAAATATTTGTTTAATAAATTTATTATAATTTACATTTTGGACATTAAATAGACATAAAAAAACACTAGTTAGAACTAGTGTTTAATTTGGTTGCGGGGGTAAGACTCGAACTTACGACCTTTGGGTTATGAGCCCAACGAGCTGCCAACTGCTCCACCCCGCGATGTATGAACTTTTTTTATTATACAACGGAAGAGGTTTAATGTCAATACTTTTTAGCCAAATTCCACAAATTGTATAATTTTTAATTTTATAATTAAACTAAAATATTTTAAGTCTTTAGTATTATATGTGAAATTTTACAAATTATTACTAATAATTTCTATATAAAAAGTTGTAAATGTAATAATTTTTTGATAATATAATAATACAAAAATCTTATAGCAGGTGAGAAAATGGAAAAATCAAAAAAGATGATAAAAAATTTGTTATTATTTATTTTATTAATAGCATTAACATTTTATATAATTCTAAAAGACCAAGATGTTGGAAGCATATTTAATATAATAAAAACAGTAGACTTAAAATTTGTTTTAATTGCAATTATTTTTATGGCATTTTATCTTATTTTAGAATCAGTTAATTTAGGAAGAACTTTAAAAGCCCTAGGAGAAAAAAGTAATATATTTAAAAATTTTAAATATGCATTAATTGGTTTCTTTTTTAGTGCAATTACGCCAGCTGCAAGTGGAGGGCAACCAATGCAAATATATTACATGCACAAAGACAAAATATCTGTTGCAAATTCTACGCTAGCTTTACTTGTAAATTTATGCAGCTTTCAAATAATAACTCTTACATTTGCATTTATTAGTGTATTTTTAAATACAAGTCATTTGAATAGTGGGCTAGTTTGTTTTTTTATAATTGGTGTTAGTTTAAATATGTCAGCACTAGCATTATTACTTATAGGAATATTTTCAAAAAAATTATCTGCAGCATTAATTAGATTTGCAGAAAAAATTTTAAAAAAATTAAAAATAAAAAATCTAGAAAACAAGGTAGAGAAACTTGAAAGTGAACTTACAAAATATCATGGAAGTGCTAAATATTTTAAAGAACATAGAATATTAATGTTAAAAACATTAGTAACAACATTTATACAGGTTTTATTTTATTATAGTATAACATATTTAATTTATTGTGCATTTGGTTTAAATGGGTATAATGCATTTCAATTAATAACTCTTCAATCTGTATTATATGCAACAGTTTCTGGAATTCCATCACCAGGTGCAGTTGGGGTAACAGAAGGTGGATTTTTATCATTATTTAATGGAGTATTTCCAAATGAAATAATTAGTAGTGCAATGTTATTAAATAGAGGAGTAAGTTTTTATTTGTATGTATTATTAAGCGGAATATTTGTATCTGTAATTTCAATAAAGACTAAAAAGGAGACTAAAAAAGATGTTTAATAAAGATATAAAATTTAAATATCCATGGAGACCATACCAACAAAAAGTATTAAATCAAGTAGAAAAATATATAGAAGATAAAAAAGTTCATATTGTTGCAGCACCAGGATCTGGTAAGACAATATTAGGACTAGAACTTGCAAGGTATTTAAAAAATCCAGTAATTATTTTTGCGCCAACAGTAACTATAAAAAATCAATGGGTAGATAGATTTGTATCATCATTTACAAATTATGAAAAAATACCTGATTGGATAAGTACAAATATTTATGATTTAAAATTTTTTAATGTTGTTACATATCAAGCTCTTCATTATGCATATAAAAAGAAAAAAGTAAAAGATGAGAATGAAGAAACAGATGATATTATAGAAGAGGAAAAAATAGAAATAACAACAGAAAATATAAAAAATTATGATATAGTTCAGGAACTAAAGAATAAAGGAATATCAACAATAGTTTTAGATGAAGCACATCATTTGAAAAGTCAATGGTGGGATAGCCTAAAAAAAGTGGTAGAACAATTAGAAAATTCTAAAATTATTGCATTAACAGCAACACCTCCATATGATAGTGAATTTTCAGAATGGAAAAAATATGTATCATTATGTGGCGAAATAGATGCAGAAATAACAGTTCCAGAACTTGTAAAAGCAAAAAATCTGTGTCCACATCAAGATTATATTTATTTTAATGAACCAACAAATGAAGAATTAGATAAAATTAATCAATATAGTGAAAAATTAAAAAATATAATTGAGGAAATAAAACAGAACGATAATTTTACAGAAGCAATAAAAAATCACAAATATATTTTATCACCATATGATTATCAAGAAGAATTACTTAATAATGTTGAATATTATAGTAGTATGATTATTTATTTAAATAGCAAAAATATAAAAATAAATAAAGATAATTTGGAAATATTAGGAGACATAACAAAAATACCTGCTTTGAATAATAATTGGTTAGAAATTTTATTAAAAAATGTAATTATAACAGATAGAAAAAATTATGAAAAATATGAAGAGACAATATCTGATGTAGAGGCTAAATTAAATAAAATAGGTGCAATCGAAAAAGGAAGTCTATCATTTTCAAATAATGAAACAATGCAAAAATATTTTTTAAATAGTATAGGAAAAATAAATAGTATTTGTGAGATTTTGGATATAGAAAAAGAAAACTTAAAAGAAGACTTAAGAATGGTAGTGCTTACAGATTATATTCGAAAAGAATATTTGGAAGATGAAAAAATGGAAATAAATAAATTAGGTGTTATGCCTATATTTATAGAATTAACAAAAAAATTTCCTAATATAAATATGGCAGTTTTAACAGGAAGTATGTTTATTATTCCAAAAGAAAAACAAGAAAATTTATATGGATTGTGTTATGAAAATGGGGTTGATGTAAATAAATTAAAATTTGAACCATTAAAAATAAATGAAAATTATTCAATAGTAAAAGTGCCAGGAGGAATAAGAAATAAAGTAATGTCTTTAATTTCAAAATTATTTTCTGTTGGTCAAATTAAAGTAATAATAGGAACAAAATCATTGCTTGGGGAAGGTTGGGACGAGCCAAGTATAAACACATTAGTGTTAGCAAGTTTTGTTGGATCATTTATGCTTTCTAATCAAATGAGAGGTCGTGCAATAAGAGTAAATAAAAATCCAAATAAAACAGCAAATATATGGCACTTAGTATGTGTTGCAGATAATGAAAATAATAATGTAGAAAATGCAGACTATGAAATGCTAAAAAGAAGATTTACATCATTTGTTGGATTAAATTATGAAAATAATATAGTTGAAAATGGAATAGAAAGATTAGGGATAAATGATACTAATTTTACAAAAGAGAACATATTAAAATTAAATGAACAAATGAAACAAAAATCACAAAATAGACAAACTATGTTTAATTCATGGCAAAATGCTTTAGAAAAGCAAAATGATGGTATGACAACAAAGGTTCAGCTAGAAGATAGTGAAAAAATAAAAAGTGCATGGTTTATTAATAAGAGGTTAGTAATAATTTGGGCAATATTTTTATTAATATTATTTGCAATTATTTTTAAATTTATAAAAGTACCATTTATATTTAAAGTAGCTGAGATAGGACTTGGAATTTATTTAGGAGTAAAATTATATAAAATATATAAATTTAGCAAATCTGAAAATATGTTAAAAGCGGTAGGAGGAGTTGTCTTAAATTCGTTATATAGATGTAAATATATAAGTACACCAAGGACTAAAATAAAAATTGTAGTTAGAAAAGACAATAAGAAAAATGTTACGTGTGCAATTACTGGTTGTACTTTAAAAGAAAGTAATTTATTTGCAGACTGTTTAGAAGAAGTGTTTACCAAAACAGAAAATCAAAGATATATTATTGCAAAATTAACTAACAATTTAAAAGAAATAAACCAATATTACAATGTGCCAGAAGTATTGTCTATAAAAAAAGAATATGCAGAAATTTTTTCTAAATACTGGGGACAAAAAATTGGAGAACATGATTTAATATATACTAAAACTGCAGATGGTAGAAGAAAACTATTAAAAGCAAGAATGAAAAATATTTCGTATAAAGATAAAATTCTAAAAAAACAAGAGCTTTCTTTTAAATAAAATAAATATAAGGTAGGAGAATTTATGAAAATTGGAATAGATTTAGATGGAGTAATATTTGATACAGAAAAAACTTTTAGAGTTTACTCTGAATTGTATGATATGCTTGAATTAAAACAAAATAGTAAAGAAAATAATTATGAATTAAAATTGCAAGACAGGTTTAATTGGTCAGAAGAGCAGATAAATGATTTTTTTAATAAATATTGCAGAAAAATTATGAAAGAAACATCATTTATGCCAGGGGCAAAAGAAGTACTTAAAATGTTAAAAAAAGATGGGCATTCTTTAATAATTATAACTGCCAGAGGAGGATTTGACAAAGAAGTTATTAATATTACTCATGATAGATTAAAAAAGGCCAATATGGATATTTTTGATAAATATTTCTTTGAGGCTAAAGACAAGGCTAAAATATGTCAAGATGAGGGTGTTTTTGTTATGATTGATGATTCTTTAAATATTTGTAAAAGTGTTTCAAGTGAAAAAATTCATTCTATTTATTTAAAAGATGCACCTTCATCTGAAACTAAAGATAGTTTATATCTTAAGACTTTATACAACTGGGGAGAAATATATAGATATTTAAATGAAAATAAAAAAGCTAGTGACAACTAGCTTTTTTTGTTTATGTTATCTAATATTTTTTCATTTTTTGTAAAATCTTTTAGCCAAGTGTTAAGATCTTTTTGTTTTTTAAATATTATAACTTTTTCTTTTGGAATGTCTTTTAGTGCATCTTCAATTATATGCCTTTTTTTCTTGTTATATGTTGCTACATATTTTACAAATTTAAATGTTAATCGTTCTTTGCATCCTGGTATTTCTGGTCTTTCATTATTTTTAGTTTTTAAATATCTTTTAAATATTCCTTTTAATTGCATATATGTTGAGTAGTCTAGCCATATAATTAAGTCTGCTTTGTAGAAGCGGTCTTTAAGAGTTTTATTATAATTGCCATCAATTATCCATTTTTCTTCTAGCGATTTTTGTGTAATTATTTGGTCTCTTTTGTTTTTGTCAACTTCTACCCAATTTGCATTATAGTTTATTGCGTCTAAATGTATAGCAGGTAGATTTAATTCTTTTGATAAAATATTGCATAAAGTACTTTTTCCACTGCCTGATCCTCCAACAATAGAAATTTTATTATACATTTTTATCTATCCTTTCTACTAAATTTCTTATATTTTAGTTTATTTATGATGATTTGTCAATTTTAGGACAGTTATTCACAAGAATATTAAATTTTCATAAAATAATATTAGAGAGTTAGTATAAAAAATAGGAAGGAGATATTCGAAGTGAGCAAAAAAGGCTTAGTAATAACAATAATAACAATAATAACAATATTAATTATACTTGTAAGTGCCTTTTTGGGAATAAAGTATACCCAAGAAGATATAGATAAAATAAGTAATATAGTAGAAAATGTAATAGAAGATAATTGTAGTTCCACAAAAATACCAGAAGCCTATATAGAAGATGAACAAGAACTAGAAAAGCAAGAAGTAGAAGATGAAGGCTTTGAATTACAAGGTGAAATAGCATATAATGGTTCTAGAGAGTTACCTAACATTTTATTGGGACAATATACAGGATTAACATATTATAGCCAAATAGATACTAGATGGAAAAATAAGATGTATTCTAGTGTAGGAAATAGCTCACAAACAATAGGTACAAGTGGTTGTGGACCTACAAGTGCTGCAATGGTTGTATCAAGTATAAAAGGAACAATAAATCCAAGCCAAATGGCAGATTTATTTGTAAAATATGGATTTAGAAGTGCTAACAATGGAACATATTGGAGTGCATTTAGATGGACAGCCAATGTGTTTGATATAAATTATAAAGAAGTTCAAAAATTAAATGATGTGTGTGATTTATTAGAACAAAATTACATGGTAATATCAGCATGTGGAAGTGGATTATTTACAACTACCGTCAATAGGAAATATGATACCTGGAATGGTTGCAAGTAGTGTGAATCCAGTTTTAGGAGCAACTTATTTTACAGCATCATCAGGGGGAAGTTATATAGATGATGCCAAAGAAAGAGGTATGACAGATGAACAAGCGTTTTCCTATGGGACTATGATGGGAATTATGGAAGGTATAACTGAAGGAGTAACAGTTGGTAACTTTAAAAAAGCAGGTACAGCAATTAATAGTATTATAAAAGAAACAGGAAAAGAAGCGGCAAAAAAAGGTACAGAGCAACTTGCTAAAACGTCAATTAAACAAGTTTTGAAAGATTATGGAATAGGAATTGCTGATAATGCTATACAAGAAGCAATAATGGAACCAATACAAGAAACTGTTGCTGGAGCAATAGGAGGAAAAGAAAAATCTGATTGGCATAATATGGGTCAAAGAATGTTACAATCGGGAATTAATGGAGGATTAGTTGGCGCTATAGTTGGTGGTGGTAATATGGGAATACAATCATGTGCAGCTGTTGTAGAAAAGATAAATAATGGAAAAACACCGTCAAATACAGAAATAAAATTGGCAATAAAAGATGCATCTAAAGAATTAGATGTTGAAAAAATGATTCAAGATAGTGTAATTCAACAAACAAACAAATACAAAAATTATCATACAGAAACAGTGGTAGACAATATTAATACCAACATATCAAATCAAACACAAAATGTAATAAGTAATAATCAAAATATGCAACAAAATGCAATCCAGAATCAATCTAAAACTCAGGGGCAACAAATTATATCAACTCAAAATCAAAATATTCAAAAATCGGATATTGTAGAAAACAATAATACTAAAATAGCAAAAATGAAAAATTTTGACGAAAGTGCAAAACAATATAATATAGATTATAAAAATGAAGATTTGAAAGAAATAAAGCAGATGTTTGATAGAAGAGGTATTAATGCATATTTTGATGAAAATACTTTTAAAAACAATGATGATGCTTTTTCTGTATGGAAGCCAATATATGATGAACAGGGAAATGTAGCAGATAGAGAAGTAGTTTTTAATCCTAAAACACAAGATACTAACACAAGGGTTCAAGAACTTGCAATACATGAGTTAGGACATGATTTAGATTTGAATGAAGTACAAAATATGATATTGAAAGATGCTAGCAAAAAAGAAAACTGGGAGAATGCAAGAAAGTCATTAGAGAATACATATAAACAGGCATATGAAAATGATAATATACAAATATCAGATGAAAATTTTAATAAAATAGTTGATGAAGAGGCAACTATGAGCATTTTGCAGAGAGAACTTGGAAATCAAGAATATGTAAATAGACTTGTTAATCAAAATAAATCTGTTGCAAAGAAAATATATAATTGGGTAATTGATAAATTAAATAAATTTACTGGTGGTAAAAATGAAAAAATATTTTGGACTGATATAAGAAATAAATTTGAAACAGCTTATAATCAAGAATTTAGTAAATATGATAGCAATTTAAAATATTCTGTTGCTGGTAAGGAAGCATTAAAAAATATAAAAGAACCACAATTAAGCCAAGAAGCATATAACAGTTATAATAAAGCAAAACAAATGGCAAAAAATAAAGAAAGTAATGAAAAAATCTATAAAGAAACAGGTTGGTATAAAGACAAAGTTACAGGAAAAATGAAATTTAATTTTTCTGATAAAGATATGAAAATAGCAAATCAAAATTATAAAGTTGGTCAAGAATTTAAGTTAAAAGATATTCTTATTCATAATACTTTGTTTGAAATGTACCCTCAATTACGAGACTACAAAGTAAAAATTGAAGATATGAACTCTAATAATACAAAAAATAATGGTAGACTAAATGGAAGATACAATAGATTTACAGATGAATTAACTATAGATATTAATAGATTTAATGATATATCAAATGCAGAAGGCACATTAATTCATGAGATACAACATGCGATTCAGAAGATAGAAGGGTTTGCAGGAGGAACTTCTATAAAATTTGGAAAAGAAAAATATAAAAATAATCCTGGGGAGATAGAAGCTAGAGATACATCTAAAAGAATGATTGAAGAAAAATATAATGGAAAAGATCTAAGTAATATCATGCCAAAATCCGCAAATGTTAATACAAGTATACTTGAAAAAATGAAAATAGGATTGTATAATTATTTAAGTAATATTAGCAATGAGGAGGTATCAAATGAATTTAATGAAAGCAATAAAAAGAAAAATTCATCAAATGCTAGTGAAAATAACGGATTGGTATTGGGAGGAATAGAGAAAAACAATGTAGAATCTGAAAATAATTCAGGTTCTTTTTCTATAAAAAATAATAATGTTTGGAGACAATTTGTAGAAAATAACTACCAAAAGCAAGGAACAGGTCAGAATTTAAAAGAATATAATTTGCCAACTAAAGAAAGTACAAAAACGGAATTGAACCTTCCAATTAAAGAAAATATTAATACTCAAGGAGAGAGTATTAATTGGAATAAAATAGAAAGACCAGAAGGAAAAATAAGAAAACATTATAAAAGCATAATAGAAAGTAGTAATACAACAAAAGAAGCTAAATCTATAGCAAAAGAACTAATGGGAACAGATACTTATGTACCTGAAACTAATAAATCACAATTAGTTCAAGCAGATGCTAGAATAAACAATTCTAGCCCTGAAGCAGAACTAAAATCATTAATGAATAGAGCTACAACTGGAGGTAAAATAGAAGCTGTAGATATAGCAGTAGGAGAAAGACTAATACAATATTATTCTAAAGTTGGAGATAAAACAAATTTACAAGAAGCAATACAGGCAACAGCTATGGCTGGAACAAATGCTGGTAAAACAGTACAAGCTTTATCAATGTTAAATCATCAAACACCAGAAGGACAAGAAACATGGATACAACGTTCAGTAGATAAAATGAATAATGAGTTAGCAAAGAAAAAAGGTGGAACTATAACAAAAGATAGCGATGGAAATATTAAAGTAATCAATAAACAGGGAAAAGACATAACTGGTAAAGTTGATTTATTTGATTTAACTCCAGAAATGATTGAGAAAATAACTAGTTCAAAAGATAAAGAAACAATGTATAAAAATATAGATAGTGTTTATGAAGAATTAGGAAATCAAGTACCAAAATCTACTATTGAAAAAATAGATAGTTGGAGATATTTTTCAATGTTAGCAAATCCAAGAACTCACATAAGAAACATGGTTGGAAATGTTGCAATGGGGAAAACTCAAAGAATAAAAGATAAGTTAGCTGGTGGAATAGAAGGTATAGTTAATAAGTTTAACCCTGAAATGGAAAGAACAAAAACTATTGCATTTGCAAATAAAAAAACAAAGGAGTTTGTAAAAGAAGATTTTAAAAATATAGATGTTCAATCAAGGTTAGAACTTAACGAAAACAAATATAATCCTCAATCAAGGCTGCAGAACTCAAGAAAAACATTTAAACATGATATATTTGAAAAAACATTAGGAAAGTTGTTTAATTTAAATGATAACTTATTAGAAGCTGAAGATGGTTTAGGGTTAAAGTCGTCATACAAAAAAGCTTTAGCAGATTATATTACATCTAATAAAATAGATGTAGATAATATAACTGACAAGCAATTAAGCAAAGCTCGTAATTATGCAATAGAACAAGCAAAAGAAGCAACGTTTCACCAAGCTAATTCAATAGCATCAGCAATAAATCAATTCTCAGGAAAAAATAAATTGACTAAAGGGGTAACTGATGCAGTTTTACCATTTGTAAAAACACCGATGAATGTTGCAAAAGCTGGAATGGAATACAATCCGGTGGGGTTATTAAAGACATTAACTTATGATACAGCAAAACTTAGAAAAGGTGATATAAATATAAATAAATATATAGATAATCTTTCAAAAGGGTTGACAGGAACTGGTATTGCAGTTTTAGGTTATGCATTAGCAGATGCAGGAATGTTAAAAGCTTCTGGTGGAGACGATGATAAAAAAGAAAATTATGATGAAGCAACGGGTAGTCAGGCATATTCAATAGAGATTGCAGGAAAGACATACTCTTTAGACTGGTTAGCACCAGTTGGAATACCATTATTTACGGGAGCTGAGGCATATTCAATTCAGAAATCAGGTACTGAAGAGAAAAATAATGTTAGTAGTGACGATAATAAAAAAATAAATCAAATATTAAAATCTCTAGAAAATTGGTCCAATGCAATGTCAAAATCTATGTCACCAATGAGCGAGATGTCAATGATTAGTGGCCTAACTAGTGCATTAAGTAGTTACAATGAAGATAAACTTTCAGCAATGGGAACAAATGCTGTAAAATCATATGTAAATCAGTTCGTACCAACTTTAATTGGACAAATTGCAAAAACTTCTGATGAATATGAAAGAAGTACAACGTCAACTAAAACCGGACTGATATCTAAAGCAATTGATCAAACCAAATTACAAATAACATCAAAAATTCCAGGGTTAAGGAAGACGTTACCAGTAAAAACAGATATATGGGGAAATAAACAAAAGCAAGAAGAAAATTTACCGATAAGAGCATTAAATAATTTTATAAATCCATCAACAGTTAAAGAGGTAACCAAAGATAAGGTGGATAATGAGATAAACAATTTATATAGCAAGAACGGTGAAAAGTCTATTCTACCAGTTAGCTCAATAGACAAAACATTTAAAATAGATGGAACAACATACAGGATGACAAGTGAAGAATATTCTAAATATAAAACTGATTATGGAAAAAATTCATATAATTTAATTAACAACTTAATTTCAACAAAACAATATCAAAAATTAACAGATAATCAAAAACAAAAAGCAATAGAAAATATATATACATATGTTAAAGAAAAAAATAAAGTTAATTATGCTAAGAGTGTTAATAAGGAAGTTAAAACTTCAACTTTATATAATACCTTAGAAGATTTAAAAAAACATGGTGGAGAGCAAAGCGATTATTTAAGTTATATTGCCAAAACTGAGGGGATATCTAAAGACAAAGAGAAAGAAGAGATATTGGCTAATGCTGATTATAGTGATACTACGAAATCAGTAATATATAAAACAGCAATTAATTCAAGAGATAAAAAATATTTAGATTTAGAAAAGATAGATTTTCCTATAACAGAATATTTAAAATATAAATCTCAGGATTTTGTTAGTGATAAAGATGAGGATGGCGAAAGCATAAAGGGATCTAAAAGTAAAAAAGTTTATAATTATCTTAATAATATATCAGAATCAAAATTATCGGATGATTATAAAAAAATAATATGCAGGATAGAAGGAATAAGTGATTATGACAATGATGTCGTTAATTTTGTAAATAAACAAAAATTATCAATAGAAGATAAGACAAGTTTATTAAAAAATATCGGTTTTAAAATAAATAAAGATGGGTATATACAAACATATTCTATGATTCCTATAACAAAATATGTAAAATAAAATACACTATGACAAATTTCGACAAAATAACAAATAAATAGATGCTATAATTTGTTAAAGGGGGAATTTGTCATGAAAAGAAAGGTATTTTTTATTTTAATAGCTATTATTTCGTTGATTTCTAATTTTAGTATTGCACATAAAGGTAGAACTGATGCAGATGGTGGACACTACGATAATAGCACAGGAGAGTATCATTATCACCATGGATATTCAGAACATCAACATCCAAATGGAATTTGTCCATATGAGAGTAACACTGATTTTACAAGTCAAGATGATGGATTGATTATAGTGGGAACTGAAGATGATGGACAGGAGATAATAGATAACTATGAAAAACAAATCGAAGATTTACAAGAACAAGTAAAGAATAAAGAAGAGAAAATTGAAGAGTTAAACAGAAATATAGAAGATAATGAATCAAAAATACAAAATTTAAAAGAAAATGCTGATGATAACTGGCCTGGAATTTTAATATTACAAGTAATTGTAGCACTTGTTTTTTATAATATAGGTTATTGGAAAAAAAATAAATAAAATAATTAAAGGCACTTACAAAAATGTAGGTGTTTTTATTTGGAGGGAATTGATGGAATTTAGTATAAAACCAACAAAGACGAGTAGGCAAGATGGTATGTTGCCTCAAACTATAGAGCAATTAATAAAAAAGTATAAATTAGATTCAATGTGGGAAAATATACAGAAAATTGTAAAAGAAATTATCGAACAAAACAGTGGTTATGTTGTTAAGAAAGATGGTATCATGTATATTGCTGATACAAATGTTTTAGAAGAGGCAAAAACTGTATTAAGAATTGGGAAAAATGCATTAGATATTTCTAATAATGGAATAAATGGAGAGTATCAAACAATTATTAGTTTAAATGGAATTATAAATGCTGATTTTATAACTGCAGGTACGCTAAGTGCCAATAGAATTAAAGGTGGAACTTTAAAATTAGGGGGAGAGAACAATACAAATGGTTCTCTCCAAGTTTTATCAGCTAATGGGGAAGAAGTTGTAAACATAGGAAAAGAAGGTATTGAATTGCATGATGGAACAACAATAATAGGTAATGGAGGAGTTTTATCAAATTTATCATTTTCTTCTATGGATTGGAAAGAAATAGGCTATAGCATATTTACTCCTAGCCAATCAACTTATAAATATATAAATATAGGAGTATTTATTCCTTCTAATTTTGTAGTAACAAGTGCATACTTGGTACTACAATTACACCCAATTAATTATAGTTATAAAAAAGATAAACAAGTGGGTTACTCAAGAAATGTTAATTTATTTTACGAAAAGTTATTAACTGGAAATGTAACACCATTTAATGTGGAAATCGCATCTGAAAATTATGATTATAGATTGATAACCAATAATACCAATGCAATTAATTGTACAGGTGAAGAAGGAAAATTAAATACATATATAAGTAATAATATTGGAAATTTTTTAACATCAGGTCAGGGAACATTATTCCAATTAAGAACTTCTGATGCTGTTCCAACTGAAAACATTGAATGGGATGATTATGACAAAAATAGAGCTGCAAGAACTGGTTATGTAAGAGCTATGATAAATGTTTATGGATTTTTAAAATAGAAGGAGGAATAACATGGATTTAGAATTTACAAGAGGAGATACACAAGTTTTAAAGTTTCAACTAAAAAATGGATTAGGTAAAGAAATTGAACCATCTCCAGAAGATAATATTTATTTTACTGTAAAATCTAGTGCAAATAGTTTAAAATCAATTATACATAAAAAATACCCAGATAATATTGAATATAGTAATGGGTATTTTTATTTTACATTAAATTCGGAAGATACATCTGATATGTCATACGGAACTTATCAATACGATATAGAGCTGAAATCAGGTGATTATGTTAAAACACTTGGATTTGGAACTATAACATTAACTGAAGAGATAACTCATAGGAGGGATGAATAATGTCTATAGAAATTAATGATCTTGATAATGTAGAGCAAGAAGTTAATCAGATTACTGATTTGTCTACCAATGAAATTGAAGTTATTCATATAGATGGAGTATCGAATATTCCACTAATTAAAGGCGATGTTGGGGAAAAAGGAGAAACTGGGCCAGCAAATTGTTTGCAGATAGGTATAGTTGAGGAAGGCGATGAAGCATTTAGAACATATGCAAACTATTCGCAATTTTTTGCCTTTGAAAATAATAGAGAAGATACAAAAGAAAATAATAATTCAAATATATCAACAGCCACATATACAAGATATGTAAAGGTAAACTCTAGTTTGAATGTTAGAAGTGGGGCTGGAATTAATTATAGTTATATAAGAAGTTTGTATAATGGAAATAAAGTCTAATACAAATATATATGCCTATAAAACTATGTCTGGTAAGTTTTATAGCTATTTGCCAAATACACGTGTAAGAATATTGCAGGATTTGGGTTATATTAATTATATAGAAGTTATAGCTACAAAAAGGCGTGGCTATGTTTATGAAAATGTATATAAATAATATGAGATTGCAAAAATTATCAATGAAAAAATAAGCAAAATAAAATTAATAAAAATATATAAAAAAGTAGAAAATTTTTTCATTTTATGATACTTTATATATTAAATATATAATGGGAAAATAAGGGGAGAAATTTATATGGATATAACAATTAATGTAGAAGATTATAAGTTAAATGTAAGAGCAGCAGGAGTAATAATTCACAATGGTAAAATTTTGGCTCATAAAAATATTAATTCTGATCATTATGCCTTAATTGGAGGAAGAGTTGAAATAGGAGAGAGTTCAGCAAATACAATAAAAAGGGAAATAAAAGAAGAATTAGGAAAAGATGTTGAAATAACAGGTTATATATCAACAATAGAAAATTTTTTTGAAATGAAGGGTTCAAAATATCATGAGATAATGTTTGTGCATAAAATAGAATTTGCAAATGAAGAAGATAAAAAAATAGAATATACTATGAAAAATATTGAAGGAAAAGATTATTTACAATATGAATGGCTAGAGATGGATAAAATTGATGAGTATCCACTATTGCCAAGAGCAGTAAAAGATATTTTAAAAGAAAACAAATTTCCAATACATAAAATTAATAATGATTTAAAATAATTTACAAAGACATGTATAACTTAGGCAAACGAGAGGAAAAAGAAAACATGAGTTTAAAAGAAAGTAATGAAATAACACTAAAAATTAAATGTGAATTAAATGAGTTTTATAAGATAATAGAAGAAAAAGGCTTTAAAATAATAGATGAGTTTTCAATGGATGACACATATTTTATACCTAAAGAAGTAGATTTGGATAAGACTGATATAAGAGATACTTTATCTAAAGCATTATTAGTGAGAGATATTATAGGGAAGATGTCAAATAAAAGGACAAAACTAATAACATTTAAAATTAAGAACTTTGATGAGGCTGGAAATATATTAAACCAAGAATCTATTAATTGTAATATTTTAGAAATAAAGGATGCTAAAAAATTATTAAAGGTAATAGGCTACAAAGAAATTATGAATATAAAAGAAAATGATGTTGTATACGAAAAAGATGGATTTCAATTAGCGGTTAAGAATATAAAAGATGGGGATAATTTAATAGAAATAGAAACAGAAGAAAATGATGAAATAGATACTATAGAAAAGTTAATTCAAAAAGTTAATAAAATGGGAATACCAGTTTATACAGATGATTATTTTGTGAAAAAAGCGGAAATAGAATTGGAAAAGATTTTAAGGAAAAAAACTAATAAGAATATAGAAAAATATTATGATAATACTGAAAATGAAATGCCTAATTATACTGTTAAAAAATTTATTGAATTAAATGTTGAACCAGGAAATGCAGTTGAACTTGGATGTGGTGCTGGAAGAGATACGGTATATTTAATAAGAAATGGTTGGAATGTGCTTGCAATAGATAGAGAAGATGTTGAAACACGAATCGTATCAAAATTATTGGTAGAAGAACTAGAACAGTTTGAATTTTTTAAGCAGAGATTTGAGGACATTGAATTGGAAAATAGTAATTTGGTGGTTGCTAATTTTAGTCTTCCTTTCTGCAATAAAAATGATTTTAAAAAATTATGGGCTAAGATAAATCATAGCATTTTAAAAGATGGATATTTTGTTGGTAACTTTTTGGGAGATAAGGATGAATGGAAAATTGCAAAAGAGAAAATGACTTTTTTAACAAAAGACCAGGTAATGGAATTGTTTAGGAATTTTGAGATTGTGGAATTTAAAGAAGTTGAAAAAGATGGACTTACTGGACTTGGAAAGATGAAGCATTGGCATATATTTAATGTAATAGCAAAGAAAAAATAAATAAAGTATGTGATAAAGGTAATGTCGAAATATATATTTTTATTACAATATTCGACAAATTATTCAATAAAATATTGATATTATATCTAAGGGGAATATATATGAAGAAAAACAATGGAAATATAATATCAATATTATTAATTTTTTTAGGTATTATATCAATGGTGACCAGTGTACATGCACATTCTGGGAAAACAGATTCAAATGGAGGACATAGGGATAATAAAAATAAAAGTGGCTTAGGAAGCTATCATTACCATTGTGGTGGGCATCCTGCTCATTTACATACTGATGGTGTTTGCCCATATTCATCAGGGTTGAAATTAAATAAAAGTGGGATGTCAAGTTCTTCATCTTCAAATACTAATACAAAATCTACGGTACTAACTGCAATAGAGGTATTGGATATTAAAATAAATGAAAATGTAACAAGTATGGAAGAAGGAGAATGCAAAAAATTGACTGCTACAATAATACCAGAGGATTCGACCGATAAAAATATTGTATGGGAATCAAGTGATGAAAATATTGCGACAATTAGTGCAACAGGAGAGCTTATTGCAAAAAAATATGGTACTGTAGATGTAACTGCAATTAGTTCTAATGGAAAAACAAGTACAATAAAAATAAATATAAAATCACCTAAAGAGCAAGGGAATACTTTAATTAATACATTATCATATAATAGGGATAATGTTATAAATAATACTATATCGAATCGTAAAGACGATTCAAGTTCATTAACCGGAGTTATAATGCTAGGAGTGTTAGGCGGAGGGAGTTATTTTGGCTATAGAAAATATAAAAATAGCCATGGGAATAAAAAATGATATAGAATTTTTGGGGAAGATAAATGGGATTTTAAGATGACTCATAACTCTAAGGTGAGTTTGAAATGATTTTGATTTACAAATTTGATTTAATCGCTACAGCTTGAGTGGTTGTGGCGATTTTTTGTTGTCTTTAAATTGGTTGCTATAATGCTTTAAAATAGCACTATTATGTCAAATTGGGGAAAAATTGGAGATCAACTTCTAAATTGACATAGAACCTCTAAGAAAAGCTAATTTTATAAAAATTCTTGAAGTTATTTTTGCAACAGAGTAAATCAAAAAAATTATAAATATGAGAGTCACAAAAAATATTTTTAGATAATATCGAATTACTAATTTGCATTGCTTGAAATCAACAAATTCTCTAATACATTTCCAGCAGTCCTATCATGAGATTTTAATGGGTGAACATAGAAATTGTATGTAGTAGTAATTTGTGCATGACCAAGCCTTGCAGATACTGTTGCAACATCAACTTGTTGTGAAATAAGAAGAGTTGCATTTGTATGTCTTAAACCATGAAAATTAATTACAGGCAATCCAATCTTTTTAACAAACTGTTCAAACCATTTGCTAATTGTAGATGGATGAATAGGTTTACCATCATCTTGAACAAATAGTCTATTAGATTCGTGCCAGAAATTGCCTACAATCGATTTTTGTTCATCATACCATAACTTATATTCCTCAAGTAAAGAAACAATAAAATCAGGTATTGCAACATCTCTTATTGAACTTTCTGTTTTAGGTGCCTTAGTAAAAACTCCTTTTTCAGAAAGATATTGACTAGACTTATTAATATTGATAATACCATTTTTTAAATCAATATCACTCCATTCAAGCCCAACAAGTTCGCCAAGCCTTGCACCAGTAAAAATATCAAGTAAAATTGCAGTACGATATTTAATTTGATTGCCTTTTAACTTTTGCAAATTATCAACAAGAATTTTAGTTTGATCTTCATCATAATGACGTCTTAAAGGCTTAGATGTTTTCGGTGGTTGAACACGTTCAGCAGGATTGCTTACAATAAGTTGCCAATATACTGCTTTATGAAGCATTGCCGATAGCAAACGATGATGTTCTAATATTGTCTTTTGAGATAGTGTTTTTCTTGTTTTCTTTCCATTGTTGTTTTTTCTTCTAATAATTTGAGTATCTTCTTCAAGTAAATCATAAAATCTCATAATGTCTGTTGGTTTGATTTTATTTAGCTTATAATGTCCAAAATATGGAGTGATTCTTGTTTCTAACATACGTTTGTATCTATAATAAGTTGATGGTGCTAGTTCTTTTAATGCATAATCCTTTGTCCATATTTCCACATATTGTGCAAATGTTGGGATGTTTCCGTCTACTATTAGTCCACTTTCTACTTCTGTTAGAAATTTTGCAAGTTCTATTTGTGCTTCTGATTTTTTCTTGCAGTGTATTGTTTTTTGATGCCTTATTGGTCTGCCATCTAGGTCATATCCTTTGAATACTACTAGCCTGTAACTGTTTTTTCCTCGTTTTTCAATACTACCTGTCACTTTTTTGCCTCCTTTCTGTTGTTTTTAGTAATTGTTTGTATTACTATGTTTTTATTGTAACATTTTTTGATTGGAAAACAAAAACCGACAATGGGAAAAATATAAAAGATTTTTTTGTATGGTTTGTAATTAGTCTTTAATATCTAGAAATAAGATGATATAATTAAAGAAATGGAGATGATAAAATGGAATTAAAGTATGGTGGAAGTGGAGATGTCTTTTATAATAAAAAAACATATAAATGTGATTTATATATTAATAGAGAATATGGTGGAATACTTATAAAAATAAGCGTGAAAGGTGCATTTGCTAGTATTGTTGAACTACCAATGAATATTGATTTTATAAGTTGCCAACTCAGTACTGGATTTAAGTTCTCACTGTTGAATTGTAATAGGAAAGAAACAAAAGGGCTTGTTTCAGAAGGAAGAACAGTTTTTACATATAATGCAGAATATATGATAGAGGGTGTAGGAGGGGAGATAGAAAATCCCATTAGTTTTTATAAAGTCTTATTTGAATTATCTGATATAATAGAATGGGGAAATATATCAGGCTATGCTATTGGAGAGAAAAACGAAATTTTTTCTAATGAAGATTGTGAATTGAAAATATATGAAAATAAAGATTATTATATTAAATATATAGTTAAAAAAAGCATGTTGCCTATTGTTTTTTCTGACTTATTAAATGAGAATATATCATTGAAACAAACTGGAAATATTGAAATAACGTTTAAAGAAGAAAAATCATTAAATGAAGTTATGGTGATATTATTAAAAATAAAAAGGTTAATTGAAATATCAACATTATCGAAAATAAACATAAGAAAAATAAGTGGATATAATAGTGAATATTATGATATATATGGAGATAGAAAATATGAAAGGCAAATTTCAATTATAAGTTCAAAGATAAATCAAGGAAATAATTTTGAAGAAAAAAATAGTTATACTAAAAAATGGGGATGGATTGTGCTTCCGGAATTAATTGAAAATGAATGTTTTAATAACTTTTTTTATAAGTATGAAAAATTAGAACCTATAATAGAGTTGTATTTACAAATTATTGAATCAAATGAAATGTCAAACATTAGAGCTTTCTTAAACATTGTACAAGCATTAGAAACATATCATTCAAGATTTAAAGCTAATACTTTGGGAGAATATAAAAAAAGAATTGATGAGGTTATATTAAAATATCGTCCTAAGGATTTTATAGAGAATGACAAAAAATTTCTTATGGCCAATTCGTATAAATTTATAACATTAGAAAGTAGAATTGCAGATTTATTAGTGGCAGATTTTAACATATATTTTGATACTGGAGATATAGAACACTTAGATTTTCCTAATATAATAGCAAATACGAGAAATTATTACATACATTATGATGAAAATATAAAGAAGAAATCTAAAATTCTTACAAGTGAAGAATTAGGAATATATACTCGTGCATTAATTTATATACTTGAATATTATATTTTAATAGAATTAGGATTTTCAAATTTTGAAAATATAAAGAAAAAATTGAATGATAGATGGGGAAGTATTTCTCAAACTTTAACAATAAGAAATGTATCAGAAAAAAATAATAAAAATACTAATGGAGATTAAAAAATGGAAAATAGTAAAATAAAATTTCCAACAAATGAAGAGTTACAAATTGATTTTAAAAATAAAATTGTCGAAATCATAAATTATATAAAAAATTTTTCTATGTATGATGTTCTTGCACATTTTTACTGGGAGTATAAAATTAGTTTTGGAAATGAAGAAGAAAAAGATGAAAGATGGTTAAGAAGCATAAAATTAATGTATTTGCAAATATTATTTTCTTGTTTTGATAAAAGTGATCATACAAAAGAATTAAAGGAATGCAATATTAAAAGAATAAATGAATATCTTGAAGAAATACATAGTTTCACTATACAATATGGAATAGTTTTTAATAAAGAAAATGGATTGACAGATGAAGAAAACGAATATTTAAGTCATTCATATTCATTTGAAGACTGGAGTGGAAAGAGATATGATATATTTGAGATTCAGCATCATAAAGATTTATTAGACTGTTTAGAGAAAGAATTCGAAACAGCTTATGGTTTTACTTTAGAAGATTTATATTCTGGAATTTTAAATTTAAAAAATAATTTTTATTTTAAATTTGAGAATAGTATTAATAGTATAAGAAAATTAGTAAGAACTAAAAAAATAAAGATTGACGATAAAGGTGTTCATGTGATTGCAGAATTCAATGAAAAGGAACAGCAACAATTAAATGAATATTTTGAGGATATATATAGTTTAGAATTAGCAAATCTAAAAAATTGTACTAAATGGACAAATGATTTTTTAGATAAATTTTTAGTTGAAAAAGAATATTATAAAAATTTTGTGGAAAATATCAGTATTGAAAGTTGGAATGAGTTAATTAATAGGATTAAGTATAAACCTTTTATAAAAGTTGAAAATGAATACTATATATTATTACAACAAAAATTTTATGATAATTTTGATAAGATTGCAGTACAAGGAATGTGCGAGAATTTAAAAAGAAAGGAACAACAAGAGTTAAGAGAAAAATATACTTCTAATGTTGAAAAAGTGGTAGCAGATTATTTTAGTAAAATACTGAATAGTAAAGGGATTTATATAAATAATTATTATGATTATGAAAAAAAGATTATAGAAAATGATATTTTAATATTATATGATAATGATATTTTTATAATTGAAGTTAAATCAGGAAGCTTTACACCTGAATTGGCAATCAATGATTTAGAATCACATAAAAAATCCTTACAAGATTTGATAAAAAAAGCCAACGAACAACAAGATAAATTAGAAAAGTGTTTAATAGAAAAGAAAAGAGTTTCTATCTATGATAGTAATAATAAACGAAATAGGAATAAAAAAGCTGAAGTTGAAATAAATGATGATACTAGAATTTTTAAAATAATAATAACAGCAGAAGCATTTAATGATATTGAAGCAAGAATAGACAAAGTTAAACTTATATCCTTGAGTAAAAATACATTAGTTTTATATTTGGATGATTTGAGGGTTTATAGTGATTATTTTAAACAACATCCATGCTACTTTATACAATATTTGTTACAAAGAAAAAAAGTTATAGGAAATAAAAATGTTGATTTATATGATGAACTATATCATTTAGGAATGTGGATTGAATACAACTATTATAATGAAAATGTTAATCGACAAGTTAATAATTTAATTAAAGAAGAAAATATTGAGCAGGGATTAGGAATAGTTGCAATTTATGGAGAGGACTGGATGAAAGAACTAGATGAATATTATAACAATTTATGGTTTAAGAAAAAGAAAATTACAAAACCATATAGAGAGATACCTGTTGAAATTAAAAAAATTATTGATTACTGTGAAAATAATAGTTCTATTAGGAAACATACATATCTTACCACATTTTTACTTAATTTAGATCCGAATACACTGCATCAGACAGAAAAAATTATTATTGAATCTAGAGAGTTTTATAAGAATAATAGTAGACCAAAATATCGGATATATGTCGCTGAGGAAAAAAGATGAAAATAATATAGAAGCATTATGTATTACATCTATATATGGAGAAGATAATATAGATGTAAATACATTAGTAAAAAATACATATGCAAATATGTATTTATCAAAATGTGAAAAAGTATTAAGTGTATTTTTATATTATAGTAGCGATGATAAAATAAAAAAAATAGATTTTAAAATAATAACTTCTGATGACAAAGAATCAAAAAGTACAGAAATAATGAATATGGCAGAATATTTAAGATTTAAAAGAGGTCTAAGGTTAGAAGGCAAAAAAATAGGTAGAAACGAATTATGCCCATGTGGAAGTGGAAAAAAATATAAAAAATGTTGTTTGTTAAAAGAAAAAATGTAGGGCTAAGGTATGTAGTTAGCTTTACATTTTTTTATTTATTTTCATACATTCAAGCAAATCAAGTAGTTCTTCACCAGTAATCAAACCTTCTTTGTATCTTTCTTGATATATAGGATATTCTTTTTTGAAATACTCAAAAATTCTTTTTACTTTTTCAGATGCACTTATCGAAACTTGTTTGCGTAAATTTTTATATTTCTTTCTGCATTTTTGCAAATAAATGTCATCTTTTTCATTATTCTTAGAATGTTTTTCAGTAACAATTTTATTACAAGTCATATTATTTTCAAATATTAGATCACAATATTTTTGCTCTTATTAGTGGTATTGATAAAACAATAGATACAATTTTTACCGCATTCAAATTATTACTTATTAATTTTTTAACAGTACAATATAAAAAGTTATCAACAAATTTAGAATAAAATGTGCAATTTACACAAATTTAAAATGCAAAAATTGCACTTTAAATTTTGCTCATTTTCTTATTTTCATATTATCAATCCAATTTTTAAATTCCAAAGACGAAATCTTACCTTTTTTATATTTATTAAGCATCACAGCACCATCAACTTTATATCTTTCATAAAGAGCTAATACCTCAGGATTATTACTAATAGAAGCTTGTTTACTCAAATTTTTATATCTATTTCTATACTTTTTACAAATAGGATCATTAGCATATGTTCTACTAGAAGAAACTCTATCAGCAAATTCCTTACAAGTTAGACCACCTTTAAAAATATTATCACAATACAATGTTTTATGTGCAGTTTTAGGAATAAAATAGTGATTACAATTTTTACATTTTATAATCCTAAAACTATTTTTATAATTTGTAAATTCTTTCATGCAAATAAACAAAAGACAAGTAAAGTCATTAGAAGAATAGTAATACCTAATATTATCTTTTGACTTATTAGTGTTAGAACCTAAAAAGAAAGAATCTAAGTCAAAATTCATTTTTATATCTTTAAAATTTTCAGATATATTATCCAAAATTGATTCATATGTTTCATTATATTTCAAAATCTTTAGACTTTCATAATCTGAATCTTCTTCAGTAGATGATTCAAATAATGTCTTGAAATATTTTTTTTCTGCAATATTCCTAAAAACAAATTGAGCAGAGTCAATAAAACTAAAATAAAGTAATTTTGTCCCTTCAGCATAATCAATAAATTCATCTTCTGTTAATATTATTTTTTGATTATCCATAATTTCGGATGTTAAATCAATACTTTTATAATATTCAAAATTTAGATAATTCTTTTTACTAGCAATGAAATTAACAAGAAAATAATGCACTAAAAAATAGTTCAAATGTAAAGCATTTGTAAAATCTAAATTTAGAAATTCAAGCAGAAATGTTCCGATATTTTTTGCTTTAGGTTTAACTTTTTCAAAAACATATAATTTTTTATTCTTTAGTTTTTCTGGTATTTTCTCTGAGTCTGTTAGTTCTATTGGTTCGTATCTTACAAAATACTCTTTTGAATTTTTGAAGTCAAATGCTATTTCTAATTCATAATTCATAATTTTCCTCCTTGAACTTGTATTAAATTTATAACCTTTCTATATATAAAGGCGAAATGAAAGTATTAAAATTTCCAAAACTTTTTAAAAATTAATTTTTATGCCTTCACATATAATAGGCGAAATAAAATTAAAAAATCTCACAAAATTTATAAAAAATTTTAAAATTTTAATATTCCTATATACAAATAGGCGAAGAAAGACCGAAAAATCTTAGTAAAAGTACAAAAAATTTTTAAAAAATTTTAATCCTTCTATACACATAGGCGAAAAAAAGTGAAAAACCTGACCAAAATTGTAAAAAAAAATTAAAAAAATTTTAAATTATTGATCCTTCTATATAAATAGGCGAAATAAAAATAGAAAATGTGACAAAAATCATAAATTTTTTTACAAATTAAAAAATAAAGAAATAGCCATACAATAGAAATAAATTTTAGAATTATTATCTGTACGGTTTCTTAGAGCAAATAAAACATCTAAAATAATAAATAATAATTAGTTAACTAAATTATACAAATGTAAATGCAAGAATATATAAAATTTAATATTTATACATATTTTTGCATAAAGAATTTAATAAAAAGAGAGGTGAGTATATGACAGAATTGCCAAAGGTAGAACGAAAAACACTAACAATGAAAGAAACAGCAGAGTATTTAGGAATATCATATTGGTTAGTAAACCAATTAGTAAGAAGAAAACAAATACCATGTGCAAGAGTTGGTGGAAGAGTATTATTTAGAGTACAAGCACTAGATGAATACTTAAACAATAAAGAACAAGAATCATTAAAAAAGTAGGGGGAGGGAAAACATGCAATGGATTAAAGTGTTTACAGATATATTTGCAAATCCAAAAATCAAAATATTACTCAAAGAACGTGATGGGGACACATTTTTTAGAGTATGGATTCAATTATTAACAATAGCAGGACAATGTATGCAAGAAGGAAAGTTAATGATTTCAGAAAATAATCCGATGACAGTGCATGAACTTGCAACAATCATTCACAAAACGGATGCAAAAATGGAAAATATATTGAACAAATTAATCCATTTAGAAATGCTAATATATCAGGAAAATACATATATAATTAAAAACTGGTATAAGTATCAAAGTATTGATAAATATGAGAAAATTTTAGAACAAAATAGAGCAAGACAAAAAAGATTTAGAGATAAGAAAAAAGAAGAAAGTAACGTTACGCAAACGTCAAGTAACGTAGAAGAAGAGAATATAACAGAAGAGAATAAAATAGAAAATAATAGATTAGAAGATGATATAAAGGCAGGTGAAAATGGTAGTGGATTCAAAACAATTGATTTCTGACATAGTTTTAGATACTGATAATAAAATGCACAAACAGTGCAAATTCTGTGGAAATTTATTACATATAAATGATTATACTGCACTATATGTCAATATTGTTTATAAAGATATAGCAACTGCATACGAAAGATGTACCTGTAATGAAGCTAGTAAAATTTGGCAACAATATGATGAATATATTGAAAAAGATAAAATAAGAAAAATCAATTTAAGTAAAATAAACAAATTATTTAAAAATAATAATTTAGGAAAACGTCAATTAAATAGCACATTTGAAAATTATAAAATAACAAATAAGAATAAAAATGCTTATGAAAATGTTAAAAAATATGTGGATAAATTGATAAAAGGAACAACAAATAAAGGACTTTTTATAACAGGAGCTTATGGTGTAGGTAAAACTTATTTGGCATCATGTATTGCAAATGAAATTATTAAGAACGGAAAATCAGTAATATTTGGAACTTTAATACAATTGTTAGATTTTATTAGAGATTCATATAGCGATTCAGAAGTTTCTGATAAAGACTATTTAAATTTATATTCTAGTGTGGATCTTTTGGTAATTGATGATTTAGGAAAAGAAAAGCCAACAGAATGGGTATTAGAAAAATTATTTTTGATAGTGAATAATAGATATAATAATTATTTGCCGATTGTTATAACCACAAATTATAACAGAAATCAATTAAGAGAAAGATTATGTATAAATAAAAATTATAGTATTGTAGATTCAATAATTTCAAGATTATATGAAATGTGTGGTGGTATTGAAATTAAGGATGATGACCATAGAATGAGCGATTCCCTAATTAGGGAATTACTCTGAAATGGTTGATATAACTGGAGTACAAGCTAAATTATTTTAGATGTGAAATGATTAGTGGCAGATAAAAATGTCACTTTTCTTTTTACATTGTTTTGGAGTAAAAAGAACTAAAATAAGAGAAATTTTTTTAGCAAGATTCCCCTTTGTGTATACAAATGGTTCTTGATAGTTGGGAAAGTCCCAAACCCTTTTATGAAATGGAGAGGATAAATTGAAGAAAGATAAAATTATAACAATTAGAGTTAGTGAAAAAGAGAAGAGCGGATTGATTGAAAAAAGCAAAATTGCTAAACTAAGTTTATCAGAGTATTTGATTAAACAAGGTTTAGATAAAGATATAGTGATGGTTGATGGATTAAATGAAGTCGTAGCAGAACTTAGAAGAATAGGAAATAATATAAATCAATTAACATATTTGGTGAATAGTGGAAGGATTTATACTGTTGATTTTAGTGAGGTGAAACAGGAAATAGGAAAGGTATGGAATGTAATTAATGAATTACAAAATAAGTGGTGAAAAAATATTAGAAATTATAAAAAACTTTTTCGACAAAATAGCTTAAAATATGGGGATTTTATTGTTAAAAATTGGATTATGTGATATAAAATATAATAGAATGAATGTAGTTTGTATTAGGAGGCACAAAATGAAAGAATTAGAAGAAAAAATAGTAAAATTTGCAAAAGATAGAGATTGGTTACAATTTAATACACCAGAAAATTTAGCAAAGTCAATCTCTATAGAAGCAGGTGAGCTTTTAGAATGTTTTCAGTGGAATAACAATTATAATAAAGATGAATTAAAATACGAAATTGCAGATGTTATGAATTATTGTATTCTTTTGTGCCACCAAATTGGGGTAGATCCTAAACAAATAGTTTTAGAAAAAATGAAAATATCTGAAAAAAAATATCCAATTGAAAAGTCAAAAGGTGTTAGCACAAAATATAATAAGTTATAAGATATAATAATTAATGGGGGCAATTATTATGATAGTATATGAAGCAACAAAGCAATTATTTGTAGAAGATGTTGTACAAGACAGAATTGAAGAAAATATAGATAGAAAATTTTATGAAAAAATGGGATATCATACTTCTAAGTCTGAAAGAAATGCTTGGAATAACTCTATGCAATATATGATGAAGGTTTTAATAGACAATAATATTCCTGGAAATGTAGGAATAGCAATTGAATTTAAAATACCTAATACATCAAAAAGAGTGGATTTTATAATAACAGGGAAAGATGGAAAATTTAAAAATACTGCTATTATAGTTGAATTAAAGCAATGGACTGATGCAGATATTGTAAGTGGAAAAGACGGAATTGTAAAAACAGTTACTGGACATGCATTAAGAGAAGTAGCACATCCATCATATCAAGCATGGTCATATGCAACAACAATAGAAGACTACAACGAAACTGTACAAGATAGACAAATTGACTTACATCCATGTGCATATTTGCATAATTATTTAGCAGTTACACCACCAACTTTGTTATCTGATGATTATAAAACTTATTTAGAAAAAGCACCAGCATTTATAAAGGGTGATGTTGAAAAGTTAAGAGATTTTATAAATAAGTATATTAAATATGGTGATGACAAAGAAACTTTATATATGATTGAGAATGGAAAAATTAGACCATCTAAATCATTACAAGATGCCTTATCAAGTATGTTAAAAGGTAATGAAGAATTTGTAATGATAGATGATCAAAAACTGGTATATGAAACAGCACTGAATATGGCTAGAAAATCATATAGAGACGGAAATAAAAGAGTATTAATTGTTAAAGGAGGACCAGGTACAGGAAAATCAGTATTAGCGATTAACTTGTTAGTAAAATTAACAAATGAAAATATGGTTTGCTCATATGTAACAAAGAATGCGGCTCCAAGAAATGTATATGCAACAAAATTAAGTGGAGATTTTAGAAAAACAAGAATAAATAATTTATTTAAAGGCTCAGGTTCATTTGTTGAATCTACTGATAATGAGTTTGATGTATTAATTGTTGATGAAGCACACAGATTAAACGCAAAATCAGGAATGTTTCAAAATTTAGGAGAAAATCAAATAAAAGAAATTATAAAAGCTTCTAAATTTTCAATATTTTTTATAGATGAATCTCAAAGGGTAACTTTAAAAGATATTGGAAGTGTTGAAGAAATACAAAAGTATATTGGACAAACAAATGCAGAATCAGAAGTAATGGAATTAGAATCACAATTTAGATGTAATGGATCAGATGGATATATTGCATGGTTAGATGATGTGCTAGATATTAGAAAAACAGCTAATAATGAGGGATTTGATTTGGACTATGATATTAAGATATGTGATGATCCTAATGAAGTAAGATATATAATTTTTGAAAAAAATAAAATCAATAATAAAGCTAGATTACTAGCAGGATATTGCTGGAATTGGATAAAAGATGGAAAAAATAAATCAGACGTATTCGACATAACAATTCCTGAATATAATTTTGCAATGAGTTGGAATTTGGGTAATAGTCAAACATGGGCAATTGATCCTAATTCAGTAAATGAAGTAGGATGTATACATACTTGTCAAGGACTAGAATTTGACTATGTAGGTGTAATTATAGGGAATGATTTAAGATATGAGGATAATAAAATAATTACAGATGTAAAAGAAAGAGCAAAGACGGATCAATCTATAAAAGGAATAAATAAGTTAAGCCGAGAAAATTCTGAAAAAGCAAATAGAATTGCAGATGAAATTATAAAAAATACATATAGAACATTAATGACAAGAGGTCAAAAAGGATGTTATATTTATTGTACAGATAAAAAATTATCAGATTATTTAAAGAAGAGATTAAATCAAAATGAAGGCATAGTTTATCCTATTAATGAAGATGAAAATTATACTGATTTAATGGTTGCAGAAGATAGTGAAGAATATAGATATGAATAAAAGAAAAAAATAGATACAAAAGTAAAATAATGGAGTGAATTTGTTAACTTATATGGAGGAACAAATGGATAGGGTTAAATTTTATTCTGTGAATGATTGGGCTGTTGGATATCAATTGCAAAAAGCTGAAAAAATTATCAATGATTTTGATAAAAATAAAAAATATACAATGCAAGAAATTTTAGAATTATATAATATTACTAAATATATAGATAATAATTTATTCTTGAAAAAGTGGAGCACAGTTTATATTGAGAAAGCTAAAGAGGTTGCAAAAGAGATGAAAACTATAGTGTTTAAATACATGGATAGTAATATATTAAATGAAGACTTTCAAAGAATATTAAAAGATGTATCAAATCAATATATAGATGATTTTTTTGAGTTATTTGAAAAGAAAATAAAAAATATAAATATATCGGGTGATATTTTTATAAAATCAATATGCGAAAGAAATATTTCAATATATCATATTTTACAGTTTAAAAAAATTGTAAAAAAATATGATAGTGAATTAAGAAATGTTATGCTTCAAGATATTATTAATTCTACTGAAATTATGATAAGAAAATATTATATTAACGAAGAAAAAAATAAACAAATAGAGCTTCCAAGTTCATTAACAAATGAAGATAAAGAAAATATGTTAATTAGATATATAGATGAAGAGTATGCTAATTTAAATTATGTTAGAATAATAGCTAAAATACAAAGTAGCAAAGACATGATTGAAATAAGTGATAAAACGAAATTAAAAGCATGTAGAAAAGTTGTGGAACTGGAAAATAAAATATTTACTAAAGAAACAGGTATAGAATATGGTTATAATGTAATATTTGATGAAAAACAACAAACAGAAAAAATCGAAAAAATGGAAGGAAATAATCTGGTATGTTCATATAGTAAAAGATGGATAGAAGAAAATAAAGATGATTTTGCAACATTATTAAATAATTTTATATACTTATTTGATTTTACGGATATTGAAGGAAGAGTAGAACTAGTAAATAAAAAACATGAAACAGGAGTTTTTGAAAGAGCTATGGACTTAAAAATGTTAAAGGCATATAATCCGAATTCAACATTTAACCACAAAAAGATGGTATCATTATTACAATTAAATGCATACTATGAACAATTGAATAGATTAAATATAAGATTAGAAGATATTATTGAATGGTTTTTTGATAGTTATTTAAAAGAAAATTTTGAAATTGAAAATTTTAGTATTTCTATGCCTTCAAAAGACTCTACGTTCTTTGAAAAATGCAAATCAGTATTACCTGAAATAGATCATATATTAAAGGAATATAAATATTATGTTGAAGATGGACAAGTTGATCCTGAATTAGTGAGCATATCATCGGAGCATATGTTTTTTAAAGATATTCCATCAAAAGTAAAAGATAAATATGTATATTTAAAAAATAGTGATTACAATAATTTAATAGATTATTATTTCTTTTCAGATCAATGTATGTTAGCATATTTAGAAAATTTGGATAATAAATATGATAACTTTTTTAAATTGATAGTTAAAGAAGATATAAAGTACAATGACTTTCCTGAGTATGATAAAAAAGATTTAGATTGGTTAATAAAAGAAAAGCTAATTTTCGAAAATGATAAAGGATTACTAAAAATCAAAAACGAGGAAAGAATAATGGTTTATGCAGAACTACATTATAAAGAAGTAATTAGTTATTGGAGAAAAAGTGAAAAAATCAGAAATGAAATAAAACAAATGATTAAAGAAAATAGACTTGAAATTGGAAGTTCGCTATTTTCAAGAAATGAGCAAGATTATTTTAACTTTTATTTGAATATGTCAGAATTTATTGATGGATATGATATAAGAAATTCTAATTTACATGGGACACAAATAGGAGATAGAAAATCAGATGTACATTATTCAAGATATTTACAAATAGTGTTACTAATAGTGTTGATTATAATAAAAATTAATGATGATATATGTTTATCAAAATCAAAAATTTATTTAGAAAGAAGTAAAGATGAATAACAAATATTATAGGGAGTGATTAGCTATGATTTATATTACAGGAGACACTCATAGTGATTTTTCAAGATTTACAGAAGAAAACTTTCCAATACAATCAGAAATGACGAAATATGATTATATAATAATATGTGGAGATTTTGGCGGAGTATGGACATTTGAAGAAGAGAGTAAGAGAGAAAAAGAAGCACTAGATTGGTTAAATAACAAGAATTTTACAACATTGTTTGTAGATGGAAATCATGAAAATTATACAAGATTATATAATTATCCAATTGAAGAATGGAAAGGTGGAAAAGTACACGAGATAAGAGATTCCGTATTACACTTAATGAGAGGAGAAATATTTGACATTGATAATAAAAAAATATTTGCTTTTGGTGGTGCTAGATCACATGATATTCAAGATGGTATATTAAATCTGGATGAAGAAGAAAGAATATATGAATATCGTAAAAGAGGAGCATATTTTAGAATTAGAGATTTTTCGTGGTGGGATTTAGAATTGCCAATTGAAGAAGAAATACAAAATGGAATAAGTAATTTGGAAAAAGTAAATTATAAAGTTGACTATGTAATTTCCCATTGTTGTCCAACAAGTATACAAGCATTAATAAATTCAACATATAAAAGAGATATTTTAACTGACTATTTACAGCAGATTTCAGAAAAATGCACATTTAAAAGATGGTATTTTGGACATTATCATGATTATAAGCAAGTAAATTCACAGTTCACTTTGTTATATGAAGACATAGTACCATTAGAATATGAAAGTATATTTGAATAAATATTGAATTTTTATTTGATTACAAAATAAAATTCGATATTATATTACATAATTAGATGATTTTTTAAAATATGATATAATTATTGTTAAAAATAAAAAGGAGGGGATGTTATGCCAAATATTTCTACAGGAATTAATTTAGATTCTAATTTTTTAAACTTAAAAGCTATAGAAATAAAAGAAGTACGACCAGAAATTGAGAAATTATTAGTAGATGGTGAAAAAATAATGTGTGCATTTAAAACTATTAGAGATCAGGTTATATTTACTAATAATAGAATTTTTGTTGTAAATGTAAAAGGAGTCACAGGTAAAAAAATTGCATATTTTTCATATCCATATTCAAAAATACAGTATTATGGAATAGAAACAGCGGGTTTTATGGATATAGATAGCGAACTAATCCTTACATTTAGTAATGGACATATATTACAATTTGATTTTAAATCAAATGTTGATATAAGAATGATAAATTCGCTTATATCTAAATATGTGTTATAAAATACGAATAATAACGAAACGTTATGCAGAAGTTTGAATTATTTGTATATAGACAGATAAAACTTCGATACATAATCAAATAAAAAATGATAGGGAATATCAATAAAATTTGAGAAAAAATCTCAAAAACATTGATATTTTCTTTATTTTTATTGCTTTTTAGAAAAATTACATAAAAACTATTTGAAAAAACATCATAAAAACTAAAAGTTTTTTCATAATTTTGAAAAAACTTGACTATAATAATAAAAGATAGTATAATTATTATAGTTAGGAGGAGATTTATGGAAAGAATAAGTAGAGAAAATTATTTATCTATATTAAAAAATTTCAAAGATCAACAAATAATAAAAGTTATCACAGGAATAAGAAGATGTGGGAAATCAACATTACTTGAAATTTTTCAAGATTACTTAAAAGAAACTGGAGTAGAAGAAAAACAAATAATATCAATAAATTTTGAAAATGCAGATTATGAGGAATTACAAGACAGAAAGAAATTATATGAATATATAAAAGAAAGATTAGTAAAAGGAAAAAAGACATACGTTTTTCTAGATGAAATTCAAAATGTAAATGAATTTGAAAAAACAGTAGATAGTTTATTTATAAATAAAGATGTAGACTTATATATAACAGGTTCAAATGCATATTTATTATCTTCAGAATTAGCAACATTGCTTACAGGAAGATATATAGAAATAAAAATGTTACCATTATCGTTTAAAGAATATTTATCAAGCTTTGAAAATAAAACAGACTTGTCAAGAAAATTTAGAGATTATCTAAGATATAGTTCATTTCCTCAAGCAGTTGAATTATATAAAATAAACCCAGAAAACATAAATTTATTTTTAGATGGAATATATAATACTATTTTATTTAAAGATGTAATGCAAAGAAAAGGAATAACAGATAAAAATGTCTTAGAAAGAGTTACAAAATATTTGTATGACAACATAGGGAATAGAACGAGTATGAAAAGCATAAGTGATAATATTGAAGGAATAGAAAAAAATTCATCATATAATACAATTTCAAATTATGTAGATGCATTAATAGATAGCTATTTAATATTTAAAGCCAACAGATATGATATTAAAGGAAAAGAATTTTTGAAAACTCAAGAAAAATATTATGCAATAGATATAGGATTAAGATATTATATGTTAGGACAAGGCTCTGGTCGAGATATGGGACATATATTAGAAAATATTGTATATCTTGAATTGTTGAGACGAGGATATGAAGTATATATAGGAAAATATGATGATTTAGAAGTTGACTTTGTAGCAAGAAAGCCAGAGAATACTATATATTATCAAGTTGCATTAACAACTAGAGGAGAAAATGAAGGAGATAATAAAATTTTAGATAGAGAATTAACTCCATTGAAGAAAATAAATGATAATTATCCTAAATACATTTTGACATTAGATGATGATTTAGATGCCGACTTTGATGGAATAAAGAAGATAAATGTGTTGGATTGGTTAATTGATGAAAAAAATAATTAATTAAAAAAACAAAATAATAATGTAATTGTTTGGCTCTATTGACATAGAGCCTTTTATTAGTACATGAGTATGTATTTGTGTTGAAAAAGTAATCGAAAAATGTTACAATAACGCCAAAATAATATGTTTTAAGGAAATGAAATGCAAAAAATTGAAGAAATAATAAATATTGCAAATAAGGTATTTGTAAAAAATATAAAAAAACAAATTAAGGAAATAAAAAACTCTCAATTTAGAGATGAAGTTAAAAACAATTTATCAATGGCAGGAGAACTGCTAATAGATAGCATATATATGTTTAATAAAAAAAAGACAATTGCAGCAATTTCGATATTACGAAATGTATATGAAATGACACTTAAAGGTATTGTGTTAGACAAAAATGAAGAAATATTTAATTCATATAAGATAATAAAGAAATCAGGGAATGCAGATAAAGATAATTCAAGTAAAATTAGAAAGTTTATTGGAGAAAATTTTAAAGAATATTTTTATGTTTTAGAAAATGATGAAAGTTTTAATAACATATATGGAAATGGAGTTTTAACATATTTATATGATAAACTGTGTAGTTATTCTCATGCATCAAAAATTATGGAGGAACTTTACAAAATAAAAAATGATGAAGTTATTGTTGAACAGATGATTTGTATATTTTTATTATATGCAATGGTGATTTTTTATATGGATGCAACTAGTGTTAAATTAAATAGAACAAATATATCAGAAGCTACTTGTATATTTTATACTATAATTGTAGCTTATAGTTTTTATGATTGGACAATTAATAAAGATGAACTGAATAAATTACAAAAATATAATGAAATAATAGATTTATCAATCTATTTAAATCAGGATTATTACCAAAAAGAAAAGGAGCTTACAGCATATATAACTGGTGAAATACAAAAAGAAACTAAACAAGATATTAGTATAGAAGAAAATGTAGAGTTTGAAAAATATTTTAAAAAGTATTGTGGTAAAACTAATTATCAAAATTTAGTAGACCTATTTCCTAAAATCAAATTTTGATAAAAAAATACAAGATTCGACAAAATAATTAAAGTGAATATGTTATATTAAGATAATAGAGAAAGAAAGTCTTAAAAGATGTAAGACTAATTATAATAAATAAAAGGAGAAAAGATATGAATTATATAAAAACGATGAGAATCATTGGTTTTAAGAAATTTAAAGACATAAAAATTAATTTTAATGAACATATAAATATTATTGTTGGAGAAAATGAGGCTGGAAAAAGTACAATTTTAGAAGCAATAGATATAGTTATAAATCAATTATATAAAAGTTCAGATAAATCTATAATAAGTGATTTGATAAATAAAGAGAATTTGGAAAATTTCAAGAAAAAACCTAGTATTGAAAATTTACCTAAAATTTATATTGAATTAGAATTAGATTTGCCCAACAATTTTATAAAAAACATCGATTATAGTGGATTAGAATATTTAGATTCTGATCAAAATATAAAAACTGGAATATTTTTTACATGTGAAATTGATAAAGAAAGTGAAAATGAAATAATAAGTTTTGTTAATGATGGGAAAATACCATATGAATATTATTCAATGCAATGGAGAACTTTTTCTGGTTCATCATATAAAGCAATTCAAAAACCAATAAAATATCTAAGTATAAATACATCAAATATAGAAGCTAATAATTCTTTTAATTATTATAATAAATCACTATTTAATAATAAATATGTACCTGAAAAGAAAATGAATATAAAAACTCAGTATATTTCTCAGATAGAAGGGTTACTTGATAGTATAGCGGAGATGGAAAAAATTGATGATAAAAGAAAGTTTGGAATAAATACAAAAAAAGTTATTTTAGAGAACATTATTACAATAGTAGAAGAAGGCATACCTGTTGAAAATAAGGGTAGAGGAATGGAAAATTTAATAAAAACTGAAATGGCACTTGAAAAAAATAATAATAATGATATTATCTCAATTGAAGAACCAGAAAGTCATTTGAGTCATACTAATTTAAGAAAAATGATAAAAATGATAGAAGAAAAAGAGAAGGAATCACAAATAATAATTACAACTCATAATAGTTTAATAGTAAGCAATTTAGATTTAAGAAATGTTATATTTTTAAATGATACCAATCCAGTTTTATTAAATGATTTAGATGAAAAAGTTTCGAATTATTTTTTAAAGAGTGACAATAGCAAATTAATGGAATTTATACTTTCAAAGAAAATAATATTAGTAGAGGGAAATACTGAATATATGTTAATTCCAGATTTCTATAAAAGAATTTATAACAGAGATATAGATCTAGATGATATTTTTGTTATTTCTGCTGCAGGATTAGGATATAAAAATTATATAGAAATTGCAAATAAATTGAATAAAAAATTGGTAGTATTAACAGATAATGATAAAAAACAGAAAAAGATCGATGAAATAAGACTTTTTAATGAAAAAAATGATAAAATAAAAATTTTTACAGATACAGATATTAATAGGTGGACAATAGAAGTTTGTTTATACAATGACAATAAAGCAAAGCTGGATGAAATAATTGAAATAGACCCTAATGCAGATTATTGTTTTCATGGCGAAGATTATGGAAAAAAACTTGGAAAAATGTTAAATAATAAAGCAGAAATGGCGTATAAATTATTGAAAATAGATGAACTGGTAGTACCAAGTTATATTAGAGAGGCAATGAAATGGATAAAAGAATAATTTTAGCAGTTGCAGGTTCAGGAAAAACATATAAATTAGGACATGATATTGATGAAACTAAAAGAAATATTGTTTTAGCATATACAAATCAAAATATAAAAAATATAAGAAAAGAAATAATAGATAGATATGGCAAGATTCCAGATAATACATTAGTTTTAACCTTTGATAGTTTTTTATATAGATATTTTATTAGACCTTATGAAAGAATGATTTTAACATTTTGGAATAAATCTGAAATTAAAATAAAAGGTGTAGAGATAAAAATAAAACCAGAACCTAGATTTAAAAATAGAAAACCTAATTTTAGATATAAAAGAATAGATGAGTTTGAGCATTATGTTTTAAAAGACAAATATTATTGCAGTAGAATTCCGGAGTTAATTTTATATGTGAAAAATAAGCATGAAAATTTATTTAAAATAGCAATGAATAATATTAATAAATTTTGTGATTATATTTATATTGATGAGGTACAAGATTTTAGAGAAAAATATTATGAATTACTGGAATTGATAATAAAAGAAAGTAATAATATAGTTTTAGTTGGTGATTATTATCAACATTCTACAAATGGTGAAAATAATTCTGGAAAACCATTTAATAATTGTACATATGAACAATATATTGCAAAATTGAAGGAATTAGGGCTAAACGTGGACACAGTATCTTTAAGGAAATCACGAAGATGTCCAAAAAAAGTTTGTGAATTTGTAAAAGAAAAATTTAAAATTGATATAGATGCTATAGATGAAAATCCAGATGGGAAAATAGTTTTTTTAGAAAAAGAAGATGAAATAGATGCTATATTAAATGATGATAGTATTGTTAAATTAGTATATAATAATAGTAAAATATATAAATTTAATGCTATTGGTTGGGGAATATCCAAAGGAGATACATATATTAATACATGTGTAATATTAACAGGTGAATATTCAAATATAAAATCTAATAGTTTCATATTACCACAAAGCCAAATTACTAATAATAAATTATATGTTGCATTTACTAGAGCAAAAAATATAGTATATGTAATATCGAAAGATAAATTTGATTTGTATAAAGGTAAATATTTAAAATAAGTATGAGATGTTTTATAAAAAATATCTATATATAGAGAGTGTGTGAAAAAATATGAATGAAAAAAATATATTATAGAATATTTAAAGATAAATAAAAATTTGTCATAAGTTCCGAGTTAATAGAAGCTTTAGAAAAAAATTATAAGTAATTTAAGTAAGAAAAAAATCAATTCTAGTTCTCCAATAACATTTTCTAATAATAACTATGCATATGCATATAAAAATAAAAAAGCAAATTATAATAATTTAAAGGAATTAGTAAAAAAACATAAAAAGAAATTATATAGAGCAATATGTTTTATAAAAAGGCAAAAAGGTTTGATTACTTATAGTGAATTGTCTAAAGTTACAGGAGGTGTTACATCTGAATCTGAAAAGAATGTGGAAATAGTTGATATAATAAAAGAATTAAAATATTTTGAAATAGCAAGTATTCAAGTATATAAAGGAATAACTTTTATTATTGGACAAAATAATATTGATGTTGAATTAGAGGAAAAAATATTAGAATTACAAAAAGAAAAGAATACAATAAATTGGTCATATAAAACATCTTTTAAAACGTTTCAAGATAATTTCAAGGGGGATAAGAATAGAAAATGTAAATTTTGTTATATCACTACAGCAAAGTTCGAAAAAAAGCATTAGACACATTAGAAAAATTAAACTCTGGAAAATGTAGAGCAGAAAAATTGGAATGTTATTATGATAGAAATAAACTTTGCAATCTATTGAAAGAGTATAAATGTAAAAAAGAAATTAAAATAATAGAAAATTATTATTAGAGAAAAAGTGTGAGAATTAGAAATTAATTTTCACACTTTTTGAAATTATACTAACTTAACCTCCTCCATAACAAACTCATCCACCATCTCCTGAATCATATAAATATAATTAACCTGCTCAACAAAACTCTCATTCTCAGAAGGAGCAGGAAACTTTTCTCTAAGTTCAAACTCAACCAAATTAGCATAACCCTTCAAATGATATTCAAACTCCAACAAATAATCCATAACAGAACCATCCATAACCAAACGAGAAAACTTAAAAGGCTTATACTCTTCCAAATACTTCTTAGCCCAAACACCATATTTACCTAGTTTCAAATTTACCACCACCCAAACTCATAATAATCAAATTCAAGCAATCACCAAAACCAGCCCTATAATATTTATCATTCCAATAACCAATATAATCAAGATAATTTTCATCAAGCTTGTCCAATTGCTTTTGAACATACTTCTTATTACAACTTGCAACATTTTTCAAAATATTATCACAATACTTATCAAACTCAATCAAATGTCCTTTATCTTCTTCAGTAAGTCTGCTCAAACACTCATCTCTAAAAATAATCCATTCTTTCATCAAATCATTAACTTTATTATCTAAATCCATAAAAATTATTCCTTTCAAAATTTAATTAAAAATCTAAAATAGTAATAAAAATTCATTTAAAAAAATAATCATAATCGTAAAAAAATAAATTTAATTACCACTTAAAATCAAATACAATTAATAAGAATTTCCAAAAATTTCCCAACAAAAATTAAATGAAATTAGTACAAATCTCCTAAAATATTCCAATAAAAATTGGGGAGAAATTGGGGATCAAATTTTCAAAATCACCCCAAGTTTAACAAAATCACACACTAAACGAAAATCCAGCAAAGCACTAATATAACTAGCATACAATACAATTCAACATATCTAATAAAATATGTTATGTAACCCTCATAACCCCAAACCCATCTCCATAATCTCCGCCAAGCAAAAACAAGAAAAACAGCAAAAAACATTTAAACAATCCACAATAAGTGATATAATTGTGGAAAAGAAATAAAAATAGCAAAGGAAACAATATGATAAAAGTATATAATCTAAAAAACAAAAAAGAATATATAGAAGAAGTAGCAACACTAGAATATGAAGAATGGGCAGACGACAAAGAAAACAACAAAAATAGAAGAATAAATGAAAAAATAAAAAAGATAGAAAAAAATTTAAATAGCAGCAATTTTTGCAAATTAATATTGCTAAAAGAAAATAGCCTAATAGGATTTATATCAATATTCCCCAATGACAGTAAAGAATGTCCCAATCTAACACCATGGTATTCAACAATGTATGTAAAAAAAGAATATAGAAAAAAAGGATACTCAAAAATACTAAATGATGCAATTTTACAAGAAAGCAGGAAAAGAAATTGCAAAGAAATATTTTTAAAAACAAAATTAAACAATTATTATGAAAAATTCGGTGCCAAATTTATAAAAACATTAAACAATGGAGAAAAATTATATAAATTTGAATTATAAAAAGATTTGCTAAAACACAAAATAATAATTCAAAATCATAACTTATAGATTAATAAAACCATAAAAAAAGATTTAAAACAGCAAATAGACTATTTTAAATCATAATACATACCTTGAAATAAATTCTGTTCCCTCATAATTTTATCCAAACCATTAAGAACCCACTTTTTATGCAAATTCCAAGAAGGGGCAACAAGCAAATCTTTAGGAGCATCTGCAACAATCCTATGAATAACTACATTTGGATTAATATGAGTTAAAACATAAACCAAGCAATCCATATAATAGTCAAAAGAAATTGGAACATATTCTCCTGAATAATACAAATTAGCCAAACCAGTATTTTTAACAACATAAGTAGAGTGAATTTTTATTCCTTGAACATTATGATGGTTAATAAAATCAACACTATTTTTTACATCATTAAAAGTTTCTAAAGGAAGACCAATCATAAGATGGACAACAATATCAATGCCATATTTATTAAGAAGTTTTGTTGCGTAAGTAAAACTAGAAGATAAATAACCTCTGTTAATAAAATTTCCAATATCATCATTAGAAGTTTGAAGACCAAGTTCAACACAAACATAATATTTATCTTTATAACTACTTAATAATTTAACAATATCTTCGTTTATACAATCTGGTCTTGTTGCAACTTCAAGTCCAACTATTTTGGGATTAATTAAAGCTGCATCATACTTGGCTTTTAAATTTTTTATTGAATCATATGTATTTGTAAAATTTTGAAAATATGCTATAAATTTATCTGCGCGAAGGCTTTTATAACTATTAAAATAATTAACAACTTGGTTATGTATTTTATCGATTTGGCTTGTACCATTTGCACAAGAAATTAGTTCGCCAGAACCTTTTTCACTACAAAAAATACATCCACCTGTAGAGATTTTTCCGATCTCTGTTAGGGCATGTAAATCCACCATCAATGCATATTTTTAAAGTACGCGTACCAAATTTTTCTTTTAAATAATTGTTTAAATGTTTATATCTTGCTATATTTTCCATAATGGTATTATAGCAAAAAATAATAAAAAATACAAATAAAGGAAGTAAAAATGATAATAAATAATATAGAATATGAAATAAATAAAGGCAAAAGAAAAAATATATATCTTCAAATAAAGAACGGAAAAGTAATAGTAAAAGTGCCATATTACGTAACAAATAAACAAATAGAAGAAATAGTTTATAAAAAATCTAATTGGATTCAAAAATCTTTAGAAAAGTACAATCAAAAAAATAATGAATTAAAAAAATATCAAGAAGGTGAAATATATAAAATTTTAGGGAAGGAGTATATTTTAAAAATTAATTATGAAGAAACTAATCAAATTAAGGTAGATATAACAGACTGCAACATAATTATAAATTTACCATTTACATATAAGATGGAACCAAATTTATCTAATAAAATAGAAAAGATAATAAATAAAATGTATATGCAAATAATACAAAAACAATTAGATTATACTATGAAAAAAGTTACAAATATGGTTGGACTAGCACCAAAAAAGTATAGGGTAAGAGATATGAAAAGTGCATGGGGAAGCTGTTCTTCTACAAAAAATATAAGTATAGCTTTAAAATTGATTGAATATAGCCCTAAGGCATTTGAATATGTTGTTTTACATGAAGTGTGCCATTTAAAACATATGAATCATTCAAAACAATTCTGGCAAATGGTAGAGGGCTATATGCCAGATTATAAAAAATATAAAAAAGAGCTAAATTCTAGTAATTATAATAGGTAAAATTATAGAAAATCTTAACGAAATAATAATATAAAAGACTTATGATAAAAATCATAGGTCTTTATTTTATGTAGAAATTCAATGTCTAATTTTTATAATACAAATAATTTGTTTAATATACATGCCCCTAAGAAAAATGTATTTTTATGTCAAAAATATTACTAAAAAAAAATGAAAATGACATATATATATAAGTATTCTTAAAAACTATAAATCCCTAAGAATATTATGTAATAGGATTTAAAATCCTTCTAATAGTTATATTGACTAAGGTTAAAAAAAAATAAATAATAAAGTATAAAATATTTTAATTTATAGGGGGATTAACATGAAACCAAAAAGTCTTGACACAAAAGCAAACAAAAAATTATTTATTATAGCAAGTATAATTCTAATTGGAATTATAATGGTTGTAGCTATGATTTACAAAAGTAGCAGTACAAAAGAAATAATTCAAGGGCAAGAGTCAAAAAGCTTAAGCCAAGAGGATGAAAATTCATTTGATTATGGAACAGAAAAGGGAAAAGTAATAATAATGTATCAAGATGAAGATGGAAATAAGATTGCTGAGAATGATGAGATAGAGGGAATAGTTGGAAAAGAATATACAACAAGCAGAAAAGAAATATCACATTATGTAGCAGCAAAAAAAGACCCTTTAAACAAAATAGGAAATTATAAGAAAGAAGATATTACTGTAGTATACCAATATAAATTAATTCAAAATCTAGTAAAAACAAATGTAAGTGAAGGAAATAATGTAACAATACAAATTGGAAATGAAAGACAAAGCAGAGACTATAAATTGGTATTAATGCAAGAAACTGAAGAAGGAAAAAAATTAACAGGTGGAAAATTTAAAATACAGTCAGATATAACAGTAGAGGGAACAACAACAAATGGAAAACTTACAATTGGAGCAATAAATGTTCAAAGCGAAGGAACAGAAGATTACACAATAACAGAAGAAGAAACTCCACAAGGATTTGAAAAAACACTTACTTCAAACTACGTTTTGCAAATACAAAAAAAATATAATAATGAAAATAAACAATATGAGTTAATAGCAACATCACAAAATAATGAATTAGAGTTAGAACAAACTCAAAATGATGAAATATTATTAACTATAAAAAATAAAAAAATACAAACAAATGAAATAGCATTAAAAAAGATTTTAACTTCAATTAATGACACACAAACAAAAAAAGAAGTTACAGCAAGAATTGAGAATGGAAAAGTTGTTTATGACAAAAGTGAAGAACCACTTGAAGTAAAAAAAGGTGAAAAGATAGTATATACAATAAGGGTATACAATGAAGGAAATCAAGATATAGTAGGAAAAACAGTAGAAGACATAATTCCGGATGGCCTAAAATATTTAAGTGATAGTAAAATAAATAAAGATTATAAATGGGAAGAAGAAAATAATTTAGTAAAGACAAATTATTTAGTTGGAAAAACAATAAAAGGTTTTGAAATTGAAAATAACGAAAAACCATTATATGAAGATATCAAAATTGAATTAGAGGTAATAAAAGAAGATGGCACAATTATAAATACAGCAAAAACTGAAAGTTTAGAAAATGAAAAAGACATAAATAATAATGAAGATGAAGAAAAGGCTAAAATAATAAAGGATGAGCCTAAAACTTTTGATTTAAGTATGCAAAAATATTTGTATAGTATAGATGAAGAAAAATTAACTAATAAAGAAATTGTAGCAAAAAATATAGAAGGCAAAATTGAATATACAAAAAATAACGAAATATGCAAAGTTGCAAATAATCAAAAATTAGTATTTACATTAAGAATATTTAATGAAGGAGAAAAGCAAACATTAGGAAGAGATGTATATGAATATATTCCAGAAGGATTAGAATTTATAACAGATAGTACAATCAACAAAGAAAATGAATGGAAGATGTATAAACAAGATAAAGCAGGAAATTTAGTAGAAGTAGAAAATATAAAAGATGCAACAGTACTAAAAACTGATAAATTAAGAAATGAACAAATAGATGGATTTGATATAAATAATAATGAATTACAAAAATACAAAGATATACAAATAGAATTTAAAGTAAATGAGAATAAAGTTAAAGATGAAAATAGAGTAATAACTAATATAGCAAAAATTGAATCAACCAGATTAGAAAAAAATCAAGAAAATGACAAGTCTGAAGAAAAAGTACAAGTAAAACAATTTGACTTAGAGTTAGTAAAATATATAAAAGAAATAAAAATAAAAGATGATTTAGGAGAAACTGTAACTAGTCTTGGACTAGGAAAAAAAGATCAAATATTTAAAAAAGAAATTAATAGCAAAAAAATTTCGAAAACTCAAATATATGTAACTTATGGTTTAAAGGTAAAAAATATTGGTGAAATAGCAGGATATGCAAGCGAAATAAGTGATTATATACCAAAAGACTTTGAGCTTGTAAATGATAACATTTGGGTAAACAATGGAAATGTTGTTACGACAACAAGTTTGGCTAAAAAAATTATAAATCCAGGAGAATCTAAGAATTTAGAAATTACATTTAAATGGAATTTAAATGCCAATAGCATTGGTGAAAGAAATAATAAGGCTGTTATTTCAAAATATGAAAATGATTATAATGCTAAAGATAATACAGAAGATAACAAAAATGAAGAAAGATTTATTATTTCAATAAAAACAGGTGCATTTGAAATATCAATATTTATTATATTAACAATTTTAATAATTAGTGTAGTTGTTATAAAGATAAAAATAAAAAATAAAAAGGGAGAAAGTAAATGAAAAAGAAGGTTATTGCAATAATTAGTATTTTAATATTAGCTTGTGTAACCATATTAACTTTTACAACTAAATCGGAAGGTTTTACTCAATACCAAAATGGATTAACATGGTATTATGAAGTAGTAGATGGAGAAGCGGTAAATGTTTATGTATATAGTGGAACACCAAGTACAACAGTTACAATACCAACAAAATTAGGAGGTTATCCAGTAACTAGCATAATTGGGGAAAAATTTGGATATACCCAATATAATATATTTGGTAAAAATAATAGTTCATATAATTATTCTGGGAAGGTAGAAAAAATTATTATACCAGATACAGTTAACACAATTGGAAATTATGCATTTTTAAATTGTTATTCATTAAAAGATGCCAAATTCCCACAAGAATTAGAAATAATTGGAACAGCAGCTTTTCAAAATTGTGCTATTGAAAGTGTTAGTATACCAGACAATGTTACTAAAGTTAGTGAAAGGGCATTTTATAATTGCTCAAAATTAAAAACAATTAATATAGGTGATTCTCTAATATCTATAGATTCAAGTACTTTTGCAGGCTGTATAAATGCTACAAATGTAAAAATTCCTAATACTGTTAAAACAATATATTATGACTCATTTGCTGGAGTTAAAGATGTATTTGTAGACAATACAAAGGAAAATTTAGAAATACTAAATCCAAATAATTATAATGTATCTAAAATGCCTAATATGCATTATAAAAATTGTAATCATAATATTAATTTAAATGTATTACAAGGAATAAAAATAATAAATGAAGCAAATGGAGAACAAATAACAAACAATGATTTTGAATGTGGAGAAAATATAACATTTAGATTAGAAAAAGACGCAAATTATAATTATGATAATATGGCAGTATTTATAGAATCAAAAGGAGATTATTTGGATTCTGAAAATACAGTACAAAAGATAAACTTGAATTTTGGTGATACATATACTATTAATAATTTATTAAGAGATAAAACAATATATGTACAAGAACAAAAAGATGGGTTTGACTTATCTTTAAGACAATACATATATAGTATAAACAATAAAGAAATAAGTAATTCAAGAGAACCTAAAGTAAAAATAGTAAATGGAAAAATACAATACCAACATAGCAAAAATGTTGTATATCCTCAAAAAGGAGATAAAATAGTATACAATATAAGAGTATATAATGAAGGCACAATTGCAGGAACAGCAAATAAAATAACAGAATATTTACCAGAAGGTTTAGATTTTAATGGAAATAGTGCAATTAATATAAAATATGGTTGGAAAGTTTCAGAAGATGGAAGAAGTGTTACAACTGAATTTTTAAAACCATTATCAATAAATCCGTATACGGGAGTATATGGTTTAAGCTATCAAGAAATAAGTATAGAATGTATAGTAAATACAGATAAAACAGATGAATTAAAAAGATTTGTAAATATAGCGCAAATAGCAGAAGGATCTGGAGAGGATATTGATTCAATACCAGGAAATATTACAGGGCCAGTAGATTCAGATTATATGAAAGAAAAAAGTCAAAATTCAGACGAAAACTCATATATAGTTGGTACAGAAGATGATAATGATTTTGAAAGTATAATAGTTTCAAACAATATGCCAGTAAAATATTCTTTTAGAATAAATAAAATAGATGAAATAGATAATGAATTATTAAATGGGGCGACATTTGAATTATTAGATTCTAATAAAAAAGTGATAAAAACTGGTGTTACAGCAAATGGAGGAATATTAGACTTTGGAATAATGGAAACCAAAGGAGAAAAACAAGAAACATATTATGTAAGAGAAGTACATACACCAGAAGGCTATAAAAATACAATAAAATATTTAATACAAGTAGATGTTATAAGCAAAGTTGTAGATGCAACTAAATTTACAACTAAAATAGAATGTGACGTACAAGACATAGATGTAGATACATCTAAATATAAAACAATAGAAATCAATACAAAAAATGATTTACTAAATATTCAAAATAATCAAACAAAAAAATATATATTAAAACAAGACATTGATTTACAAGGAGAAGATTGGACACCTTTAAATGTAAGCAATGTAATGATTGATGGAAACGGACATAAAATAACAAACCTAAAAATAGATACAAATGACCAAACAACAAAGAAATTTGGATTATTTGGAACTTATTCAGGTATAATAGAAAACCTAACATTAGAAAATGTAGATATTAATGTTACAAAATATGTGGATGAAAATGCAGACAATACAGATACTAAAGAAGAAACCGAAGAAGATATAGATGCAGTTGGATCTATAATTGGTTATTCAGAAAATGCAATATTAAAAAATTGTAAAGTAACAGGAAAAGTAAATTCAACACTAAGAAATGTTGGAGGTTTAGTAGGACATACAAAAAGCAAGACAATTTTAGTATTAAGAGATTGTATAAATGAATCAACAATTACAGCAACAAGCCATAATATTGGAGGCTTTTTGGGATGTGGACTTGGACCAGTAAAAGTAAATAATTGTATAAATAAAGGTTCTATTAATGCAAAAAGTTATAATGCAGCAGGAATAGTTGGGTATGCAAGACCAGAAGGATATGAAGTTCAAAGAATTTTTGCAAACTATGATAACATAAATGAGTTTGTAAGTTTAGCTATAAAAAATGAAAGAACAACAGGTGAATATAATGTCGAATTAAGTAAAACAGACTTTGAAAATAGTGGTTTATTAAATGGTGCAAGATTTAAAGTACTAAATAGAGAAAAACAAGTTATAAATGGTTATGAAAATATAGATGTACAAAATGGGAAGTTAAATTTTGGACTTACGAAAATAGATACAACAGGAACTGATATATATTATATAAAAGAGGTACAAGCACCAGTTGGTTATAAGGATATATCAAATAACTACATAAAATTAAATATAATAAAAAAATGGAATAAAGAAGAAGAAAAATATTATGTAGAAGCAACTGTTAATGTGATTTCAGAAGATGAATTTAATAGTATACAAGTTGGAAGTTTAGATACATCTTCAAGCAAAACAGGTAAAGTATATAACGAAGGAAATACTAGTAATATTACTTGGAATATAAATGAAATACAAATAGTAAAATCAGTTAATGAAGGAATCATAACAAATAATTATGAATATACAAATACAGCTGGAATTCTAGGAATGGGAAAAGGAAGAACTTTAATTTACGAATGCTCAAATACAGGAAAAATAAGTTCTCAAAGTCAAAATGTAAGAGCTTCTGGAATAGTTGCTGCAATAGATAAAAATACAGATAATGATATTGCAATAGTTGAAAAATGTAATAATTTAAATGAAATCGAGGGAACATCTCAAAATAATGAAGGATTAGTATCAGGAGTTTTATCTTATTCAAGAATTAAATTAAATTTAAATGAATGTAATAACCAATCTAGTATTACAGGAAATTATGCAACATGTTCTGGAATTTTATCAGGAGCTGTAGGTACAATTGAAATATCAAATTGTAACAATACTGGAGATATTACATCAACAATGCCAGCAGGATCTAACAGTATAGAAGCAGCGGGAATAATTGCTAAAAATTATTGGGTAGATTATATAGATGGACAGGTAATAAAATGTGGAACAACAAAAATCGATAATTGCGTAAACACTGGAAATATAAGTGGAACAAGTCACGTGTCAGGTATTATAGCTCAAACCAATGCTTATAGATTGGATATAACAAATTCAAATGCTAATAATTGTAATTTAACAATTAATGAAGGGGGAAATTATAATTCTTTAGGAGGAATTGTTGGAGATGCATGTACAGAATATGTAACATTAAAAAATTGTAAAATAGAAAATGTAAATATTAATAATTCAAGTAATAATGGTTCTAATATGCAAACCGCAGGGATAATTGCTTCAATAAATAGATATGGAACAAGAACAATAAATGAAAGTCAATATATTTATATAAATGATTGTAATGTTGTAGATTCTACTGTAAATGCAAAATATAATAATGCTGCAGGAATAATTGCATTTGGAGGCTATGGATATAGTAATGAGGTATACAATGAAATTAATAATTGTAATGTAAGTAATTCTAGTATTATTACCGAAAACTATGCAGGTAATGGAACAGCAGTAAGTGGAATATATGGACAAGGTTATGAAATTAAACAAGTATATATAACTGAATGTAATGTAACAGAATCTACAGTTGAATTTAAAAATCAATCAAGTGGGAGTTATATTAATGTAGCAGGAATATTTGGAATGGGTTATAATTCAAATGATGTAGATACTCTAATTAAAAATGTTCAAGTAATAAGTAGTAAAATATATAATAATGGTATTCAAAGTAGTTCTTACGGAATAAACACAGCAGGAATTCTTGCAGAAAATTATGTTTACAGTAAAGGAACTGTAAATATAATAAATGCTAAAGTATATGATTCTGAAATTAATGCTAACTATGGAAATGTTGGAGGAATATATAATGCAATTCAATCAAATGCTAGAGAAGAGTGTAGTTCATTAATAGATAATTGTGTAGTAGAAAAAACTACAATAAATTCTGAAAATGGATCAGGCTATAATGATTCTATGGGAGGAATTGCTGGAGCAACTAATGTAAATACTACATTTAATAATTGTAAGGTAGTTGATTCTACTATAACAAATAACAAGGCAAGAAATACAGGAGGAATAGTGCGGATTTACATTTAATCCTTCAGAATTTAAAGAATGTAATGTAATAAATACTAATATAAAATCAAAAAGCCAATATAATGAGTACAGTTCTACTGTGGCAGGAATTGTTGCAATGTCATATGACACAACATATATTTATAAATGTAATGTTAAAGACTTAGATATGGAAGGACAAGGTTCAGAACTTGGTGGTTTGATGACAAGTGGAGTTAATGGAAGTTATACAATTGAAGAATCTAATGTAAATAATGTTAACATTAACTTTAATACAACTAAAATGGTAAGTTACTCATCTGGAACTACAGCTGTTGGCGGAATTGTGGCAGGCGCATGTTTTAATCAATATAAAATTAAAAATTGTAATGTTACAGATTTAACTATAACATCAAATGCAACATCAACAGGAGGAATTATGGGAAGCATTGCTGGTGAAGGGTGCGAAATAAGTGGATGTAAAGTAGAAAATACAAATATAAATACAGGAAATGAATCACATACAGGTATGTATGGAAGTGCAGCAGGAATAGTAGCTGATGCAGGGGATTTACAAAATATTTCAAATTGTACAGTAAAAAATGTAGAAATAGAAACTTCATCAGATAATATGGCTGGTATTATTGGAACAACATTTGGAGCCACAATAACATTTGATAATTGTAATGTAGAAGATTTAACATGTACAGATAATAATACAGTAAGTGCTTCAACAAGATTAATAGGTGGTCTTGTTGGTAAAGCAGGAAAAATAAATGTTACAAATTCTAATTTAAGCAAAATTAATTTAAATGTTTTAAATGGTAAAAAATCAACTGTACAAATTGGTGGAATTGCAGCAAATGCAACTGACTCTACAAGTATTGATAATGTTAATCTTGAGGGAATAACAATAAACAATAACACAGGTGGAACATCAGGAGGTATGATAGCCGTACAATTAGGATCTATATTAAATGTTAGCAATGTTAAAAAGTTTAATAATATATCTATAACAACAAATGGCGAAGCAGGAGGAATTGCAGGATATTCATATGCAAGTCCAAGTATAGATAAAATTACAGGAAATAATGTATCTGTTAGTGCCAAAAGAGGAGCAGGAGGATTAATTGCAATAACAGATACAAAAGAAGAAATTCCAATTTCAAATATAACATTATCTAATTTAAAAGTTTTAGGAAATTATGGAACTGGAGGATTAATGGGGGTTGCAGTAAATCCAAAATTAAATGATATAACTTTAACAAATGTTTCCGTATCAGAAGAATCTTATGGAAGTGTAGGAGGATTAGTTGGTATTGCTACGAAAACAAGTAATTTAATGTCTGACCAAACAGTAACATCGATTGCTAAATTTACAGGAATTACAATAAATAAAACATCAAATGGAACAAATAAAATAGTTGGAGGAACACAACATACAGGAATATTACTTGGATTTGGAAAAATAATAACAGATAACATAAATATTAATGATATAACAATAGATGGAACTAAGAGTCAAACAGTAGGGACTATTGGACAAGTAGATTCAGCAAGTGATGTAAAAAATATTACAGTAAATAATGTTAATGTAATTGCAAAAGAAAGAGGAGGTATAATTGCCGGAATATCACAGGCAAATATTACTGGATGTACGGTAAATAAATCAACTATAACAGGAACAGCAAGTGGTGATTTTGGTGGAATAGTTGGTAATATGCCAGTAGGAACAACAATATTAAGCAATTGTAATGTAAATGAATCAAAATTAATTGCAACAACAGGACATTTAGGTGGAATTATTGGATCTGCATCAAATACAATTTCAGGATGTACATTATTAAATACAAATATTACAGGAGAAGGAGTAAACGGAGTAGGTGGAATTGTAGGACATGGTTCAAATTTTACCGGAACTGATACATATGTAAAAAAATGTAATGTTATAGATAGTAACATATCAGGAAATTCACAAGTAGGTGGAATTTCAGGAGGAGCAACAGTAAAAATAGAAAATTGTTTTGTTGGAGGTAAAGAAAATGAAACATTTGAAGAAGGAAAATATGCGGTAACTATAACAGGAAATGATTCTGTTGGTGGAATTATAGGAGACCCAGGTGTGATTTCTTCAGCTGGACAATCAATGATTACAATGATAGGAACTAATATTAGTAATAGTTTAATTAAAGGAACAACAAATGCAGACTATTTAGTTGGTATACATGGAAGATTTAGTACAACTTACTCTGGAACACAGGTAGAAACAATAACATCAAGTAATTATACAGACTGTAAGACTGAAATAAAATAATAAAAACATAAAAAACCAGTGAATTCACTGGTTTTTTATATACTTATTTTTATTAAAATTAATTAAAGATTGATTTTACAAATTTTCCAGATTCAGTTAAGTAATCATTAAAATCATTTTTTAAGTTATCTTTATTATTAGAAGTATCATTATTATCTGGATTTTCTAAATAATCTTGTCTTATAATTGCAGAAGATTCATTTTTGTTAGAAAAAGACCAATTTATATGACTTATTTTTTTACTATTTAAATATTCTATCCATTTTTTTGATTCTTCTATGTCTACACTACCGTTACCACTTGCATCAGTTGTACCCCATTCAGAAACAATTACTGGAAGATTATTTTGTAATGCTTTATCTATTTCATCTCTTAATTCTTGTTTGTGTGTTCCAGCATAAAAATGGCATGAATACAATATATTTTCATAATTTAGTTTATTATTAGAAGGTGAAGTTAAATCTTTACACCAATTAGGAGTTCCAACAATAATTAATGATTTTGGAGCATTTTTTCGTATTATTGGTATTATTTCTTCCGCATATGGTTTTATTTGGTCATCCCATGTTACAGTATTTCCACTTGGTTCATTACATATTTCATATATAATATTTGGAGAGTCTTTATATAAAGTCGAAATTTCATCAAAAAATACTTTTGCATCTTCTTTATACTTATTAGGGTCATTGTCTTTTAATGTATGCCAATCAATTATTACATACATATCTAAGTCAATTAAATTATTTGTTATTTCTATTAATTTTTGTTTCATTTCATCTTTATTATTAATATAACCGTTTTCATCAGTATACATAGCAATTCTAAAAACATTAATTTTCCACGTATCTTTTAAAGTTTTTAAATTGTCATAAGTAAGCAATTGATTATACCATTGTAAACCATGACTACTAAGTCCCATTAATTCAAAATCATTGTTTTTATTATTTTTTATGCTTGTTCCATCTACATGTAAAAAGCCATTGTCTGATACATATTTAGTATAGAGTATATTTTCTTTTAAAGGAGCAAAAACTGGTGTAAAGTTATACAATACAAATAATAAAATTATAACTAATACTACTATAAAAATTATTTTTTTCATTCTATTTTTCCCTTCTTATTAAAGCTAATTTACTATATTTGTTAATTTTGTTTGGGACAAAATTTTTATAATCATATCTTTTATATCTAAGGTCAAAAACAATAGATATAAAAAGATAGAAAATATTAGAAAATGTCCATACAAATGATAAAATATAGTTTTCTATGCTATTGTCATAAACTCTAGCAATACACATAATAAAACCAATTATATTTAATATAAATAAGCTTAAATGCCAAGATAAAACTTTTTTATTTTCTTTTTCCATTGTATAGTTTGATGTATTTTTAGGAGTTACATTAAAATTAGTTTGCTTAAAACCTATAAACTCAGCCAGTACTTTAAAACATAAAACAGGGGTTAAAATTGTTTCATATATTTTATTCCATGTTGATGAACGTTTATTTCCTTCTATAATATCTAAGCCAAATCTTTTTAAAACATATGTAGGAAGCCATATAGAAATAAATGTTAGTAAATTACAGTCTACAACAATAATTCCAAAAATACTAAATAATAAAGGGGCAAGCAAATATATTAAACGTCGAATCCCAAAAAACCAATAAGAAACACAAGACATATATTCAAGTTTTTGTCTTACAGACAAACCTTTTATTGTTAATATTTTATATTTTTTAAGCATTTGAATACATCCTCTTGCCCAACGCGTACGCTGCTTTGCAAATGCACTAAAATCATTTACACATATTCCATATGCACCTATTTTGTTAAGTGCAATACCTTTATAACCTTTAGATTCTACAATCATTCCAGTTGCAATATCTTCAGAAAGTGTTCCTGTTGCAAAACCATTTGCATCTTTTAAAGATTGTCTAGAAAATAGTGCGTTAGTGCCACAATAAACAACAGAATTTGTTTTGTTTTTTGCTATTTGTATAGAATGATAAAAATAGTCTTGTTCAAATGGTATTTTATTTTGCATTTTTAATCTATATTGAAAAATGTCTGGATTTATAAAACTTTGAGGAAGTTGAACAAATCCAACATTTTTTTCTTTATAAAAAAATGGTAATGTGGTTAATAAAAAATCTTTTGTTGGAGCCATATCACTATCAAAGGTTGCAATATAAGGAGAAGTTGTTTTTAATAATGCATTGTTGTAATTTCCTGCTTTTGCATCTTTCCTATTTGAACGAGAAATATAGTTAACATTCATTTTAATTGTTAAGTCTTTAATTTCTAATCTATCTCCATCATCACAAACATATATATGTATTTTATTTTTATCAGGGTATTCCATGTTTTTACAAGCCTCAATAGTACGGGTTAAAATGTTTGGGCTTTCATTATATGTAGCAATAAATACATCAATATCTGGAATTTCATTTATAATATTAAAATTAGGAATTTTTGGAGATTTTTTATTTGTTAGTAAAATATTAATAAAATAAGTAAAAAAATCAATAGATTCCCATATTTCAACTAAAAGTATAATTATAGCCAATATTAAAGATAAAGCTCCTAAAGATGTTGGAAGAGTATAAAAAATTCTGTAAATAATATATATAATTGTTAATATAAGTGATAATATGCAAATTGCAAATTTAAATAATTTTTTTAGTTTCATAAATATCTATCCTTTGTATTTTTTAACAATTTTTGGTTTATTATAACATTTAAAAAATTATATTACAATATTGCAAAAAGAAAAATGTAAGTATATAATGTGAAAAAAGGGGGAAATAAAATGTACAATTTAGTAAAAGATGAATATGATTCAAACATAGACGATATTATTGCATCCGTAAATAAAATGATTAATAAAACACCAAGCAAAATAAAAAAAGGAAAATTATTTGTAATAGATGGGACAGATGGTAGTGGAAAACAAACTCAGTTTAAAAAATTACAAGAAAGACTAGATAAAGAAAATATAGAATATAAAACAGTTAGTTTCCCAAATTATGATAGCCCAAGCTCATCACTTGTAAAAATGTATTTGTCTGGAGAATTTGGAAAAAATGCAAAAGAAATTAGCCCATATATAGCCTCAACTTTTTATGCAGCTGATAGATATGCAACTTTTAAAACAGGTTATGAAGAATATTATAAAAACGGAGGAATAATACTTGCAGATAGATATACAACAGCAAACATGGTGCATCAAGCTGGAAAAATAGATGATGAAGAAGAAAGAGAAAAATTTCTAAATTGGTTATGGGATTTTGAATTTAATTTATATGGTTTACCTGTTCCAACAGAAGTATTTTTCTTAAATATGCCTGTAGATAAGGCCTTAGAATTAATAAAAGATAGAGACAATAAATTTACAGGAGATAGTAAAAAAGATATACATGAAAGTGATAGAAATCACTTAATTGATGCTCATAATGCAGCATGTAGTGTTTCTAAAAAATATAATTGGTATGAAATAAAATGTGTAAATGAAAAACAAGAAGTAAGAACAATAGAAGATATACATGAGCAAATATATAATGAAATAATAAAACATATAAATGATTAATTAAAATTAAAGAAAAAAATTAAAAACAAGAGATAAAGTGAGAAAATATGAGATTATTGGCTGTAAAAATAACAGCCAATAATTTTTTATGAATAAAATTGAAAAAAAATAAATTTGGAATAAAATGTTATAAATGTTATAATATTAAAATGATGGTGCATTATTCTAGTCGTACTAAACTTTATGAGGGTGGGGCTAAAAATCCACTAAAGGGCACATCGTTGAAGTTTCTTGATTTTGCGCGAAATGCCAGTTTTGTGTGATATTAGGGAGTAAAGAAACTAGGGTAATATGTAATGGCATACATATGATTCCCTGGTTTCGCGGAGGCTTAAGTTTAAACTTAAGTTAAACCTATGTTGAGTGCCAAGACACGAAATACATAGAGTAGCCTGTCTCGAGTGAGTGTATTGGGATTAATTTATCATTATTGGTTTAATTTTGGCCGAAATTAAACTAATACAGTTATGAAATTATACTTGCAAAAAAGACTAGTAAAGTTTAAAAAGTATGTCAAGGAAAACTTCTAGAATGTTTGCAATTTTTGCATGAAAGTCTAGGGATTAAGGTACGGATTTAAGTGGTGATCTGGTGTTTACTATTTTAGTAAATTTTTCCCTTAATTGGAAACAGCTATAGCAGTAATGCTAAGCGGGAAAAAGAGAAATTCGACTAGACCTAAACCGTAAAATTTACTTAGACTTTTACCATCTAAAACAAAAATAAATATAAGGAAAATAAAAAAATGAAAAATAAAAAAGAAAAAACAAAAGATCACTCGAATACAGTATGGTTTATAAAGGTATTTATATCAACATTTATATTATCAATGATATTTTCTTATGTATCTGCAAATGGGGTATCTGGACTAGGATTAGTTCCAGCCATTTTAATTTTAGTACTTGTAATTGCAATAGGTATATTTTTTGATATAGTTGGTGTGGCCGTAACAGTTGCAAATGAACATGAATTTCATGCAAAAGCAACAAAAAAAGTAAAAGGATCAAAAGACTCAATAAAATTAATTCGAAATGCACCAAAAGTTGCCAATATTTGTGCTGATGTAATAGGAGATATATGTGGAGTATTAAGTGGTGCAATAAGTGCATTAATATCAGTTAAAATTACAGAGCAATTTGGACTAAATTTTAATTTACAATTTATATTAAGTGCAACAGTTGCAGCACTTACAGTTGGAGGAAAGGCAATAGGAAAAGGTGTTGCAAATGAAAAATCAACTAAAATAGTTCATGCTGTTGGAATTGTTATGAATAAATTTAGTAAAAACAGTAAATAACTTATATAAAAAGGAGATTTTAGTGAAAGCATTAATAACAGGTGCCTCTTCTGGAATAGGAAGAGATATGGCAAAAATTTTAAGTAAAAAAGGTTATGATTTAGTACTAGTTGCAAGAGATGAAGAAAAATTACAAGAAGTAAAAAAAGAGATTGAAACAAATTCACAAATTATAAGTATGGACTTATCTGTAGAAAAAAATTGTAAAAAATTATATGAACAAGTAAAAGATGTAGACTTATTAATAAATAATGCAGGCTTTGGTACTTGTGGAGATTTTACAAAGACTAATTTAGATAAAGAAATAAACATGATAAATACAAATATTACAGCATACCATATTTTAACAAAATTATATTTAAAAGATATGAAGCAAAAAGATAAAGGACAGATTTTAAATGTTGCATCAATTGCAGGATTTATGCCAGGACCATTAATGGCAACATATTATGCAACAAAGGCATATGTTGTAAGGCTTAGTGAAGCAATTAGAGAAGAATTAAAAAAAGAAAAATCAAATGTTAAAATAAGTATTTTGTGCCCAGGACCAGTTGATACAAATTTTAATAATGTAGCTGATGTTGAATTTAGCATCAAGGGGTTAAGTAGCAAATATGTTGCAAAATATGCTGTAAAAAAATTGGAGAAAAATAAATTTTATATTGTTCCAGGTTTTTCTATAAAATGTGCAAAAATAGGAGCTAAGATTGCTCCAACTGGCTTGGTTAGTAAGATTTCTTATAAAATGCAAAAAAGAAAAATAAAATAAAAAATGACATATAATCAATTTTTGATTATATGTTTTTTGTTTTTTTAATTCGTAATATAAATGTAATAAAAACTTAATAAATGATACATAAAAATGGCTAAATGAGCTTCCGTAAAGGGAAATTTGACATATTAAAAAACGTGGCTTTTATTGCTATTTACTTTAATAAAAATATAAAGTAAGATTTAAATGATAAAGTATTATCAGTAAAAGGAGCAATTAGTATGAAGAAAAAAATAACATTAATTATAAGTTTAATAGTGGGAGTTGCAATTCTTAGTATTTCATCATATTATATAAGCATTTATAATAAAGAAAACAAAGAAAGTACATATATACAAGGGGAAGAAATTCAAAAAAGTTTAAAACATACAGATGCAGAATATTATATAACCTTTCCTTTGGATAGTATGAATGCAACCAAAGGTGTACCAACTTCTATTAAATTTTCAGCACATTATGTTAATAAAGATACATCAAATAATGTTAAAAATTTAAAAATCGAATATGATAGTAAGTATATAAGTAATATTTATACAAGGGATACGACTAATAATGGCTATAGTGATACTCTTTATTTTACTCCAATAGCCACAGGGCAAACGAAAATAACCCTAAGAACAGATGATAGTTTTCAAGTTTGGGATGAAATAACAGTTAAAATTTCCAGTGAAAGTAGTAGATTACAAATTAAAGAAGATTCAGTAAGTTTGAAAGAAAACAAAAGTCAATATGTTAATATTATTTCTTCTTATGGTGGCCCTTTTTATTATGAAACAAATAATAATATTATAACTGTTGAAAGAACTGATGATGCAAAAAAATTTAAAATAATAGGAAAAAAAGCAGGAAGCACATCTTTATCTATATATTATTTAGGAGAAAATGGAACAAGAATATCAGACTATGTAAATGTTACAGTTACTCCATCATCATCTTCTTCACAAACTCCATCAGAGTCTACTCCAGGTGTAGAACATTCAGCAGAATATTATAGTGATACAGTTCAATTTAAAGTAGGGGAAGAAGCAGAAAGAGGATTTATATCTTTAGATACAGCATTTAGTAGTTATAAAGTTACAGCTGATAATTCGGCTATTGTTGATGGAGAATTTTTAATGACAAATGATAGTTCTTATTATTATATGAAATTTACAGCTAAAGAACCAGGAACAACGAATGTAACATTAAATATTTCTTATAGTGATGGTGCAGTTTTAAAAATTAGTTGGCCTGTTATTGTAGAGCAGGGAGATAGTGAGACTAATAAAGCTTATTATACAAAAGATTATGAAGATTTAAATATGAGTGTTGGACAAGAAATTCATTGGCGGAGGTTTTTATTATGAAAATTGTGAAACATATGAAGCTTGGCTTGAAGATTCTAGTATAGGTAGTGTAGAAATTGTTTATAATGATTATGGATATCCAGCATATTACAAAGTTAAAGCTCTTAAGGTTGGAAAAACAAGAATACATATAAAATGTTCTAATAGTAGTAGCGATTGGGAAGGAAGTTATGGAGTATTTGTTACAGGACCTTCAATTTCATATTATGATAGTAATAAAATAGAATTAACAGTTGGTCAAAGTTGTACAAGATGGTTTATTCCATCAGATTATGCATCATTATATTACCATTTTGAACAATGGAATAAAACTTCAAGTGATATTGTTGATGTTGTATTTTTAGATGCAAATAATAAGGAAGTTGATTTAAATAATATTCAAAATTATGCAAAAGTAAAGAATATTAAAGTTACAGCAAAAAAAGCCGGAACGACAGAGTTAACAGCAGAAGCAAGAGCTGAAGATGGAAATCATTATGGAGCATATACTGATCCAGCATGGAAAATTGTTGTAAAAGAACCATTGACATATCAAGTAACAGCAGATAATGTAAAAAATAATAATTGGACAAATTCAGAAACAACAAAATTTACTATAACTTTTAATCAAGATGTTGATGGATTTACACTTGATGATATAAGCTTAAGTTCTGAATTAAAAAATCCTATCTTTAAAAAAGTAAATAATAAACAATATGAATTAACAGTAACTAATCCAGAATTGGCAATGGGAATTGGAATTTATATAAAACCTAATTCATGTACTGTATCTGGAACAAGTAAATTGTTTAATTCTTCAAAAATGTATTATTATTGTGTAGACAGAATAAAACCAACAGTAAATATTACCAAAGTAGAAACAGATAATACAGATAATACATATGCAAATAAAGATTCAACTATAACAATAGAATTTAATATAAGTGATAATGGATATTTTTATGGAAGTGCAGGGGACTTAGTTAAAAAACAAAATTTTAAAGCATTTGTAGTAGATGCTGGCGAGTCTAATTATATTCAAGAGGGTGTTGAATTTGAAAAAATAGGTACTTCAGAATCAAAAAGATCTTATAGAGTTAGAATAAAAAATATAGAAAAATATGAAGGAAAATTAAATTTCCAAATCTTAAATAATGATACAAGTTTAAGTGATTTAGCAGGAAATACATTTGAAACATATGCCTATTTACAAGATAAAGAAAATTATAAGGAAATTATAATTGATAATACACTACCAACAATTGAGAGTGAAGAATTTAACCCAGAAGTAAGTACAAATTGGGTAAATAAACAGGTAGTGAAAATTACTGCAAGTGATAATATTACACCAGCAGAAAATTTAAAATGTACATATGCATGGTATAATAACTCAAAAAATGAAAATGAAGAAAATGGATCTGTAAAGGTAAATGAAGAGATTGTAAAAAATACAGGTTCAGGAGTATATACATTAATTGTTACAATTGAAGATTTTGCAGGAAATACTTTAATTAAAACATATGGACCATTTTATATAGATGCTAAAGTTTCAGAAACAGAAATGGGAAAAGTAAAGGTAACTAAGAACAGTGCAGAGGGTGAAGAATATACATTTACTAAAGTAGGAGAAGAAAACAAAACTTATTATGAAGGGGCATATGTAAAAGATAATTTGTATATCCACAAAGAAGATGGAGGAAAAGAAGAAGGAGCAGAAAGTGGACATAGCAAAACAACATATGAAATATATAAAATAGAGGAAACAGAAGAAGGAACATATGAAGAAACATTAATAACTGTAGGAACAGGAACAACTGTAGATACAACATTATATCATAATTACAATTACAAAATAAAAGTAACAACAAAAGATGTAGCAGGAAATACAAGAAAAGAAGAATATATATTACACAAAGGAACTGGAAATATAAAATTTAACCCAGATGGAAACCAAGGAGCTGTAGGAAAAGCAAAAACGATGGCAACATTAACGGATGAAAAAAATGAATACAAAAGCATAAAATATGCATGGAAAGAAGAAGGAAAAGAGCCGGAAGAAAGTGAATATAAAGAAAATTATAAAGTAGAACAATACAAAAAAGGTCAAGAAATAGAATCAGAAGAATTGTATGATGGAAAATACAATTTATATATAAGAACAGAAGATAGTAAAGGAAATATAAATGTAGTAAAAAGTAAAACATTTGAAATAAGAGGAAAAATTCAAACACCAGGAGAAATAGAATTTAGGGAAAATACAGAAGACGGAGAAAAAATAGAAGCAAAAGAAAATGAAATAAAAACCAAAGAAAATGTATGGATAAAAATAATAAACCAAGGAAAAGACCCATATGGAGAAGTAGAAACAACATTTGAGATAAGAAAAGAAGAAAATGTAGTAGCAGTAGGAAATAATACAATAGAAATAGTAACATTAACAAATCAAGGAGAATATGAATTAACATTAATATCAAAAAGGGTAAATAAAACAAATCCAGAGTTAGAAGTAGAAAATAAAACAACATATAAAATAATAGTAGACAAAGAAGGCCCAAAAGTAGTATTTGAAAGAAAAAGTCAGGATAATCAAAAAGAAGGACAAATACAAGTAACAATAACAGATGAAGGAACAGCACAAACAGGAGTAAAAGAAGAAACATTAAGATATTATTGGACAAATGGAAATTACAAACCAGGAAAAGAAGACTTTGAAGGAGAAAGCCAAGAAGGGTACAAAGGAAAAATAGAAGGAACAAAGGCAGTAATAAAAACTCCAAAGAATGAATCAGGAATATGGGTATTATGGGTATATGCAGAAGATCAAGTAGGAAATGTAACAATAAAACAAGAAAGAACAATAGGAGATAATGACACAGTAATAGACAATCAAGCACCAGTAGCAGGAAAATTAGAAATAACAACATTAGAAGAAAATGGGGAAGAAAAAGAATACAAAACAGAAAAAACACAAGACGAACAAAAAGAAGAAGGAGAAAATACAAACAAAGACATAAAAATAAAACTATTACCAGGATATGATTCAATAAGTGGAGTAAAAAGCAATACATACGAAGTAGAAAAAGAAAACGGAGAAAAAATAAAAATAGAAGGAAAGACAGAATTTGAAGGAGAAATAACATTAACAGAACACGGAATATACAAAGCAACAGTAACAACAATAGACAAAGCCCAAGGACAAAATACATCAACAAGGCAATATATAATAAAAATAGACAAAGAAGGACCAAAAGTAACATATGAAAACACAGAAAATGGAGAAAATGGTTCAAAAGAAAGCATAGAAAAAGTAAAAGTAAGACCAACAGTAGTAGATGAAGCAGGAGTAGAAAATAGTGCATTAAAATACAGTTGGGTAAAATTTGAAAGTGTAGAAAAATACAACGAATTCCAAAAAGCAGAAAAAACAATAGAGAAGCTAAAAGAAAAAATGGGAGAAGGAAAAACATTTAGTAATGGAGAAGAAATATCTAGTCCAGAAAACATAGAAGGAATATATAGCTTATTTGTATATGCTAAAGACAAGCTAGGAAACGAAAGTGTAAGTTATAGTGAATATTATGCATTTAAATTAGGAAAAGACGAAAAGCATGAATATGTACTAGCAGGAGAATATATAACAAAAGTAAAACCAGAAACAAAAGTAGAAGACTTTATAGAAAAGGTAAAAACAGTAGTAGCAGGAAGTACATATGAAGTATATGACAAAAAAGGAAATGAAATAGAAGAAGGAAATATAGTAACAACAGCAAGCACAATAAAGGTAGACGGAAAAACATATACAATAATAGTAGTTGGAGACCTAAATGGAGATGGAAAATTAACAGGAACAGACTTAGTACAAATGAGATTTAGCAGAGTAGGAAAATATGAGCTAAAAGGAGCATATGAAAAAGCAGCAGACATAAACAGTGACGGAAAAGTAACGGGAACAGACCTAGTACAAATGAGATTAATAAAAGTAGGACTTGCAGACTATACTGAATAAAAAATAAAGCAGAAAACAAAGTAAAAATGTTTTCTGCTTTTATATTACAATTATGTTACAAATTTTAAAATATATTGATTTTAAGTATAAAAAAATATATAATGAACTTGTAATATGACACAAAGGAGAGAAAAAAATGGAAAAAATTATAAAAGGCATATTTATTATATTAATAACATTTTTAGTTATACTTCAAGGTACTATAATTTCAAATGCAGACAACACACAAAGTGATGAAGAAAATGCTGTAACTAAAATATCTTTAAAAGTAAAAAAAAGTAAAATAACTCCAAATAGCGAGATAAAAGTATATATATATTTAGAAAGCACAAAACAAACAGACGGAATAGCAGTAGTAGAAGGAAAAATAGATTTTGATGCAGATAAATTAGAACCTATAACAACAAATGATTCAACATACAATGGATGGACAACAACATGGAATACAGAAAATGGAAGTATAACTATTGACAGAGGAAATCTAACATCAACTCCACAAGAAATAGCTGAATTAACATTTAAAGTAAAAGAAGAAGTGGAAGCTGGAGATACAAATGTTGCATTTAAAGAAATATCTGTATCAGATGGATTTGAAGATGAAACAATAGAAGAATCAGCAAATTTAAAATTGACAATTTCAAATGCAGATAATTCAGGAAATAATGACAACAAAGATGATAATAACAATGACAACAAAAATGATGACAATAAAAACAATAATAAAGATGACAACAAAAATGATTCCAGTAATAATGGTAGTGATAACAACAATAGTAATAATAATTCTAATAACAGTAGCAATAATAACAATAGCAATCAAGAACAAAAAGGAAATACAGTAAATAGCTCAAATACTCAAAATACAAATAAAAATATAACATCAGTTTTAGGCGAAAATAACTCAAAAACAACAAATGGTTCTTTACCAAAAACAGGAGTAACACAGTGGCTATATGTATTAGGAGGAGTGTTGATAGCAGCAGGAATAGTTTCATATATAAAATATAATAAATATAAAAATATTTAAATGAAAAATGAGTGAAATATTTTCACTCATTTTTTGTGCGACTTTTTTGCATTAAGTGACATATAATATCAAAAAATGTAGAATAAAGAAATAATATAAAATAATCCAAAATCAATTGTCGAAAGGCGCGACGAAAAAAGCTTGCCAAACCCCATGTTTAGATATATAGTAAAAAATAGTGAAAAGAGGGGGAAACAAAAGTGAAAACTTTTTTTGGAGGAAATTTTATTAAAGAAGAAATGTTAAGTGAGGCAGGAATATATCATCCAATAAAGTTAGAGTATTACAAAAGAATAAATGAAGATGAAATACTAAAAGAAAATAAAGCAAAATTTGGAATATGTATTATAAAAACTGAATATAAAACAAAAGAAAAAATAATAGAAGAAAAGGAAATAAAATATCTAACTAATGATGAAAAAAGAGTAAATCAAGTTTTAAATATGTTAAAAGAAAATTATGTAACACCTATAGGACTTGAAGATGTAATTTGTGACTATGCCAAAGAAATAATGATATGAAAAGTCTTAGTTAATTAGTTCAGTTATATGTTCTAATATAGCCAAAACTTGTTTTTTAAAAATATATAATTAAACTAATGAATTGTAACTTTGCAAAAATAAATTGTATAATTTTATGGTTAAAGCTTGCAAATTAAATAAAAGTAGTCTAGAATACTATAAGAAAACTATAAATAATAAACGGAGGAAAAAATGGCAGATAAATTAGTAATAGTGGAATCACCTGCAAAGGCAAATACAATAAAGAAGTTCTTAGGTGGAAGTACTAAGGTTGTTGCATCTATGGGACATATTAGAGATTTGCCTAAATCAAAATTAGGTGTTGATATTGAACATGATTTTGAACCAGAATATATAAATATTAGAGGAAAGGGAGATTTAATAAAATCTTTAAAAAAAGATGCAAAACAGGCAAAAAAAGTTTATATTGCAACTGACCCTGATCGTGAAGGAGAAGCAATAGCTTGGCATTTGGCATATATTCTTAAAGATGAAAAAAACAAAATATCAAGAGTAACATTTAATGAAATAACAAAAAATGCGGTTCAAAAAGCAATAAAAGAACCAAGAAATATAGACATGAATGTTGTTGATGCGCAGCAAGCAAGAAGAGTATTAGACAGAATTGTTGGGTATAAAATGAGCCCATTGCTATGGAAAAAAGTAAAAAGAGGTTTATCAGCAGGAAGAGTTCAATCTGTTGCTGTTAAATTAATTGTAGATAGAGAAAATGAAATAGAAGGCTTTAAACCAGAAGAGTATTGGAATATATATGCTAAGTTAAAAGATGAAAAAACTAAAAAACAATTCGAAGCCAGATTTTATGGTAAGAATGGAAAAAAATTAGAAATACATTCAAAACAAGAAACAGACGAGGTATTAGAAGGAATAAAAAATGCAAAATACATTGTAAGTGAAGTTAAAAAAGGGGAAAAGAAAAGAACACCAGCACCACCATTTACAACAAGTACAATGCAACAAGAAGCATCAAGAAAACTTGGATTTACTCTTAAGAAAACTATGTCTGTTGCACAAGGATTGTATGAAGGGGTAAGGATTCCAGAAAAGGGAACAGTAGGTTTAATTACATATATGAGAACAGATTCTACAAGAATCTCTGATGTAGCAAGAGCAGCAGCAAAAGAATACATCGTAAAAAATTATGGAGAAAAATACTATGAAAATAGATATTATAAAACAAATAAGGAAGCTCAAGATGCACATGAGGCAATAAGACCAACATATATAGATGTTAATCCAGAAGATATAAAAGATGTAATAACAAAAGATCAATATAAATTATATAAACTTATTTATAATAGGTTTATGGCAAGCCAAATGGCAAATGCTATATATGACACAATGGCAGTAAATATAAAAGCAAATGAATATGATTTTAAAGCAAATGGACAAGCAATAAAATTTAAAGGATTTATGACTTTATATGTAGAAGGAACAGATGCAAAAGAGGTCGTAGAAGATGGAATGCTTCCAGAGTTAGAAGAGGGAAACACAGAAAAATTAGTTGAACTAGATCCAAAACAGAGTTTTACAGAACCACCTGCAAGATATACAGAAGCAAGCTTAGTAAAGGCATTAGAAGAAAAGGGAATTGGAAGGCCAAGTACTTATTCACCAACAATAACAACTATTCTAGAAAGAAGATATATAGAAAAAGTTCAAAAACAACTAATGCCAACTGAACTTGGAAAAATAGTAAATAAATTACTTACAGAAAATTTTACAGATGTTATAAATGTAGAATTTACAGCAAAAATAGAAAATGAATTTGATGAAATATCAGAAGGAAAAGCTGAATGGAAAAAAATGATAAGAGATTTTTATGGACCATTTTCTATAGAACTTGATAAAGTAGAAAAAGAATTAGAGCATGTTGAATTAGTAGATGAGGTATCTGATGTCCCATGCGAAAAATGTGGAAGAATGATGGTATATAAATATGGTAAATATGGTAAATTTTTGGCATGCCCAGGTTATCCAGAATGTAAAAATGCAAAACCTATAATAGAAACTATAGATGTACCATGCCCAAAATGTGGTGGTACAGTTCAAGTTAGAAAAACAAAAAGGAGAAAAAATTATTATATATGTGAAAATAATCCTACATCATGTGATTATATTTCATGGAATAAGCCTAAAAAAGGTGAAAAGTGGGATCCAGAAGAAGCAAAAAACATAAAAAGTGAAACAAAGCCAAAAACTAGAAAAAGGACTGTTAAAAAATCAAAGACAACAAAAAGAAAAAAATAATATAAAAGTAAAGTAAGGGAACTTAAAAAATGTACTGAAGCAAAAAAGTTAAACAGTATAAATTAAGTTCCTTTTTGAATTTTAATTTACAACCTATTAAAGGTTAGATTCCTTGACAAAATGCCTATTTAAGGGTAAAATATAATAGGTATAAAATATATAAAAGGGAGGAGTATGGTTATAAAACAATAAATAACCATACAAAAAATATATGCAAAATACAAATAGAAAAGTTTTTGATAATTTAGTATCAAGAACAAAAATATATTTAGTAATAATATTTTTATTATTATTATTTATATCAATACAATTTAACAATTTAATATTACCATCAATTTTAATATTTGCAGCAATAATAGGGTATACATATTTTGCAAATAATAAAAGAAAAAGTGAGATATCAGAAACGCTTCAAGACTTAACATTAACAGTAGATAGTACTGCTAAAAGCAGTTTAATAAATTCACCATTTCCATTATTAATATTAGAGACAAATGGAAATATAGTATGGAAAAGTTCAAGTTTTGTTACAGAATTTCAACATATAGATGTAAATGATTATATTGATGAACTAGTATATGATATAAAAGCTCAAATAGAAAATGAAAAACAAGTTAACAAAGATAAAACAATACAAAAACAAATAAAAATAGATAAAAAAATATACAGAGTATATGGCAAATTTGTTAATTCAAGAAACAAAGAAAAGAAAAACAAAAAAGAATATATGATGGTTTTATATTTTTTAGATGAAACAGAAAAATGTAAATTACAAGAAGAATATGAAAATTCTAAAACATGCATTGGAATGATAATGGTAGACAATTATGAAGAAACATTTCAATTACTAGAAAGTGAAGAAGTTGCACAATGTAAGGCAGAAATTGATAAATATATTTATGAATGGATAAATAAATGGGATGGAGTACTAGTTAAGTCTGAAAGAGATAGATATATATGTTTTTTTGAACAAAGGCATCTAAAAGCAATAAAAGAAGACAAATTTAGTATATTAGATAAAATTAAAGAAATAGATTTAAAAAGCAAAGTTCAATTAACACTAAGTATAGCAATTTCAAATGAAGGGGCAACACAAAAAGATAAGTATAAATCAGTAACAACTGCAATGGACATAGTACTTGGTAGAGGTGGAGACCAGGCGGTTATTAGAGAAAATGATATATATAAATTCTTTGGTGGAAGAACACAAGAAGTAGAAAGAAGAACTAAAGTAAAGGCAAGAGTTGTAGCACATGCATTGGAAAATTTAATACAAGAATCAAGCAAAGTATTAATAATGGGGCATACAAATCCTGATATAGACGCATTAGGCTCAGCAATGGGAATGTACAGATTTGTAAAAAATATGAATAAAAATGGTTATATAATAGACAGTGAAAATGCCGCAGCATTAGATAGTTTTAAAGAAGTATTAGCAAAAGAAGAAGAATATGAAGATGTATTAATTAGTAAAGAAGTTGCATTAGAAAATATAGATGAAGATACATTATTAATAGTAGTAGATACTCACAAGAAAAACTATGTGGAATCAGAAGAAATACTAGAAAAATGTCCTAAAGTAGTAATAATAGACCATCATAGAAGAAGTGCAGACTTTATAGAAAATGCAACACTTATGTTCCAAGAAGTATATGCATCATCAGCATCAGAACTTGTAACAGAATTACTACAATATGCAACACAAAAGGTAGACCTAAAAACAATAGAAGCGGAAAGTTTATATGCAGGAATTATGATGGACACTAAAAACTTTACATTTAAAACAGGAGTAAGGACATTTGAAGCAGCTGCATATTTACGTAGATGCGGAGTAGATATAATACGTGTAAAAAAATGGTTCCAAAGTGACTTAGAAAGTTTTAATAAAATAGCAGACATAGTAAAAAGAGCAGAAATAGTAAATGATACAATAGCAATATCAATAAACAAAGAAAAAACAAAAGACGCAAGTATAGTATGTGCAAAAGCAGCAGACGAATTACTTACAATTAGTGATATAACTGCATCATTTGTCCTAGGATATATGGAAGACAAAAGAATATGCATAAGTGGACGTTCAATAGGAGATATAAATGTACAAGTAATATTAGAAAAACTACGGAGGCGGAGGACATATTACCCTTGCAGGAGCACAAGTAGAAGGAATGACAATGGCAGAAGTAAAACAAGAACTAATAATAAGAATAAATGAATACTTTACAGAAATATTACCATAAAAATTGCCACGGTTCCGGGTTTAAATGGCAATAAATTGCCATAGTTCCGGGTTTAGTTGGCAATAAAATGCAATAGGGGCTAATAATAAATTGAACTAAAAAATTTTAAAAGATAAAATTGCAAATATTTGCAATAATTTAACATAACGGAAGGAGATTATACCAAAATGAAGGTTATTTTAAAGGAAAACATAAAAGGTGTTGGAAAAAAAGATGAAATTATAAACGCATCAGATGGCTATGCAAGAAATTTCTTATTTCCAAAAAATTTAGCAGTAGAGGCAAATGCAGAAAATTTATCAAAATTAAAAGCAAAAAACGAGTCTAAAGAATATCAAAAAGAACAAGAAAAGGAAGCTGCAAAAAAAATAGCAGATAAAATGGCTAAAATACAATTGAAAATTCAAGTAAAAGCAGGAGAAAATGGAAAAATTTTTGGTGGAGTATCATCTAAGGAAATTGCAGAAAATTTAGAAAAAAGTTACAATATCAAAATAGATAAAAAGAAAATAGACTTAAAAGAAACAATAAAAACCTTAGGGGTAAGAACTGTTGAAATAAAATTATATGAGGGTGTAATTGGAAAACTAAAAATAGACGTAATATCATAATGTATATTAATACATAAAATGGAGGAAAAACAATGGAATTAGGAAAAGTACCACCACATGATATAGAAGCTGAACAGGCTGTTATAGGAAGTATGCTAACAGATAAAGAAGCTGTTGCCTCAGCAATTGAAACCTTAAAAGAAGAGGATTTTTATAGAGAAGATAATAGATTAATTTATGTAGCAATACTTAATTTATATAGTAGATCAGAGCCAATTGATATTATTACAGTAAAAGCAGAGCTTGAATCAATGGGAAAATTTGAACAAGTCGGAGGACTTGAGTATTTGGCAGATTTACCAGAAAAAGTGCCAACAACAGCAAATGTTTCTAAATATATAAAAATAGTTGAGGAAAAATCAACATTAAGAAATTTAATAAGAACTGCAAATGAAATAATAGATTTAGGCTATGATGGGACAGAAAATGTAGAAGACATAATGGAAGGTGCAGAAAAAAAGATTTTTAATGTTATTCAAAATAAAAATCAAAAAGGTTATACACCAATAAAAGATGTTTTAGTTGAAAGCTTTACTCAATTAGAAGAACTTTACAATAGAAAACAGCACATAACAGGGGTTCCATCTGGATTTACTGAACTTGATAATAAAACTGCAGGATTTCATGGATCAGAATTAATATTAATAGCAGCAAGACCTGCCATGGGAAAATCAGCATTTGTATTAAATATCGCAACAAATGCAGCATTAAAGGCTAAAGTTCCAGTTGCAATATTTAGCCTAGAAATGTCAAAAGAGCAAATGGTAAACAGAATATTATGTAGTGAAGCGATGGTAGATAGTAATAAAGTTAGAACAGGAAAGCTAGATGATGATGATTGGGTAAAATTAGCAGAAGCAATTGGCCCACTTTCTGAGGCGGAAATCTATATAGATGATACACCAGGAATTTCTGTAATGGAAATTAGAGCAAAATGTAGAAAATTAAAACTTGAAAAAAACATAGGATTAGTTATAATAGATTATCTTCAATTAGTGCAAGGAAGTAATAAAAGAAATGGAAGCCGTGAGCAAGAAATTTCTGAAATAAGTAGGTCATTAAAAATCTTGGCAAAAGAAATAGGAGTTCCAGTAATTGCATTATCACAATTATCAAGAGCTGTAGAACAAAGACCAGACCATAAGCCAATGCTATCAGACCTTCGTGAATCTGGAGCTATAGAACAAGACGCAGACTTAGTAATGTTTTTATATAGAGATGATTATTATAATCCTGAAAGCGAAAAAAAAGATATAGCAGAAGTAATAATTGCAAAACACAGAGGAGGTTCATTAGGTACCGCAGAACTATTATGGCTAGGAAGTTATACAAAATTTGTCAATCTTGAAAGAAGATTTGATGATTAAAAATTGCCAACGGTGCCAACGGTTCCGGGTTTAAATGGCAATTTATTGCCACTGGTTCCGGGTTTGATTGGCAATAAGTTGATGAGTTGACAGATGGTAATTAATTTTATGTTTATAACAATGCAAAAACAATAAGTTGTGGTTAAATTTAAGATTGACAAAAATGTAAACATAATATATAATACAATAAATGTAATGTTAATAATGGAAAATTATAATAAGGGGTTATTTATATAAAGGGGAAATCTAAAGGAGGAAACAATGTCGAGAACACCTAAAAAATATATAAATACTCCCTTTTTTCACATTATGGTACAAGGAATAAATAAAGAACCAATTTTTGAAACTTCAATAGAAGCGGAAGAGTATTTAAAGCTAATTAAACAAACAAAAGAAGAATTTGATTTACAAATATTATCATATTGTATGATGTATAACCATGCTCATTTTCTGATATATGTAGAAGATGATGAAGAATTAACCAAGTTTATGCATAAAGCTAATTTGAAATATGCAAAATATTACAACAAAAAAAATGAAAGGGTAGGGTATGTATTTCGTGATAGATACAAGGCACAGCCAATTATGTCACGAGCACATTTGTTAAAATGTATAGAATATATACACAATAATCCCGTAAAAGCACACATATGTAACAAACCGGAAAATTACAAATATTCAAGTTATAAATTCAATATGTTTAAATCAGACTCGATAATAGAAAAAAGTGTTAGAAATTTTATAAACTTTAAGATGTCAAATGGCGAAGATAAAGAAGAGTTTGTATTTATGGAAAATGAGGAAGAAGATAAAATTGATATATGTAAAAGGATTATAAATGATATATATGAAAAATACAACATTGATAATTTACAGTTATCAAAAAATAGAAAAATATTATTAGAACTTATAAAAAAGGCCAATATAGAGCATAACGTTTCACTTAGAATGATTGAACAAGAAACTGGAATAAGTAGGGAAAAATTAAGAAAAATAAAAAGGGGGGAATAATTTGGACAACTTAGAAAAAAAAGTATTTGAAACAATACAAAAGTATAATTTAATACAAAGAGGAGACAGAATTGTTGTGGCAGTATCTGGAGGACCAGATTCTATATGCTTGTTAGATATTTTAAATAAAATAAAGAACAAAAATTGCCAATTAAACCCGGAACCAGTGGCAATAAATTGCCAAACAAACCCGGAACCGATGGCAATATTTGTTGCACATGTTAATCACATGATTCGTAAAGAGGCTTGTGAGGATGAAGCATTTGTTAGAGATTATTGTGAGAAAAATGGTATTGAATTTTTTTCTAAAAGTATAGATGTTGAAAAGTTTGCTAATAATAATAAAATGGGGACTGAAGAGGCAGGAAGATTTGTAAGGTATGAATTTTTTGATGAAGTTGCCAAAAAAGTAGGGGCTAATAAAATTGCAATTGCTCATAATAAAAATGATAGTGCGGAAACAATAATTATGAATATTCTAAGGGGAACTGGAGTCTCAGGACTTAAGGGTATAGAACCTATAAAAAATAATAAATATATAAGGCCACTTATAAATTGTAAAAGAGAAGAAATTGAAAATTATTGTGAAAAAAATAACTTAAACCCAAGGATTGACAAAACAAATTTTGAAAATGTATATACAAGAAACAAAGTAAGGAATATTGTAATTCCTTATATAAAAAAAGAATTTAATTCAAATATTGTTGAAACAATTACAAGACTTTCAGAGTTGGTAAAAGAAGATGATGACTTTATTCAAAATATAGTCAAAGAGAAATATAATGATTTATGCTTAGGGGAAGAAGAAAAAGAGATAATTTTGAATTTAAAAAAATTTAATTTAGAAGAAAAAGTAATAAAATCTAAAATTTTGCTATATACTATAACAAGGCTTATGGGCAATACCCAAGGTGTGTACAAGATACATATAGAAGATATAATTAAATTATGTGAAAATAATGTGGGAAATAAATTTTTAACACCTAACAAAAATATAAAAATATTGGTAAAAAATCATAAAATATATTTTATTAATCAAAAAAATTATAATTTGTAAAAAATAGTAAAAAGGCAAAATAAACCATCCGTAGTAGGTCTTGAAACATGCAAAATTGTAATAAAAAAGACATATAAAAAAGTATTGCAAAAGAAAAATTTATGTGTTATAAAATCAATATATTAAGAGCCAAGGAGGAATTAAATGAAAAACGGAATTAAAACATTAGCAATGTGGCTAATAATTGGAGTAATATTTATAGTTGTACTATCTTCAATATTAGAAAATAGTAACTCAAAACTAAAATATTCAGAATTAGTTGCGCAAATTAATGAAGGAAAAGTAGAAAGTATACAAATAGAAGCAGATGGTAAAACTGCTACAGTTGCAATTAAAGATGATAAAGTAAAAAAGGAAGTTAATATTCCTGATATGGAAAGCTTTATGTCATATACAGAAGACTTCCTAAAAGAAGGGGCATTCACTTTAGAAGAAAAATCTGAATCAATTTTTATAACAATACTTAGCTTGTTAACACCATTTGGACTATTAATAATATTCTTTATATTCTGGTTCTTTATGATGAGTGGAGCAAATAGTGGAAATGCTGGAAGCAAAACAATGTCATTTGGAAAAAGTAAAGCAAGAATTATGACACCAGCAGATAGAAATAAAATAACATTTGATGATGTAGCAGGTGTTGATGAAGAAAAAGAAGAATTAGAAGAAATAGTACAATTTTTAAAAAATCCAAAGAAATTTACAGATATGGGAGCAAGAATTCCAAAAGGAGTATTGCTTGTTGGTCAACCAGGTACTGGTAAAACATTACTTGCAAAAGCAGTTGCAGGAGAAGCAGGAGTTCCATTCTTTATTATGAGTGGTTCAGACTTCGTTGAAATGTTTGTTGGTGTCGGAGCTTCAAGAGTAAGGGATTTATTTGAACAAGCAAAGAAAAATGCACCATGTATTATATTTATAGATGAAATTGATGCAGTAGGAAGACAAAGAGGAGCAGGACTTGGTGGTGGACATGATGAAAGAGAACAAACATTAAACCAATTACTTGTTGAAATGGATGGATTTGCAGAAAATGAAGGAGTTATCGTTTTAGCAGCTACAAACAGACCAGACGTTTTAGATAAAGCTCTACTTAGAGCTGGAAGATTTGACAGACAAATAGTTGTTGGACTACCAGATGTAAAAGCAAGAGAACAGATATTAGAAGTTCATTCAAGAAAAAAACGTTTAGCAGATGATGTAGATTTAAAAATAATAGCAAAAAATACTTCTGGATTTGCAGGAGCTGATCTAGAAAACGTATTAAACGAAGCAGCATTACTTGCAGCAAGAAGAAATTTAAATGAAATTGGAATGAAAGAAATAGAAGATGCCATGGTAAAAGTTACTATGGGACCTGAAAAGAAAACAAGAGTAAGAAGCGACAAAGAAAATAGACTTGTAGCATACCATGAAGCAGGTCACGCAGTAGTAAGTCATTTCTTAGAAACACAAGACCCTGTACATCAAATATCAATAGTACCAAGGGGTATGGCAGGTGGCTATACAATGTATAGACCAACAGAAGATAAATCATTTATGTCAAAAACAGAAATGGAAGAAAATATTGTATCATTACTTGGAGGACGTGTAGCAGAGGCACTTATATTAAACGATATATCTACAGGAGCAAGTAATGACATTGAAAGAGCAACAAAAATTGCAAGAAGCATGGTTACTAAATATGGTATGAGTGAAAGAATAGGAGCTCTAATGTTAGGTTCTGGCCAAGAAGAAGTATTTTTAGGAAGAGATTTTGCACAAGCAAAAGAATATTCTGAAGAAACAGCAGCAATTATAGATGAAGAAACAAAGAAAATTGTAGATGCTGGCTACAACAGAGCAAAACAAATATTAACAGACAATGTTGACAAATTACATGCAGTAGCAAAAGTATTACTTGAAAAAGAGAAAATTGAAGGCGAAGAATTTGATGCAATATTTGCATAAATATTAAATAAAATAGTAAAAATAGCAAGGTAAATACTTGCTATTTTTTATATTTTAATATAAAATTTAAAAAGAAATATATTATAAATAATGGGAAGAGAAGAAATATGTTTAATAAAAATAAAAAAGAAAAAAAATCAAATCAAAATGAATCAAGAACAAAAATTAAACAAGAAACCTTATTTACCAATTTAATAAATAGGGTAAAAAAAATAACCAAAGAAGAAGAATTAAAGGTAGAAAAAAGAGAAGTGACAAAAGACGATAAAAAGGCAATAATAATAACAATTGCAATTATATTAGGATTAGGTCTTTTATTATGGATTTTGCCATTTACACATCAATTTATGGAAGATTTTTTATTTCTAAGATTTTAGACAATGGGACGGGGTTTTTGTCTTAAGCTTTTTGTAAAGTTTTCAAAAAATTAAGATATTATATAAAAACTCCCAAAAACCTAAGACAAAAACCCCGTCCCATTGTCTATTTTTATGGAGGAAGTTATGGGACTTAGAATTATTTATGGAAAGGCAGGATGTGGAAAAAGTAGTTTTTGCTTTTCTGAAATAAGTAAGTTAATAAAAACAGATGAAAAAATATTTATTGTAACGCCAGAACAATTTTCTTTTACTGCAGAGAAAAAATTAATGGAGTGTGTAAATCAAAATGCAGTAATAAATGCAGAGGTAATAACACTGTCTAGAATGGCTTACAGAGTAATGGGAGAGGTTGGAAATAATGGTAATTCCAACCTTTCTAAAGCTGCAAAAGCAATGATTATGAATTATATTTTAGATATTAATAAGCAAAAATTAAAATTTTTGGGAAAATCTGATCAAAATATTGATTTGTCTATACAAGCTATTACGGAGTTTAAAAAACATGGAATTACAGTAGATGATTTAAAACAAAATATAGAAAATATTGAAAACAAATACCTAAAAACTAAGCTAAATGATATGTTATTAATTTATGAAAATTTTGAAAATCACATATCAAATAAGTATATAGATGATACAGATTTACTTACTTATCTTGCGCAAAATATAGATAAAGTTGATTTAATAAAAAATTCTATTATATATATAGATGAGTTTATGGGATTTACTACACAGGAGTATAGTATTATAAAAAAATTTATACAAATTGCAAAACAAGTTAATATATGTTTATGCATAGATAATTTAAATCCAGCATCAAATCCTATAACAGACATATTTTATTCAAATAAATTAACATTATATAAATTGATAAATTTAATTCAAGAAAATAACTTGAAATTGGAAGAACCTGTCCAGTTAAATAAATTACCGAGATTTAAAAATAAGGAATTAAAGCACCTTGAAAAAAATATTTATAATACACAATCCACAAATTATGAAGAAAATGTGGAAAATATCAAATTATTTTTGGCTAAAAATCAATATTCAGAGGTAGAAAATGTTGCTAAAAATATAACAAAACTTGTAAAACATAATAATTTAAGGTATAAAGAAATATCTGTTATAACAAAAGATATGAATTCATATTCTAGTTTAATACGTGCAATTTTTAATAAATATGATATTCCTGTTTTTATTGATGAAAAAAGGGATTTAAATCAAAATATAATTATAAAATACATACTTGGTTTATTAGAGGTAATTAGTAAAAACTTTTCCTATGATTCAGTTATAAGTTATATAAAAACAGGTTTTTGCGGCATAGAAGAAGACGAAATTTTTAAATTAGAAAATTACTGTACAAAATGGGGAATAAAATATAGTAAATGGAAAAATGATTTTGAGTATGGAATTAAAGATGAAAAAGACAAACAAGATGTCCAGAGATTAAATGAGATAAGAAAAGAAATTATAAATCCAATAATAAAGCTTAAAAATGATTTAAATAATAAAAAAACATATGAAGCAATTTCAAGATTGATATATGAATTTATAGTTAGTCAAAATATAGAAAATAAAGTAATAGAAAAAATACAAAAGCTTGAAGACAAAGGATTAATTGACTTGGCAAATGAATACAAAAAAAGTTACGAAATAGTAATATCTTTATTAGATGATATTGTGGAAACGTTTGGAGACACAGAAACTACAATAGAAAAGTATATAAATAGCTTTAAAGTAGGCCTAAAAAATAGTAGTTTAGGAAAAATTCCAGGTACACAAGACCAGGTAATTGTAGGAGATGTAGAAAGATCTAGAAGTCACAAAGTAAAAGTTATTTTTATAATAGGGATAAATGATGGAGTATTTCCAAGTAACAATAAAGATGAGGGATTTTTTAATGATTCAGATAGAGAAATTTTAAAATTAAATGGAATAGAGCTTGCAAAAGGAACAATAGAAAATTTATATGAGGAAAACTTTAATATATATAAGGCATTTACAACAGCTGAAGAACAACTATATTTATCATATGCATCAACTGACAGTGAAGGCAAATCATTAAGACCTTCAATGTTAATTATAAAATTAAAAAAGATATTTTTAAGCTTAAAAGAAGAAAGTGATGTAATAACAAAAAAATATGAAATTACAAATAAAAATGTTACATATGAGCAATTACTAGAAAACATCTATAAATTAAATGAGAATGAGCAAATAGACGATATTTGGTATATGGTATATAATTATTATAAAAATCAAAACGATTATCAAATTAGTTTGAAAAATGATTTAGAGGGATTAGAATATACAAATTTACCAAAAGATATAGATAAAGAAATAGTAGATAAATTATATGGGAATACATTAAACACAAGTGTTTCAAGACTTGAAAAATATCGAAGTTGTCCATTTTCATATTATTTACAATATGGATTAAAATTAAAAGAAAAAGAAGAATTAAAAGTACAAAGTTTTAATACAGGATCATTTATGCATGAAACAATAGATAGTTTTTTTCAGTTAGTAAGAGAAGAAAATTTATCACTTGCACAATTAATGACAGATGAAGAAATGATAGAAAAACTGGTGGCTCAAATAATAGAAGAAAAACTAAAATTGAGTAGTAATTATATTTTTACTGCAACATCAAAATATAAAATTTTAGTTAAAAGGCTAAAAAAAATAATTACAAAGGCATTAAAATATATAATTGAAGGACTAGTATATAGTGAGTTTGATATTCAAGGAACAGAAGTGGAATTTTCTAATAAAGGAAAATATAAGCCAATAATCCTAAATTTAGAAGATGGAAAAAAAGTAGAGATAACTGGAAAAATTGACAGAATAGATACAGCACAAAATGAGGACGGAAAATATTTAAGAATAATAGACTATAAGTCATCTGCCAAAAATATAGATTTAAACGAAGTATATGCAGGACTTCAAATTCAGTTATTAACATATTTGGACGCTGTATGTAAACAAGAAGATTTAATGCCAGCTGGAATTTTATATTTTAGTTTGTTAGAGCAAATGGTAAAATCTGATAAGAAGATAACAGAAGAGGAAATTGAAAACGAAATAAGAAAAAACTTTAAAATGAAGGGATTAATTGTAGCAGATGTAAAAATAATAAAATTGCATGATAAAATATTAGAAACCGGAAGCTCAAAAATAGTACCAGCAGCAATTACAAGTAGTGGTGAAGTAAATAAAAAATGGACATCAGGGGTTAGCAAAGAAGAATTTAAAGTTTTGCAAGATGACATACAAAAAATAATAAAAGACATTGCAAAAGAAATATTAAGTGGAAAAATAGACTTAAAACCATATAATAAAAAGGGAAGAACACCATGCAAGTATTGCGAATATAAAGCAATTTGTGGATTTAATACTAAAAATCCAGGTAATTGTTATAATTATATTTAATTTAGGAGGAAATTATGGATTTGTCAAATGATAATGTAATTCACGTAAAAAAAGGGCAAGTGGAATATCTACAATTTAGAAAGTTATTAGAATATAAAGATATAGTAACACATGCATATACACTTGGAAAAAATGTCAATTTTAGGACGGCAAAAGCAAATAAAGAACCTTTAGAAAAGGAAATATATAAACAAAATACACAAAATTATAAAGATGTATGTGAAAAATTAGGACAAAACTATATTAACATTGTAAAATGCAACCAAGAACATACCAAAAATGTTGCATCAGTCAAAGAAAAGGTAAATAAAAATGAGCCTGACTTTAATGTGGAAAAATATAATTCAACAGATGGTCTTATTACAAATAAAAAAGATATTATACTTGCAACAACAAATGCAGACTGTATACTTATGCTATTTTTTGATCCACAAAAAAAGGTAATTGCAAATGTACATTCAGGTTGGAAAGGAACATTACAAGAAATATCTATAGAAGCGGTAAAAAAGATGAAAAAAGAATATTCATGTAATGCAGAAGATATAATGTGCTTTATATGTCCAAGTATAAGAAAATGCCATTTTGAAGTAGACCAAGAGGTCAAAGATCTATTTTACAATAAATTTAAAAAGTTATATAATATAGAAGAAATAATAGAGGAAAATAAAGAAAAAAATAAATGGCACATAGACACTGTTTTAATAAACAGAACAATACTAAAACAGGAAGGATTAAAAGAAGAAAACATTATAGATTCTGGTTTATGTAGTGTATGTAATTCAGACATAATACACTCATTTAGAGTAGAAAAAGAAGGTTATGGACTAGAAACTGCATTAATTGCTTTAAAATAGACAATGGGACGGGGTTTTTGTCTTAAGGTTTTTGAACTCTAGGATTTAAAAAATTAAAAAATTGCAATGGCTTAAAAACTCTAAGACAAAAACCCCGTCCCATTGTCTATTGTCTAGATTTATAAAGGGAGGATTTATGATAATTCCAAATAAGTTGAATAAAGGTGATATAATTGGAGTTGTTGCTCCATCTAATCCCATTGTGGGAGAAAATATAGATGAGATTATGAATGCAAAAAAGATTGTTGAAAATGATGGTTTTAGGGTAGAATTTTCTAAAAATATTTTTTCAAATTCAAATTTGTATAGTGCAGCTGCTAAGGAAAAGGCATATGATATTAATAGCATGTTTGCAAATAAAGATATAAAAATGATTTGGTGTGCAAAGGGTGGCGAAAATTCCAACTCTACATTTGATTATCTAGATTTTGATTTAATAAAAAATAATCCTAAAATAATATGTGGTTATAGTGATATAACTTCTTTAACCAATATTATAACTGAAAAAACAGGCCTTGTGACATTTAGTGGAACTAATTTTAAAACTATAGCAACAGATAATACCAATTATAGCTATAATCAAGCAATAAATCGCTTTGTTAATGGTAGTTTGTCTTTAGGACTTGAAAATGAAGAATATAAAACAATAAGACAGGGAAAAGCAGAAGGAATGTTAGTTGGCGGAAATTTAAGTTTAATTAGAGGACTGGTTTTAGGTAAATACCAAATTGATTTTAATAATAAAATATTGTTTCTAGAAGAGTTAGGGATTGAAACAGGACCTGCTCTTGCAAGTAATTATTTGTATTATATGAAACAAAATGGAGTATTTGAAAAGATAAAAGGCTTATGGATTGGTTCATATGAACATGAAAGTAATATTTCATTAGAAAAAATTGTTTTAGATGTAATAAAAGATGAATATAATTTTCCAATTATAAAATCCAATAATTTTGGACATATAGAAACTAAAACAGTAATACCAATAGGAACAAAAGCAAAAATTGATACAAATCAAACAAAAAAGATAGAATTAATTGAAAAGTGTGTAGTTTAAAATAAATGGAGTAATAAAATGGTTGAGAATCTTGATGAATTGGAAGAAAAAATTAAAGGATGTAATAGATGTAAATTATGTAAGACAAGGCAAAATATTGTTTTTGGTGTAGGAAATAAAAATGCAAAAATAATGTTTATAGGAGAAGGGCCAGGTGCTGATGAAGATAGACTAGGAGAACCTTTTGTTGGAAAAGCAGGGAAACTTATGGATATGGCTTTTGAAGCAGTTGGTATAAAAAGGCAAGAAGTGTATATTGCAAATATAGTAAAATGTAGACCTCCTGCCAATAGAAATCCAGAAGATGATGAGGCAGCAGCTTGTATGGATTATTTAAGAAATCAAGTAATGATTGTAAAACCGAAGATAATAGTTTTACTTGGAAGTGTTGCATTAAAAAATATAATGGGAAAGGATTATGGAATTACTGCATCAAGAGGAAAGGTAATAGAAAAGAAGCAAATAACATATATACCAACATGGCACCCAGCAGCATTACTTAGAGACGAAACAAAAAAGATAGATTTTATTAATGATCTAAAACTAGTACTTTCAGTATTAAATAAAATTGAAAAATAGAATATTAAGTAAAATTAAAAATTATTAAACAAAATAAAAATAGGAAGAAAAATATTAAATAAAGCCTAAAAAGTAAAAAGGTATTAAAGAAATTGGAGAAACAGATGGAAAGTATTGATGAAATAAATAAAAAAGCCCAATATTGCTTAAATTGTAAAATAAAACCTTGCAGTAATAAAGGGTGCCCATTAGGGAATAATATACCAGATTTTATAAATGCTATAAAAAACGAAGATTACAAAAAAGCATATCAAATATTATCTTTAACAACAGTTCTTCCGGGAGTGTGTGGAAGAATTTGTCCACATAAAAAACAATGCCAAGGAAGCTGTGTTAGAGGAATAAAAGGAACCCCTGTAAGTATAGGGGATTTAGAAGCTTTTGTTTTTGACATGGCTGTGAAAAATAAAATAAATTTAAGTGATGTTTTTTTAGATAAAGAAAAAAACATGCAGAAAAAAAAGGTTGCAGTAATTGGAGGGGGACCTGCTGGACTTACATGTGCAGCATTTTTGGCCAAAAAAGGTGTAAATGTAACAATATATGAAAAATATAATTATCTTGGTGGCTTATTAGTTCATGGTATACCAGAATTTAGATTACCAAAAGATATTGTAAAAGAAACAGTAAATAGAATTTTAAGTTTAGGAATAAATGTAAAATATAATATGGAATTAAACAAAAATTTAATATTGCAAGATTTGGAAAAACAATATGATGCTATATTTTTAAGCTTTGGTGCAAATATTTCATCAAAAATGGGAGTAGAAGGAGAAAATTTATCTGGAGTATTTGGAGGAAATGAACTTTTGGAATATAATTTACATCCAGACTATACAAATAAAAAAGTAGCAGTCATTGGTGGAGGAAATGTTGCAATGGATTGTGCAAGAACAGTAAAGAAAAAAGGAGCAAAGGAAGTAAAAGTAATATATAGAAGATCACGTGAAGAAATGCCAGCAGAACAAAAAGAAATAGAAGATGCAATAGCAGAAAATATAGAATTTTTATATCAAAATAATATTGTAAAAATAATAGGACAAGATAAAGTAGAACAATTAGAGTTAATAAAAACTAGATTAATTCAAAAAGAAGGAGAAATAAGAAAGTCACCTGTAAATATTGAAAATAGTAATTATAAAATAGATGTAGATTATGTGATTATGGCACTTGGCTCAAGACCAGAAGAGTTTGTAAGCGATTTAAAACTGGTTTTAAATAAGTATGGAAATATTTTAGTAAATGATAAATGTAAAACTTCAAATCCTAAAATATATGCCGGAGGAGATTTAGCAGGGAAAATAGGAACAGTAGCTTGGGCTGCAAAATCAGGAAGAGATGCAGCAATAAGCATATGTGAAGATTTAAAAAAATAAAATAAACCCCAATTATAATATTTGGGGTATTTTTTATTTACTTTCTTGCATATTTGTATCTTTTTTTATAAATAAATCTTTTATTTTTTTCAATAAAGAAATAAATAAATTTTCTTTTCTATTTTTTACATCTAAAGCTGTTTCATTTCCGCCATTTTCTAATATATTATATTTATGCTCTAATTTTGCCATTTGTTCAACATAATAATCATGATAAAAAGTATAACCATCAGTTGAACCCAAATAATCTTTAAAATTATAAAGTTTTCTTCTATATTTTTCAACATCTTCTAATGTAGAAATTTTGTTAAAAGCTGTATTAAAATAACTAGAAATAATTAAATTCTGGGTTCTTAAAAATGTAAGCATTATTTCATTTTTTAATTCTTCAATTTTTCTTATAATATTGTCACACCTGTCTTTTGTAGATTCCATCATTTTATTGTTTAATTTTATAATATCTTCTTCAGCATATAAAATTGAATCTAGTGCGCTTTGAACACATAAAAAGGTTTTTATAGATGTTGATTCAATGAATTTATTTTTAAAATTATCATTGCTATTTATAGTGCTTTCAAATAAAATGTCTTCTCCAATTAAATATGCTAGTTGATTTGCTAGGCAACATTCAAGAGGATAATATGAAGGACTATTAGTTTCAAAACTTATTCCAAAATATTTAACAAAGTCATTTTTTATTCCAATTACTTTTGATGCCATAAGTTGAACAGAAGCTTCATTTAGACCAAGACCATAAACTTTAAAGTCAGAGTGGTCACAAAGTCCCATTCTAATTAAATTATTTTTTTTATCTTTTATTTCTTGAATGTAATGAATACACTCATGTACAGCAAATTCTTCTATATCAGCTATATCTATTTTCTCATTAAAGTAAATAGATGTATTTTTATAAAAATAATTTGCCTCTGACATTCCGTTCTTGCATTTTAGCTTTATACATATCCAATCTAGAAAGTCTAATAAATAAATCATTTTGATTTAAACCAAAATTTGGGAATGTTTGGCATAGTTTTTGTGATATATTTTTTGCTATTGAATTTATTGTTAAGGTATCTAGTTTTTCTGTAACACAAATACCATCTTTTTTTAATTCATTTTCTATACTCATAAAATTCTCCTTATTGTACCTTAACAATATTATACAATAAAAGACATTAATATACATTTCAAATGCATTAAAAATTTATTACAATTTAATTACAAAAAAACTCTAGATACATAAATTAGTATCATAGAGTTTATTTTTTAGTGGGCATCTGTTAAAGTTTGCTTTAATGTAACTGTTATTACTGTACCTTCTGGGACTTTAGTGTCTTTTGAATAATCTTGACTTATTACAGTTCCAGATCCTTCAATGCTTATATTCAAATTCTTTTCTTTTAAAACTCTAGTTGCTTCACTTGCCCCCATTCCTTTTAAATCAGGAACTGTGGTAGAAGTTGCAACTGCATCTTTAGAATATAACATAATTACAGAAGATTTTGAAAGTGCAATACCTGGTTTTGGATTTTGTTCTGAAACAAGTTCAGTATTTACATCACCAGAACATGTAACTTTTACTTTAAATCCAGCATCTTCTAATGTTTTTTGTGCTTCAGCTATTGTTTTATCTTTTATGTTTGGAACAGTAATTAAATTTTCATTATTAGAGTTATCTGTTTTTGTAGATTCAGAAGGAACATTTAAATATGGTAATATCTCAGAAAGCATTTGAGAAACGACAGGACCTGCAACTTGTCCACCTTGGTGATTACTCTGAGGTGGTTTATATAGTGTAAGTAATAATACAACCTGAGTGTCTTCAACGGGAGAAATTGCAACATATGATGCAACATAACCTTGTTCTTTTTTATCATCTGGTGGTTCAGAAGTTCCTGTTTTACCACCTATAGAATAACCAGAAACTGCGCCATGTTTACCAGTTCCATATACTACAACTGATTCCATCATGCCACGTACTTTTTCAGATGTTTCTTTTGATATAACTTGTCTTACGGTAACAGGTTCTACTTCTGTTACTGCACCTGTATCAGTATTTGTAATTTCTTTTACAATTCTTGGTTGCATTAAATAACCATCATTTGCAACAGCAGAAATTGCTGTAATCATTTGAAGAGGAGTAATGCTTAATCTTTGACCAAAAGACATTGTAGCTAAATCAACAGCAGTTGCATTTTTTTCTGCACGAACAATACTATTTTCTTCGCCTGCAAGAGCAACACCAGTTTTTTCAAGCAATCCAAATGCTCTATAATATTTATATGTAGTAGGAATTCCAATTTTTCTACTTAATTGAATAAATGCAGGGTTACATGAATTTTCCAATGCTTTTCTTAAAGATTGATAGCCATGTGGATTATAATATCTCCAACATGCAATATTTCTATCTGCAACATGTTCATAACCAGTACATACAAATTCACCTTCATTGTCTGGAGAAGTAATGTTTTCTTCTATAGCAATAGAAGAAGTTATTACCTTAAATGTAGAACCAGGTTCATATAAGTCAGAAACTGATTTATTTTTCCACATGTTTTGTATTGCTTCATTTTTTTCTTCAGAACTTAGCGAATCATAAGTTTTTGCAAGAGTCTCATTTGGTGTAAATGGTGTATTTAAATTATAGTTAGGATATGAAGCCATTGCTAAAATATCACCATTTTTAGGATTCATTACAATAACATTTCCACCATTTTCACAGTTATTTTCTTCAACTGCCTGTTTTAAATATCTTTCTACAATTGATTGAATATTAAAGTCAATTGTTAGTGTTAAATCACTACCATTTTCAGCCGCTATATATGTTTCTTCTGAATCTGGAATTTCCTTTTGATCGCTACCTTTAGAACTTACAATTTTACCAGGAGTACCAGTTAAAACTGAATCCCATTTTGACTCTATACCAGTTATACCTTGGTTATCTGTTCCACAAAATCCAAGAATACTTGAGCATATTGTTTCATAAGGGTAATATCTTTTACTATCTTCGTCAATATTTATACCAACAGTAACTTTATTTTCTTTCATCCATTCTTTTAGCTTTGTAACCTTATCTTGGTCAACTTTTTTAGCAATTGTTTGAAACTGAGAATCACTAGTAACTTTTTCTAAAACATCTTCATAATTTAATTCAAATATTTCAGACAACCCTTTGGCAACTTTTCCTTTAAGTGCTTTTGTTTTTTCTTCATCTTTATTTTCATCTACTATTTTTTGAGGATTAATTGTAATTGTGTCTACTCTTGCACTTATTGCTAAAGCTTCTCCAGTAGATGCATATATTTTTCCACGTTTTGGGCTTATAATTTGATTTATTGTTTGTTGCTTATATGCACTTTCTTTTAAAGAATTACCATCAACAAACTGAAGTATACCAATTCTTATAAGTAATGCAAGAATTAATATAACAATAATAATAAATATAGCTTTTAATTTTTTAAAATGAATAAGATTTTGGGTGTTAAAATTTGTATTTAATTTTACAACATTAGAATTCTTAGGGCTCTTAGCAATTTTTTTTGCTAATTTATTCTTTGAATTTTTTTTCTTAGAATTCAAATTTTTATTATTCATAATTTCTCCAATCTTTTGTTTTTTCATATATTTTATATTAACAAATACGAAAAATCAATAAACTGTGGCAAATTTATTTTAATTTAATTATATTGAAAGTAAGGTAAAAAACTGTTATAATAAGCAAGAGGTAAAAAAATGGAAAATATTTTAGAAGAAACAAAATTTATAATGAAAAAATACAATATAAAAGCCAATAAAAGCCTAGGGCAAAATTTTTTAATAAATGGTGAAGTGGTAGAGACTATAGTGAAATCTGCTAATATTAATAAAGATGATTTAGTAATTGAAATTGGACCAGGGCTTGGAACGCTTACTAAATTTTTATTACAAGAAGCCAAAAAGGTAATTTGCGTCGAACTTGACAAAAATATGATAAATATATTACATGACAGATTTTTATTATATAATAATCTAGAAATAATAAATGAAGACATATTAAAATTAGATTTAAAAGAGTTAATAAAAGAAAATAAAAGCGAAGTAAATAATGTAAAAATTGTTGCAAATCTGCCATATTATATAACTACACCAATAGTTATGAAATTGTTAGAAGATAATTTAGAAATAGAAAGTATAACAATTATGATACAAAAAGAAGTTGCAGACAGATTAATAGAAACTCCAGGTGGAAAAAATACAGGAGCAATTACATATGCAATTAATTATTATTCAGTACCAGAAGGAATAATGGAAGTACCAAACAGTTCATTTATTCCAGAACCAGAAGTAACTTCTAAAGTTTTAAAATTAAACATTAGAAAAGAACCACCTGTAAAAGTTAATGACGAAAATTTAATGTTTAGAATTATAAAAAGTGCTTTTATGCAAAGAAGAAAAACACTTTTAAATGCATTAGCAAACAATAATGTATTTACATCAAAAGAAGAGGGAATAAAAATTTTAAATAAATTAAATATGGATGTAAATATAAGGGGAGAAAAATTGACATTACAGGATTTTGCAAATTTAGCCAATATTTTAAATGATATGTAATTTAAAAAAAGGTATTTCAATTTCATGTAATTTATGATACAATATTAAAGAATATAGATAAGGAGAAATGTGATGAATCAAATTTTAGTTACAAAAAAATTATATGTTACGCCAGAACTAAAAAGAAAAAAGAAGATTTACAAGTTTGATTTTCTTTTATCTATTTTTTTGATGATTGTTTTAATATCTGTATACATATATGCAGAATATGATAGAAATAAATCAGCAGAAGCTTCACAAGAAATATTAGAAGAAATACGAAATACAGACATAGAAGAAGATAATACTACAGTAAAAGATGACAGTGTTTTAGTAGTTGTTTTAGACGACTCATCACAAACAGAAGAGGTAAATGAACAGCAGCCACAAGAAGAGGCAGAAGAGGTAAACACAAAAATAAACAATCAGCCAGTAAAAAAGACAGTTGACGGTTATACATACCAAACAACAGCAACTATAATGATTCCAAAAATAGGGGTAGACCTTCCAATATTAGAAGGAGAAACAGGAAGCGTAAAAGAGACAGAACGTTTATTAAAAATATCTCCATGTAAATTTTGGGGACCAAATATAAATGAAGTAGGAAATTATTGTATAGTTGGACATAATTATAGGAATAAATTATTTTTTAGTAAAGTTCCAACATTAGTTAATGGTGATAAAATAACAATTTCTGAAACATCAGGAAGAGTAGTTACATATGAGGTTTATGACAAATATGTTGTAGAACCAAGTAATAAAAGTTGCACTAGCCAACTTACAGGAGGAAAAAAAGAAATAACACTTATAACATGTACTGATGATAGTCAGGGAAGATATATAATTAAAGCAAGAGAAGTTAAATAAGTGAACTAAAATAAAGAACCTTTCATAATATAGTATAAAAAACTATTTATGGGAGGTTTTTATGGCAAAAATATTAGTATTTAATAATGATACAAATAGAATGGAAACATATTATAGGGGAGAAGCAGAGCCCATGCCATATAATACAAATGGGACGCTTAGAGTAAGAGAATTTAGAGGTTCAAGTAAAAGTAATATTTTATGGACTACAAAAAGGTGTATGCAAAGTTGGAATAGTCAACGATATATATATGGAAGGCCTATTCCTGTCGGATTTGCTTTTAAGAGGCCATATGAGGGAGGACATGGAAACCAAAGTCAACATTATGCAGGTGTTGCATTTGATGTTGGTCAAACATTAAGTACAGCTGAAAGAACAAGATTATGGAATTCGGCAAATAATTCCGGAGTATGGGCATATGTTGAGCCAATATCACAAACACCTACATGGGTACATTTTGATAAAAGATTTGGAAAGCCAGCATGTTCTACAGGTGGATTTATGCAATTAAAAAGAGGAAGCATAAGTAATTATGTATGTATTGCACAAGATGATTTAAATACACTTGGATTTAGGACTAATGGGCTTGACCGGAATATTTGGAGCAGCAACTCAAAATGCAGTAAAAAATTATCAAACATCAAGAGGGTTAGCATCAGATGGAATAGTTGGCTGTAACACTTGGAGATCATTGCAAGAAGAGGTAGTTGGAACAGGGGCAACAAGCACAACTATAAACTAAATTATAGTTTAAAAGTAAATTTAAAAGAATAATAAAAGGAATAAATTAAAATAATTTATTCCTTTTTTATAAGTTTATTTAATTTCTGTAATTAATTTTTATAATTAATATTAAAAATTAAAGCTAACCCAAATTTTTACTAGCATCTTTTTTCTGTAGTTTAATAAGTTGTTTAACCATAGTATCTATAATTTCTTTATTATAATCATTTAATTGCAAATAATTTTCTAAAAAACTATTATCAACAAAATCATTTAAACTTGAAGAATTACATTCGATAATATCATTAAATAAAAAATCAGAATTGATGTTTAATGCTTGGCAAAGGTTAACTATGGTAGTTGCGCTACCAAATGCCACTCCACGTTCTAATTGACTAATATATCTTGCAGAAAGAGATAACTTTTCGGCAAGTTGTTCTTGAGTGTAGTCTGTTTTAGATCTTGCAAGTTTAATTCTCTTACCAATTTTTTTTCTTAGTACTTTTTCAGTATCATTCATAATTAACCTCCTTAAATAATATAAAAAAGTATAACAATCCAAAGTTAAAAATAACACGAACTAATAATGTAAAACAATACCAAAAGTAACACTAATAATACTAAAAACGCGCAGATTTTGGAAATTAATGAGTAACTATTGACAAATTTAATAGATTTAAGTATAATATCATAGTGTTAGCAAAAAACTTTGTTAACCATGCGGAAAATCCCGAGTATACATAGACGTATATCTGGAAGGAGGGGAATTAAATGTCAGAAATTAAAGTTAAAGATGGAAATATAGAAGATGCTCTAAAAAGATTTAAAAGACAATGTGCAAGAAATGGAGTTATGCAAGAAGTAAGAAAAAGAGAGCATTATGAAAAACCAAGTGTAAAAAGAAAAAAGAAATCAGAGGCTGCAAGAAAAAGAAAGTTTTAATTAAAAAATACAAAAAGTTTAGGTTTATACTTAAACTTTTTTTGTTTTTAGACATTTAGACATTGGGACGGGGTTTTTGTCTTAAGGTTTTCGGGACTTCTCTAAAATAAAATCCAATAGCTACCAAAAGTAGATTATATTAAAATCAAATTTTAGAATTGAAAATAATTGAATTAGAAATTTTTATATTAATTTTATGGAAAGAGTTCATCTCCTGATGGAAGGGTG
>OGYK01000070.1_pt1 | contig 81480 bp, 78 predicted proteins | sample 1576501 | NCBI WGS metagenome assembly OGYK01 (sample SAMEA3541530, study PRJEB24748) | human gut metagenome | biome: human gut; feature: human-associated habitat; material: faeces | place: China | collected 2012
GGAGCACCTCAAAAACACCATCATACACTAAATCAGTAAGTTGGCAGCATCACCTTGGAGTCAATATCTAAGTTTTCATTAGCCATTAGATGTATCTCGAGTATTTAGTTAAGAAACTGATAGGTCAGTATTTGCATCAATGTTCATTGAATTTGTATCCGAAGTCAATCTGATGTAGGAACTTCAAAACTGCGCAAAACACGCAAATACGCACAAGAAAGTAGGGCTGCGCTTGGAATTCGGAAAATAAACCACATCAAAACTACTTTTTAGCCAAATAACGTTTGGGAATCACCAGAATGGTGGGACAACAGCGGTTTTAGTGCCCTAAATCGTACGTTTTCATCCAGTTGCCCCTCAAACCCCATGTTCAAGTCAGAATAGTGGACAGGCGGCCAAGAACTTCGTTCATGATAGTCTCCGGAACCCGTTCGAGTCGTTTTCCGCCCCGTGCTTTCATATCAATTGTCCGGGGTTGATCGCAACGTACAACACCTGTGGTACGTATGCCAACACCATCCAACGACACCGCAAAGCCGGCAGTGCGGGCAAAATTGCCTCCGCTGGTTACGGGCACAACAACAGGCAGGCGGGTCACGCGATTAAAGGCCGCCGGTGTGACAATCAGCACCGGCCGCGTTCCCTGCTGCTCATGACCTGCGGTAGGATCAAGCGAGACAAGCCAGATTTCCCCTCTTTCCATGTCAGATTTCCTCCTGACCAGTCGCCGGTGCATCCAGCCATTCTCGTTCTTCAGCTGATATTTCAGCATTCGGATCACACTGTGCCAGTAGCTCAGCCAGTGAATATTGCGGGCGTCTGTACGGCTCAACAATCAGCCGGCCATTATCAATGACCATGCCAACTTCATTATCTGTGCCCAGAGACAGCGCATTCAGCAGTGCCGGTGGGACGGTCAGCATAACTGAGCCGCCAACCCTCTTCAGTCGGGTGGTATGCATTCTTCACCTCCATAAAAGTTATATTTAAATATAACATCCACTAAAAAAACACACCAGGCTTTAACGCACAATGTTTAATAAAAATATAACTTTCAACCAAACAGTAAACCCAGCGTGGTTGCTTCCATATGCAGCAATACCGGCAGCAGCAGGCCACCACTTCTGATCCTGGCCACTGATGTAATCAACCCCACCAGGAACAGTTCTGCCAGTGTCAGCAGGTTCTGATACTGGCTGTGCGCGGCGACGAACAACAACGACGTTATCAGCGCCCCCAGCCACATCGTCCAGCAGTACCGTGAACGGAAGACGTTCAGCATAATCCCCCGGAACAGCGTTTCCTCATTCAACGGGGCAAGGATAAAGATGGTCAGCAACGTCAGGATCACGTCAGGTATGGACTTATCGGCAAAAAGTTTCGTCATAAATGGCTCAGCAGGCAGAGCCAGCGCCTTACCGAGCAGAAATACACCGACATACACCACGGCCATCGCACCGACCAGCCACGGTACGCCAACGTTGCGCAGCTGACCAACGACCGGTAGCGGAGCTATCCAACGGCGGTATACCAGGAAAACACACAGCAGGTACATCAGAACAGTACCATGACTGAAGAACAAATAGTTTTTTCCTGATCCATAAAGCAGAACGGCCTGCTCCATGACAAATCTGGCTCCCCAACTAATGCCCCATGCAGCCAGCATAACCAGCATAAACTGCAGATATTGATTACGTGTTTGAATCATTGCATCGCCTGTAAATTTTTAACTTGTCCTATTTTTGTCATTACCACGTATATACACATGTATAACAATTCAGATATCGTTACCAGGATATGCCGCATCAGCGGCATGGAAGGCGGCACTCTGTTGTTTCATATGATACAGGAGTAAAACCGCCGAAGCCCGGCGTAAGCCGGTACTGATTGATAGATTTCACCTTACCCATCCCCAGCCCTGCCAGACCATACCCGCTTTCAGCCATGAGAGAGCTTCTGTGCGCGGTCGGAGTGGTCCCGACGAGGGTTTACCCGAAGTCGGGGCGTATCTCCGCGTTAGCGGGCCGTGAGGGCCGCTTACGAGCGTGTACTGAGAACTTCCAGCGAGAAGACTGACAGCGATGAAGATGTAGTTACAACATTCATAATTAAAAGCGACTCTGTTCCGGCCCGAAGGGCCGGGGCGGGGCCGCTTTTCAGTTATGAGGGAGGGGCTTTGTGGTTTCAGTTCTGCGCTGGTTCGGGGTTTTTCTGGAGGTTGGTTTTGTGTGTTGTAACTAAAGTGGCTCCGGTTGGGGCCCGCCGTTTACGGTGGGAGGTGCATATCTGTCTGTCCATAGGACAAGCAGTGAATAGGTTTTCTTTTTAAATGAATGTAATTAGTTTGGTGAAGATCAGTCACACCATCCTGCACTTATGTTGCACAGAAGGAGTGAGCACAGAAAGAAGTCTTGAACTTTTCCGGTCATATAACTATACTCCCCGCATAGAGCAACAGCTTCTATGCAGTTTCTTGTTAGCCCCGGTAATCTTCTCTTAGTCGCCAAACCTGGTGAAGATTATCGGGGTTTTTGCTTTTCTGGCTCCTGTAGATCCACATCAGAACCAGTTCCCTGCCACCTTACGGCGTGGCCAGCCACAAAATTCCTTAAACGATCAGTAATCTAGCACTAATCTTCTGAACACTCAGAATGTAAGCCCATCATCACATGCATCGTTTTTGCGCTTCACTTTTTATCAGTGCGGTCAGAACTTCAGCCTGGGTCAGGCCATCTTCATTACACATTTGCATGAGCATGGCCTTATACTTTGGTTCGAGAAATACTTTTACTTCCTTGAACGAAGCTCTTTTACGGGCCACTGATAATCTTTGTTTCTCTGCATCAGAAAGCGGATTCCCCTTTCTGTATGCTCGTTTTGCGCCAGATGAGGAAGTCACTGTATTTTCTGTCTGCGACATCTCGCCTCCTCAATACTTAAACAGGGATCGTTTCGCAGAGAATACTACAGTTTTTTGAAATCAGCGACTTGAAAGTTGTGACGATGATCTGTGTTGGCGCACAAATCATGTCTGATTACGACCGTTTAATGTAATTTTGATAATAAAATGACTGAAAAGTAGGAAATGCTTTAACCAGGGTACCGGCCCCGGGCGGGACCGGCAGTTTCTAGCATTTCGGGTGTCTGCCCCTGAAATACCTCACACTTCCGGAAAGCGGGGACTTCCGTCCCCGCCCGGCAGCTTACTTCCGTGCTTCAGGCCAGAGTTACCTGCACCACTGTATTTCCCCTGTGAATATTCAGTTCACATAACTGTTCCCTGAATATCAGTGAAAAACACAACACCGTGGCGCACACGGCAAGCAACCCGATAAGGGTATATTTCGTCATAAACTTTGACATCTTTGCAAAGAAGAGGCTACAATCAGTAGTGCTAAAGTGCATCATGCAGACCTCACGAGTTAATGGATTAACGAGTGGGGTCTTCGCATTTCTGAAACCTGCGTCTTATTCAGCCATTCTTCGGTCATCTGCAGCAGTTTTCTTGCATCGTGACTTCTGAGCAACGGAATGCCAGCCTGCCTCAGAACCTCTTCCAGAAGAGTATCCCAGCATCTGCGTTCCGAACGTAAATGACTGTCATCAGCCAGCTATACTGCTGCAACAATACTGAACGAACGCCGTTCAACGATAACCACATCGACATGCACTGAGATACCATCCTGAATAACAGCCACCACTGGCGCGATCAGATATTAGTTGTCTGGAGATTCAGGGGACAACCTAACTTGAGCCCGCTATAGCGCGAAGCCGAAAATTATTGTTCGTATGCTCCCGCTGGTCCAGAATGGGAATTTCCTCTGGCTGATGTTGAACTGTCATGGAGAATTGAAACTTGTTTAAGACTTTGGCAGCCTACTGTTTTTAATACACCCAATAAGGTATGAAGATGAAACTAGGGAAGTTAATACCGCCATGAAAAGATAAATAATACCCGTGGAATATATTTCCTCATGTTACTCTCCATATCAAATAAATGGCACCTGTATTTCAGACATCCTGAATATTACAGCACACATTGAACAACACCTTATTTTGTGAAATTAATCACAAAATATAAAATCTCGACTTAATACGGAAAAAAATCTGTGCTACTCAGAACTGTCCGGTCATACTTCCCGACCGGATATTAAAAAAAGCAAATCTCATAAACTTCTTTCAGCCTTCTGACTCCTGGAGTAATGAAGGCTGCTTTTTTCGTTACCCCCTTCCCCGGCAACGCCGGTGGCAGTGTGCAGCCCTTTTTCGGGCAAACTGCTGCCAGTCTGTCCGGGGCGCAACACCGGCAGCCCGTCGCCATGCTTCTGCCGCTTCCATCCTGCGTCCACTGACCTCCAGAATAACGGCCCGGCTTCCGGCACGCTGCCAGCACCAGACCTGACCGTTCCGTGAACTGTTTCTGAATCCATTCATATTTCTGTCCCCCTTTAGTTGTCAGTATTATTGTGATAAATAGCTCAGTGGAATGGCTTTCTTTCGGGTACGGAAGTTATTTCCTTTTAAGCCTTATTTCCCTGCCTCCCCTCCCTGAGGGAGGCTTTTTTTATTTCTCATCAAGCACGGCCTGAAGTTCTGCCTTTATCCGGTTCTGGCGGCGGATTTTATCCAGACGCGCTGCCGCATACGCTTCCTCCTCCTGAGAAATATGCTCCGTCACATACCCTTCCGTATCATACCGGCAGGCACCGGCTTTCATGGCACACAGATAGCTTTCTGAACGGGTGATGGCCTTCAGCGCCCTGCGCAGTTTTTTATGCGAGAGCGGGATATTCCGCTGCGCCACGTCTTCCAGTAACACGTCCCGGATACCGCAGGCCAGAAGCCGGGGCGTGTCACCGTCAAATAATCCCGGCCACCAGGGCTTCAGGGTGTTCACAGCCTCATCCAGTGTGGGCAGGTTCAGATAAATGGACAGCGCCTGTCTGGCCTGCGCTTTTTTTGCCGCCAGCTCTGCTTCCCGGGCTGCTTTCTCGGCCAGCTTCTGCTTTTTCACCTTCCACTTTGGTGGCGTGGTGACATTGATGATGGTTTTCCGGCTGCGGACAGGCGTCTCCCCTTCCGTTTTCCGCTTCAGTGTCAGTACCGGTCGCTTCTGCTCTGTCATGCTGTGTTCTGCCTCTGACGAATCATCCTCTTGCGGCCAAAGATACCACACCCGTCACAGCGCCAGAACGCCCAGCACAGCCAGATGACAGGCGTAGAATACCGGGAAAAAATCCCCGGGCCAGAAACGGGGTAATGATTTTCCTGCACACGACACCAGACCAACGGTCAGCACCGTCATCACAAGACCGGCCACCGCCGCTGCATCACTGGTGGCAAGGTTAAGCGCCGGAATAACAGCCAGCAGGCAGGCGACCAGCGCCAGACGTTCCGCTCTGTCTTCCGCCCGGTACAGCCGGTGGCTGACTGCCAGCATCAGCAGCCCGGCAATGCCGTAACTGGTGCCGGACAAAGGCCCCCACAGGGCCATCAGAAGAATGGCCGCTGCTGTACGCCACCCACTGCGCGTTTCACACCACGTCAGCACCTGTGCCGCCACTGCAAAGGCAAACAGGATATTCCCCTCATACCAGGGAAAGCCGGCCAGATAATATGCGAACTGGGCAATAATTCCCCATCCCCACAGCCGGTTAATGGCCGGTTGCCGGATATGCGCATGACGGGACAGATTCAGCCCCCACACCAGGGCAAACAGCGGAAAGGCTCCTCGCCCGGCCAGAAACATCCATTCCTGCTTCAGCTGGAATATCAGATTGATGTGGTCCAGTACCATCAGCACCAGTGCCACCGTTTTGATGATATCCCGCTGTCCGGGTGACCAGACCAGAAATGACTGCAACCAGGTATCGGTCCGTGCAGCCAGTGAATCGTTACGTGTCGTGTTCGTGTTATCCGTTGTCATCAGTGTTTGTCTTCCTGTATCAGTCTCCGCCCAGGGTTTTCTCTTTCTGCAGGTCACGAACCATATCCCGCTCCATCTGCTGCAGACGCTCCTGCAGCAGATTTTCCCGGGCAACCTCCCGGACCGCTTCCCGTTCCCGTTGTGATTCACGCAGCACACTCTCCGGCAGTGCGGTTTCCCGTTCAGAACTGGCAGTCCGGTCACGTTCCTGCCCGGCAATATCCCTGACAGCCAGCTCTGTTTTGCCGTCCGGCAGGTCAGGTTTGTTCTCTGCCATTTTACGGACAATTTCATCTGCGCGACGTTCCGTTTCACGGCGGATGGCCTCTTCAGCCTGCCGCTGTGCCAGCACCTCTGCCGTGACCGGTTCGCCATTTCCGGCCCCCGGCTGGACGCTGCTGTCCGGGATATCCCCCCACACGCGACCACCGGTGATGGCACCGGGATTCCACGGACGACCTTCACCGGCAATTCTTACCACCACACCGCTGTCGGGATTATCACGGGCAATCCGGACACCATCCTGCATATTATCAGCCAGCAGGCTCTCTCCGTTACGGCTGCCCTGCAGGGCCACGAACTGCGCATCCCCGCGGCCTTTCACCCGTCCTTCACCGCTGAATCCCCGCAGCCCGTTTCCGTCATCCGTGGTCAGTGGGTTCAGCCAGATACCGGCGGACCTGCCGTTACGGTCAAACGCCGGCAGTGCCACATACGGCTGCGGATATTTACGTCCCGGTGCAATAAACCGTGCAGGGCTGTCTCCCCCGGCCAGCCCCGCCTGACGGAGAACGGCACGGCCTGCCGCCACGTCCCGCAGTTCCCGTGCCGTACTGAACAGCCGCTGCGCATTCATGACCTCCCGGTCCGGTTTCGGCTCAAACACATCGTGGGCTGTTCCTTTCTGTACGGCATTGTTAATGGCATCCGTCCAGCCCTGACGGTTATCGGTGTACACCTGCACATGCTGCTTCATACGCGACAGGGCCACGTAGGCTGACTCAAAGCCTGCCATCAGTTTCCGGTTACCTTCCGTGCCTTCAAGCGCAATGGCAAAGGTTTCACTTGTCCCCTGCGCACCGTGGGCGGTGATGGCATAGGCCAGGTCAATATGTTGCTCTGCCCGCTCCTGACCGGGGCGAATCACCCGGGTCTGCTGTCCGTCCGACAGCGTGACACTGTCACCGGAAACCGCTGTCACCGTCCAGACGCTGTTGGCCACATAACCGCGCTCCCGGTCACTCTTCGTGAAGCGCATCCGGTCACCGGTTCCCACCCGGATTTTGTCTGGTGTGTACAGTGTGACACCTTCAGCCACCGCCTCCCGGGGCGAAATCAGCCGCGTGTTACCTTCCGCATCCTCCAGGGTTATCAGCCCGTCATCCTTGCTGATACCGGCAATCCGGTGATACACACTATCCACCAGGGCAAGGGCATCCGGGTTATTCTCCCAGGTGGAGAGACGACGCAGTTCTCCGTCACGTATATTCGCTGTGTTCAGGACAGGCACCATGACCTGCTCTTTGCCCAGCTCACCGGCCTTTTCCCGTGCATCATGAATCATGCTGTTCAGTACGCGCCGGTCCTCATTCAGGTGCGTGACAATCAGCGTCTGCTCCCGTGCTTCCGGTGTCCTGCCGGTATAGTCGCGGACAATGGCCTCATACAGTGTCATGGGGATATCCGGGAAAGCCTCGCCTTTCAGCATCGCCTTCTGCTGCGCTTCTGCCAGTTTCGCTTCCTGGCTGTGACTGAACTCCGTCACGGAGTGCTCCGGTGCCCATGCGCCCTCCTGACGGGGAACCTGAGACGGTTTCACACTCTCAAGCCCGGACAGTGCCCTTTCCACATCCCGGTTAATCAGGCTGTATACCGCCTCCCGCAGTTCCGGCGTCTGACGCACAATCTCCTTCATGATGACCACATCGGCAGCACTGCGCGTCTGCTGCAGACGGAAAGGCTGACCGGGCGCGATGGCCTGCAGCTGGTCCGTGTCACCACTGGCCACGGCACGACCGCCACCGGCCGCAATCAGGGCGTATGCCCGTGCCATATCGGTATTGCCCACCATTGAGCTCTCATCGAGCAGGAACAGCGTGTTGCTGAAATCCGGCGTTTCTCCGCTGCGCTGCTGCAGCTGCGTGTCATGCAGAAAGGACGCCAGCGTCTGTGCATCCACGCCGGCGCTGCGCATCTCACCGACCGCACGGTGCGTGGGCCCCAGCCCCACAACTCGGGGACGCTCACTCGCCGGCAGCATGTTCACGGCTGACATCACCGCCCGGAACTGTGTGGTCTTACCCACACCGGCATAACCCTGTACCACCGTGAAACGGTCGGACGTTTCCAGTATCATACGGGTGGCGGCACGCTGTCCCGACGTTAACGTCTCCATGAGTTCGCCGGGTACTCTCTCCATCAACGGCGTGACCGCCTCCTTACCTTCGAGAATATGGCGAAGAATACTTTTTTCTGCCTCATACGACGCACGGGAAACCAGCAGACCTGTGCCATAGCCTTTTGCCACATCCACATACAGTAAGTCACCGCGTTTTATCTGCGCATTGATTTCCCCTCCCAGTTCAGTAAAACCGGTTCCTTCTGCAGCAAACGACTTCGCCTCTGTCAGCAGGTCCACCATGCTGAAGGCCAGGTTTTTACTTTCCAGCACAGGAAGGGCCAGATGAATGGCCTGCTGTGCCGGCGTGTGAAGCCCGGCTTTCTGCAGACTGATAGCGGTTTCCAGCAATGTCTCACCGGCACGCGCCTTTATCTGATCAGAAACCACCGTAAAGGAGGGATGGCGGGCAAGTTTTTCCGCAGTACGGGGTTCATCCAGCGAGGAATACAGCCGGACATCACGACCACTGCGGGCCAGACCGTTCAGGGTCGCGTTGTCCATCGCCATCTGTGTGACGGAGGCAAAAACCGTCGCACTGTCGCTGACGGAATGCCCGGGCGTTTCCACCCAGCCGTTCTCCAGCTTCAGTGCCGTGAATGGTGAATCAGCCACAGGCAGGGTGGCCGGTTCAGCCCGCCCCGGCACAACAACCGTCATCGCATCTTCACTGACGGATGCCACCTGCAGGCGGTCACCGCCGGAGACGCGGAGTCCGGGAATTTTCCCTGTCACCCTCAGTCGCTCGCCGTCTGCCACCGGCATTTTTTCCGGCCGGAACAGCGACCAGCTGCTGTCCAGGGAGGAAATACGCACCACCTGCGTTTCGCCCTGCGCATCCCGCAGGGTCAGGCTGTGACTCTGCGCTGTCACCCGGTCTATCACATAGCGGTCATGACTGCGTGTCTCCGGGTTCCACTGCTCCATCACCATCCCCGGTCGGTACATATCCCGCAGATAACGGCTCCGGCTGTCCAGCCAGACCGGTGACAGTGCAGTCATGGTCACCTCAGGGTGTCCGAGCACGCCCTGCGTTTTCAGCTCACTGCGAATGGCCTCTGTCAGTATGGCCTGTTCCCGTACCCCGCTGACCTGTGCCACGCTCTCTTCTCCGGCTTTCACGCTGGCCGCAAAATCTCCGGCCAGCCGGGCATAGCGGACATTACGGTCCGGTTCACTGATGATGGTGGCCGGTCGCTGTTCTCCCCCCTGCCAGCGATATGTGTTCACCCCGGCATCCTTCATGGCCATCAGTGCACTGCCTGTACCGGTTCGCTGCCCGCTGTCGGTTATCAGGACCTGTACGTTATGACGTGCGGCACCATCCAGCAGGGTTAACGTCTCTTTCAGGGAGAGTTTTTCGCCCTGGTCGACGATAACGGTACTGCCCGGCGGGAAGGCCATGCCTTCCAGCAACTGACGACGTCCGGTTATCAGTTCACCGGACAGCCGTTCATCCTGCTTCAGGTTCATCTGCGAGCGACGGTCAGCAGCGATAATCTGCACCTCCCGCCCCTGCTCCCGGGCCATCATGACCAGTTCAGCCACCCGCTCACGCTGCCCGGCTGCACCGCCCTGCCCGGACACAATGGCCAGCGACGGGCGATCCTGTGCCAGAACACTGACGGCATCGCTGTAACCGGCCGTCCGGGGGACACTTTTCTCCGGATGTACGGTCACCCGGTTCTGTTTCATGATGTCACGACTGAGTGCCCGGACTGACAGCTCATCGAGCACATGAATCCCGGACGTGAACAGCCCCTTCTCACGATCGAGGGGGATAAGCTGCTCACGGCTGATGGCCTCATCGATACCGGCGCGTGCCCGTTCAATCACACCATTTTCCGGCGGCAGTATGCCGACCGTCCTGGCCAGCACGTCCGTATACGTGAACTGCACTTTTCGTTCACTTAATCCGGCAATGGCCTGTGTCACCGCCTGCTGCACATCCGGCCCGTCCTGTGAAGCAGGCCCGGGCGCCTGCGTGCGGATCTCCGCACGCTGATCCGCCGCGTCACGATATGCCCGGATGTCGAACCCGGTTTCCTTCAGCGTCTGCATCCATTCAGCCATTCTGACTTCAGGATCGACGTGCTGTTTGGATTTACGCGTATCCAGTGCCGCCACATCCCGGGATTTCAGCGAGGCGTCTTCACCGACGGCCTCCCGGATAGCCTGTGAGCGTCCGGAGAAGGCTTCCACCGGTACGCCCGGCATCTCCCACATACCGTGCTTACCGACCACTTCGGTTTCATAACCCAGCGCCTCAACGCGCTGACGTAACTCACTCTGATATATTTTCCCGAACGCAATCCGGTTCGCGAGCACGTTCTCGGAAAATCCGGTTTTCCCCACTTTGTCACTGCTCAGTGTCTTCCATTCGCCGTTATGCTGCGTGACATTAGCCACCACCACATGCGTGTGTAACTGTGGGTCCTGATCGCGACTGGTGTCATGGTTAAACAGTGCCATCACCAGATTACCGGTCAGCACCGTTTCTGACTGTCCGTCCGTCATCACCCGTGTGGAAGCCAGCGCCTCCACCTGACGGACAGCAAAATCCACAGCCTGGTTATGTGCATCAATAAGACGTTTATCCCCCCCGAGCATGGCCATCATGGAGACACTTTTGGGGGCGGAGAAGGTCAGGTCGTAGCCGGGACGATGCTTATTACTGCCATCCTGCATGCGGCTTAAATCCGCCCCGTCCGGCAGCCTGCCCTCCAGAAGACGGGTAAAAACATCCTTATCGACGCTGCCCTGCAGCCCAAGCTGTTCAGCCCCCTGACCGGCCCAGCGTTCTCCCATGCTGCCCAGCACATAGTAATTATCCTTGTCGGTGTAATAGTTTCCGGCACTGCCTGCCGATTTAACAACGCTGAAACTCAACATCAGAAATCATCTCCCGGCTCAACATCCTCCCCGCGCTCCCGGTGCACATTAATGTTCACCTCTTCACGACGCTGCATCTGCTGCTGGATGTCCGGATGATTTTCCTGTTGCCATGCCTCATAAGCGGCCATATCCACCACTTCACCGGATTCACTGATCCCGGGTGGCAGTTGCTGTTCCATCTCTTCTTCCGGTTTCATTTTCAGCTCCTGCTCGATCCCCCCTGCCGGAACACTCACACCTGCATCTGACTTCTTATCATTGATGACAGAAGACACTGGCTGTTGTGGCTGTTGTGGCTGTTGTGGCTGTTGTGGCTGTTGTGGCTGTTGTGGCTGTTCAGCCTGAGTCACGCCTTCTCCGGAGGCAACCTCCGGTTCGAAGAGGCTGGCCATCTGGCGACCTTCTGCTTCCCTTGCAGCAAGTACGGCACTCAGACGGTTCTCCATTTCCGGGTTGATGTCACGCGGAATAAACTCCGGAGCGACCTTCGGTCGTGCCTGATATTTCAGGGAGAGTTTTACTGCCGGATACGGTCCGGGCAGAGTGACATAGCAGGTCAGATCCGGCAGAGACTGAATGTCGGAATAACTGACCAGTGTCTGACGCTCCATATCCTTACCGGTCGATACCCCGTCACGTACCGGGTCAGCACCGTAGGAATACTGCTCGCTGGCTTTCAGGTGCTCTTTCTCACCAATCTCACCGGCAGCGAACTCTGCAATCTTATGGCTCGGGGAACGGAAAAAAGCACGGGTGTTCATGACGTCAAACAGCGTGGCCGCCGCTTTCTCACCGTAGATATCTTCCAGCTGGGCATAGGACTGGATACCAAACACATAACAGCCACCGAACTTACGGGCTTCCGGCAGGATCTCCACCAGGTCCGGCAGTTTGTGTAACGTGGGTAACTCATCACAGAAAAACCACACACGACGGTTACGGTTTTCTCCCATTGCCAGCAGACCACGAATGGCAATGGACAGCCACATGGAGATCACAGGCTTCAGGGAGGCATGGGTGTCGGCGTTCGACGAAATAAACAGCCAGCCGTTTTTCTGATCTTCCCGGACACCACGCATCCAGTCACGGATGGTGAAGGGCTCACCGTTATGCTCAATCCCCTGCAGGTAACGGATGGCTTTCACGTAGTTGGTCAGCACAGCACGGATGGAAATCGCCGTTTTCTCAATTTTCTCTTCCACCAGGTTGGCCGCCGGTGAATTACGCAGGAAGGTACGCAGTTTTTCAATTTTGATGGAAAGCAGTGTGTCCACCAGTTTGCTGTAGCTGCGGTTGGGGTCATTACGCATCAGGTACGCCGCTTCCGCAAAAATGGTACGTCCTGAACCCTGCCAGAACGGGTCCTCTTTTGTACCCATAGGGATCAGAGTATTTGCGGTATTATCAAAATCCGGCTGTGTCAGGCACTCCTTCCACAAATCCCATGCGGCACAGCGGGCATCCAGCGGATTCAGGATTTTATCGATGGAGGGATCATAGTAACTTTTAACAAATTCCCCTGAACGGTCATAAATCACCACCATATCACCGCGCTGACGGGCATAGTTGGCCAGACGACGGATAACCTCCGACTTACCGGCCCCGACCGTGCCGTGCAGACAGAAGTTCTGGATTTCGGAATCCCGGATAATCGGCAGGTCGCCAATCCGGATATCGGAGTCCTTGCCGTCTTTTTTCAGCATCCGGGCAACGTCTTTCGGATTGTCTGTCAGCTGACGACCACCTGTGACTTCATTTTCGCTCTGTTGTTTACCCTGACGCCCCAGAATCCAGGAGACAACAAAGAAGGTGATCAGGCAAATAACCAGGGCCACGACAGACGCCAGAACGAATGCGGACCATAGCTGCTCACCGCACCAGATCATATATTTATCATGCAGTACCTGGGCAGCGTTCATCCGGAAGGTTTTGCCGTAATACTGAATCTCATATACTGGCTGGGACTTGATTAAATCCCGCATGCCTTCCAGCGTGGTACACCACCAGTAAATACAGCCGTTCACAAACGTCTGCCAGCTTATTTTTACCCATAAAATCAGACCAACGAGTATCCAGAAAAAAATAAACAGGCAGTAAAGCATGATATTGGCGATCTGGCTGAACATGCGGATACGCATGGACGCAATCTGACCGCCCTGGGTCATATCCTTTGCGTTAAAACTCATGATGAAACTCCGGGAAAATCTGGAACAGGGCAGAAAAGGATGATGTGGGAAACAGACCAGGTGTACCCTGTATGCCGGTGGTGATACCCGCCTGCAGCCCTGCCGGAAGAGACCTTCTCTGTAACAATGTCAGTCAGGCGCAATACTTCAGACCAGTCACTCCCGTGCGGAAACTGGATCTGAATAAAAAGGCGTACCCGTTCACGGTGATCCAGAACTGTGTCCGGTTCATAAAAACGGCCACTGTCAGGAGAAACACGGGACGTTTTATTGATGAGATCATACTTATCGGCAGGAGACTGCGATGACAGAGACCAGGTAATATTTTCGCCCTGATGACCATCAATACGACTGCTCCCCGGCGTCCATGCAATTTCCTGCGCACTCGCCACGATGATCTCCCTGGAGACTTCTGCCAGCTTTCTGGGTGTACAGAGTACCGGTGCCAGCACACACAGGGACAACAAATTACAGCTGACCGCCTCCGGTTTAAGCAAATTGCTCCCGGATTTTTCAGGAAAAGATATTTTTCCCAGTATTTCAGTTAATTTCTTATGCCTGAGAGAATTAATAAAGTACATGATAAGCATCATGAGAAACAATATAACAATAAGCCCTCCGATAACCACTAAAAGGTCAGTATCAATATTATTGCTGTACAGATAGTCTTTAGTGGTCACTGTATTATCCTGTATCACCGGGGGGTATTCAGTTACAGGCTTCTCAGTAAATTGATTATTCTCACCAACATATTCAGCGATATTGTCTGATGTCATAATGACTTTCTCCGGAAGATCCCGGCTTCGCCGGCAACACTTCACGGTCGCACAAAGAATTTGCACAACCGCTCAGTGTTTTCATATTTATTTCGGAAACGCCGGGGAGAAATAAAATTTATTTTATTTCTTTCCGGGGTTGGACAACGAGCAAAGCGAGGCGTCAGTCAGGAGGCCGGTCAGACCAGCCTCCGGAAGATAATCAGAGAATATTTGCGATTGATTTGGCCAGCTGGTCTTCGAGAACAGGCTTCGCCTCTTCAAATTTCAGGTTAACCTTGTTCGCATTTGAGACCACACGGGTCTGGTATTTATGCTGGTTACCCGTTTCAGTACTGGTCTGAATTTTCGCACCGGATGTGCCCTGACGCAGGGCGGCAACATTATCCGTTGTCACCGTTGCCTTAGTACGCTCTGCAATCTGCACATCCGTGATCATGGTATAGTTCACATCTTCCACCATCGCATCTGCAGCCATACCCACCAGACCAGCAGCAAGGCCCACACCGAGTGTGGCACCGGCAGAATTTGAGTTATAGCCGGTAATACCGGCACCTAACGCTGCACCAACAGCTGCGCCTTCATAACCACGGTTCAGCCATCCCTGAGACTCCCGCAGATCCATCTTATCAGCCTTCAGCACATTCGCCTGAATCCAGTAGTAGGCTTTATCCGGAGAAGTCACCACCTGATATCCTTTTGCTTTCACAGCATCAGCAATTTTGCCCTGCAGCCCACTCATGTCTTTATCAGACGTGTTTTTGATCTGCAGAAATACCGTGCGTTCGCTGTCGGGTTTAAGCCAGATGGTCTCACTCATCTGAGTCTTCACCTCAAGGTTACGCTTCTTGATTGCTGTGCTCATCGCACCACACCCTGAAAGGGCCAGAGTGGAACTGACCAGTGCAACCATCATTAATTTTTTTGTTTTCATCAAATTACCTTTTTTACAAACTACAGTTTTCTTATTGCCTGTCATAATAATCCTGCCAACGAGTCCCAAAAGTATTTCCCGCTGAGTCAAAGCCTCCATGCATAGGATATCCGGTTGAAGGGTTATAGTAGGTCGTTGGGGGCTGTTCAATGCCCCCGAAGTCTAACTTTTCACTCCCATCATATTGGTTTTTGAGTTGATTTTGACCCCATTTTTTTATGCTTATGCAACCACTAACTCGCCTTAATTCGTATAGTGTACCAATGATAAAAACCATCAGGCTTAATAACGGAGAGAGTAAGGAAGATACTGGCATCGTTATATACCAAACGCCTTTACTGAATTTAAACTCATCCGACACATTCCGTTTTTTTCGTATTTGAGAGAACAACCATATAAACAGTCCCTGCCATAGCACTATGAAGAACAGCATAAAAACTGTTTCGGCCTTCCCCCAACCAACCAGATAGCAGGCGATAAACTGTATCACCGTTACCAGAGCAATATGGGCTAGACATCTCATTATCATCTCCCAAACACAGCATTATTACTTATACTTATCCTGATACTCCTTTGCCCTTTTCATCAGTTCCTGTGGACTGTCAGCCCCGGGCATTCTTTCCTGAACCGACTTTTCTTCATTATATTTATTATTCTGAGATAATGCCTCTGTTTTATGGTGATTCTGTAGTTCAGAATACTGTCCTCTTACAATATTTTCCTCGCCACGTATGCTGTTCTGAGTATCACCTATATTCCCTTTATATTCTGTGACCATATTATCAACCTGATGTTTTACATCATTACGGATATTACTGTCCTGCGTTCTTTGCTCAATAATGGCCTGATGTCCCTGATGGTCAGCAATAATATCCTGACTGCCACCACCCGAAGGTACGCTCTCCATTCCTTTACCAATATCGCCACGGGATTCCCGCCAGGCATTATCAACACCAGGCTGTATCTGTTCCTGCACAAAAGACCAGGCCATCGCCCGACGGCGTTCTGCAATCTCCGGTGAACTGGTATTTGTCAGAATAGCTTCTGCATCCTGTGGCGCGTGTTTCATTACATACTGTGCAAACTGTTGCGACAAGTCTTCACTCATCTGCCCACTCATGCTTTCAGTACGGGATGCCATTTCAGCATATTCATGGCTGCGAGTCATATTCGTCGTGTACTGGTCGTAACTCTGCTTCGCTGAATTCAGGGCTGCAGACAACTGATCCACACGGGAATCAGCATTATTGTCAGTATGGCTGCCGGACTCACTGACCTTGCGACTGGTAAAGTAATCGCTGGCCTCTTTAAAGTCTTGTGTAGCTCTGGCATCGATATCATGACGAGCATCATTGCTGGCCCGTGAACCACTGCTGGCCTGATGCGCATCATCATCACTCCAGTCAATGCCAGCCCGACCACCGCCTCTAACGCCTAATCCTCCACCAACACCAAGAATTTTAGGTTTAACCCCCCATTCAGCATGAGCATCGCCATACATCCCGGCAGAAGCTCTCGTACTTCTGGATGCCAGTTCCTGAGTCGCCTGCTCATTACTGATATTATGCGCCTTCGCATAGCTTTCCATTGCACTGCGCATACGGCTGGCCATCATGGAATCCTGTGCACTCATGGTGCTGTCAGCGCCACCGGTGACAGAATCACTGCTCCCCCGGTTAGAACCAAACTGACTGAGCGTGTTCCAGGCACTGGCAATACTGCTGCTGAAACCATGCAGGGCACTTTCTGCTCTGTTCGACGCCTCCCGGGCCATTTCCTGTTGTGCCGCTGCAATCTGACGCGTTGCATTGATACCAACCGGTAACCGGGACATCGCTCCGCTTGCATCCATCACCATATTACCGTCACGGGTCTGTGTGGCAGTTGCGCCACTGCCGGTCTGGTACATCATCTGACCAAACGACGTGGTGCTGTTGGTGCTCCAGCTGAAGCCGTTCACGTTTTCCGTCTGCATGTTGCCGTAGGAGTAATTACCGTCAACCACACTGCCTGCTGCACTGGCCGTCGGACTGATAGAGGAAGAGGCGAAGTGGCTGTACACGCTGGAAAAACCTGCGCCAAGGCCTTTTACCATCATCCATGACAACGGGGGGATCATGGCTGAAAGATACCCGGCAGTAGAGGCCAGGTCAGAGTATTTCAGCTGTATCTGAGAGAGTTCAGACAGCACGACCGGCGCACCATTCATCTTCGCATAGAATGTCATGGCACTGTTCAGAATGGCATACAACAACGGCCAGGTCTGCAGCCACATCAGGGCAAACACATAGCCTTTCAGGACGGACAGTGTCAGTTTGTTGAAGACAGCTGCCAGTACCAGAAGCGGGAAAATACCAATGGCAATTCCCGTCAGGATAGTCTGTACCATTGGCAGGTTTCGCATTGTCACATGACCGATAGAGACATGCGCCAGACGTTGCTTCTCCATCGATGACGTGGTGGCCAGATTCACCAGGCTGGCGGTGTCACCATTACGGGCGGCATTACTGGTGATACCCTCTTTCAGGGCATTTATTGTGACGTTCTGGCGCATAATCTGGCTGGCAGACTGACTGGAGCCGTAGAAATAACTGTAACTGTCACTGACCAGTTGTCTGAATAACAGGTCCGGGTCCGGTCTGCCGCCAAATATCTGCTGCACATAATAATGCCAGGTCTTGCCTCCCGTCTTTGTATCGAGATTCAGCCTGTCTTTCAGCGTGACCGACGCATCCTTACAGGTTATGAAATTATTATTGTTGTCATAAACGCCCCGTAGCGGGCTGGGTCGGGAAAAAATCAGCGTGTAGGGGTCAGCGGAGGCCATCAGATCTTCCAGCGTGTATTTATGATTCAGGTAAATATCACCCAGCACGCAGTTCTGGACGTAGTCCTGGAACAGATTGATGATTTCCGGATTCCGGGACAGGAAATCGGTGCTTTTCACAATCAGATTCGCCCCGAACAGCATGCCTGTCTTGCTGTAGGTGACGCTGTCCGGTTGGGTGAATATCATCTCGTAGCTGACCACCATTGCATGCCCGATACGTGTCGTCAGTGAAAGTGGCATCGCCAGACCGACCGGCACATTATCCACCCGATGGACTTTGACCAGGTCACTGTTATCAATAATCTGCACCGATGTACGGACATTAACCAGCAGGCTGATAAGCACAAACACGGCCACCCAGCCCAGCAAATCCATCACGTTGTGCCGCTGTACCCACATCACGGCCACCGCGAGAACAGACAATGTGAGCGCAATTTTTTCGATGGAATCCCAGGTCCGCGTACTCATAAATGCCGCAATGGCGTTCAGGTTATTCCGCAACCACTCACCACCGGCAATCACATAAACTTCATTCACAGTGAATTCCCTCCGAAGTGATAGTTGTTCTGGTAACGGCTGAGCATACGGGCGGAAAGCTGCTGGCGCATGTAGCTCATCTGACGTTCGACAACCAGCAGCGCATCCTGCTGGACCTGTACCTGGCTCTGGAAAATGGCAATCTGTTGCTGTGCCTGATTCAGATTCTCCAGAACATTGTCCATCACAGCCTGCGGATAGTTCCCGGTGGCAATCATGGCCCGGGCCTGCTGAAGCAGTTCCTGAATGTACTGGAGCATGATGTCGTAGCCGATATAGTCCGTCAGCTGGTAAACGACGCTGTTGGACACACCGAGCATCTGCGGGTCAATCAGATATTTAAAAACGGGAATGGTGGTGCTGGAAATAAACCCCTGTTCCCGGGCGTCAAGCGGAGTGTCACTCACTGCTTTATTCTGAATACTGGTGAGCAGTTTTGTAATCTGTGACTTCAGGGCTTTATCCCGGGCGATGGTCACATTTGCATCCGCCACCACCTTCAGACACTTGTCCGAATCGTTGCAGTGGTAAATTTTTGCCGTTCCCCCCTCCATAATCGCCCGGAGGATATCGCGGTCAGTGGTACGCGCCGGCAGGGGGGTAATCTCGCTGTCTTCCCCAAAAATCAGCGTACCGGTGAGCGTCATGATAAATTCTTTCAACTCTTTGTTGCCGTCAAACATTCTGTTTTTTTTCAGCGCCTCCCATATGATATTCTGGTTTTTCAGCACCCGCTCCTTGTCCTTGTCGCTGGCTTTGTCACGAACAGATGAGGACTGCCCTCCGACCGTGCACCCCTGACGAGATGCGGCCCAGTCGGCGAAGATATTGCTTTCACTGCCAATGTCCTGACAAACTTTCTGCTGAGATTCCTGCGTCTGAGGGAACAGCCCCCCCACAAGCCCCTGTGCCACCTGACAGGAACTGAGGTTCATACTGTTAATGTCACTTGCCATTTTCTGCAGGAAGTCTTTTGCGGTTTTTATTTCCGGCACCGTTGTCTGCAGGGCAAGGTCAAAAAAGTAACCGGCAGCATTGCTCATAATCTGCTTAACAAAACGCTGCAACTGATCGCCATTAATAAAACTGAACGAGCCGAGATAGGCGTCGATGCCGCCACATCCGGCATTGATATCCGGCAGCGTCATGGAAATCAGCTGGATATTTTTGACCTGGGTGCGGGCATACAGGGAGCCACCATAGGCATACCCGGCGGCCTGCCCCTGCCAGACGCCCGGCTGTGTGGTATTGGAGGCGAAGCCCAGCTTGTTAAAGAACTGATTCATATCGCTGTTCACATCCGCTGACGCTGCGGGTGTGAACGTCAGTAAAGCGGCACAAAGAACCAGAAGAGGTTTAATGCGAAGCATTATTGCTGCCCTCCCTTAATGTGTTCTCCCGGCGCATACGGCGTTTCAGCAGGAATATCCGGACACCCCCAAATATTATTTCGCACAACGGCGACAGAGAAGCCGCAGCAAGAAAACCAGCTGCAAGCGCATATAACATAATCGGAATGACATACATCAGGGTGTTCCACATATAACGAAAATTATTTAATTCCGGGTCAGCTTTCCACGAATCAATACCGGCACTGAAAAAATCATGCATAACGTTCCTTACAATCAATCCGGCAGCAAAGAAAACCACAAAAAGCCAGAAGTATTTTTTTGCATTATCACAACCACGTTCAATCTCCCTTTCAATTTGTTTGATTCCCGGTTCTGTATCATTTATTTTTTCTTTCATCATAAGTTCCCTCTGATATTTCTGATGATTCATGCAGACAGGTCATGCGGCTGTAATATATTTCAGACACCGAAATCCATCCCACAATTGCCCCCACAAAAAACACAACAGAAACAGAAAAGGTAAGACACAGCGAAACGACAATTTCCACAGGGCTGGCGGGATAAAAAAGCCCCTGACGGATAAAGGGGATATTCAGGCTGACGATTATTCCCGTCGCGATGCCGGATATTCCGGCAATGAGTAACACCACCTGCTTATTTCGCACCTTTTTCCTCTCCGTATATCTGCAGAACGGTATCCATCCGCGCCATAAAACTGGCGGCATCCGTTGCCCCCTGCAAAAGCGGTAATGCCTCAAGTGTGTTGACGTTGACCAGGAAGGTGGTCGGTGTGGCCACCGGGATATTCGGGAAGAAGGTCTGCATCACGTCCGGTGGCACCGGTAATGCTTCCGGAAAGGCGGTATCACCCTGACCATCCAGGGTGTAGGGAAAAACAGAAAAGCCGTACTGCTGTGCCAGCTGTTTCAGTACCGGGTCAAACTGGTGACAGTAAGGGCAATGCCCCTGCATAAACAGCACCACCTTCCAGTCGGCCAGGTTAACCTGCCTGCCGTTGCTGAGGCGGAACCAGCGGGGAGCCGGCTTTTCTGTTCTGGCTGATGTGTCTGCTGCCGGTTGTGCAGGCTGCACGGCCATACCCTGCGGATTCCAGAGTCGTTCAATTTCATCCCGGGTGGAGGCCTGCACACCTGTGGCCATCATCAACAAAATGACCGGCAGTAATTTAGTGAGAGACATGTCCGCCCTCCTGCTGCCCTTCCATCATGGCCTGTTGCCTGGCTTCCAGTGCCTCACGCTCTTCCAGGCTGACACGTGCAATCCATGCATCCAGCACCTGGTATGCGCCGAACAGCACAAGGATGGCCGCAATCAACTCCGCCAGAAAAAAAGCCATCCAGGGTTTGCTGTAAACAAGACGGGCGACGATATGAAACCAGACACCCAGAGCAAATACCCACATTCCCGTAATATCAAGCCGGGGTAAAGAGAATCTGCATTTACTTATCATGTTAAACTCCGGTTATTATTTACATGAGAATATTCATGTCTGTAATATTCGCGTTTGTGTGATATTAATCAGATCAACCTCATTATTTTGTATGGTTTTTATTACCGTTTTATATGACTTAGCCTGTCATAAGCCCCTTATAAAAAACCACATCACTCCGGACCATGCTGATGACAACATAATACAGATAAATATTCTTCTGAACCTGTCGAAGCTCGTAACGTTCGGTAATGAGCCAATAACCATTGGAACAACCATTGCTGCGCCCTGATTCATAATTGCACCACACAGAAACCAGAGACTGGCGGTAAGCACATATAAACACGCGATATTAATAACAAGGAAAACCAGTGAGCTCAGGAGAAACATTTTCCTGTCATTACGCTCAGAAAAGAAATAACCGGCAATAATGACAAATATTAAGGAAGGTGCGAATAAGCAGGTCATTTCTTCCCAAGCTGACTCGCTGATTAAAATTTGGTAATGACTCCAACTTACTGATAGTGTTTTATGTTCAGATAATGCCCGATGACTTTGTCATGCAGCTCCACCGATTTTGAGAACGACAGCGACTTCCGTCCCAGCCGTGCCAGGTGCTGCCTCAGATTCAGGTTATGCCGCTCAATTCGCTGCGTATATCGCTTGCTGATTACGTGCAGCTTTCCCTTCAGGCGGGATTCATACAGCGGCCAGCCATCCGTCATCCATACCACGACCTCAAAGGCCGACAGCAGGCTCAGAAGACGCTCCAGTGTGGCCAGAGTGCGTTCACCGAAGACGTGCGCCACAACCGTCCTCCGTATCCTGTCATACGCGTAAAACAGCCAGCGCTGACGTGATTTAGCACCGACGTAGCCCCACTGTTCGTCCATTTCAGCGCAGACAATCACATCACTGCCCGGTTGTATGCGCGAGGTTACCGACTGCGGCCTGAGTTTTTTAAGTGACGTAAAACCGTGTTGAGGCCAACGCCCATAATGCGTGCACTGGCGCGACATCCGACGCCATTCATGGCCATATCAATGATTTTCTGGTGCGTACCGGGCTGAGAGGCGGTGTAAGTGAACTGTAGTTGCCATGTTTTACGGCAATGAGAGCAGAGATAGCGCTGATGTCCGGCAGTGCTTTTGCCGTTACGCACCACGCCTTCAGTAGCGGAGCAGGAAGGACATCTGATGGAAATGGAAGCCACGCAAGCACCTTAAAATCACCATCATACACTAAATCAGTAAGTTGGCAGCATTACCGAAATCCCCATCCTTTAGGGCAGTGAGGATGTCAATAATAGCAGACCACATCATGAGTCATTCTGACCGACACATGCCAGAAGCAGAGGCTCCATCCCATTTTATACCTACCTTATAACACTTAGAAAAACAACATGTTAAAAATGTCTATTGGAAACAATTTTATTTCCAATTGTAATGATAACCATTCTCATATTAATATGACTACGTGATAATTAACTTTTGATGCACTCCGCATGTCTGACCGCGCCACTACCACAGCTTCCTTAACGTTCGAGTCGCTTTATGGCACACATCACGGCTGGTTGAAAAGCTGGCTGACGCGCAAACTCCAGTCTGCTTTTGATGCAGATGACATTGCCCAGGACACTTTTTTGCGGGTAATGGTCAGCGAAACGCTCTCGACGATCCGCGATCCTCGCTCCTTCCTCTGCACTATCGCCAAACGCGTGATGGTGGACCTGTTTCGCCGAAACGCGCTGGAAAAAGCGTATCTGGAGATGCTGGCGCTTATGCCGGAGGGGGGAGCGCCTTCACCTGAGGAACGCGAAAGCCAACTCGAGACCCTACAACTCCTCGACAGCATGCTGGACGGGCTAAACGGCAAAACACGTGAAGCGTTTCTGCTTTCGCAACTGGATGGTCTGACATACAGCGAGATTGCGCACAAACTCGGTGTTTCCATCAGCTCCGTGAAAAAATACGTGGCGAAAGCCGTCGAGCACTGCCTGCTGTTCCGTCTGGAGTATGGGTTATGAATCCTTTGTTAACCGATTCCCGCCGTCAGGCGCTGCGTTCAGCTTCCCACTGGTATGCCGTGCTAAGCGGCGAGCGCGTCAGCCCACAACAGGAAGCGCGCTGGCAACAGTGGTATGAACAGGATCAGGATAACCAGTGGGCCTGGCAGCAGGTTGAAAACCTGCGCAACCAGCTTGGCGGTGTGCCTGGCGACGTTGCCAGCCGGGCGTTGCACGATACCCGCCTCACCCGCCGTCACGTGATGAAAGGATTACTGCTGTTGCTCGGCGCAGGCGGAGGCTGGCAGCTCTGGCAGTCGGAAACCGGCGAAGGCCTGCGGGCAGATTACCGCACCGCCAAAGGCACAGTCAGCCGTCAGCAACTGGAAGATGGCTCCCTGCTCACGCTGAATACCCAAAGCGCGGCGGATGTGCGTTTTGATGCGCATCAGCGCACCGTCCGGCTCTGGTACGGTGAAATCGCCATTACTACCGCGAAAGATGCCCTGCAACGCCCCTTCCGTGTCCTGACCCGTCAGGGCCAGCTCACTGCTTTAGGGACAGAATTTACCGTCCGCCAGCAGGATAATTTCACGCAGCTTGACGTTCAGCAGCACGCTGTGGAAGTGCTTCTCGCCAGTGCCCCCGCGCAAAAACGCATCGTGAACGCTGGTGAAAGCCTGCAGTTCAGCGCCTCTGAGTTTGGCGCAGTGAAACCGCTGGATGACGAGAGTACAAGCTGGACGAAGGACATCCTGAGCTTCAGCGATAAACCGCTGGGTGAGGTGATAGCCACGCTAACCCGTTACCGCAACGGCGTGCTGCGCTGCGATCCCGCCGTTGCCGGGCTGCGCCTGAGCGGGACGTTCCCGCTGAAAAATACCGATGCGATCCTGAACGTTATCGCGCAAACGCTTCCCGTTAAAATTCAGTCTATTACGCGGTACTGGATAAACATTTCACCACTGTAAGGAAAATAATTCTTATTTCGATTGTCCTTTTTACCCTTCTCGTTCGACTCATAGCTGAACACAACAAAAATGATGATGGGGAAGGTATGACGCCGTTACGCGTTTTTCGTAAAACAACACCTTTGGTTAACGCCATTCGCCTGAGCCTGCTGCCGCTGGCCGGTCTCTCGTTTTCCGCTTTTGCTGCACAGGTTAATATCGCACCGGGATCGCTCGATAAAGCGCTCAATCAGTATGCCGCACACAGCGGATTTACCCTCTCGGTTGACGCCAGCCTGACGCGCGGCAAGCAGAGCAACGGCCTGCACGGCGATTACGACGTCGAGAGCGGCCTGCAACAACTGCTGGACGGCAGCGGACTGCAGGTAAAACCGCTGGGAAATAACAGCTGGACGCTGGAGCCCGCGCCCGCACCAAAAGAAGATGCCCTGACCGTGGTCGGCGACTGGCTGGGTGATGCGCGTGAAAACGACGTATTTGAACATGCTGGCGCGCGTGACGTGATCCGCCGTGAGGATTTCGCCAAAACCGGCGCAACCACCATGCGTGAGGTACTTAACCGCATCCCTGGCGTCAGCGCGCCGGAAAACAACGGCACCGGCAGCCACGACCTGGCGATGAACTTTGGCATCCGGGGCCTGAACCCGCGCCTCGCCAGCCGCTCGACCGTCCTGATGGACGGCATCCCCGTCCCCTTCGCCCCTTACGGTCAGCCGCAGCTTTCACTGGCTCCCGTTTCGCTCGGCAACATGGATGCCATTGACGTGGTACGCGGTGGTGGTGCGGTGCGTTACGGACCGCAGAGCGTGGGCGGCGTGGTGAACTTTGTTACCCGTGCCATTCCGCAGGACTTTGGTATCGAGGCGGGCGTGGAAGGTCAGCTCAGCCCAACCTCTTCACAAAACAACCCGAAAGAGACGCACAACCTGATGGTGGGCGGCACAGCGGACAACGGTTTTGGCACCGCGCTGCTCTACTCCGGCACGCGCGGCAGTGACTGGCGCGAGCACAGCGCCACCCGCATCGACGACCTGATGCTGAAAAGCAAATATGCGCCGGATGAGGTGCACACCTTCAACAGCCTGCTGCAATATTACGACGGTGAAGCCGACATGCCCGGTGGCCTGTCTCGCGCGGATTACGACGCCGATCGCTGGCAATCCACCCGCCCGTATGACCGCTTCTGGGGTCGTCGCAAGCTGGCGAGCCTGGGCTACCAGTTCCAGCCAGACAGCCAGCATAAATTCAACATTCAGGGGTTCTACACCCAAACCCTGCGCAGCGGCTACCTGGAGCAAGGCAAACGCATCACCCTCTCGCCGCGTAACTACTGGGTGCGCGGTATTGAGCCACGCTACAGCCAGATCTTTATGATCGGCCCTTCCGCGCACGAAGTGGGCGTGGGCTATCGCTATTTGAATGAATCAACGCATGAAATGCGTTACTACACCGCCACCAGCAGCGGGCAGTTGCCGTCCGGCTCAAGCCCTTACGACCGCGATACGCGTTCCGGCACCGAGGCGCACGCCTGGTATCTGGATGACAAAATCGACATCGGCAACTGGACCATCACGCCGGGTATGCGTTTCGAACATATCGAGTCATACCAGAACAACGCCATCACAGGCACGCACGAAGAAGTGAGCTATAACGCACCGCTTCCGGCGTTGAACGTGCTCTATCACCTGACTGACAGCTGGAATCTTTATGCAAACACTGAAGGCTCGTTCGGCACCGTACAGTACAGCCAGATTGGCAAGGCTGTGCAAAGCGGCAATGTGGAACCGGAAAAAGCGCGAACCTGGGAACTCGGTACCCGCTACGACGACGGCGCGCTGACGGCGGAAATGGGGCTGTTCCTGATTAACTTTAACAATCAGTACGACTCCAACCAGACCAACGACACCGTCACTGCACGTGGCAAAACGCGCCATACCGGGCTGGAAACGCAGGCACGTTACGATCTGGGTACGCTAACGCCAACGCTTGATAACGTTTCCATCTACGCCAGCTATGCGTATGTGAACGCGGAAATCCGCGAGAAAGGCGACACCTACGGCAATCTGGTACCATTCTCCCCGAAACATAAAGGCACGCTGGGCGTGGACTACAAGCCAGGAAACTGGACGTTCAATCTGAACAGCGATTTCCAGTCCAGCCAGTTTGCGGATAACGCCAATACGGTGAAAGAGAGCGCCGACGGCAGTACCGGCCGCATTCCCGGCTTCATGCTCTGGGGCGCACGCGTGGCGTATGACTTTGGCCCGCAGATGGCAGATCTGAACCTGGCATTCGGTGTGAAAAACATCTTCGACCAGGACTACTTCATCCGCTCTTATAACGACAACAACAAAGGCATCTATGCAGGCCAGCCGCGCACGCTGTATATGCAGGGGTCGTTGAAGTTCTGATGTGTTAACGCCCGGCTTGCCGGGCTTTTAGCTGGAATGTGATTATGTTGGCATTTATCCGTTTTCTTTTTGCAGGCCTGCTGCTGGTGATCAGCCACGCCTTTGCCGCCACGGTTCAGGACGAACACGGCACGTTTACACTCGAAAAAACGCCACAACGGATTGTGGTGCTGGAACTCTCGTTCGCCGATGCGCTGGCCGCCGTGGACGTCAGCCCGATCGGTATTGCCGACGATAACGATGCAAAACGCATCCTGCCCGAAGTGCGTGCGCACCTGAAACCGTGGCAGTCCGTCGGAACGCGCGCGCAGCCGAGCCTGGAAGCCATTGCCGCTCTGAAACCAGACCTGATCATTGCCGACAGCAGTCGCCATGCGGGGGTTTACATCGCCTTGCAGCAAATCGCGCCGGTACTGCTGCTTAAGTCCCGCAACGAAACCTACGCTGAAAATTTGCAATCTGCGGCTATCATCGGCGAAATGGTGGGTAAAAAGCGAGAGATGCAGGCACGTCTGGAACAACATAAAGAGAGGATGGCGCAGTGGGCCAGCCAGCTTCCCAAAGGGACACGCGTGGCCTTTGGCACATCACGCGAACAGCAATTCAACCTGCATACTCAGGAGACCTGGACCGGCAGCGTGCTGGCCTCTCTGGGGCTGAACGTTCCCGCTGCGATGGCGGGTGCGTCCATGCCGTCCATCGGCCTGGAGCAACTGCTGGCGGTCAATCCTGCCTGGCTGCTGGTTGCCCACTATCGCGAAGAGAGCATTGTTAAACGCTGGCAACAAGATCCGCTCTGGCAGATGTTAACCGCCGCGCAGAAGCAGCAGGTTGCTTCGGTCGACAGTAACACCTGGGCGCGGATGCGCGGTATTTTTGCTGCAGAGCGTATTGCCGCTGACACGGTAAAAATCTTCCACCATCAGCCGCTTACCGTTGTGAAATGACCGCGATAAAACACCCGGTGCTGCTGTGGGGGCTTCCCGTTGCAGCACTTATTATTATTTTCTGGCTGAGTCTGTTTTGCTACTCGGCCATTCCTGTTTCCGGAGCAGATGCAACCCGCGCCCTGCTGCCTGGACACACGCCAACGCTACCAGAAGCGCTGGTGCAAAACCTTCGTTTGCCACGAAGCCTGGTCGCCGTTCTGATCGGCGCAAGCCTGGCGCTCGCGGGCACGCTGCTGCAAACCCTGACCCACAACCCAATGGCCTCTCCTTCACTGCTCGGCATTAACAGCGGCGCGGCGCTGGCTATGGCGCTTACCAGCGCGCTGAGTCCGACGCCGATTGCAGGCTATTCTCTGTCGTTCATCGCGGCATGCGGGGGCGGCGTGGGCTGGCTGCTGGTCATGACCGCAGGAGGCGGATTTCGTCATACCCATGACAGAAACAAACTGATCCTCGCGGGTATCGCGCTGTCGGCCTTTTGTATGGGCCTTACCCGCATCACCCTGCTGCTGGCCGAAGATCATGCTTACGGCATCTTTTACTGGCTGGCAGGCGGAGTGTCCCACGCCCGCTGGCAGGATGTCTGGCAGCTCTTGCCGGTGGTGGTCACTGCAGTCCCTGTCGTGTTGCTGCTGGCGAATCAACTGAACCTGCTCAACCTCAGCGACAGCACCGCCCATACGCTGGGAGTGAACCTGACGAGGCTACGTTTGGTCATCAATATGTTAGTGCTGCTTCTGGTTGGTGCGTGCGTCAGCGTGGCAGGTCCGGTGGCGTTTATCGGTCTGCTGGTGCCACATCTGGCGCGCTTCTGGGCAGGCTTCGATCAGCGCAACGTACTGCCAGTGAGCATGCTGCTGGGGGCCACGCTGATGCTGCTGGCAGATGTACTCGCACGCGCGCTGGCCTTCCCCGGAGATCTGCCCGCAGGCGCAGTGCTGGCGCTGATTGGCAGCCCTTGCTTTGTCTGGCTTGTGAGGAGGCGAGGATGAAAATTGCGCTGGTTATTTTCATCACCCTTGCCCTGGCGGGCTGTGCGCTGTTATCACTCCATATGGGAGTGATCCCCGTGCCGTGGCGCGCGCTGCTGACCGACTGGCAGGCCGGACGCGAGCATTATTATGTATTGATGGAGTACCGACTGCCGCGCTTGCTGCTGGCACTGTTTGTCGGTGCAGCCCTCGCCGTAGCGGGCGTGCTGATACAGGGGATTGTGCGCAACCCTCTGGCATCACCGGATATTCTCGGCGTTAACCATGCCGCCAGCCTGGCCTCTGTGGGGGCTCTACTTCTTATGCCGTCACTGCCCGTGATGGTGCTGCCGCTGCTGGCCTTTGCGGGCGGCATGGCGGGGTTGATATTGCTGAAGATGCTGGCAAAGACCCACCAGCCGATGAAGCTGGCGCTCACCGGCGTGGCGCTTTCTGCATGCTGGGCCAGCCTGACGGATTATCTGATGCTCTCGCGCCCGCAGGATGTGAACAACGCCCTGCTGTGGCTGACCGGCAGCTTATGGGGCCGTGACTGGAGCTTTGTGAAGATTGCCATCCCGCTGATGATTTTATTTCTGCCGCTGAGCCTGAGTTTTTGCCGCGATCTCGACCTCCTTGCACTCGGCGATGCGCGCGCCACCACGCTCGGTGTGTCGGTGCCCCATACCCGATTCTGGGCTTTGTTACTAGCTGTCGCCATGACATCTACCGGCGTGGCCGCCTGCGGCCCGATTAGCTTTATTGGTCTCGTGGTGCCGCATATGATGCGTAGCATCACCGGTGGACGTCACCGCAGACTGCTGCCTGTTTCGGCCCTGACAGGTGCGTTGCTGTTGGTGGTTGCCGATCTGCTGGCGAGAATTATTCATCCCCCACTGGAGCTCCCGGTTGGCGTGCTGACCGCCATTATCGGTGCGCCGTGGTTTGTCTGGTTGCTTGTGAGAATGCGATAAATGACTTTACGAGCTGAAAATCTGACGGTCAGTTACGGGACAGACAAGGTACTTAACGACGTTTCACTCTCACTGCCAACGGGGAAGATCACCGCCCTGATCGGTCCTAACGGTTGCGGGAAATCGACGCTGTTAAACTGTTTTTCGCGGCTTTTAATGCCGCAGTCTGGCACCGTATTTCTCGGCGATAATCCCATAAATATGCTCTCATCGCGCCAGTTGGCCCGCAGGCTTTCGCTGCTGCCTCAGCACCATTTAACGCCAGAGGGGATCACAGTCCAGGAGCTGGTTTCGTATGGTCGTAATCCCTGGCTGTCACTCTGGGGGCGTCTCTCCGCTGAAGACAATGCACGAGTTAATGTCGCCATGAACCAGACCCGGATCAATCATCTTGCCGTTCGTCGGTTAACCGAGCTTTCCGGCGGTCAGCGCCAGCGCGCATTTCTGGCGATGGTCCTGGCCCAGAATACGCCCGTTGTATTACTTGATGAGCCAACCACCTATCTTGATATCAATCACCAGGTGGACCTGATGCGGTTGATGGGCGAACTCCGGACTCAGGGGAAAACGGTGGTCGCTGTGCTGCACGACCTTAATCAGGCTAGCCGGTACTGCGATCAACTGGTGGTAATGGCAAACGGACATGTTATGGCGCAAGGCACACCAGAAGAGGTGATGACCCCAGGATTGCTGAGAACAGTATTCAGCGTGGAAGCGGAAATACACCCCGAGCCGGTATCTGGCAGGCCGATGTGCCTAATGAGGTAGATTGCACAGGCCGTAAGAACCAAACCACGACTGAATGAAACTGGACTGGCGCCAGCAAGCCTGTTCAGACTGGGGCTGAACTTTTCCGGACTCTGAAAGATTACCAATACTCATCGTCCATCCGCTTGCTTTAGGCTGACAGGTTCATAATCAACGCAAACCAGAGCTGTACAGGCTTGGGCGCGGCTTTCAAACCAGTCGTGATCACGGCAATCAATTTTGAACTCTGCTTAACGGACATTTCTGTATAACCCTTACGGCAACGAAAAACGCGAAGTTAAAATTTTAGAAACCCAAAACGTGACATGACTAAGTTTAGATTTCAGGGGGGGAGATCAAAAAATTTCGCTCTGTGCCAGAGCGGACATTCACGGAGCTGGTTCATTACCAATGAGGTTGGGCTTTTGAGGATAAATCAATGATCAGACGCCAACGTAAATCAAAAGCAACCCTGGAACGGAATTGCTAATCCAGTTTCTGACCATCGATTTTTCTAAAAAGTGTGCGTTTGCTACTACTTAGGTAGGTGCAGCTTTCTTAATCACCGGCAGCCACGTTATACAGGCCAGTTGATGGATCGATTGTTATCAATGATATCTTCATGAGTCGGTGTCTCACCCAGCTTACCGAAGCTGGCATAAAGTGAAGGCAGACGGGCCCGTCCTTCTCCCTTTTTCGCCAGAGGGAAAGCGCGAAGCATGGTGGCAGCCTCCCAGTCACAACAATAGGATGGTGTGCACGGCTGCTGACGCCATGATTCAGCGATAGAGCCGGAAAATACGGGGTCAAAGCCGGTATCATTAACCAGAGTCATCGTGACCTGTACTGCGGCTGGATGATCTCCTGCTACTGCAACTGCTAGGCGACCGCGGCTCCCTTCAGGTAGTCTGTTGTGGTCAACTAAAACTGGCCTCCGCGTTAGAGTTTTTCCAGTATCGGTTTTCTGATTCGTTTGGTGGTAACCCACCATTATATTCGTGCGGTCTTAGTGCGCTGTAATATCCAACGATATAGTCCGTTATTGCGTGAGCTGCATCGCTGAAGCTTACATAGCCCGTCGCTGGCACCCATTCGTTCTTCAGACTTCTGAAGAAGCGTTCCATTGGGCTGTTATCCCAGCAATTTCCGCGCCGGCTCATACTCTGCCTGATCTGGTATCGCCACAATAACTGCCGGAACTGCCTGCTCGTATAATGACTGCCCTGGACGCCCTTCTAAGAGTCAAGCCGTTATCGGGATGCTGTTGATCTGCCTGTTTTGATTACGCAGTAATGTATAAACTTCGCGTGAGATATAGCGCTTCAGGCAGCGTATTGCTTCCATTTTTGTATGCCCTTCCGCTACTCGTCTGGCGACATATTCCTTCGTTTTATCGTCAGTTCGCAAACGTCCGATGGCAATGATGTGAAGTGCACTATTTGCAGCACGATCTCCACCCCGGTTAAGTCGATAACGATTCGTTTTTCCTGAAGATACGGGAACAGGGCTGACACCACACAGTGCCGCAAAACCTGATTCTGATCTTAATCGTTGGGGATTGTCTCCTGCCGTGATCAGCAACTGCGAAGCGCTTTCGTATCCAATAGCATTACGTTTAATCAGTTCAGGCGCCAGCTCATCGACAATTGCCGCAATCATGACATCCAAATCAGCGATTTCGTCATGTAACTCGAGATAGCGTCGGGCAAGGGACTTTAATGAAATACGATAAACGTTGGTAACATTGCGGTATTCACTGGCATCAGGCCGCCAGGATCCCAGAGTCCTGATGAGCTGCATGCGCGTCATATTTCTGAGCTGTTCACGTAATTCATCCGGGGCAGAGATAATATTGGAATGGATAATCTGGAGAGCGACTCTGCGGGCTGATATTGCTGTTTTTCGGCAAGTTTTTAATACCCGCAGAGACTCAATCATGCCATTGCGCGTTTTGGGTGTGACGGTTCTTATTCCGGAGAATGCGGCGTGAGCGGCACATTCAGCATCAATCGTGTCACTTTTACCCCGTTTGCGTCGCTCCATCCGATCTGGCGCAGTCACCTCAAGAACGTCTAACCCGGCATTCTGTAAATAGCGAAGCAGACCTGATCCATAGGTGCCAGTACACTCAACACCAATTCGCTTTAATGCCCCAAACGAAGTCATCCATGCCAGCATCTGCCGGTAACCTTGCCGTGTTGTGGAGAAAAACTGGGTCCCCAGAACTTTATTGTTCTGATCTACGACAGCGGCAACGTGCAGATCTTTATGTGTATCCACGCCACCCACAACAGCGGTTTCCGTAACTTTACCTGCCATAACAGAGCTCCTGTGAGGAAACAGAGTTGAATCTCCAGACAGATAACTCGGACAGGACAGTAACGAGACAAACCGTCAGGCCCTTCTTGAGTCACGCGCATCGGTGAGGAGACGCCTCGCATGAAGGCGCTTCCGGCAACCGACAGGTCCAGGGCAGGACACAAAGGGTCGATCGCTGTGTGAGTCAGGATGCGGGAAGGTCTTCACTGCATCAGTAATCACACCAGTCTGGTTAAACAGCAAACAGAGTGATGATAAAAACTGATACCGGCATTATTACTATCGCAGTGGAACATCACCCCGCCGGGCTTACCACGGGTTTCCCATGCCATTTCCAGCGCTTTCATGGTGAGCCTGCTGTCCGGCGAGAACGACATGGCCCAGCCCACTGGTTTTCTTGCGAACAGGTCGAGAACAACGGCGAGGTACGCCCAGCGCTTACCCGTCCAGATATAGGTCACATCACCGCACCACACCTGATTTGGCTCGGTCACGGCGAACTGCCGTTCAAGGTAGTTAGGGATAGCAACATGTTCATGACCACCACGTTTATACCGGTGAAGCGTCCTGTTAATGTGCAAAGAATTGAATTACGAAGCCGGGTGAGGGCTTTCCATGCTCTCAGTCGTGGCGCAGCCGGGTAGCCGGGCAATCAGTCAGATGTTGCGCCAGAGTGGCGTTGATGCAGGCCGGTGGCTGGCATGACGACTGATGCGGGAATGAGGGCTGACAAGTCGACAGCTGGTTAAACATCACAACCGGGTAAACGAAGACAAAAGTCCGCCATTGCCAAATTTACTGAACCGGCAATTTAACCCCGCCGCACCAGATCGCGTCTGGTGCGGCGACATCAGTTTTATTCGCCTGCAGGACAAATGGTGTTAGCTCGCGCTCGTTGTTGATTTATATTCACGGCGGATTATCGGTTCAGCCCTCTCATTAACCGCTGATGCTGAGTTGGTGTGTAGGGCTTTGCGTAATGCACTGGAAACACGACCGCGTGATGGCCGCCTGCTGTTTCATTCAGATCAAGGTGTTCAGTATAAAAGCAATAAATACAGAAAGTTACTCTGGCGTTATGGGGTAATGCAAAGTATGAGTCGCAGAGGGAATTGCCTGGATAATTCGCCGATAGAAAGAGTCTCTCGCAGCCTTAAAAATGAATGGCTTCCGAAAGGTGGTTATGGTGATTTTAGCCATGCGGTACGCGATATAAACCAGTGGATTAATGGTTATTACAACGTTTATCGACCTCACACGAACAACGATGGTTTACCGCCTTGCTTACATGAAGAAAAGTGGAAACAGGTTATTCCGGTGTCCTGATTTTGTGCTCCACTACAGAACTTGTATCCCTTTACAAAGGCAGATACACATAACCACCCCAAAATATGCCGCCTGATGTTATAATGGAAGAAAAAAACGAAAGCAGGCTCCAGTCGTTGAATCAGTCAACCTGATATCACCACCGTGTAGTACCAGCATCCTGCGTACAATCAGCAATCCCAGTCCTCCCCGGGGCTCTTCTGACGGTTCATGACATAACACTGATGCCCGCCGGAAAAGATGAGTTCGCATATCTTCAGTTAGTCCGGGGCCGCTGTCAGCCACTTCGACGTGCAACCGATTATCTTCCTGCCAGACTTTCAGCCTAATCGAGCCTTCCGGAGGTGTGTGGCGTACAGCATTATCCAGTAAATTTGTTATCACACGCTCTATCATTGAAATATCTGCCCTGATAAGAGGCAGGGAATGTGACATCATAATTCTTAGTTGCAATCGACGGGTTTCTATGCTGAGCTCAAATTTTTGAGCTACATCCTGAATAAGTTCACAGACAGAAAATTGCTCCAGTTGAGGTTTTATAGCACCATGCTCAAGACGTGCCAGCTCAAAAAGCTGACAGGACAGATGCCTCACCTTGTGTCCCTGCCGGAGAGCTGTTGTCAGATATTTATGACAGTCCTCTGATGATAGCGAATCCGACTTCATTGACAGGGTTTCCAGATATCCCAGAAGTGATGTTAATGGCGTCCGTAAATCATGGGAGATATTGGCAATAAATTCACGGCGCTGTTGATCACTTTCTGAAAGTTGATCCCACTGACAGGATATTTTACGGGCCAGTTCAATGAAGGCATTGTGTAATATCTCGACCTCGTTGCTAGGGGGGGTGGCAGGGCGCTGAATTGCCAGTTGTTTAATGGCACTAATACTGTCCTGCTCTATCCCGCTGACATTTTCAGTTAGTTGCTGTATGGGACGGGTTACCCAGTACCAGACCAGCATACCCGACAGCAGACCACATATCACTACCAGAAACAGCGACCAGTACAGTGCATTCCATAGTGCCTTTGTCCAGGCTGCATCAGTAAGAGCATTAAGTTCCTCTCCCTGTAAAATAATATACAGATATCCTTTCAGATCATCCCTCAGGTAAAGCGGTGCGGTACTGAAAACTTTTTTCTTATTTACACTTCGGGGATCATCACCATATACGGGCCAGACAGCACCGGAGAGAAATTTTTTCAAGGGCGCTATATTGATATACCGACGTTTGATATGACCTGGAGGGGCGGCCTCCACAAGCAGCCGACCTTCCGGCGAGACAATATACAGCTCCACACTGGGATTAAGCGTCATCAGACGCTCAAACAGACTCTTTAATGTCCGGTGATTCACCTGCCCACGATTATCCAGCAGAGGCTCCGTGATGACAATCTGTTGCGCCAGCCCTGCAGATAAACGCTGTACCATTGCATTGCCATACAGATTACTGCTGTAAATATGAACGCCACATGTCACTGCTGCGCAAAACAGCAAAACGACTGTAAATACTAGGCTTAACCTCTGGCTTAATGTCAGGCTACAATTCATTTATCGCATTCCTGCATTGTCAACTGAAAACCTATACCCTTTTCCCCAGACGGTCTGGATCATCTTTGGCTCTGCTGCATCCTGTTCAATTTTGGCACGAAGACGGTTGATATGCGTGTTGACTGTATGCTCATATCCTTCATGCTGATACCCCCAGACATTATCCAGCAGTGAAAGACGGGAAAAAACTTCGCCAGGATGACGTGCAAACCAGAGCAGCAGATCAAACTCGCGTGGGGTAAGATCAACCTGTTTATTATGCAAATGAACTTCACGTGAAAATGGATTGATGCACAGACCGTGACAGCAAATCAGTCCACCTGCCAGGAGAATATTTTGCCCCATGGCTTCCTGACGACGAAACAACGCTTTGATGCGGGCAATCAGCTCCGGAATGGAAAAGGGTTTCGGTAGATAGTCATCAGCCCCCATTTCCAGTCCCAGGACGCGGTGGGTTTCGCTGGTACGGGCACTGATGATAATCACAGGCAGATAACGGGTCATCTGACGGATATAACGGCAAATCTCCAGCCCATTAACATTAGGCAGCATAAGATCAAGTATTACGGCATCCCAGGTCTGCTTGTCTAGTAATAAACGAGCTCTGGCGCCATCCGCTTCATGAACTATCTGATACCCTTCATCCTGCAGATTAAGCCGCAACAGAGCTGCAATATCATAATCATCTTCCATCAGCAGTATTTTTTTTACGTTATTCATCAAAAGTTATCCACATATTCTTTATCTGAATTTTACCCCAGCATTTGACGATGAATTATCACATTTTTTTTAAACTCTTGTGAGGATGTGATGAACATTCCTTTCCATAATATACTTAGTTTACAGACAGAGATCACATAATGCAGCCATTACCGTTAAAACAAATACATCCTCTGTGGTTACGCTGTTGCCACTGGATTAATGCTGTTACTGTCGCAGGCATGATATGTAGTGGATGGCGCATTTATAATGCTTCTCCTTTGTTTTCTTTTAACTATCCGGCAGCATTAACTCTCGGTGGCTGGCTTGGCGGTGCGTTACTGTGGCACTTCGCCCTGATGTGGATTCTGCTGATTAATGCCACGATCTATCTTACTCTGGGAATTTGTAGCGGACGTTTCCGGAGCAAGTTTTTCCCGCTGTCATGGACCTCACTGAAAAAATCCCTTACGCAGGCATTGTATGGAAAGCTGCATCATACGAATATGCAGGAATACAATATGGTGCAAAAAGTCGCCTATATTCTGATTATTTTAGATGGCGCTGCTCTGCTATTGTCTGGTCTGGTTTTATGGAAACCCGTTCAGTTTTCCCTTCTGACTATACTATTCGGTGGTTATGATACAGCGCGTTATATCCACTTTCTGTGCATGAACATTATGGTACTGTTTATTATTATTCACCTGGTTATGGTGTTATTGGTTCCGCGTGCATTGTTATCTATGATACGGGGTCACTAATGAAGAAAAAACGTTTTTTGTCTGACAGTGATGCCCATTACGTGGTGAAAGATGCAGAAAAAATCCTTGCGCCGGACAGACGTCGTTTACTCCAACAGGGGCTGACGCTTGGGGGAATTATGATGCTGACTGGCTGTGATATAAGCAATAATGATGATATTGAAAAAGCATTGTTCCGTATATCCAGATTTAATGACCGGATTCAAAGTTTTCTGTTCAGCAAAAACAGTGTGGCACCAGAATATCTTCCAGAGGACATTACCACTCCATTCCCTTTTAATGCCTTCTATGGAGAAGAAGAGATCCCAGTAATTGATGGCCAGGATTATAAATTGGAAATACGGGGGCTGGTACGTGATAACCGTAACTGGTTTTTGTCTGAATTGTATAACATGCAGCATGTGAGTCAGATAACCCGTCATATCTGTGTTGAAGGATGGAGTGCAATAGGAAAATGGGGAGGGATACCATTCCGGCATTTCCTGACGCTGATTGGTGCCGATATGCGGGCAAAATACGTCAGTTTTCGTTGCGTCGATGGTTACTACACCAGTATTGATATGGCGACAGCACTACATTCACAAACATTGCTGACATTGACATGGAATAACAGGGTATTGCCAAAAGAATATGGCTATCCCATAAAGATACGTATCCCTACTAAGCTGGGATATAAAAACCCCAAGCATGTTCAGGTTATAGAGGTCACTAATCATTTTCCGGGGGGGTACTGGGAAGACCAGGGTTATAACTGGTTTGGTGGTTGTTGATACAATTGTTAAAAATGAGGAAGAACCATGAAAAATATTATTTCTGCAACTGTACTATCCGCGCTGTTCATGTTCAATGCTCAGGCAGCAGACACAATGGATAAAACACATGAAGTAAAAGGCAGCATGTCCAGCGCGCATGATAAAATGTGCAAGGATGGTATGTGCAAAAATGCAATGGATAAAGAGAAAATGGAGAAAGAACACATGAGCAAAACGGATGGGATGAAAAATGACCACATGGGTAAAAAAGACAATATGTCTCAATAAGTTGAGAACTTAAAATTACGTTACGATAAAACATCATATTCTGTCGTTTTTCAGATAAATAGCTCATTATGGCAATGTCAGGCTCTGTATCGGAAATGACATTGCCTTTACTGTGTATTCGTAAGCATCATTTCTGCGCAGTCTGGCAGATCCTGAAATCCTTATGAAACAAAGTATAGTGAGTGAAATCATAAAACCGACTGACTGGTTAACTGGTCTGATTTGTTTCAGTCAGTTTTCGTTAAAATTCTCCATGTTATAAATTTAATAACCTGAAAATTATTACCGCGCTAATTAACTGTATTTCTTTTTGTTATTTTTTTTCTGGAGTTTTATACTGATTTAAGTAATATATTTCAAATAAACTCGTTTTTACTATGCCTTATGGTGTAATGTGCTAACCTGTTTCGCTACGGTAATAGATATACCCACCATATTGAACATTTGTAGATCATTATTCTATAGTGCTCAGAGTTAAAATCGTCTCTGGTTGAATTGATTTGTTACACAGGATTCTGGTCCCGGTTGATACGGGTAATTTCCGGAAGGGCGGTAGCATGCTTATTCAAAATACAATATGAGACACGGTCGAAGTCGGATGGAATTAAATCATGGCTACAGCATTTTTGTGTGTATGATATAATTTTGCCTCATATTTTAGAGTATACTTGCGCAACCGCCAATAGAGTCGCCTTCTTTTGCGTGCTGGGATCGTACTGTATGAGATAAACACTTTGAATCATTATCCGAAGTCAGAAGAAGTGCATTGACTGGTATGACCTGATTAATTCAACCCCTTATCTGACAGGGGTAGAAAAAGAAGAGAGGTTCACATGACAACTCACAGGTCATTATTCGGCAGCTGATTGGTACTGGGTAAGGAAGTTATATATATGAGCAACTATACATCTTAGTTGCATGATAAAGAAAAAGATAACAGTTCTTTAGAATATGCATATTGAAGAGAATGCAATAGCATGGTTTATATAAATTACGCATAAAAATAAGCATATGTAAGTATTTTGGTTTGCTTTTTTTAACCTGCCACCGCAATGAATGCTTTTTTATGTTGATGTGCGTTATGAAACTAAATGCAAGAAACATATTTAAAGGCTTAATATCGTTCTCTCACAGACTCCGTTTACTTATTCAAGAATATAATTTAATTTATAGTGAGCTTATTATGAATATGAACAATCCATTAGAGGTTCTTGGGCATGTATCTTGGCTCTGGGCCAGTTCCCCATTACACAGAAACTGGCCAGTCTCTTTGTTTGCAATAAATGTATTACCTGCAATACGGGCTAACCAATATGCTTTATTAACCCGGGATAATTACCCTGTTGCATATTGTAGTTGGGCTAATTTAAGTTTAGAAAATGAAATTAAATATCTTAATGATGTTACCTCATTAGTCGCAGAAGACTGGACTTCAGGTGATCGTAAATGGTTCATTGACTGGATTGCTCCTTTCGGGGATAACGGTGCCCTGTACAAATATATGCGAAAAAAATTCCCTGATGAACTATTCCGAGCCATCAGGGTGGATCCCAAAACTCATGTTGGTAAAGTATCAGAATTTCACGGAGGTAAAATTGATAAACAGTTAGCGAATAAAATTTTTAAACAATATCACCACGAGTTAATAACTGAAGTAAAAAACAAGATAGATTTCAATTTTTCATTAACAGGTTAAGAGGTAATTAAATGCCAACAATAACCACTGCACAAATTAAAAGCACACTACAGTCTGCAAAGCAATCCGCTGCAAATAAATTGCACTCAGCAGGACAAAGCACGAAAGATGCATTAAAAAAAGCAGCAGAGCAAACCCGCAATGCGGGAAACAGACTCATTTTACTTATCCCTAAAGATTATAAAGGACAGGGTTCAAGCCTTAATGACCTTGTCAGGACGGCAGATGAACTGGGAATTGAAGTCCAGTATGATGAAAAGAATGGCACGGCGATTACTAAACAGGTATTCGGCACAGCAGAGAAACTCATTGGCCTCACCGAACGGGGAGTGACTATCTTTGCACCACAATTAGACAAATTACTGCAAAAGTATCAAAAAGCGGGTAATAAATTAGGCGGCAGTGCTGAAAATATAGGTGATAACTTAGGAAAGGCAGGCAGTGTACTGTCAACGTTTCAAAATTTTCTGGGTACTGCACTTTCCTCAATGAAAATAGACGAACTGATAAAGAAACAAAAATCTGGTAGCAATGTCAGCTCTTCTGAACTGGCAAAAGCGAGTATTGAGCTAATCAACCAACTCGTGGACACAGCTGCCAGCATTAATAATAATGTTAACTCATTTTCTCAACAACTCAATAAGCTGGGAAGTGTATTATCCAATACAAAGCACCTGAACGGTGTTGGTAATAAGTTACAGAATTTACCTAACCTTGATAATATCGGTGCAGGGTTAGATACTGTATCGGGTATTTTATCTGCGATTTCAGCAAGCTTCATTCTGAGCAATGCAGATGCAGATACCGGAACTAAAGCTGCAGCAGGTGTTGAATTAACAACGAAAGTACTGGGTAATGTTGGAAAAGGTATTTCTCAATATATTATCGCACAGCGTGCAGCACAGGGGTTATCTACATCTGCTGCTGCTGCCGGTTTAATTGCTTCTGTTGTGACACTGGCAATTAGTCCACTCTCATTCCTGTCCATTGCCGATAAGTTTAAACGTGCCAATAAAATAGAGGAGTATTCACAACGATTCAAAAAACTTGGATACGATGGTGACAGTTTACTTGCTGCTTTCCACAAAGAAACAGGAGCTATTGATGCATCGTTAACAACGATAAGCACTGTTCTGGCTTCAGTATCTTCAGGTATTAGTGCTGCTGCAACGACATCTCTGGTTGGTGCACCGGTAAGCGCGCTGGTAGGGGCTGTTACGGGGATAATTTCAGGCATCCTTGAGGCTTCAAAACAGGCAATGTTTGAACATGTCGCCAGTAAAATGGCCGATGTTATTGCTGAATGGGAGAAAAAACACGGCAAAAATTACTTTGAAAATGGATATGATGCCCGCCATGCTGCATTTTTAGAAGATAACTTTAAAATATTATCTCAGTATAATAAAGAGTATTCTGTTGAAAGATCAGTCCTCATTACCCAGCAACATTGGGATACGCTGATAGGTGAGTTAGCTGGTGTCACCAGAAATGGAGACAAAACACTCAGTGGTAAAAGTTATATTGACTATTATGAAGAAGGAAAACGTCTGGAGAAAAAACCGGATGAATTCCAGAAGCAAGTCTTTGACCCATTGAAAGGAAATATTGACCTTTCTGACAGCAAATCTTCTACGTTATTGAAATTTGTTACGCCATTGTTAACTCCCGGTGAGGAAATTCGTGAAAGGAGGCAGTCCGGAAAATATGAATATATTACCGAGTTATTAGTCAAGGGTGTTGATAAATGGACGGTGAAGGGGGTTCAGGACAAGGGGTCTGTATATGATTACTCTAACCTGATTCAGCATGCATCAGTCGGTAATAACCAGTATCGGGAAATTCGTATTGAGTCACACCTGGGAGACGGGGATGATAAGGTCTTTTTATCTGCCGGCTCAGCCAATATCTACGCAGGTAAAGGACATGATGTTGTTTATTATGATAAAACAGACACCGGTTATCTGACCATTGATGGCACAAAAGCAACCGAAGCGGGTAATTACACGGTAACACGTGTACTTGGTGGTGATGTTAAGGTTTTACAGGAAGTTGTGAAGGAGCAGGAGGTTTCAGTTGGAAAAAGAACTGAAAAAACGCAATATCGGAGTTATGAATTCACTCATATCAATGGTAAAAATTTAACAGAGACTGATAACTTATATTCCGTGGAAGAACTTATTGGGACCACGCGTGCCGACAAGTTTTTTGGCAGTAAATTTACTGATATCTTCCATGGCGCGGATGGTGATGACCATATAGAAGGAAATGATGGGAATGACCGCTTATATGGTGATAAAGGTAATGATACGCTGAGGGGCGGAAACGGAGATGACCAGCTCTATGGCGGTGATGGCAACGATAAGTTAATTGGGGGAGCAGGTAATAATTACCTGAACGGCGGAGATGGCGATGATGAGCTTCAGGTTCAGGGAAATTCTCTTGCAAAAAATGTATTATCCGGTGGAAAAGGTAATGACAAGCTGTACGGCAGTGAGGGAGCAGATCTGCTTGATGGCGGAGAAGGGAATGATCTTCTGAAAGGTGGATATGGTAATGATATTTATCGTTATCTTTCAGGATATGGCCATCATATTATTGACGATGATGGGGGGAAAGACGATAAACTCAGTTTGGCTGATATTGATTTCCGGGATGTGGCCTTCAGGCGAGAAGGTAATGACCTCATCATGTATAAAGCTGAAGGTAATGTTCTTTCCATTGGTCATAAAAATGGTATTACATTCAGGAACTGGTTTGAAAAAGAGTCAGGTGATATCTCTAATCACCAGATAGAGCAGATTTTTGATAAAGACGGCAGGGTAATCACACCAGATTCCCTTAAAAAGGCACTTGAGTATCAACAGAGTAATAATAAGGCAAGTTATGTGTATGGGAATGATGCATTAGCCTATGGAAGTCAGGATAATCTTAATCCATTAATTAATGAAATCAGCAAAATCATTTCAGCTGCAGGTAATTTTGATGTTAAAGAGGAAAGAGCTGCAGCTTCTTTATTGCAGTTGTCCGGTAATGCCAGTGATTTTTCATATGGACGGAACTCAATAACTTTGACAGCATCAGCATAATTTATTAATTTAAATAATAGCAATCTTATTGGGCTGTGCCACATAAGATTGCTATTTTTTTGGAGTCATAATGGATTCTTGTCATAAAATTGATTATGGGTTATACGCCCTGGAGATTTTAGCCCAATACCATAACGTCTCTGTTAACCCGGAAGAAATTAAACATAGATTTGACACAGACGGGACTGGTCTGGGATTAACGTCATGGTTGCTTGCTGCGAAATCTTTAGAACTAAAGGTAAAACAGGTAAAAAAAACAATTGACCGATTAAACTTTATTCCTTTGCCCGCATTAGTCTGGAGAGAGGATGGACGTCATTTTATTCTGACTAAAGTCAGTAAAGAAGCAAACAGATATCTTATTTTTGATCTGGAGCAGCGAAATCCCCGTGTTCTCGAACAGTCTGAGTTTGAGGCGTTATATCAGGGGCATATTATTCTTATTGCTTCCCGTTCTTCTGTTACCGGGAAACTGGCAAAATTTGACTTTACCTGGTTTATCCCTGCCATTATAAAATACAGAAAAATATTTATTGAAACCCTTGTTGTATCTGTTTTTTTACAATTATTTGCATTAATAACCCCCCTTTTTTTTCAGGTGGTTATGGACAAAGTATTAGTACACAGGGGGTTTTCAACCCTTAATGTTATTACTGTCGCATTATCTGTTGTGGTGGTGTTTGAGATTATACTCAGCGGTTTAAGAACTTACATTTTTGCACATAGTACAAGTCGGATTGATGTTGAGTTGGGTGCCAAACTCTTCCGGCATTTACTGGCGCTACCGATCTCTTATTTTGAGAGTCGTCGTGTTGGTGATACTGTTGCCAGGGTAAGAGAATTAGACCAGATCCGTAATTTTCTGACAGGACAGGCATTAACATCTGTTCTGGACTTATTATTTTCATTCATATTTTTTGCGGTAATGTGGTATTACAGCCCAAAGCTTACTCTGGTGATCTTATTTTCGCTGCCCTGTTATGCTGCATGGTCTGTTTTTATTAGCCCCATTTTGCGACGTCGCCTTGATGATAAGTTTTCACGGAATGCGGATAATCAATCTTTCCTGGTGGAATCAGTCACGGCGATTAACACTATAAAAGCTATGGCAGTCTCACCTCAGATGACGAACATATGGGACAAACAATTGGCAGGATATGTTGCTGCAGGCTTTAAAGTGACAGTATTAGCCACCATTGGTCAACAAGGAATACAGTTAATACAAAAGACTGTTATGATCATCAACCTGTGGTTGGGAGCACACCTGGTTATTTCCGGGGATTTAAGTATTGGTCAGTTAATTGCTTTTAATATGCTTGCAGGTCAGATTGTTGCACCGGTTATTCGCCTTGCACAAATCTGGCAGGATTTCCAGCAGGTTGGTATATCAGTTACCCGCCTTGGTGATGTGCTTAACTCTCCAACTGAAAGTTATCATGGGAAACTGGCATTACCGGAAATTAATGGTGATATCACTTTTCGTAATATCCGGTTTCGCTATAAGCCTGACTCTCCGGTTATTTTAGATAATATCAATCTCAGTATTAAGCAGGGGGAGGTTATTGGTATTGTCGGACGTTCTGGTTCAGGAAAAAGCACATTAACTAAATTAATTCAACGTTTTTATATTCCTGAAAATGGCCAGGTCTTAATTGATGGACATGATCTTGCGTTGGCCGATCCTAACTGGTTACGTCGTCAGGTGGGGGTTGTGTTGCAGGACAATGTGCTGCTTAATCGCAGTATTATTGATAATATTTCACTGGCTAATCCTGGCATGTCCGTCGAAAAAGTTATTTATGCAGCGAAATTAGCAGGTGCTCATGATTTTATTTCTGAATTGCGTGAGGGGTATAACACCATTGTCGGGGAACAGGGGGCAGGATTATCCGGAGGTCAACGTCAACGCATCGCAATTGCAAGGGCGCTGGTGAACAACCCTAAAATACTCATTTTTGATGAAGCAACCAGTGCTCTGGATTATGAGTCGGAGCATGTCATCATGCGCAATATGCACAAAATATGTAAGGGCAGAACGGTTATAATCATTGCTCATCGTCTGTCTACAGTAAAAAATGCAGACCGCATTATTGTCATGGAAAAAGGGAAAATTGTTGAACAGGGTAAACATAAGGAACTGCTTTCTGAACCAGAAAGTTTATACAGTTACTTATATCAGTTACAGTCAGACTAACAGAAAGAACAGAAGAATATGAAAACATGGTTAATGGGGTTCAGCGAGTTCCTGTTGCGCTATAAACTTGTCTGGAGTGAAACATGGAAAATCCGGAAGCAGTTAGATACTCCGGTACGTGAAAAGGACGAAAATGAATTCTTACCCGCTCATCTGGAATTAATTGAAACGCCGGTATCCAGACGGCCGCGTCTGGTTGCTTATTTTATTATGGGGTTTCTGGTTATTGCTTTCATTTTATCTGTTTTAGGCCAGGTGGAAATTGTTGCCACTGCAAATGGGAAATTAACACTCAGTGGGCGTAGCAAAGAAATTAAACCTATTGAAAACTCGATAGTTAAAGAAATTATCGTAAAAGAAGGAGAGTCAGTCCGGAAAGGGGATGTGTTATTAAAGCTTACAGCACTGGGAGCTGAAGCTGATACGTTAAAAACGCAGTCATCACTGTTACAGGCCAGGCTGGAACAAATTCGGTATCAAATTCTGAGCCGGTCAATTGAATTAAATAAACTTCCTGAACTGAAGCTTCCTGATGAGCCTTATTTTCAGAATGTATCTGAAGAGGAAGTACTGCGTTTAACTTCTTTGATAAAAGAACAGTTTTCCACATGGCAAAATCAGAAGTATCAAAAAGAACTGAATCTGGATAAGAAAAGAGCAGAGCGATTAACAATACTTGCCCGTATAAACCGTTATGAAAATGTATCGAGGGTTGAAAAAAGCCGTCTGGATGATTTCAGGAGCCTGTTGCATAAACAGGCAATTGCAAAACATGCTGTACTTGAGCAGGAGAATAAATATGTTGAGGCAGCAAATGAATTACGGGTTTATAAATCGCAACTGGAGCAAATTGAGAGTGAAATATTGTCCGCAAAAGAAGAATATCAGCTTGTCACGCAGCTTTTTAAAAATGAAATTTTAGATAAACTAAGACAAACAACAGACAGCATTGAGTTATTAACTCTGGAGTTAGAGAAAAATGAAGAGCGTCAACAGGCTTCAGTAATCAGGGCCCCTGTTTCGGGAAAAGTTCAGCAACTGAAGGTTCATACTGAAGGTGGGGTTGTTACAACAGCGGAAACACTGATGGTCATCGTTCCGGAAGATGACACGCTGGAGGTTACTGCTCTGGTACAAAATAAAGATATTGGTTTTATTAACGTCGGGCAGAATGCCATCATTAAAGTGGAGGCCTTTCCTTACACCCGATATGGTTATCTGGTGGGTAAGGTGAAAAATATAAATTTAGATGCAATAGAAGACCAGAAACTGGGACTCGTTTTTAATGTCATTGTTTCTGTTGAAGAGAATGAATTGTCAACCGGGAATAAGCACATTCCATTAAGCTCGGGTATGGCTGTTACTGCAGAAATAAAGACAGGAATGCGAAGCGTAATCAGCTATCTTCTTAGTCCTCTGGAAGAGTCTGTAACAGAAAGTTTACATGAGCGTTAAGTCTCAGAGCCGCGGTATCCGGCTCATATCTTCTCCTGTCATGTGTGACTGCACTGTTTTGTGGCAAACCAGTACTGACTATCCACTGGAATTCGGTAGTCATTAACTATGGCATTGATGTCCTTTATAACTGTCTTACAGGGCGTATAACACATCCCGCGACGGAAGCTTATCACAGAGGAAGAGATAAGCTTCAGAATGGAAAGTATATGAGAAGACTGTGATTGTTTAAAAATACACAATCCGCTGTGAGGTGGAGTCAGGGGCGGTACTGTCCCGCAGAAGCGGAGAATGGTTTATGTATGAGGTGTGTGTGACATTTTACATGAGAGTAAAACAGGTGATAACCTCCTTTAGTAAGGGGTATTCACAGGTATTATTACAGAACAATGTTGTTTCTGGCTTGTTCTTTTTTTTGGCGACTGGAATAGCCTTTTTTAATATGGGGCACCCCGAAATACTGTATTTCTCAGCCATCAGTGCAGCACTTTCTCCGTTCTTTGCCTGGTATTTGCGGTATCCTGATGAGGAGATTAATGAAGGTATATGGGGATATAATGCTGTTCTGTATGGCATAGCCTGTGGCATGCTTGTCCCTGTGTCAGTCTCCGGAATTGCTGTACTTATTGTCGGAACACTGGAGATGCTCCTTTTAATGGGGTTCAGATAATACTTAACCTGCTGGCCCGACCTGTCCTGGTGATGCCTAGTTTACCAGTTTTCTTTCAATGTGGAATATATTAATAGAAATCCAGTGGTTTTGCATACCGGGATGTTGTGTAGTGCAAAATTTATACTACAGGGATCGGAGTAGTGATGTTTAAGATTCATTAAATAGTTTCAAAGACGCTTTGTATACGACATGATTGCTAACCTCTCGCCCAGTGATTAGGTATTCTGATAAGGTGTGGTAAAATATTAATCTTCACAGAGGAGTTAAAAATATTATGGGTAACCAATGGCAACAAAAATATCTTCTTGAGTACAATGAGTTGGTATCAAATTTCCCTTCACCTGAAAGAGTTGTCAGCGATTACATTAAGAATTGTTTTAAAACTGACTTGCCGTGGTTTAGTCGGATTGATCCTGATAATGCTTATTTCATCTGCTTTTCTCAAAACCGGAGTAATAGCAGATCTTATACTGGATGGGATCATCTTGGGAAATATAAAACAGAAGTACTGACACTCACTCAAGCCGCTCTTATTAATATTGGTTATCGTTTTGATGTTTTTGATGATGCAAATTCAAGCACAGGAATTTATAAAACAAAGAGTGCAGATGTGTTTAACGAAGAAAATGAAGAAAAAATGCTCCCGTCGGAATACCTGCATTTTTTACAAAAGTGTGATTTTGCAGGTGTTTATGGAAAAACTCTGTCAGATTACTGGTCGAAATACTATGATAAATTTAAGCTTTTACTAAAAAATTATTATATTTCTTCTGCTTTGTATCTTTATAAAAATGGAGAGCTTGATGAGCGTGAATATAATTTCTCCATGAACGCCTTAAATCGCAGTGATAATATATCACTATTCTTCTTTGATATTTATGGATATTACTCATCTGATATTTTTGTAGCCAAAAATAATGATAAGGTAATGCTTTTCATTCCTGGTGCAAAAAAACCTTTTTTATTCAAGAAGAATATCGCTGATTTGCGGCTTACCCTTAAAGAACTTATTAAGGATAGTGACAACAAACAATTACTTTCCCAACATTTTTCATTATATAGTCGTCAAGATGGAGTTTCCTATGCAGGAGTAAATTCAGTTCTACATGCAATAGAAAATGATGGTAATTTTAATGAGTCTTACTTTCTGTATTCCAATAAGACACTTAGCAATAAAGATGTTTTTGATGCTATAGCTATTTCTGTTAAGAAACGCAGTTTCAGTGATGGTGATATCGTTATAAAATCAAACAGTGAAGCTCAACGAGACTATGCTCTGACTATACTCCAGACGATTTTATCAATGACCCCTATATTTGATATCGTAGTCCCGGAGGTATCTGTTCCGCTTGGACTGGGGATTATTACTTCCAGTATGGGGATCAGTTTTGATCAACTGATTAATGGTGATACTTATGAAGAACGTCGTTCTGCTATACCTGGTTTGGCGACAAATGCAGTACTGCTTGGTCTGTCTTTTGCAATTCCACTCTTGATTAGTAAGGCAGGAATAAACCAGGAGGTACTTAGCAGCGTTATAAATAATGAGGGCAGGACTCTGAATGAAACAAATATCGATATATTTTTGAAGGAATATGGAATTGCTGAAGATAGTATATCCTCAACTAATGTGTTAGACGTTAAGCTTAAAAGTTCCGGGCAGCATGTCAATATTGTAAAGCTTAGTGATGAAGATAATCAAATTGTCGCTGTAAAAGGGAGTTCTCTGAGCGGCATCTACTATGAAGTGGACATTGAAACAGGATATGAGATTTTATCCCGAAGAATTTATCGTACCGAATATAATAATGAAATTCTCTGGACTCGAGGTGGTGGTCTAAAAGGGGGGCAGCCATTTGATTTTGAAAGTCTCAATATTCCTGTATTTTTTAAAGATGAACCCTATTCTGCAGTGACCGGATCTCCGTTATCATTTATTAATGATGACAGCTCACTTTTATATCCTGATACAAACCCCAAATTACCGCAACCAACGTCAGAAATGGATATTGTTAATTATGTTAAGGGTTCTGGAAGTTTTGGGGATAGATTTGTAACTTTGATGAGAGGAGCTACTGAGGAAGAAGCATGGAATATTGCCTCTTATCATACGGCTGGGGGAAGTACAGAAGAATTACACGAAATTTTGTTAGGTCAGGGCCCACAGTCAAGCTTAGGTTTTACTGAATATACCTCAAATGTTAACAGTGCAGATGCAGCAAGCAGACGACACTTTCTGGTAGTTATAAAAGTGCACGTAAAATATATCAACAATAATAATGTTTCATATGTTAATCATTGGGCAATTCCTGATGAAGCCCCGGTTGAAGTACTGGCTGTGGTTGACAGGAGATTTAATTTTCCTGAGCCATCAACGCCTCCTGATATATCAACCATACGTAAATTGTTATCTCTACGATATTTTAAAGAAAGTATCGAAAGCACCTCCAAATCTAACTTTCAGAAATTAAGTCGCGGTAATATTGATGTGCTTAAAGGACGGGGAAGTATTTCATCGACACGTCAGCGTGCAATCTATCCGTATTTTGAAGCCGCTAATGCTGATGAGCAACAACCTCTCTTTTTCTACATCAAAAAAGATCGCTTTGATAACCATGGCTATGATCAGTATTTCTATGATAATACAGTGGGGCTAAATGGTATTCCAACATTGAACACCTATACTGGGGAAATTCCATCAGATTCATCTTCACTCGGCTCAACTTATTGGAAGAAGTATAATCTTACTAATGAAACAAGCATAATTCGTGTGTCAAATTCTGCTCGTGGGGCGAATGGTATTAAAATAGCACTTGAGGAAGTCCAGGAGGGTAAACCAGTAATCATTACAAGCGGAAATCTAAGTGGTTGTACGACAATTGTTGCCCGAAAAGAAGGATATATTTATAAGGTACATACTGGTACAACAAAATCTTTGGCTGGATTTACCAGTACTACCGGGGTGAAAAAAGCAGTTGAAGTACTTGAGCTACTTACAAAAGAACCAATACCTCGCGTGGAGGGAATAATGAGCAATGATTTCTTAGTCGATTATCTGTCGGAAAATTTTGAAGATTCATTAATAACTTACTCATCATCTGAAAAAAAACCAGATAGTCAAATCACTATTATTCGTGATAATGTTTCTGTTTTCCCTTACTTCCTTGATAATATACCTGAACATGGCTTTGGTACATCGGCGACTGTACTGGTGAGAGTGGACGGCAATGTTGTCGTAAGGTCTCTGTCTGAGAGTTATTCTCTGAATGCAGATGTCTCCGAAATATCGGTATTGAAGGTATTTTCAAAAAAATTTTGATTCGGGAAATTATTTATTGGCCATTGTTATAGCTACTCCCTTGTGCTGTTTTGTTAGCGCAAGAGAGTGTCAGTTCTGCATTTTGATATATTCAAGTCACCATCCTCCAAAGGCAAACAAATGAGAAAAGGTCATCAGGCACAAACATCCAGTGAAAAGCTCCCCAGTCTTCTCCTGCTGGCTTCTGCCCCCTACTTTGCCACAATACTCTGTGCCCCTGTCGGTCAGTATTCTCTACATTGGCAGGTCATGCGACTCATAAAATGGCAGTACACGATCATTCAGCAGGCCAGTCGCTGTAATCGCATTTTGGTGACATACAATTTGCAGTGAACGACCTTTGAGTATGTATCAACAAAGGTCTGGTGATAAATTACGCGACACCTTTCAGGTTGCCTACATAGAACGTGTCCTGCGAACCCAGATATCCCGGATGAGCCGTTTCGATTTCGCCACAGGCCTCGTCATCACTGGCTTTACGCTCCAGTGCTGCGATCTGGCTGTCAGTTAGCTCAATGCCATCACGGGCTACTTTTTCTTCCAGTGCTTTCAGACGTTTTTTGAAATTCTCAAGGTTATGGCGTAACCAGACAGAACGGACACCACTGCCGGAGATAAAAACGCCCTGTTTACGCAGCTCGTTGCTGGTCCGGTGCTGACCGTGTGCCGGGAAAGCGACGGCGTAATCAACAACAGCCTGTTCAGTTGCCTCATCGGTACGGTTCTTAAGGTTAGGAGCGCGGCGACTACGATTAATCAGCGCATCCACACCGCCTTCATCGACCAGTTCGCGGTAACGATAAAATGTATCACGCGAAACGCCCATGATTTTACAGACTTTTGATACGTTGCTGAGTGATCTTACCCACCAATAGTGGACACAGGACTAAGTGAGTAAACTCTCAACCAGAGGTGACTCATGACAAAACCAGTATCAATCAGCAAGAAGCCCCGTAACCAACATACGCCTGAATTTCGTAACGAAGCCCTGAAACTCGCTGAACACATCGGTGTGGCCGCCGCAGCCCGTGAACTCAGCCTGTATGAATCTCAGCTTTATGCCTGGCGCAGTAAACAGCAGCAACAAATGAATTCGTCAGAGCGCGAAAGCGAACTGGCCGCTGAAAATGTCCGCCTTAAACGACAACTGGCGGAGCAGGCTGAGGAACTGGCCATCCTCCAAAAGGCCGCGACATACTTCGCGAAGCGCCTGAAATGAAGTATGTCTTCATCGAAAATCATCGGGCAGAGTTCAGCATCAAAGCGATGTGTCGTGTACTTCGGGTTGCCCGCAGCGGTTGGTATGTCTGGCTCAGGCGTCGTCACCAGATGAGCCTGCGCCAACAGTTTCGGCTCACCTGCGATGCCGCTGTCCATAAGGCATTCTTTGAGGCAAAGCAGCGATACGGTGCTCCCCGCCTTGCATAATCTTGCAGTGGCGATCGAACATTACAATGAAAACCATCCGCACAGTGCGTTGGGTTATTGCTCTCCGCGAGAATATCGACGTCAGTGGGTAACGTTAACTTAAGATACAACCCCTGTCTGGAAATAAGGGGGCAAGAACACATTGACACTGTAAATATGGCATTGTATAAAACCCCGCCCCAATAATGAGTTTCATTTGCATTACTCCCATTTGCTGGTCATCCACTCGCCTGTTTACAAGGATAGCGTTTAATGAAGAAGGTCCTTTGCGCGTTAGGCTTGATGTTCACCGCCGTCAGTTCCGCGCTGGCAACAACCTACCCCCTGACGATTGAAAACTGCGGCTATCAGGAGACCTTCACCCGGCCGCCGGAGCGCGTGGTCGCGCTGGGGCAAAATACGGTCGAAATTCTGCTGCTGCTCGGGCTGCAAAAGCAGGTGGTCGCCAGCGCCTTCTGGCCGACCAGCGTTTTACCGCAGCTGGCTGAGCAAAACGCGAAGATTAAAACCTTGACGGTGGAAATTCCGAGCCTGGAATCGGTGCTGGCGCAAAATCCTGATTTCGTTCCCGCCCAGTTGCCGCTGCTGCTGGGGCCGGAAAGCAAAGTCGCCAGGCGTGAAGATCTCGCCACCGTCGGCGTGAACAGCTACGTCTCACCGGGGATGTGCGCCACCAAAAAGGCCACCGGCGATATGTACGGCAGCCGGCAAAAGCTGTGGGATATGACCTGGCTGTATCAGGAAATTAGCGATTTTTCCCGCATTTTCAACATCGAAGATCGTGGTCAGGCGCTGATTGCCGATTTCAAAAAACGTGAAGCCGACCTGCGCCAGGAGTTTGGTAAAAGCAAAAAGGATCTCTCCTTCGTCTTCTGGTTCTCCAGCGCCTCACCTTCGGCCGATGCCTATGTCGGCGGCAAAAACAGCGCCTCCGGATTTATCGCCAGCGTGCTGGGCGGACATAATGCGATTACCTCCGAAACCGAGTGGCCCACGGTGAGCTGGGAGAGCATTATTGCCGCCAACCCGGATGTGATCGTGGTCGCCAGCCTGGATCGTAACCGCTGGGCGCTGGATAAGGCCGAGGAGAAGATCAAATTCCTCAAAAGCGATCCCGCCGTCAGCCAGCTGGAGGCGGTGAAAAAAGGCCATATCGTGGTCATGGACGGTCAGGCGATGAATCCGACCATTCGCACGCTTTACGGCGCGGAGCAGGTGGGCGAGCAGCTGAGAAAAATGGGGCTGAACTGATGAGCGTCGCCGCGATTGAGACGCGCCGCAGCATACTGCTCACCGGCTGGTGTGTACTGGCAGCGATCGTGCTGGCGCTGGTGATCGCTGTGGGCGTCAGCGTTGGCGAGCTGGCCATCCCGCTGCAGAATGTCTTTTATGCTATCAGCAACAGAACCGGCTTAACCGCTGAGCCGCTCAACCGTATCTATGAGAGCGTTATCTGGGATTTCCGCCTCAGCCGCGCGCTGGTCGCCGCCTGCTGCGGCGCCGGCCTCGCTATCTGCGGTGTCGTGCTGCAAAGCTTGCTGAAGAATGCCCTCGCCGAACCCTACGTCCTCGGCGTCTCCGCCGGGGCCTCCACCGGCGCGGTGTCGATCGTGGTGCTGGGCCTTGGCGCTGGCGCAATTTCCCTCTCGGCAGGCGCCTTTGCCGGGGCCTTCGCCGCCTTCGCCTTTGTCGCCTTGCTGACTAACGGCGCGCGCGGCGGCAATGAGCGTACGATTCTTGCGGGCGTCGCCGCCTCGCAGTTATTTAACGCCATCACGGCCTATACCATCAGCACCTCCGCCAGCGCACAGCAGGCGCGCGATGTGATGTTCTGGCTGCTGGGCAGCTTCAGCGGCGTCCGCTGGCCCGAATTCCAGTTGGTCATCGTGGTGGTGCTCGCGGGTCTGGCGGTCTGCCTGTGGTATGCCCGGGCGCTGGACGCGTTCACCTTCGGCGACGATGCCGCCGCCTCGCTGGGGATTGCTGTGCCGCGCGTGCGCCTGATCCTCTTCACCACTGCGGCGCTGATCACCGCCACCATCGTCAGCATGGCCGGCTCAATCGGCTTTGTTGGCCTGGTGGTGCCGCACGTGATGCGTTTCTTCTTTGGCCCACTGCACCGAACTTTGCTGATCGCCAGCGCGCTGGCAGGGGCGATATTGATGGTACTGGCGGACATTGCGTCGCGCCTGCTGATTGCCCCGCAAAGTCTGCCCGTTGGGGTAGTAACCGCCCTGGTTGGGGTGCCTTTCTTTGCCGTGATTATCTACCGCTCAAGGAATAAGTGATGAGTATTTGCGCTGAAAATATCACCTGGAAGGCAGGCAAAAAGGTCATCGTCAATAATGTCTCGCTGCGGGTGCCGCGCGGCGAAACGGTCGGACTGCTGGGGCCCAACGGCTGCGGCAAATCCTCGCTGCTGCGCGTTCTGGCGGGCCTGCGCCGCCCGGATGCAGGTCGCGTCACCCTCGACGGCCAGGATATCGCCCGGATGGCGAAAAAGCAGCTCGCCCGCCGCGTGGCTTACGTCGAGCAACACGGCATGACCGAGGCCAATATGCGGGTGCGCGACGTCGTGCGCCTGGGACGCATTCCCCACCACTCTCCGTTCTCAAACTGGAGCGCTCAGGATGACGAAGCGATTGCCGCCGCGCTGCAGCGGGTAGCGATGCTGGAGAAAAGCGAACAGGGATGGTTAAGCCTCTCCGGCGGCGAGCGGCAGCGGGTGCATATCGCCCGCGCGCTGGCGCAGAGCCCGAGCGAAATCCTGCTGGATGAGCCGACCAACCATCTGGATATACACCATCAGATGCAGTTAATGCAGTTGATCAGCGAGCTGCCGGTAACCAGCATTGTGGCCATTCACGATCTTAACCATGCCGCGATGTTCTGCGATTCGCTGATCGTGATGCAGCAGGGGCAGATCCTCGCCAGCGGGACGCCGGAGGAGATTTTGTCCGAAGCGCTGCTGTGGGACGTTTTCCGGGTGAAAACCAAAATCGAGATCTCCCCTTACCACGGCAAAAAGCACATTCATTTCATCGTTTAGGTTGGGCGGATATGCCTCTTTTCTCCCTGCGCCCTGCGGCAACCCTCTGGCCTCCGGTGTTACTGGGAAGCCAGTTCGTTTTTAATATTGGCTTTTACGCGGTCGTTCCTTTCCTCGCCCTCTTCCTGCGCGACGACATGCTGCTCTCAGGCGGACTTATCGGCCTGATCCTCGGGCTGCGTACCTTCTCCCAACAGGGGATGTTTATCCTCGGCGGGACGCTGGCCGACCGCTATGGCGCTAAGGCGATCATTCTCGCCGGCTGCGTCGTTCGCGTCGCCGGTTTTCTCCTGCTGGCGTGCGGGGCGTCGCTGTGGCCCATTATCCTTGGCGCCTGCCTGACCGGCGTCGGCGGCGCCCTGTTCTCCCCGTCGATAGAGGCCCTGCTGGCGCGGGCCGGTACCCACAGCCAGGCCAACGGGAAACGCAGCCGCGCCGAGTGGTTTGCGCTGTTTGCGGTATGCGGTGAACTGGGAGCGGTGATCGGCCCGGTGGCCGGAGGCGTGCTGAGCGGGATCGGCTTTCGGCATATCGCCCTCGCCGGCGCGGGAATATTTCTTCTGGCGCTGGCGGTGCTCTTTTTCGGTCTGCCCGCCGACGGGCACACGACAACAACGCGCAGACGAGTCCCATGGTGGACGCCTTTGCGCCAGCCGCGCTTTGTCGCGTTTATTCTCGCCTACAGCTCATGGCTGTTGAGCTACAACCAACTGTACCTCGCCCTGCCGGTGGAGATCCAACGTTCCGGCGGCCGCGAGCAGGATCTGGCGCCGCTCTTTATGCTGGCCTCGCTGTTGATTATCACCCTCCAGCTCCCTCTCGCCCGCTTCGCCCGGCGAATGGGCGCCGTGCGCATCCTGCCGGTGGGCTTTCTGCTGCTGTCGGCTTCCTTTGCCAGCGTGGCGTTATTCGCCGCCGCCCCACCCGCCGAAAGTTGGCTGCGGTTAATGCCGGCGGCTGGTTTTGTCACGCTGCTCACCCTCGGCCAGATGCTGTTAGTGCCCGCAGCCAAGGATCTGATCCCGCTGTTCGCCGAGGAGTCGACGCTGGGTGCCCACTACGGAGCGCTCGCCACTGCAGGAGGGTGCGCGGTGTTAGCCGGGAATTTACTGCTCGGTCATTTACTTGACCAGGCGCTCATTCCGTCGCCGCAGGCGGTTTATCCCTGGCTTCTGCTGGCGCTGTTTCCGCTGTGCAGCGCCGTCGCCCTGCGGGCGATCTGTCGCCCGCTGGCGGCAACATGACGCAGAGCGGGTAACAGCCCGCTCTGGAAGTGAACAGCTAGTATCCATATTTTCAGCTAATACTTTAGCAAAGATCCTCAGCCCTGTTTAAACCCCGGCTTGCCGTTTTTGGCTCGCCATTCCTTCACTTCTTTTACGATACCTTCATGACTGTCCTCACGGTCATCCCTTGGATAATAAATAAGATCAGAACCATCAGGGTGTTCAGCTAATCGACGAAATTCATCCACTAATTTATCGTCATCAGCCTCAGTTTCACCTTCAGCCCGGCAGATTTTTCTGACGAACTCCAGTTCAGTTGATATTCTCTCGCCAAAGCAGCTGGGGCTGGATATAGGTTTGGAGTATTTCAAATACCTGGAAGATCAATTTTGTGCTGCAGCTTTTAATTTTCTACGCAATGCTGATATGACTCAAAACGATGTGAAAGATACAGAGTCAGCTTATCGTGGATGGCTGGAGATTGACGAAGAAGATCTTGAGTAAAGCTCGATAATTCTTCTGACGTTATAACTAACGGATGTCGCGTAAGCGAGCCTTCAGGGCCGCTTACGAGCGAGTATGACAGACGTATAGGGTTTCTTCATGTTCTCAGTTTTTGAATTGTCAATTCTACTAGTTCAACTCAATACTCTTAGCATGGGAAAATTTCATTTCTCCAGGCGGCTCCCAAACCGTGATTCCAGGTAAGCCCGCATCAAGCCGGGCACTCAAAGAATGAATCGGGGATTCTGACGCTGGCCTACAACCGCCAGGATATTGACACGACGGGCCTTATCATTCACTTCATAAAGTACATGCTGCCCAAGTAAGCTAATACGGCGAACCCCTTCGCCATAGCGTTCATCTGTTTCATACAGCCTGGGGTAATCTGCCAGACGATCGGTTGCAGTGATCAGACGCTCTGTCACGTTCCTTGCATCCCAAAGAGATGCATTCTCGGCCAGATATTCAAACAACGCCGTTATATCCTCAATCGCACCTGGTCGCCATTCTATTTCATAACTCATTGCGCAGTTCCTGATAACGTCCCTGTAGTTGCTGGCGCAGTTGCACGGAACTCATTCCCGGCCGCTTATCGGCGCGAGCAGCGGCAACTTTCGCTCGGATCTGTTCGTCGTATTCCGCCCGTGCCAGTTCTTCATTAGCGAGGCGTTGCAATAGTGCAGACTTGTCTGTACTGCCTTCTGGAAAAATACGAGGCAGGCTTTCGGCCAGCTCGCGCAGGAAATTGGCGTTTTCGTAATGTGTGGTGCTATTCATAATTGACTCCCCCTTTCATTCAATAAAGGGCAATTGCAGGTTTTTTGATGCCGCACGCATGGGTATAACGAGTCAGAGTATCGATATTCGCCCCGGTGATATTGTTTCACAGGCAGGCGATAACCGGATGCATAATGCTCATTTGCCTGGCAATCTGCGTGTTGTCAGGTTTTATGCAGAGTATATAACCTTTCAGACACAGCCACCAACATATGCTTATGCCGCGCCAGCGGCATGTAAGGCGGCACGCTGTGGTTACATGTGATACCGGAGTAAAACCGACGAAGCCCGGCGTAAGCCGGTACTGATTGATAGATTTCACCTTACCCATCCCCAGCCCTGCCAGACCATACCCGCTTTCAGCCATGATAGAGCCTCTGTGCGCGGTCGGAGTGGTCCCGACGAGGGTTTGAAGTCGGGGCGTATCTCCGCGTTAGCGGGCCGTCAGGGCCGCTAACGAGCGTGTATGAGATCAGTTTGGATATTAGAAATAATTGTACCTTTAACGCACCATCATTAATGCTAATGTATGCATACATTAGCATTAATGATGAAGGAGAAGAATAACAATGGCAGTCAACCCACTTCTTTTTTGGATTTCTTAATTTTCATCTGATAAAGCCGCTTTACCCGTTCAATTTCTGCCAGCGTTGCGGACCAGTGTAGTTCAGCGGCATGACGATATCTGGCAGCCATTTTTTCCACCATCTCCGGATTGCTGTCCGCGCTGCGGTGCTGACGCCCCTTCTCCCCAAAAACTTCAACAACCAGCCACTGGCTTCCGGTTCTGCCGAACAATGCCTTGCACAAACGTCTCACAGTCAGCGGGGTTAAATCTGGATCGGGATCGTAGGCAATGGTAGCAAAAATAAAGCGCAGCATTTCTGACGTCTTGTAACGCTTTACGCTGGCAGCCAGGCGTGAGGCACGTTGCGGTGCTTCCCATCGGTCGTTACTGTAATTAGCCACTTCAGCCAGATAATCCTTTTCAAGTTTTTCAGCCGTGTAGCACCTGCCGCCTAAAAAAAGCCGCATGGCCTCCCTGGTTTTGTCTCTCACATATCATCCCTCATTAATGCTAATGTATGCATACATTAGCATTAACATGCTGACAGCCACAAGCGGCGGATTTACGTCCGGATAACGTAAATGATTGCGGTATACAGGCCAGGCGGTCAGATTTCCAGCCGTGCCTGTTCCTGCAGCAGTTCCAGATGATATGCAGCAATAGCGTTTACCACCCCTGCCGTCATCCGTGCGTCGGCGATCGCTGAATGTGCCTGCCCTTCCCAGGTCAGTCCGGCCTGGCTGGCAGCACAGGCCAGTGAAATCGTGCCATAGCGGTTGGTGGCCCCATAATATCCTGCAGCCAGCTCCATCGCACAATATACCGTCAGTTCTTCCAGCCAGTCAGCCGGATCGCTATGTGCGGCAGCAGTCTGTTTCAGAATGCGGATGTCGAACCGGGCATTAAAGATAATTACTGGTCGGTCCCCGATTGCATGCCGCAGTTGACGCGCCACATCTGTCCATGATGGTGCACCGCAGAGAGCCTGCTCACTGATACCATGCACGGCGGCAGCCTGCGCCCCGATGGCGACCGTGGGCTTCAGCCTGGTTTCAAATACCACCTGACCGGCCGCATCGGTCAGGCCGATTTCCAGGGCTTCCGCGGTATTATCCAGTCCTGTCGTTTCAGTATCCAGAAAGAGTGGTGCCAGACTCAGCCAGTCATATGCCTGCCGTGCCATCCGGCCACTGGTGCTGTTTAGTCGGGATAAAACGGAAAGCCGCTGGCCAGCCAGCTGTTGTTTACTCGTCAGAGGGCGTTTCTCACGCATCGGAACACAGTCTGCAATTCGGTATACAGCGAACCTGCCACCATAAGTGTTTTTATACCACTTAACCGGCTCAGCACCGGGGGCTGGTTTCATTCTGAATTCATCGCGCAGACGTCCCTTCGAGAAACACCTGTCTTCGGCAATCGCCTGCGCACGTCTGGTGGCCAGCTCATCATTATTCATGGTTATTGCATCTCCTTATATCCGGACAGCCCCTCTATGGCCACTTCTGTGCAGTATGCAATACACGCAGGATTGAACCGCCCCGGGTTTCCTGGAGAGTGTTTTATCTGTGAACTCAGGCTGCCAGATCATCGTTTCCGATGGAAGCATAATAAGCTTTTTCTGCTTCTGCCGGAGGAGTATGGCCCAGCCTTTCCAGCAATCGTCGATTGTTATACCAGTCCACCCACGTGAGTGTGGCCAGCTCCACTTCTGTCCGGTTTTTCGTAAGCGTGCAGCAAGAACCGTATTGACGGGGATGTGTTATTCAGTCGGCAGTGCTACGCGCCAGGGGAGCAGTTCACAGACCCGGTTTATCGGCCAGTCGGCTATGACGTCAAGGACATAGCGGAGGTAGCTTTCTGGCTCCACTCCGTTCAGTTTGCACGTCCCGATCAGGCTGTACAGCAGCGCTCCCCGCTCTCCTCCATGATCCGAACCGAAGAACAGGTAGTTTTTGCGGCCCAGACTGACCATCCGCAACGCATTTTCAGCGATGTTATTGTCCGCCTCAGCCCAGCCATCATCTGCATAGTACGTCAGCGCCGGCCACTGGTTCAGGGCGTATGCGAACGCTTTCGCCAGTTCTGAGTGTCGCGACAGGGTTTTCATCTTTTCACGCAGCCAGCTTTCCAGGGATTTCAGCAGCGGTTTCGTTTTCAACTGACGTTCGGCAAGGCGCTGCTCCGCCGTCATTCCCCTTATCTCTGCCTCGATGGCGTACAGTTCGCCGATCCGTTTCAGCGCTTCCTCCGTCAGGGCTGACGGGGTGCGAACGTGCACATCGTGGATTTTACGGCGGGCGTGAGCCCAACAGGCGGCTTCCGTTATCCGGCCATCCCGGTACAGCTCGTTGAACCCGGCGTATGCATCCGCCTGCAGTACACCACTGAACCCCGCAAGATGGGTCTGCGGATGGATGCCTTTTCTGTCCGGGCTGTAAGCGAACCACACCGCCGGCGCCAGCGTTGACCCGGCGTTACGGTCGTCACGAACGTAGGTCCATAACCGCCCGGTCTTCGTTTTCTTATTGCCTGGCAACAGCACCGGGACAGGCGTGTCATCAGCATGGAGCTTACCGTCAGTCAGCACATAGTCCTGAAGCGCTTCTTCCAGCGGTGACAGTAGCCGGCAGCATGCATCCACCCAGTCCGACAGCAGTGAACGACTCAGCTCCACGCCCTGGCGGCCGTACATTTCAGACTGGCGGTACAGCGGGGTGTGCTCTGCATACTTTGAGATCAGCACGCGGGCCAGCAGCCCCGATCCTGCGATACCCCGCTCGATGGGCCGTGAAGGCGCGGGGGCCTGCACGATGGCATCGCACTGAGTACAGGCATGCTTTTCACGTACAGTCCGGATAACCCGGAAGGCGCTGCGCATCAACTCCAGCTGTTCGGCGGCATCCTCACCCAGATAGCTCAGTGAGCCTCCACATTCCGGGCAGCATGACGCTGCCGGCAGCAGCCGTTTTTCATCGCGGGGGAGTAATTCGGGGAACGGTTTGCGGGTGCGGGTTTGACGCAGCGGGCGCTGCACGGCCGGGTCGTCAACCCGACCGGTAAGGGTATCACTTTCTTTCTGAAGTGCCTTCAGGTCAGCTTCCATCTGTGCGATACGACGGGAGACTTTTTCGGAGCGGCTGCCGAAGTTCATCCGGCGCAGCTTATCCAGCTGTGCCTGCAGATGGTCTATTTCGCGTTCACGCTCGTTCAGCTTTTCCAGCAGGGCACGGTTCAGCGCCTCCTGTTCGGCAAGGAGACGTTTCAGTGCATTGATATCGTCAGGAAGTGAGCTGCTCATACCGGGTATATTACCAGGCTCATTCAGCGTCGACCAGGATAAAGAGGCTTACAACATAGTCAGGGACGTAAGCAGTCTTTTAGGCTGCCGCCAGTCGATACCTTCAAGGAGCATCGCCAGCTGTGCCGGTGTGAGGAACACTTTGCCATCCCGGGCTGACGGCCAGGCGAAGCGGCCGCGCTCCAGCCGTTTGGTCAGCAGACACAGTCCATCGCCGGTAGACCAGAGGAGCTTTACCTGACTGCCATTACGCCCACGGAAGATAAAAACGTGACCTGACATCGGATCGTCTTTCAGCGTCGTCTGCACCTTTGCCGCCAGGCCGTTGAAGCCGTTTCTCATATCGGTGATGCCAGCGACCAGCCAGATCTTTGTCCCTGATGGTAATGGGATCAACGTTTGAGCTCCCGTATCAGCAGGTTCAGGATATTTTCGCTGATGGCACCATTCAGACGGAGTGATCCGTGCCGGAACGTCACTTCACAGCTGATATTGAGTGATTCAGGTGTCGCAGCAGCTACAGGTTGTGACCGGGGGGAGGTTGTAGGGACAACATCTTCGGCATCAAGTGTTATCGGGAGCAGCTCAGGCACGTTGTTTTCTGTTGTTGAAGGAGGACGTAGTTTTCCTTCGCGCCAGTACTGGCGCCACTTGAACAGCAAATTATCGTTGATCCCATGCTCACGAGCGAGTTGCGCTACGGAGATCTCTGGTCGATGCGATAGTTCAACCATTTTGATTTTGAACTCAACGGGATAATTAGGGCTTTTTTTACGCACTGCGGTTAATGATTTCATGGATAGCGTCCACCATATTTGGTGTCCACTATTCTCTCAGGAATTTCAGGTGATCTTACCCAGCAATAGTGGACACGCGGCTAAGTGAGTAAACTCTCAGTCAGAGGTGACTCACATGACAAAAACAGTATCAACCAGTAAAAAACCCCGTAAACAGCATTCGCCTGAATTTCGCAGTGAAGCCCTGAAGCTTGCTGAACGCATCGGTGTTACTGCCGCAGCCAGTGAACTCAGCCTGTATGAATCACAGCTCTACAACTGGCGCAGTAAACAGCAAAATCAGCAGACGTCTTCTGAACGTGAACTGGAGATGTCTACCGAGATTGCACGTCTCAAACGCCAGCTGGCAGAACGGGATGAAGAGCTGGCTATCCTCCAAAAGGCCGCGACATACTTCGCGAAGCGCCTGAAATGAAGTATGTCTTTATTGAAAAACATCAGGCTGAGTTCAGCATCAAAGCAATGTGCCGCGTGCTCCGGGTGGCCCGCAGCGGCTGGTATACGTGGTGTCAGCGGCGGACAAGGATAAGCACGCGTCAGCAGTTCCGCCAACACTGCGACAGCGTTGTCCTCGCGGCTTTTACCCGGTCAAAACAGCGTTACGGTGCCCCACGCCTGACGGATGAACTGCGTGCTCAGGGTTACCCCTTTAACGTAAAAACCGTGGCGGCAAGCCTGCGCCGTCAGGGACTGAGGGCAAAGGCCTCCCGGAAGTTCAGCCCGGTCAGCTACCGCGCACACGGCCTGCCTGTGTCAGAAAATCTGTTGGAGCAGGATTTTTACGCCAGTGGCCCGAACCAGAAGTGGGCAGGAGACATCACGTACTTACGTACAGATGAAGGCTGGCTGTATCTGGCAGTGGTCATTGACCTGTGGTCACGTGCCGTTATTGGCTGGTCAATGTCGCCACGCATGACGGCGCAACTGGCCTGCGATGCCCTGCAGATGGCGCTGTGGCGGCGTAAGAGGCCCCGGAACGTTATCGTTCACACGGACCGTGGAGGCCAGTACTGTTCAGCAGATTATCAGGCGCAACTGAAGCGGCATAATCTGCGTGGAAGTATGAGCGCAAAAGGTTGCTGCTACGATAATGCCTGCGTGGAAAGCTTCTTTCATTCGCTGAAAGTGGAATGTATCCATGGAGAACACTTTATCAGCCGGGAAATAATGCGGGCAACGGTGTTTAATTATATCGAATGTGATTACAATCGGTGGCGGCGGCACAGTTGGTGTGGCGGCCTCAGTCCGGAACAATTTGAAAACCAGAACCTCGCTTAGGCCTGTGTCCATATTACGTGGGTAGGATCACATAACCTGAAATGGCACTAATGGCCAGAGCTTACTAATACATAATCCCTACAGGATGTAGCCACCAGTTTTGTTCATCCGGTATTCTGATTTGGTAACATGCTCCAGAAAGGAAGAAATATGTACTGCAATGAATTAAAAGAATTTGCGCAAGAGCAGGAACAAAAACTTATCAGTGCGCTTGCTGATACCAGAGAGCACCCGTCCCCCGATGGTGAAACAAGAAGCCGGGATAATTATCAACGGGATTACGCGCGTATTCTGTATTCATCATCATTTCGCAGGCTGCAGGGAAAGATGCAACTTTTTGAAATTGATCCTGAAAAATTCAACAGAAACAGATTAACGCACAGTCTTGAGGTTGCTCAGATCGCCCGAAGTATCGCGTCAGACCTCAAACTGATTAACCCGGTGGTGGTTGAACTGGCAGCGCTGGCGCATGACATCGGAAATCCTCCTTTCGGTCATTCCGGTGAAAAACTGCTTAATGAACTGTCTGAAGAAATCGGCGGCTATGAAGGTAATGCACAGGCGCTACGTATCCTGAGAAAACTGGAGAAGAAATTTTCATACTGCAACGGATTAAATCTGACTCACCGTAGTTTACTTTCGGTTGTTAAGTATCCCATCCCCCGCGCTGCAGCTACTGCCGGCAAGTTCATTTATGATGATGATTACTATTTTTACATTAACCTGCTTGCTGAAAATCAGCTCGATCTGAATCCCGGAGAGAAAACGATTGATGCGCAGATAATGGATCTCGCGGATGAGATTGCCTATGCCGCGCATGACCTGGAAGATGCCCTTAGCAGGAACATGGTCACGATTGAAGATATTGAATATGAGTTTCAGATTTCTGACGAATTCCGGGGAGCGAGGGAACAGTTCAGGGAAATCGTTACTCAGTCGAGAAACACCGCTTTTCAGGCTAACTTACTGAAAACCTCAGAAGAATTTGCCATCATATTCCGCAAGGAGTTAACTTCAAATATTGTCAATCGCCTCGTTGCAGATATTTCTGTAGTAACGAACCTGAATGGTTTTCAGGAACTGGGATTCGGGAAACTGAATGCGTTATCCGAAGGGCTCAAAAAACTTCTCTTTAAAGTCATCATGCGAAAACGTAATATCCTCACCTATGAGTTCAGGGGAAATAAAATAATCAGGGATTTATATGACTTTTACAATGAAGGAGAGAATTATAAATTTCTGCCTCCTGAACTTAAATTCACCTTACCCCAACCAGATTCCTGTATATTTAAAATCAGCAAAAAACGAGCAGTGGTTGACTATATTTCAGGTATGATGGATACATTTGCAGTCAAGGAATGGGAAACTCACTGTCTGAAGTAACACTGTCGATTACCAGAGGCGCATATTTTCCCGTTATGGTTATTGCGCCTTTATTCTGTTTCGGTGACAGGTTATTTTTAAATATTCTGGAAATGCGTTGATGGGCAAGAACAATCACCCTGAAAATAAATACAGGAAATGGTTTTCCACAGCAATAACATATCTTATTGCAGGTGGTTTGTGCTGGTATATGTTGTGGGCATCCGCCATATCTCATTATACTGTTTTACAAAATACGGTACCTGAATGGACAACATATTTTTGCACCGGTATAACCACCGGTTCTCTTTCTTTTATTTATGCATTTTATATCCGCACCTTTAACAGAACATTAAAGTATTTATTAAATGCATTCACGGGGGGATTTTGTCTTGGATTTATACTGAGTCTGAACTGTTACGATGTCTGTGTTTATCTTTTTCCGGATAAGGTTATTAGCTATGAATCTGAATATGATGTTGTTTTTCCGGGACCATCAAGAGGAAAGTATGGACATTGTGAAGCGGGACTCTGGTTGAAAGTTCAAAACACTTCCAGATGGATACAACTTTGTACAAATAAAGAGTTCCTGCGCAGTCACCATAAACAGGGGATGGCAGGTGTATGGGTAACAGCTCGTGTTAATAAAATTGGGTCGTATATCGTGAAATATGAATTTATCTATATGTAGGTAAAAGCTGACATGTTTACCATGGATGAGTTGCTATATTTTTGCGCATACAGGAGTAATCGATTACTGGCTATACTAAAAATACAGAGAAAAGCTATCCCGGGATAAAGATTACCAACTCACAGAGACAAGCCTTGCCTTATAAACAGATAAATATCATCAACACAGATTCAGAAGCTGAAGCAGTAAGCCATGGTAAACTGCCTGCTGCCAGTACAGATAAAACAATCAGTCTCGCTGACTGGCTCTTATCACTATCGTTATTTCATAACTCTACAGTATAACTCATTTATCTTTATTGCCATATATTAGCATGAAGTCAGGCATTTTCATTCCCTGCCGATAATATATCAACTCCGGAGAAGTGTTTACTATATATTCCTTGATATTAATACAGATCAAAATATATATTGCTGTTATTCATAATCAGGACCAGATGATACTTCCTGAGATATAAGAAAATCATCAAGAGAACCTCCGGCTTTTATAGCCTCTGCTATGGCCTTAGGCCGACGTCCTTGCCCATTCCAGTACATTCTTTTACCGTTATCGTCATACTCGTATTTATGCCCTCCTGACACACTTTTTCTGCCTGCCTGTGATTTTTTGCCAAATTCACGATAAAAATCTTCCAGAGATATACCATGTTCATCCATGAGTGATTTGATAGCTTTCATATTTTCCTTTCGCTCATCACGTTGCTGAATAGCTATGTCAAAGTTTTCCTTAACCTTATTTAAATCTTCATCAGACATTTCTGTGACCAGTTTTTTAACAAAGTCAATACTCAGAAGTAATGCCCGGTAAGTAATGAACTCTTCATTTTCAACAGAAATTTTCTTCTTACTCATTTATTAACACTCAGCTTTTCATTCATTTATGGCAAATCCTATCAGGTGATTTGCCATAAAAATAATATATGTATCACATTTTTCGACACTTAATCGTCACTTCCTTTCCGAAGGAAAGGCCATCGCAGAAAGTAAGAGAACGTTCTTTGTATTTGATACTTAGCGAAATTGCGCCGGTCACTACTTGTCTGAGTCCATTCACTTTCGTTAATGTTAATGAGAAAACCCGCAGTATGATGCGTAATTTCATCAAACTGATGAAATTCGGTAGCAATCATATATCTGGTGTAGCCTGCATATTCGCAGGAAAACGAATATCGATTATACTAATGGACTAACAATCTCCAGCCTCTTCAAGAAGATGTTATAAATACACACAGATACTGATTCTCATCCCTTTCAGGCCTGGAACACTATTTCTGCTTTTTAGCATCATCTGGTAGCGATACTTTCCAGGTATGTCGCCCCATTTTTGTTCGTCTCCATTTTTTTAAGAATTGTGCAAGTAAAAAACTTTTTACCTCTCCTGGAACTGTCGTATTTGCTGATATTGTTCGTTTGTCTAAAGAACCTGCTGGTCTTGTCATTAATATTACCTGCTGATTGCTTCACACCCGGGCTCCTCGCACTGCGCGCGGGTTATTGTTTCGTTTTCAGCCCCGGGGTCGCCAAGGCTCTGGATGGAGTACTACTTCCATTGACAGCATGAGGTAACAATACTGATGGTAACGCTGACCATTAACCGTAAACCACAGGGCATTTTCAGTAAATCACCGGCAACGCCGCTGCAGGATAAAACGAACACTGCACACAACGTGAAGGCCAGGGAACGGATACCACAGTTGAACGATAAACAGAGCCCTGCTCTGCTGAAAAAACACCGTGGCGGCATATGACAAAACGCCAGCGTAAAAACCGTAAGCGTATTAATCGTCTTGTGGAACTCTGGCCTGAGTTATTCAACCGGGAAAAACCCCAACCGCTTAAAGTTGAGATACCTGACGACCTGATACAGGATATCGCCATCAGAGAACTGGCGTTTGGCGCTGGTACATTACACGCGGCAGTGGCGTCTTATGTGCAGTCTCCGCACTATTAATGTGCGTTAATGGCAGATGGCGCCCGTTACGATCTGAAGGGGCTGCCGTGCGGGGAAGTGACACTACAGGAACAGAAAGAGGCAGAGGCCCGGCTAATGGTGCTGAATGACCGACAAAAAGCCAGAAAACCTCGTTGACTACACAACTGCGCTGATTCACTGAGCTGTAATCAATGTACAGCGCTGTACCGGACGATAGATAATGGCGGTCACAACCGGTAACCCCAGAGACAATGCGACTGTTTTTAACGCAACATACTGGCCAGATGTATCACCCCGGGCGACCTGAAAACGCTTTTCCACCCGGCATTGTCCGCCAGCACTTATCACCTGCCAGCTCTGTTGCAGTAAATCCACCACTTGCGAACATTCTTCATCAACTGTCACACTGGCTCGCGGATGGCAGAAAAGCTCCTGGCTGAACAGCAACAGGCATCGTATTGTTGCTCCTCCATGTTGTTCCCGCAACCAGCGTAATACCACCGGCGAGGATGGACTGGCCGTGTGATTACGCTCAGTAATACGTTCGTGCACCTGTCGGTAAAAGGAAGTACAGAATGCATGAATCTGTTGCCCGTTGATATTTCCTTCTGCCGAATGGAGTGTGAAGTAAAATGCCAGCAAATGCGGCCAGTGGTCCACCGCCTGCTGAATAAAACGCCGGATGTCTCCCGGCTCTGAAATTAATGCTTCGGTTATTTGCACGAAATGTTCCTTTTCAAACCCTGTTGAATTTTGTTCAGCCGGTGCAGACACACGGGAAGGTGCGCATCAACACCGGTGTAATGCCAGTTATAAACAATGTGAATGGAATGACGAATCAGTCAGGAAAGAGCTACAATCTGCTGGCTGACCGGAGAGGGTCAGCAGGAAGATGAACGGTAATGTCGCCAGCACCAGGGACAGGGCTGATTTCCGCAATACCAGCGCTGGCATTGCAACACGTTTCATGCTGCTGCTCCTCGTGATTCCTCAATTCGCTGCTGCATCCACTGCTCCACTTCACTTTTGTACCAGCGGCTGCTGCGGCCCAGCTTGATGGGTTTCGGGAAATGGCCTTCACTGATCAGCTTGTAAAACCATTTATCTGTCATACCGGTGAAACTGGTGATGTAGTTCATGTCGATCAGGGGATCGTCGGCACGCAGCAACACGCAGTCGTGGCCTGTCATTGAGGTCAACATGGTCAGAATATCCTCTGTGAGATTTATGAAGGTTGTGCGAATGCGGGGAAAGGTGCTGAGCCGTATTCTCAGAACGGTCCTGCAGATCCGGGATAGCCGGGATTACCGGCGAGGCAACGGGCTTCCGGATCGCACACACCACGACGATCGCGGGCGAAATCACTGAACGCCCAGATCAAATCTTTGAGGATGTCTTCGCAGTCCGGTGAACGACTGTCCAGCACCACATCCCGGGTTATCTGTTTCTGGTACGGTGCCGCTTCCCCCGGTGACGCGAAGCCCAGTACGTTGCTCCAGGCATCCAGAATCAGCCGGTCCAGTTCGGGGCCGTCGAAATACTCCTGTCTGACGCACAGCACCACATGATATTCCGGCTTTTCCGGATGGCGGGTCAGGAGCCAGCAGAGGTCACGCCCGGGTGTTGCATTCATCAGCGCGCTGACCGTTTCAATAAAGTCCATCCCTAACCAGGTTCTGCTGCAACTAAAGGTGTTGTCATGTTCCCACGGCAGACGAAGCAGGATCCGCCGTACCCGGGAGCCGGACTGCTCACGCAGCGCACGCTCAAGGACACCGACGATTTTGTTCTGATAAGACGGCCAGAAGGGTGCCATGCTATAGTCGAAATAAGGAATAGCATTCATAAGATATGTTCCGTTATGCGCAGCCCACAATGCGTCCTGCCCGTGAATGAGCTGACGTGTTATGGCTTGCGGATGAGATTGATGGAATAAGTGAAGAACTGAAGCAGAACGGGAAGATAAGGGAAAGAACACTGGATGCAGGTTCAGGGGGAATGATCTCCGTTGACTTCGGTTCACATCATTAATCAAGGCGGTAAGTTTTTACCGACGGAGTGTTTCCAGGAGCGGAGGCTCAGGCCTTAAGCTTCAGAAGTGAGGCTTACGAGGACGCCCTGCAGCAGGACGTTCAGGAACTTCATTGCAGCCGTAGGCACACAGCCCGTCTTTTTGCTCTTCTTTCGCCAGATAATGCAGGGCACCGCGAATATTATCGATGCTTTCAGGATCGTTGTGGCGCACAGGAATGTTGATGTTGTATGTATAATGCGGCTGATATGTACAGCGGTGTGCCGAACCGCTGTTATGTGTAATAGACCGCCAGCATTCCGTAATCCGCTCCGCAAAGGGATATATTTTTTTAACCCTCTGACGATCGATCCAGAAAACGACATGCGCATGAAAACCATGATCAGCCGTCCATTCAATCACCCAGAAGAAACCAACGATATTTTCAAATTGTTCCACCTGCTCCAGCAGCATACGCAACTGCAATTCAAGCCAGCGATGATCAGGTTGTAAGAAATCAGGCGTATCTTTCCTGTAGAAGAAATCCATGCGTAAGGCCCGCAGGCAGGAATAGCGTGCCATCATTTGATTGATGTGATTGTCAAGTAAAGCGGTAAAAAACCAGTTTGGTGTGTAAGATTTAGGCATGTTGATGACTCCTGAAAGTTAATGATGTTTTAAGCTCTGTGAGCGAATTAATGCTTTCGCTCATAATCAGATCTAAAACGGTAATAACTTACAGACGGTATTTATCAGGCATGCTGTAGCAGAATGGATGGATAATTTTCATTTTGTTTAACATACAAGATAATCAGAAACGAACAAACATAATCAGGAATCTCTCCTGTCAATTTCATTGTTTATCCTGCGCTGTTAAACATGACGGAATCATGGATACCTTATCAAAGAGTAAACATTCAGTTAATCAGTGACGACTGAAGAATTGAGGCTCACCAGAATGGTTAAAACACTTCAGATAAACAATCATTGTTAATCCAATACAGTTCATGATGGATAAATTAAAATCAATTGCTGTTTCACTAAAGATGAAAACAGATAGATATCAGCAATAACGTAGTAGAGAATAACTTATCTGAATATCATATGAGTTACAGTAATTATGATTGAAGGATGGAGTGAATACGATAACAAGAGTAATAGTAATGGAATATGCAAAGATTGAGAGTGAGTGAAGACAGGAAGTAAATAACAATAGAGATCATATAAAAAGGGAGTGAGCAAAGAGCATATAAAGAGTAAATATAATTATAGTAATAAACCTAAATTAAAATTATCCATGTTTGATGAGTAAAAATAATGTTAGGAAATGAACCTGTTTAAAAACTCGTTATCATAGATTAACCGTTCAGATGCTCAACGAACTCAATAAATTGGCTGAGTCTAGTGTATTAACTCAGACCTGATCTGACAGTTACCGGTTATGTAAACATTTATCGTTGCTGCCAATGCTTGGATTATTGTCCTCAAGGTATTCGCTTTACTTACAAGCTAATTTTGAAACAGATGTCGCGCTATTTTAGGAAGAGAATCTATGCAAAAGTTTGCTATGAGCGAGGAGCGGATGTTTATGATTGTTATCAACGAGGCCCCGTGTCTAACAATCTCCTGTGTTAATAAGCAGGGGCTGGAAACTTTGAATCAAAATGTTCATTCTTAACGCAAAGCTTCTGCGATAGTAGTAATATCGGGAAGTGAAAAGCTTCCTCCCCCCATAAAAAGTTTGTAAAACCTTTCACCTAACCCTGTAAATTCTAATCCTAAAGGGATGATATCATGCCATGCCAGCAAAGATACATAACCATTTCCGCCAGCACTCCTAACGCAGACTAATCCCAAATTATACAGAGCATAAATTTCTTGGAGGAGTGCTACAGTACTTGCTTGCATATTGGCATTTTGGGTTCGATAGTCATGGCTTCTCAGATTTTGAAAGTCAGAATATTGTGGTTTCATCATGATCAAACTCATAACACAGAGCTGCCGATACGTCAGTGAATCGAACAACCGGAGATAGTAATTCGCTTCTTCTGTACTCACTCCCGGAGAGTAGACCATATTTGCATAAAAATTCCCTAGAAGAAGAATCTTCTTTTCCTCATACTCTTCACGCGCCCTTCTTAACGTCCCCTCCAGAATTTCTTCTGCATCACTGCGTTTTCCTTCTTCAGAGTTAAAGAAATCATCTTTTCTGGGTTCATTACCTGACAGAGCGACCTTTTCAATTTTATTGAATGCAACTGCAGCAGCAGCACCAACGCGGACTTTTTCGCGTGCAGACATCGTACGATCAGCCACATCACCGAGAAGTTTTGCACCAGCTTTCGCGACAATCACCCCTAACGAACCAGCCCCGGCAGCCCCCACAGGGCCAGTTGCAAAAAAGCCAATTGCACCGCCAACTGCAGCGCCAGCTATCTCTGCACCTATCGAAATCAGCGATTTGGCTTTTTCAATATCTTCTTCGTTTGATCTATTCATAGCTTTATCTTCTAGGACAGAATAATGGATGGTTGTAATGAAGATACCTTTACCACATGAAAATCATTAACTCCACATTACCTGATGACAGTGAACTGTTGTCCGTTGATTAACGCGCAATAATGCTATTCAAATGGATGTTTGACCACCTGGAACTAACCGCTGTAATGACATCTATTTTTGGTATAGAGGGGACCAACCGGCGTGTCCTCAGGTCCGATATGAGCGAGGAGCGGAAGTTCAAAATTTTTCATAACGACTGATAAGAACAACACTAATTTTCGAACTTACTGGTACAAAAAATTTCCATAATCTTATAAAAAGTGGGGGAGTCAGTATGGTTCAATATTTGAAATACTACTTGTTTATGTTGAGAAAATTTTAAGCTTGACCTGGTTACCAGATTACAGCCGATCAACACCTAGACATCGAAACTTAGAGGTACCTCTGCTTTCAGGCATACTTAGAGGTCTATGTCTAAACCACCCGCTATGCAGGTGGTTGATTTACCTAATTCGGCCTTGCTTGAATAGCAGACTCTATAGCTGCTCGGAATTCCGGGGCATCAGTTCTTAATCGATAATCATCAAGGGTATTGAATATTTCTAGAAGTTCTCTACGATAATGCGGCGGTGCTGAATTACCTTCGCCTCTAGTGGTGAAAATTAATAATGAGTCAGCGACGTCTTTTAATTTTTTATTCCTTTTCAATCTAATATAACAAGATACAACTATATCAAGAATATGTTTTCTAGATTTCAAGGTGAGTTTTTTATTAGGCATAACCAACTGCAGCATAGCACCAAGTAATTTGGTAGCCTCTTTTGAAATATAATGAAGATCGAAATTATCTATTTCTTTATTTTCTTGAGGAATCTCCTTTTCATCTATCCATTCGCATTGTTCTGCCCAATCTGTAGCGACGCTAAATAAATGACAGAGAAGGAAGTGAAAAGGTGTTTCCCATTCACCACTATATTCATCCGATTGCCTATTCATATTCTTTATAATTTTCCTTGCAAAATATGAATAGTAATGCAACCATAAATGATACACCAGACCCTGGTGAATACCTTCATGAACCATAATTTCAAACAGCGTGACACCTGAGTAAATAGGACATTTATATTTTGAAGCATCGTAATAGGAACCTAAAGACTTATTAAGTGCAGCAATAATTTTTTCATCTTCATCTAACCTCCAGTAGAGATAGTCACCGATATCACGGTATATTGCTAAATCAGCTGCAAACTTAGCATTGGAAAAGAAAAAATGTAATATACGGTTGTTTTTTGGAATCAATAAACGATGTCCTCGACTAACGTTAAGATTATTTTTAAGCTCAACATATAGACGACTGTTAGGTGAACCAAGTAATGCACTGATAAAATTAGAAGTAAAGTCAGAACGAACTATTGGCTCGATCTTGATTAACTCAAGGCAGAGGGATGGGTGCGCGAGTGCAAAGCGATTGGTAAGTTCAGGTGATGAGACAATATTTAACAATGCTTCATGTGCATGTTCAGCAGCTGTCTCGCGATTAGAGAGCGGAGATTGTTAGCTATCTTATCACAAAGTCGATTCTTCACAGGTCTATCAATTATTGATATTAATTTTTCTAGTTGAGGTGCCAACAATTGTGCCAGATCGTCGTATCGTTTAGTAAGGTGCAAATTTTCCACTAACTCTAGAAATATCCCTGTTCTTCCAATTGAGAGTTTAGGGTTTTTTAAGCGAAATAAAATGTAAATAGCAACTGCGAGTGATATCAGGTATACGGCACTTGAACTATCTAATCCCCATTTCCAGGGGCCAAAGCTAAAATATAAGTCTAGTGATTTTAAAGCCGGTGCAAACACCAAATAATTGCTTAGTAAGAATGCAAACCCAACAATTACCCAATCCCACCACGCTAGGCAGAACCTTAAACGTAGTCGAGCGTTTGGCGTAATAAGGGCCCATACAGCAGCAATAACGCCCAATATGGTAAGTAGACTTGATGTATCAATTTTGGTTGGCGGTGTCATAATTTCTCTTGTAATCATTGTTTGATGTACATCGGAATGGTTTCAAATGATAAGGCTCTGTGTATGATAAATCAGAACGTTATGCACGTTTAAGAATACCCTCAAAATGGCACATTTTAATCTAAAAATGGCATTAAATGGACACTACTTGTCCACACAAGTTTTTTTTCAGTCGGCTTTTCCCGACTAACGTTTGGGGTGTCCTATTGAAACTACGCTCCTTATAAAAGCAATACTGTAGCTGTATGTTTATCAAAGGGGTTGTGCTAACCAAATTACTGAAGCCTAAGGTCCGCTCTTGGCACAAAGCAGACTATGAGAAGAGAGATGCTATAACATTTGAGTCCTACCAATCGATCTGTTCATTTCTATGAATGGCAGTAAATGCAAATAACCAGAACAACCAAACGTTTTTCGACTTATACTCGATGTTGCAAAGAGTGGGGTGTGAAAAGCAAGCGTGCGAACGGAAGTAGATGGCAATTCATTGCATTACTTCAGAAAAACTTTTTCAGGAAACGAGCTAAGGGCGTCAACCAATGCCCTGTAGCATAAGCTCAGGCACCGGATGCCGTTTTACAGGCTTCACCTGCCATCCAGAAGATGTCCCGACCAACGACTGCAACCATAATTACGTTGACCTGAACCGTCATGCAGCTTCGTTTCATTTTTCACGAGATAACGGGCTCTCTCCAGGGCTTTCTGCATCGCTTCCACATCACCACGCTTGATCCAGAGAACAGCGGCTTCACCCGGCTTTTTGTCTGAAGCCTTCCAGGTATCAGGACATCCACCCGACAAAGGCGTGTCATCGGAAGAAGGGCGAGCATCAGACGATGCTGGTTTACGGGAAGGCGTCCACCTGGAAAAATGGACCAGGCCATCGCCTTGCCAGGGCTCAAGATGCAGGGCGCTGCACCATGCCTCCTGGATCATCGTCGCCAGCGAAGACGATTCGCTGAAATCCCCGATCGAGCACCAGGTATCTTTGTTGAGCAGTAATATCACGTGATAATGTTTCCTGCCTTTTTCCTTGCCGAACTCCCGACACCAGAAATAACGCAGGCTGGTTGCATGCACACGCTGATTGGCACATCTTTTTTTCCGCTGGTAAGCCTGGATTTTGGCTTTCAGGGATTCGAAAAAACGAGAAATCACCGCTGAATCTAAATCGGTATCCATGATGGTGGCAGGCATATACTCAGGAAACCGTAAATCCACCCGGATTAACGAGACGGCACGGTGCTGCGCCAGGGCACTGTCGAGAAGGCTGTCAAAACGGGATAACCAGTAAGCATTGTGTATTGGTTGGTTCATGATGAGAGAACTCCGTTGATTTGGATTGACTTCACATCATTCATCACCGCGGTAAAACTTTACCGCATCCCGCTATTTAGCAACATAACCTGCTCCTGACTGCAGCGAAATAAACCATCCCGGAACGAAAAGAAGAGCCTGCACGCAGAGGGAAAACACGCAACAACATGAACGAATTTAAAAACAATACGGTTAAAGAGAAAAACCTGAAGGGAAACAAATCCACAGGACATTCAAACAAAACACCAAAAACGCAATCAGAACGCTTTCTGGCGCTGTAAATCAACAACAACACCAAAACCTACAGCTTAACCATATAACTCAATCACAAATGCGAAATGGCACGCTTAAAACCTGGTTACAGATATCCCGCCACAAGAACAAAAACCACCAATATCAGAATCGATGTTCTTATCCTGAAAACGTTACGTTTCACTCCGCGCCATAAAAACGATTAACCATAGATAACGTAAACCTCATCTGAATCAAAACACCAGAACCAATCATCACGTTTTTTCTGAAAAGAGTCTCATGATGAAGAGAATTACCTTGCGCTGATAAAAAACACCAGGGCCAGTTAATCATCTCATCAATCTCATCGTTACAAAAACATCCATAAAACCATTTAACCAAATCGTCGTAAGCACACAGTAAATCACGCCAGGCCACCTCAATCGGATTTGCGTTTTTACATAAAGACACTTGTTTCAGATTAACGATCTAAAACACGAAAACTCAGAAAAGGTTAAACGTAACTTCAGCAAAATAGAATGCCATCTTGATTGCTTAAACAGGAAAGATTGTTTTGTGGCAGCATTAAACTGATTTTAATTTTCGTAAACACAGGAGTAACAATTTTACCAAACTGGATGTGTATCAGACAAAGCAATGTGTATTGTAATGTTTAATGAAAACACTTTTAGAAGTGTTTATGAAAATACGTGTATGTTTAGTAAAACACTTAGTAAAATACGTATATAGTACCATTCCCGACATTCTCAACATCTTCAGACATCCATGCAGACTGAGTGTTGATTTCAGTTTTTCACGGCCAGCATGGATCTTTACTGGTCAAAAAACAGACATGTTTACTCTGGAATTATTTTTCTGATTCCGTCTTCAGAACAACAAAAACTCGTGATAACTCTACAACAAACTATCGTAATTGGCTTCTGTAACCCCGTCACTTTTCCTAAGAAACGTGCCCCCATATGATGCGGGAGAGATAAGTCATCGTATACAGGAAACACTGCCAATCATAATATGACGTCATTCAGTAATTTTTATCCATAATCAGATTAGCATATCATGATTATTGAATATTATGATATATAACCCATATGAATATGTTATTATCTGTAAGCGTTAAGCATCACATTGCATAACCATACTAAGCTGGCTAATCATCAGCATTTTTTACATGTAAATCATTGAAATTAATTATATGTTTTTTGTGGATAATTAATATGTAATGTGAAATTAATATTTTTACATCATGAGCGCCATTTAAAATCACCATCCTGAATATCATATGACAATATATTTTCACTAAAGCATGAATTGTATATGTCTATTAACTCTGGAAAATTATCAGGATTCACCTTCAAATTCACTTGAATGTTACGCTTAATTTCACCCAGCAGTTCTTCATGTGTGGATTTTATTATCCCTTTCTCATAATCGATAAATACACACATGTTCTTTATGAATTCAAAACCTTTTCCTGTATACAGTTTAATGAATGCCACCAGAGCAAACATTTCAAGATATAGCCATAATGCCACGTTAGTTTTTTGCAAAGTATAAAAAATTGAATTCGCCACTCTTTTACTTATTGCTCTTCTATACTGTGATCGGGCAAGATTCAGTAGCGGAAGCTCTCGTTCAATAAATGAATGTGAAAAGACTGGATAAATTGATGTCGGAAACCTTTCAGGTCTTATGATATTTTCTATTTCCACCATAAATCTATCCATAGAAAGAAAGTCACTTTCTTTTTTTATTCTGGTATAGAGACCGCCTTTATTCCTTTCTGAGGTTTGTTTTCGTGCTATCCCCCCCAACACTTTCTCTAATTGTTTATTTATCTTCGTATAATTAAATACAACCATTCTTCTTATCATCCTCGGAAGGATAATAATATCAGTGCTTGAATCACTTGAGCGGCAATTATTATTTATCCATGCAACTTCAAGTTGCAGTATCGGAACATTAACTTTTCTGGGGTGAATATCTCTCTGATATCGTTTTTTGTATGCGTTTTCATTAAGATATTCTCTGCTGTAGAGAAACTTATAGCAATATAATCTGATAATATCTTTTATGTAAAATTTAAATAGTTCACCTGTAACAGATATATGTTTTCTGCTCAGTAACTCCTGTGTATTAAGCCATTCCCGTGACCGAAGCACACCCTTGTGAGAACTTTTTCTTACTTGCTTTGAAGCACGCCATTGATGTAATATTTTTGTGTCCTCAATAATTCTCTTTCCCGTTTTATTTTTTGCAGCATCTCTTACTCTATAAAATATCTCCCAGTCCAGACTTTTGTCATATCTACTAATTATACGACAAATATTCCTGACCCGACGATTCTCTTTATTTCGCTTCCATAGCTTATAATGATCATCGCATAACCTTAAGGCATTTGCCTCATCAAATTCTGAAACAGGATTACTGCATTTTTTATTCCGACAGATACCTTTGTTTTTAGCCATACTCTTCTTCCCGTCAATGGAAAATTTTTCACACCCATATTACCTGAATGATAAACCGGATTAGTGTGATCCGGTTCAGCGAAATCAACAGGATAACGGTATGTCATTCAGCCATTTTTCCCTCTCCGCACAAGTGAAATCATATCTGACGTTTCTTCCTGAAGAAATTCGCCAGAAAATCCTTGAACATCTCCACGGTGTTATTCATTACGAGCCCGTGATTGGCATTATGGGTAAATCCGGCACCGGCAAAAGCAGCCTGTGTAATGCCATTTTTCAGTCCCGTATCTGCGCCACGCATCCCCTGAACGGCTGCACCCGCCAGGCTCATCGTCTTACCCTGCAGCTCGGTGAACGCAGAATGACGCTGGTCGATCTGCCCGGCATTGGTGAAACACCGCAGCATGATCAGGAATACCAGGCGCTTTATCGTCAGTTACTGCCGGAACTGGATCTGATTATCTGGATCCTGCGGAGTGATGAACGTGCGTATGCTGCCGATATTGCCATGCATCAGTTTTTACTGAATGAGGGCGCAGATCCCTCGCGCTTTTTGTTTGTTCTCAGCCATGCCGATCGCATGTTTCCTGCTGAAGAATGGAATGCCACAGAAAAATGCCCGTCCCGTCACCAGGAACTCTCACTGGCGACAGTAACAGCCCGGGTGGCCACCCTGTTCCCTTCATCATTTCCGGTACTCCCTGTAGCCGCGCCTGCAGGCTGGAACCTTCCAGCGCTGGTGTCACTGATGATCCACGCGCTGCCACCACAGGCAACCAGCGCAGTTTATTCACATATCCGGGGGGAAAACCGCTCTGAACAGGCCCGGAAACACGCACAACAGACTTTTGGTGATGCCATCGGGAAAAGTTTTGACGACGCCGTTGCCCGGTTCAGTTTTCCGGCCTGGATGTTACAGCTTCTGCGTAAAGCCCGGGACCGCATTATCCACCTGCTGATCACACTGTGGGAGCGTCTGTTCTGACACACTCACGCCGACAGGATGTGTCGCTGGATTAACGAGCATTCTTCTTTTTATGAAATCCTGCTTAAAAATCAGATAATTAAAAGAATATTTTTTCTGCTGCATTTTATTCCTGATTATCCGGATGCGACACATCCTTTCAACATCATGATGCATAATAACATCATGAAATAAAAGATGTTTTCTTACGGAGTGCACATCTATGTCTGATAATCGTTCCCGGCATGATCGCCTGGCGGTTCGCTTATCACTCATTATCAGCCGACTGATGGCCGGAGAATCTCTGTCACTAAAAACACTGTCAGATGAATTTGGCGTTACAGAACGTACTTTACAGCGCGATTTTCATCAGCGTCTGGTTCACCTGGATTTAGAGTACAGAAATGGCAGGTACAGCCTCAGACGACAGAGCAGCCCGGGTGCGATCCCTGAAATGCTTTCTTTTATACAGAATACCGGTATCGCACGGATACTTCCGCTCCGGAACGGACGACTGATAACCTGTCTTACCGACAACCAGGAGCCCTCTCCCTGCCTTATCTGGCTACCGGCGCCGGATATCACTGCAACGTTCCCCGAGTATTTCTCGCAACTCATCCTGGCAATAAGACAGTGTAACCACATCTCTCTGATGACTGAGCGATGGTATCCGTCACTGGAGCCCTGCCGGCTCATTTATTACAGCGGTAGCTGGTATCTGATCGCGTTACAGAAGGGAAAACTGCAGGTCTTTCCTCTGGCAGATATCAAATCAGTCAGCCTGACATCAGAACGGTTTGAACGGAGAGGCCACATCCACAGTCTGGTCGCTGAAGAGCGTTTTATCTCCGCCCTGCCACATTTCTCTTTCATCCATAAACTTATCAACACCTTTAACCTGTGATCGCCGGCCTGCCAAAGCCGTCCCGACAGGTATGGAGACAATATGTTGAACAGAAAACTAAATATACGGCTATGTCATTCCCTGAACAGTCACTGCATACCTTCCATCATTATCAATAACACCGTACGTTCATTTCAGAGGTCAGTCATGAATACCAGAGCTCTTTTTCCCCTGCTGTTCACTGTGGCATCATTCTCCGCCTCCGCCGGCAACTGGGCTGTCAAAAACGGCTGGCGTCAGACCATGACGGAAGATGGTCAGGCGCTGGTAATGCTGAAAAATGGCACGATTGGTATTACCGGCCTGATGCAGGGATGCCCGAATGGCGTACAGACGCTCCTGGGCAGCCGTATCAGTATTAACGGTAACCTGATCCCCACATCACAAATGTGTAATCAGCAGACGGGATTCAGGGCTGTTGAGGTGGAAGTCGGACAGGCGCCGGAAATGGTCAAAAAAGCCGTTCACTCCATAGCAGAGCGTGATGTGTCCGTTTTACAGGCATTTGGTGTACGAATGGAATTCACCCGCGGTGATATGCTGAAGGTCTGTCCGAAATTTGTCACATCACTTGCCGGTTTTTCCCCGAAACAGACGACCACTATTAATAAAGACTCCGTCCTGCAGGCTGCCCGGCAGGCATACGCCCGGGAATATGACGAGGAAACAACAGAAACCGCTGATTTTGGCTCTTACGAAGTAAAAGGCAATAAGGTTGAGTTTGAAGTGTTCAATCCTGAAGACCGTGCGTACGACAAAGTGACCGTCACGGTTGGTGCTGACGGTAATGCCACCGGCGCCAGCGTTGAATTTATCGGAAAGTAGCCGGTATGTCGGACTGTCACCCTGTTTTATTGCCCGAAGGCCCTTTCTCACGCGAACAGGCGATGGCTGTCACAACAGCTTACCGCAATGTGCTTATTGAAGATGACCAGGGAACGCATTTCCGGTTGGTTATTCGCAATGCTGAAGGGCAGCTACGCTGGCGGTGCTGGAATTTTGAACCTGATGCCGGAAAACAGCTAAATCCATATCTCGCCAGTGAGGGAATTCTCAGGCAATAAACGTCTTCATTTCATCCATCAGGCCGCGTCTTCTCCGGGAGATGCGGCTTTTTCGTTTATACCGCTTAATCATTCATAAGGAGCAGATCATGCGATTAGCAAGTCGTTTTGGTTATGCGAACCAGATACGCCGTGACCGTCCGCTGACACATGAAGAGCTGATGCATTATGTACCCGGTATTTTTGGGGAAGACCGGCATACCTCCCGCAGTGAACGCTATACGTATATCCCCACCATCACCGTGCTGGAAAGTCTGCAGCGGGAAGGCTTCCAGCCATTCTTCGCCTGTCAGACCCGCGTACGTGACCCGGGCCGCCGGGAATACACCAAACACATGTTGCGTCTGCGGCGGGCCGGAGAGATAAACGGACAACATGTCCCTGAAATTATTCTGCTCAACTCCCATGACGGTACCTCCAGCTACCAGATGCTGCCGGGTTACTTCAGGTTCATCTGCCAGAACGGCTGCGTCTGTGGTCAGTCTCTGGGGGAAGTGCGTGTTCCACACCGGGGAGACGTAGTGGAGAAAGTTATTGAAGGGGCTTACGAGGTGGTGGGCGTTTTTGACCGGATAGAGGAGAAGCGTGATGCCATGCAGTCGCTGATTCTGCCGCCACCGGCACGCCAGGCGCTG
>OGYK01000080.1_pt1 | contig 79138 bp, 56 predicted proteins | sample 1576501 | NCBI WGS metagenome assembly OGYK01 (sample SAMEA3541530, study PRJEB24748) | human gut metagenome | biome: human gut; feature: human-associated habitat; material: faeces | place: China | collected 2012
GTTATGGTGCCGATGAGCGAAATGAACGAAGCACGCCGTATGGCATGCGAGGCACTGGATGCAGCGCGTCTGAATAACTTTGCACCGGCGCGCACAGCGGTGCACAGCTTCAGCGAGCAATTAGTGCCGCAGGCACACAAGGCTAAACAGCATGAATCCGTTCTGGTAGTGCATTGCGACAGCGTTGAGAAGGTCAATGCTGCGCTGCAGGCAGGTGCTGAACGCATTCTCTTTGGCGGTGACTGCTTCAATCATCAGCTGCTGTCAGAGGCGGATTATGCTAAGGCTGCCAAGCTGGTGCGCAAGGAAGGCCGTCAGCTGGCCTTTGCTACTCCGCGTATCATCAAGGAAGCACAGCTGGCATATTTCGACAAGCTCTTCACTCTTTGGGAAGAGCTGCAGCCGGACTTTGTTTATATCAACAACAACGGCCTGTGGCCCTTGGCGAAGAAGCATGCTGCGCTCAATTTGGTAGCAGACATGTCTTTGAACATCTTCAACAGCCAGACATTGCAGTTCTGGCAGGAGCAGGGCGCTGCAGGCGCAGTGCTCAGCCCCGAGCTGACAATGGCGCAGGTAGAGCATCTTGTGAGCGTCAGTCCGCTGCCGTTGGAGTGCATGATTCAGGGACGTTTGGAAATGATGGTTTCCGAATACTGTGTAGGCGGCAGCTTTCTGGGTGCGTTGGATAAGGGTGCCTGCAAGTTTAACTGTGCAGAGCCTTTGTTCCTGGGTGACCGCAAGGATGCACGCTTCCCGATTGTGACGGACCAATTCTGCCGCATGCATATTCTGAATGCACATGAGCTTTCGATGACTGCCAATGTGCAGCATATGGCGGAAGCAGGCGTAGCAGCACTCAGAATTGACGGCCGTGATTACGATGCGGCACGTCTGGGCGAGCTTGTGGCACTGTACCGCAAGATTCTCGGCGGTGCGGTGGAGGCACCGGAGAATCTGCCAGGCACTACAAGAGGCCACTATTTCAGAGGCGTAATGTAAAAGTAAATGTCAGCTTGCGAAGCTGAAGGAATTATCGGCATATTTGATGAAGATTGAATTTGTCGGCAATTGTTTTAAATCGAATAATAAGAAAGAAATGGATGCTTCTCTGCATTTGGAGGGAGGCATCCGTTTTATTTTTATCAGTGAAGAAATCTATTGCTATTTGTATATTCAGATGATAATATATATTTTAGATTTATAATTTTTTAAACGATAAAGAACGTTAAAAAAGGGGATGTCGGTATGATTTTTAGAGAAAACAGCGTTAAAAATGGTGTAGAAAAAGATGGAGATTTATTTTACTTTTTTCATTATATTGCCAGCAGAAACAATACTGATGACTTTGATGAACGATCAAAAAATTTTTTAATAGATTTTAAAAACGGATATAATGACACAGTGCAATCTGTTTTTGAACAATTAAAACCTCATTTAAACAATGCGTCGTTTTCCATTTGTGCAGTTCCGCCACATAATGCATATTGGCAAGGCAACGATGGACCTCATAAATTAGCAAGAAAGATTGTTCAATCAATGTCTGCTGGAAATAAGCAGGTTATTGATGCTACTGATTGCGTGGTTCGTACTAAAAATGCTAAACCTAGGAAGTTGGGTGGTAATATCGATTTTAAGGATACATTGATAATAAATAATATCGATAAGATTAAAGATAGGGATGTTTTGCTTATAGATGATGTATATACGCAAGGTGAAACAATAGGTTATATTGAAAATTTGTTAAAAACAAATGGTGCAGGTAAAGTCATCAAATTTGTTGTTTGCAAAACATTGAAACCTAGGGATAACTTTAGTGTATTTGAGCCCAAGGGGAAAAAAGGGTATATTATAGATGTTGAAGATGTTATTATATCGAGAACTGCGTTAAAAGAGCAGTCGATTAGCAATGTAAATCCCGATGTAGTGCAGACAATCAAAAAGTTAGATAACTATATAACCTTTTTTTCCAGGATTTGGGGTCAAGATAAAAAGATTGAAAAAGAGGCTGACGTATGCCTTGTAACAAGTGATAAACGAAAAAATATAGAAAGTATCGCAAGAGAACTGGATATAGATAAAATAATAGATTGTCGGGATGGTAAGACACATACAGAGAGAATACTGGCTGCCAAGACTTTGCTGCAAACCTACGAAAGAAACACTTTTGTGATTGCCAGTACCAATGTTGAGATGCAAATAGCAAAGTATCTGCATATGAATGCTGTTTTAGTAAAATGGTTTCATCAGGACAAAGAAACTGATGCTGATACGATTTATTCAAATACAGATGATTTTACTGCTGAAAGTTTATTACAATTAAATGATTTGAGTTCTGTTTATTTTGATAGAAAAGAGCTTAATCTTCAGGAGATTGATGATGTGCATGAGCTTTATCATAAGTTTCCTATCAAGTTAAATAATGATATTAACCACCTAATATGTGCAGAACGAGAGTATTATAAAAAGCTTCAATGTGATGATATAAAGGCTGTACCGGTTAAAATCAGTAATGCAAAAGAAATATGGGTTAACCAAGCTACATCTATGGATGAAAAAATTAAAAGATTAGCAAGTGTTGTAAATGCCCAAAGGATTGGTAAACCGAATGTTAAAAAACATCTTAACTCCCCTCGCCTTATCCATGTTGTAAATGACAGAAGGAATGGTAAACTGAATGTTAGAAAGTAAGCTGCTGTTTTTGACATTGCTGCATATACGTGGGATTGGTCGCAAAAGTTTGACAGACATTTCGAAAGAAAGGCTTTGTTTAGTGCAAAATCTTAAATCGTTGTATGAGCTTTACCAAGAATTAAGAGATAATAATATGCGTATCGAAGCAATAGATTTGTCTGAGCTTGAGTGCTATTTTAAAATTGCAGAAAAAATATTCAAAGCTCATGCTCAAGCAGGGATTACAATTATAGACATATTTGATGAAGAATATCCTCAGAGCTTTAATTTGCTTAAATCACCACCGGTTTTACTGTATGCCAAGGGAAATCTAGCCTGCTTGCATAAGAAATGTGTTGCAATTATAGGAACACGGAATATTAGCTCGCAAGGGCAGGAGATGGCAGAACTTGCCGGAAAAATAGCGGCGAATAAAGATTTTACAGTCGTCAGTGGTTTGGCAATAGGTTGTGATACTGCAGCGCATAAGGCTTGCCTTGACAATAAAGGTTTGACTGTTGCGATATTAGGTAATGGCTTAGATACAATCTATCCTGCAGCTAACAAGGGGTTAGCTGAAAGGATTTTAGCGAGTGAAGGATGTTTGTTGAGTGAATTTCCGATGGGCGTTAAAGCAAACGCATATAACTTGGTTGACAGAGATAGGTTGCAGGCGGCACTTAGTTATGGAACAATCGTTATAGAGGCTGGTATTAAGAGCGGAACAATGAATGCGGTGCAGGAAACTATGCGGGAACATAAGCCTTTGGCTTTTTTTGAATATGACGAAGAGCATTATGAGAAGCATACTGACAGTTCCGCTAATAAAGAATATTTGTTGCAGAAAAAAGCGTCGGGTTTGAATAATTATGATAGCGTTGAAGATTTTCTTGAACGTTGTCAGGCTATACCATGTGCTATTGAGCAGAGTTTATTTTAATTCCTTCTTTCCGTTCCTGCCTGATTTATGATATAATACTAAAGTTATAGAGAAAAAAGACCATAAGGTCAGAAGATAAATTTTAGAGGAAAAGAGGAATGTGAAATGACAAATGGATTTGCAGCCTTAAAGGTTTGTGCCCACACCGTAGAGCAGCTTCAGAAAATGGGCATCAAAAAGCCGATGCCGGTACAGGAGCAGGCTATCCCGGCGCTGTTTGCTGGACGTGACGTAATCGCCCGTGCGCAGACAGGCACAGGCAAGACACTGGCTTTCCTGGTGCCGCTGGCGGAAAAAATCGATACTGCCAAAAGCTACGTGCAGGCTTTGGTAATTACGCCGACGCGTGAGCTGGCACAACAGATTGCCACCGAAATGAAAAAAATCCTAGGCGAAAGCGATATCAAGGTGCTGGCTGTTACCGGCGGACGTGATTTCGAAACGCAAAAATATAAGCTGGAGGGACGCAGCCATGTGCTGATCGGTACTCCCGGACGCTTGTTGGACCATATCCGCAAGGGTAACACCGATCTTGGCGGTGTGCGCTATCTGGTACTGGACGAGGTTGACGAAATGCTGCAGCAGGGCTTTATGGATGAAGCGCTGGAGCTGATTGCTATGACCGCGCCGGAGCATCAGACGATGCTTTGCTCCGCAACACTTTCGGAAGAGGTGCGCAAGCTGGGACGCAAGCTGACGAAAAACTGCGCACTAATTGATATTAACCCGGATCAGGCTACCGTTGAGAAAATCAAGCAGGTTTGCCTGAAAACAACCGACGAATATAAGAACAAGGCTGTGGCGGCGCTTATTGACCGTCTGAACCCGTATCTGATGATTGTTTTCTGCATGAGCAAGGAGCGCACCAAGGAGCTGGGCGACTGGCTAGGCATGCAGGGCTACAACGTTGATGTATTGCATGGCGAAATGTCTCCCGCTAAGCGCAAAACTGTTATGAAGGCCTTCCGTGATGCTAAGATTCAGATTCTTGTTGCCAGCGATCTGGCTGCCCGCGGATTGGACGTTGAGGGCGTAACCCATGTTGTGAACTACGATATTCCGCATGATGTCGACTGGTATGTTCACCGTATCGGACGTACAGGACGTGCGGGCAATGAGGGCGAAGCAATTACGCTTTATACCGCCGACGAGGTTAAATGGCTGCGTAATATCGAAACCAAGCTGGGTATTCTTATGGAGCGTCAAAATCTGGAGGGCGGTGTTGTGGCACGTCGCGTTGCTGTGGCTGCCAAAAAGAAAAAGTCCGCAGGACCTAAGCGCGGACGTAATTCTGTTGTTGACAAGCGCAAGGCTCCCAAAACCGGCAGTAACCGCCGTCAGGGTGCTAAAAAAGGCAAATAAGCCTGCTTAGAATTTTTAATAAAAATTATGGATGCTTCTTTTGATTTACAGAGAGGCATCCATTTTTTCTTGTGTTGCAGAAGAATGTAACTTATGAGCCAATGTGCATTTTTTATCTTTTCAAGTATAGAAAAAATATGGTAAAATATAATGGAATAGGTATGCAATAAAAAAAGAACAGGAGGGCAGTATATGTTGACAATTCGTGAATATAAGCAGGCAGCAACGCTGGAGGAGGCCTGGCAGCTGAACCAGAAGCGTCCTAACCGCGTGCTTGGCGGTATGCTGTGGATGCGCCTGAGCAAGGGCAATGTGCAGACAGCGATTGATTTGTCGGCTTTAGGCCTGGATACAATAGAGGAAACAGAAACGGAATTCCGCATCGGTGCGATGGTGAGCTTGCGCCAGCTGGAGCTGCATGAAGGCTTTACCGCCTACAGTGAGGGAGCAAATAAGGAGGCGCTGCGCCATATTGTAGGTGTGCAGTTCCGCAATCTTGCTACCGTAGGCGGCAGTGTGTTTGGACGCTTCGGCTTTTCGGATGTGCTGACCTTGCTTTTGGTTATGGACAGCTATGTGGAATTATACAAGGGCGGTATCGTGCCGCTGGCAGATTTTGTGAATATGCCGTATGACAGAGATATTCTGGTGCGCGTTATTGTTAAAAAGACAGCAGCGCATTACAGCTATAAATCCGTGCGCATCAGCAAAACCGACTTTCCGGTGCTGACCTGCGCGGCGGCGCTGACGCAGGAAGGCGTGCAGGCCGCAGTGGGCGCACGCCCGGCGAAGGCAGCGCTGGTGAAGGATGCAGAGCAGCTCGCAACTTTACCTATGACTGCCGAGAAGGCGCAGGCCTTTGCTGAATATGCTGCAGACTTACTGCCGACGGAAAGCAACCCGCGTGGCAGTGCTGCTTACCGCACGCATCTGATTAAGGTGCTGACTGCAAGATGTTTAACGGAATTGGGAGGTAAGGCCTGATGGAGATAACCTTAACCTTAAATGGCAAAAAGCTGACCCGTATGGTGGAGGCTGATACAGTTTTACTAGATTTTCTGCGCAAGGAAGGCTGCTACAGCGTGAAGCGCGGCTGTGACACTACCAACTGCGGTTTGTGCACTGTATTTATGGATGATAAACCGGTGCTTTCCTGTGCTGTTCTGGCAGCGCGTGCTGCAGGCCACAGCATCGTAACGATGGAGGGAATGCAGCAGGAGGCAGCGGAATTCGGTGCATTTATTGCAGACCAGGGCGCGGAGCAGTGCGGCTTCTGCAACCCCGGCATGATTATGAACGCGATTGCGCTGCTGCGTGAAAACAGTGAGCCTACGGAAGAAGAAATCAAGGAATTTCTGGCAGGTAACCTGTGCCGCTGCTCCGGCTATGAGGGACAGCTGCGCGGAATCCAGAATTTCATCGCCTGGAAAAAAGCTCAGGCGCAGGCATAAGGAGGGGAGCTGCAGATGAAAATAGTTAACCAATCCTACCGCAAAAAGGATGCTATGCAGCTGGTGACAGGCCAGCCTGTCTACACCGATGACCTGGTGCCGAACGACTGCCTGCTTGTCAAGGTGCTGCGCTCTCCGCATGCGAATGCAATTATTGAAAGCATCAACACCGCTATTGCAGCGAAGGTGCCTGATATCGAAGCAATTTATACCTGGGAGGATGTGGACCAGGACGGTGAGCGCTGCACCTACGCAGGCCAGACCTATCCCGAGCCAAGTCCCTACGACCGCCTGCTGCTCGACCGCCATGTACGCTTTGTGGGTGACATCGTAGCGATTGTTGCCGGCAAAACGGAAAAGGCTGTCGACAAGGCGCTGTCTTTGATTAAAGTAAAATATCAGATGCTGGATGCAGTGCTTGACTTCCGCACTGCGCTGGATAACCCTGTGCTCGTGCATCCAGAGGATACCTGGAAGGCGAACTGCCCGGTTGGTGCCGACAATAAGCGCAACCTGTGTGCCCATGAGGTTATCGAGGACGGTGAGGTTGATAAGATTCTGGCGGAATGCGATGTTGTTATCGACCAGACAACTCATACCAAGGCTGTGCAGCAGGATATGATGGAGCCTTTCGTAACCTATTGCTCTATTGATACCTACGGCCGTTTGAATGTCCTCAGCTCTACGCAGATTGTTTTCCACTGCCGCCGCATTATTGCAAATGCGCTGCATATCCCCAAAACTATGGTACGCGTGGTTAAACCGCGTATCGGTGGCGGCTTCGGCGCTAAGCAGAGCTGTGTAAGCGAAATGTATCCGGCCTTTGTTACCTGGAAAACCAAAAAGCCGAGTAAGATGATTTTCTCGCGTTATGAATGTCATATAGCTTCCAGCCCGCGCCACGAGATGGAGGTGCGCGTGCGTCTTGGTGCTACTAAAGAAGGCAAAATCCGCGCGATTGATTTATATACTCTTTCCAATACCGGTGCTTACGGCGAGCATGGTCCCACGACCGTCGGCCTTTCCGGTCACAAGTCTATTCCTCTGTACCGTACCGAGGCCTTCCGCTTCGGCTTTGACGTAGTTTACACCAACCTGCAGGCTGCAGGCGCTTACCGCGGTTATGGCGCTCCTCAGGGTATCTTTGCCGTAGAGTCCGCTGTGAACGAGCTGGCAGCACGTCTGAAAATGGACCCGATTAAGCTGCGCGAGATGAATATTACGCGTGAGGGCGATATTATGCCGGCTTATTATGGTGCTCCCAACACAAGCTGCGCGTTGGACCGCTGCCTGGAGCAGGTACGCGAGATGAGCGGCTGGGAGCAGAAGTTCCCGCTGCAGCAGCTGCCTGACGGCAAGGTACGCACAATGGGCGTAGCTATTGCAATGCAGGGCAGCTCCATTCCTTACTGCGATGTCGGCGGTGCTACCATCAAAATTAATGACGAGGGACATTACACACTGCTGATTGGTGCTGCCGATATGGGCACCGGCTGCGATACCGTTCTGGCACAGATGGCAGCAGAGGTTTTGGAATGTGATTACGATAACATTACCGTATTCGGTGCGGATACCGACGCGTCTCCCTATGACTCCGGTTCCTACGCATCCAGTACAACATATATTACCGGTAAGGCCGTAGAAATCTGCGCACAGCGTTTGCGTGGTAAAATTTGCCAATTAGGCGCACGCCTGCTGGAATGCGGCACGGATCAGGTTGTCTTTGACGGACGCGAGGTGCGTGATACCGTCAGCGACGAGGCTGTAAGCCTCTTTGATATCGCCACCGCTTCTATGGTGAATAACGATATCGCTTTGGAAGAAACAGTGGAGCAGAACAGCGTGCTGTCCCCGCCGCCGTTTATGGCCGGTGTGGCTGAGGTTGAAACCGACCTGCTGACAGGTGAAGCACAGGTAGTGAACTTCTATGCATCTGTTGACTGCGGTACTCCTGTTAACCCGCATCTGGCGAAGGTGCAGACCGAGGGCGGCATTTTGCAGGGCATCGGCATGGCGCTGATGGAAAACGTAACCTACAGCCCTAAGGGACGTGTTTATGAAAACTCCTTCATGCAATATAAGGTTCCCTGCCGTGAGGATATCGGTCATATCTATGTTGACTTTGCCAGCAGCTATGAGGAAAGCGGTCCCTTCGGTGCCAAATCTGTGGGCGAGCTGGTAATCAATACTCCGGCTCCGGCGATTGCCGACGCAATTTATCAGGCAACCGGTAAGCGCTTCATGACGCTGCCGATTACCCCGGAAAAAGTTGCTATGGGCGTTGACGAAGAATAAGATTTTTATAAGCTAAAAACAAATGTGGTTGCAAGACCACATTTGTTTTGGCAGGCGTTATTCTCGGGTGAGAGTGACGCGAGGGGCGCATATAACCCCCTTTCGCCTCACTGCGTTCGGCACCTTCCCTATATTAAGACCCATTATTCATAAAATGAAAAATGCTGGTCGTGTTATACTCGAAGAGTGCAAGGGGGCAGGCAAGAAGGTTAGCAGAACACAAACAGGTTAGCTCAAAGCCTTAACGAGCAATTAATATATCACAGCACAACCCTCAGTCACCAGCTCCCTTGACGCTAAGACCCAGTTTGTCGCAAGCACAACCCTCAGTCATCGCCTACGGCGATGCCAGCTCCCTTTCAGGGAGCATATAAAAGTTAGAGTTTCAAAATACAATTATATCTCCCCTGAAAGGGGAGGTGGATGCGAGCATAGCGAGCAGACGGAAGGGTGGGGATACTCTTTGTTCACGCTTTGTAAACTAATTTCAATTCACGTAAAAAAGGACTACAATCATGTATGACCAATACAATCGCAAAATAGATTACCTGCGCATTTCCCTTACCGACCGCTGCAATCTGCATTGCCGCTATTGCCGGCCGGAGGTGAGCGGGCATGTGCCGCATAACGAGATTTTGCGTTATGAGGAGCTTTTGCGTATTTGCCGCGCTGCGCTGCAGCTTGGCATCAGCAAATTCAAAATCACCGGCGGCGAACCGCTATTACGCAAGGGCTGCAGCGATTTTATCGCCAGACTGAAGCAAATGGAAGGCGTAGAGCAGGTGACACTTACAACGAACGGCACACTGCTTTCGCAGCAGCTGCCTGCGCTTATTGCGGCAGGTGTGGACAGCATTAACGTTAGTTTGGACACGCTGGATGCGGCGTATTATACAGAGCTTACCGGCGGCAGCCTTGACAGCGTTCTGAAATCATTGCAGGAGCTGCAGGCTGCAGGGATTCCGTTTAAGCTGAACTGTGTGCCCTTAGCAGAAAATGGCCTGGCCGATATTATGCAGCTGTTGAAGTTGGCGCACAGCTATAATGCGCCGCTGCGCTTTATTGAGCTGATGCCGCTAGACTGCAACGCTGATCTAAAAGGATTGAGCGGCAGCGAAATCCGTAGTCAACTGGAGCAGGCAGGCCTGCAGCTACAGCCAGACGCACAGCGCTACGGCAACGGTCCCGCAAGTTATTGGCGCATCGGCGGCTATAAAATGCCGGTGGGCTTTATCGAACCGCTGCACAATAAATTCTGCGCTGTCTGCAACAGGGTACGCCTTACTTCCGTGGGCATGCTGAAGCCCTGTCTTTACTGTAACGAGGGCATGAACCTCAAGCGCTTGCTGCGTGACGGCGCAAGTGATGCGGATTTGCTGCAGGCGATGCAAGAGATTATTTACGCTAAGCCTGCGGGACATAGCTTTGAGGTGGAGGCGGCAAGCTTTAATATGAGCCAGATAGGCGGATAAATACAGGCTTTGAAGGAGCAGACAATGAGTGAATTTACACATTTTGACGCTGCCGGCAATGCTCTGATGGTGGATGTCAGCGATAAGGCTGATACCGCGAGGGTTGCCGTGGCGCAGGGAAAAATCTGCGTAAGCAGAGAAATATATGAAAAAATTGCTGCCGGCAGTATGACCAAGGGTGATGTGCTGGGCGTAGCGCGCGTCGCGGGAATTATGGCGGCTAAGCGCACCAGTGAGCTGATTCCGCTGTGCCATCTGCTGCAGCTGACGAAATGCACGGTAGATTTTGAGCTGTTGGCGGAAAACGGCAGCTATGCCGTACAGGCACAATGTTTGGTAAAAACTACAGGCAAGACAGGCGTGGAGATGGAGGCGCTGACAGGCGTACAGATTGCCTTGCTGACGATTTACGATATGTGCAAGGCCGTGGACAAGGCAATGGTGATTACAGATGTGCATCTGCTTAGTAAGGCAGGCGGAAAGAGTGGTGATTTCGTATGGAAGCAAGCATCAAAGGCATAATCAAGGCTGTTTGTATCAGCGAAAAGAAGGGTACAGAAAAGCATCCGGTTAATGAGATTGTCCTCAAAGAAAATTTCGGCATCGAGGGTGATGCTCACGCCGGGAAATGGCACCGTCAGGTGAGTTTGCTGAGTGCGGAAAAGGTGGATGAGTTCAATGCGCGCGGCGGTGATGCCGCTATCGGCGCTTTCGGTGAAAATATTCTCGTAAGCGGTATCGACTTCAAAAAGCTGCCGGTAGGCAGCATCATGCGCAGCGGTGAAGTAGTGATGAAGCTGACGCAGATTGGCAAGGAATGCCACAGCCATTGCACGATTTTTGCGCGTGTGGGCGACTGCATTATGCCACGTGAGGGCGTTTTTGCGACGGTAGAGCATGGCGGCGTCCTGCGCAGCGGCATGGAGCTGGATGTGACGCTGCCTGTAGCCGACGCACCCTTGCGTGCGGCGGTAATGACGCTTTCTGATAAGGGTGCAGCAGGTGAGCGTGTTGATACCAGCGGCCCGCGGGCAGCAGAGCTGTTGGCAGAGGCAGGCTACGAAATTGTGGAGCAGGTTTTGCTTCCCGATGCGCAGAAGAGAATTGAACGCGAACTGATACGTCTGGCGGACAGCAGACAGGTGGATCTGATTATCACTACAGGCGGCACGGGCCTTTCGCTGCGTGATGTCACACCGGAGGCAACAATGGCGGTGGCTACACGCAATGTGCCCGGTATTGCGGAGGCCATCCGTGCGGAATCGCTGAAGATTACGCGGAGGGCAATGCTGAGCCGCGGCGTGAGTGTTGTGCGCGGACAGACGCTGATTGTGAATCTGCCGGGAAGTACCAAAGCAGTGGAGGAAGCACTGGCAATCGTTTTGCCGCAGCTGGAGCATGGACTGCGTATCCTGAAGGGCAGCGCCCATGACTGTGCGAGAAAATGAGCGCTATTGACTGGTCGCCGCTGTGGATTTCGCTGCACACTGCGGCAGCAACAATCACAATAGTTTTCTTTATCGGCGTAATTACTGCCTGGTGGGTGGAACGGCTGCATAGCCAAAGCCTGAAGATTTTTGCCGACGCTGTAATAACACTGCCGATGGTGCTGCCTCCTACGGTAGCAGGCTTCTTTTTACTGTATTTTTTCGGCAATAACCGTTTTTTAGGCCAGCTTATTTATCAGCTGACGGGCATAAAAATAGCCTTTAGTTGGTTGGCGACGGTGCTAGCAGCAGCGGTAATTTCGCTGCCGCTTATGTACCGCAGTGCGCGCGGAGCCTTGTCGCAGGTTGATAAGGGCATGTTGGAGGCGGCACGTTCACTGGGCATGACGGAATGGCGCATTTTCTGGCGTATTCATCTGCCGAATGCACTGCCGGGCATTATTGCCGGCGGTCTGCTGGCCTTCGCCCGCGGTCTGGGTGAGTTCGGCGCCACGGCGATGATTGCCGGCAATATTGCAGGACGCACACGCACACTGCCATTGGCAGTTTATTCTGCCGTAGCGGCAGGCGATTGGGATGCTGCAGGCTGGTATGTGGCCGTAATTGTGGGCATCTGCCTTTTGGTAGTTATCGGTCTTAATGTTTACTTATATAAAACAAAAAAACAACAGGGGGAGTAAAATGAAAAAACTCTTATGCTTAGCATTTTCTTTAATGTTAGCTGTTATGGCTGCAGGCTGCGGCGGCGGTGATAAGCAGGCTGCTGCACCGCAGGCAGGCAAAACACTGCGTCTGGCTGCTGCTGCCAGCATGGAAAAGGTATTTACGCAAAAGCTCATTCCGTTGTATCAGCAAAAGCATCCGGAAATCAAAATCGAAGGCGTATATGATGCCAGCGGCAAGCTGCAGGCACAGATTGAAAGCGGTCTTGCAGCGGACGTATTTATTTCTGCGGCCAACAAGCAGATGAATGCGTTGAGCGACAAGGGCTATATGGATAAAAGCACGGTAAAGCCGCTGCTGGAAAACAAGCTGGTGCTGATTGTGCCTAAAAGCGGCAGTGAAATCAAAGGATTTGAGGATTTCAGCAAGGCTAAGCATCCTGCTATCGGCGATCCGGCAAGCGTTCCTGCAGGCCAATATGCCAAGGAAGCGCTGACCAAGCTTGGTCAATGGGACGATATTCAAGGCAAGGTAAGCCTTGGCACCAATGTAACGCAGGTTTTGAACTGGGTTGCCGAAGGCAGTGCCGATGCAGGTCTTGTTTACGCTACCGATGCAGCGCTTTTGAAGGATAAGGTAACTGTTGTGGCTGAAGCTCCGGCAGGCTCCTTAAAGAAGCCGGTAATTTATCCTATCGGCGTGCTGGCGAAGGCTCCGCAGGCTGAGGTTGCCAAGGATTTTGCTGCCTTCCTGCAGACCGAAGAAGCTATGAAGATTTTTGCCGCCTACGGCTTTGCGCAGACTAAATAAGAGGTAGATAAACATGAAATTAATTCGTACTGAGGATGCGGTCGGCAGTGTTCTCTGCCATGACCTGACACAGATTATTAAGGGTGTTACCAAGGATGCCGTGTTCCGCAAGGGACATGTGGTGCAGCCGGAGGATATTCCGGTGCTGCTTTCCATCGGCAAGGAGCATTTATATGTGTGGGAAGCTGATGAAAGTATGCTTCATGAAAATGATGCCGCACGCATTTTGTGCGACATCTGCAAAAATACTATGATGGATGAATCGCCTGTGAAAGAGGGCAAGATTGAGCTGGCCGCCGCTGCTGACGGTCTGTTCAAGGTAGACGGCGCGCGTCTGCGTCTGGTGAACAGCTTCGGACAGATGATGATTGCGACGCGTCACGGCAATACGCCGGTGAAGAAGGGCGATAAGCTCTGCGGTACACGCATCATACCGCTGGTTATCGAAAAGGAAAAGATGCAGCGTGTGCGCGAGCTGTGCGGTGATGAACCGCTGCTGCAGCTTTTGCCGTATAAAATCAAAAAGGCTGCCGTTCTGGCGACAGGCAGCGAGGTTTTCCACGGACGCATTAAGGATACCTTTACGCCCGTGTTGGAGGAAAAGCTGGCCGAGTTCAACGTGGAGGTAGTATATAAGCAGGTTCTGGATGACAAACCGGAGCAGATTACCGCTGCGATTAAAACGGCGATTGAGGAAAAGGGCGCGGAAATGGTGCTTTGCACCGGCGGTATGAGCGTTGATCCGGATGACCGCACACCGCTGGCAATAAAAAATACCGGCGCACGCATTGTTTCCTATGGCGCACCGGTGCTTCCTGGGGCCATGTTTTTGCTGTCCTATTACGGCGAAAAGCAGGTGCCTGTTCTGGGCTTGCCGGGCTGTGTAATGTACGCTAAGCGCACTGTTTTTGACCTGGTGCTGCCGCGTGTGCTGGCCTGTGACATCGTCACTGCCGACGAGCTGGCAGCTCTGGGTGAGGGTGGACTTTGCCTGAACTGTGCAGTGTGCACCTATCCTGCCTGCGGCTTTGGCAAGGGGTGGTAAAATGACCTACGCAGACCCGCAGTATTATCATGTGAAGGTGCGCGTTTATAACGAAAGCATTGATTTCGGCAAGGGTGTGGCGGAGCTTTTGCAGCGCATTGAGGCCACCGGTTCGCTGAGTGCTGCTTACAAGGCTATGGGGATGTCGGCCAGCAAGGCGTGGAAGATTCTGCGACGTGCGGAGGCAGACCTGGGCTTTGCGCTGGTCAGCAGTACGGCAGGCGGCAAAAGCGGTGGCAGTAGCGTGCTGACGCCGGAGGGACGTTTGCTGCTCGAGCGGTATACAGCCTTTAATGCAGAGGTGCAGTCGGCGGCGGCGCAGGCCTTCGCCAAGTATTTCAAATAACAAAAATCTTTGGGCAGTACGGGGAATTTTCCCTGTACTGCCTTTGTTTATATAGTTTGTGTTTTCTTGACGCAGATTAGTAAAGAGGCTATAATATAAACATCTAGTAAATAGCAACAAGTATCAGATATGGGAGCTATGCCGACTTCCTTCCGCTGTGCATAGGCGGATGATGAGCTTGCGATTTGCCGCAAAAAAATTGCAGCGTTATTTTTTTGAAAGAAGGTTTAAGTATGAGTATTTTTGCCGGAGCTGTTGATTATTTTGTTAAGGGTGGTCCCTGTATGTGGCCGCTGCTGATGTGTTCCTTTGCCGCTATTGCTATTGGTGTGGAACGATATCTTTTCTATAAGAAGGCTATTTCCGGAGAAAAGTTCGCGAGCAGCTTCTGCCGCATGATGAATGACTTTAATCTGGTTGGCGCCAGTGAGCTGGCAGAGCAGAGCAAGGGCGAGGCTGCTGCCATGGCTAAGGAGATTTTGGATATTAAGGGTGACCTCGGCCAGCGTCTGGAAACTATTGTCTATACTAAAGCAGACCGTATTATCGACAGTCTGGAAAAAAATATCAACTATCTGAGTGTTGTTATCGGTCTTTCGCCGATGCTCGGCCTGCTCGGTACTATTACCGGTATGATTTCCTCCTTCAACGCTTTGAACGAAAGAACCCAAAACCCGATGGCCGTTACTGCAGGTATTGGTGAAGCGCTGATTACTACCGTTTTCGGCCTGTGCATTGCCATTATGGGTATGTGTATCCATGCTTATCTTACAAGTAAAATCAAAACCGAAACTCTGAATATCAACGAAGTAGCGGATACGTTGGTTGATATTTTCAAAGCTAACGAGCAGAGCAAATGAGGGGCGGTGTTGAAAAATGCGCAGACGTCGTAAAAGAGTGATGAAGTCACCGGAAATCATGCTTAGTCCTATGATTGATATGATTTTCCTGCTGCTGGTATTTTTCATTGTCAGCACTATGTATATGAGCGAGGTCAAGACGATTCCTATCCGCCTGCCTGTTGCTCGGCATTCGGAGAATGTCAGCAAGAGCAATTTTAATGTAACAATCAAAAAGGACGGCAGCCTTTATCTTGATGAAAATAAAATCGAGATGGATATGCTGGTTCAGAATGCTGCGATTGAAAGCAAGCATGATTCCTCTTTCTCGGTTATTATCAGAGCAGAGGACGAAGCACCCTATAAAACTATTATCCAGCTGATGGATAAAATGAAGGGAGCAGGTGTCACACGCTTCGGTTTGGCTACGGATACAGGTGAGAGCAAATGAAGGACGAACAAAAGCGATTTGGCAAGGGCTTTGCCGTAGCTCTGGCTGTGCATCTTGTTCTTGCCGCCGGCCTTGGCATTTTTGGCTACCGCTTTGTGCATACGCCTCCGGAAATTTTGGAGGTTTCATTGGAAGCCGGTGGTGGCGGCGCTGAAGCTCAGGAGGAAGAAATCGAACAGGAGGAGCAGCAGGAAGAGCCTATCATCCAAAGCCTGGAGGATATTATTGACCAAAAGCTGAAGCCTAAGCCACAAAAGAAGATTGTTAAGAAAAAAGCAACTGCAGCCCCCGGGCCGAAGGCTCCTGCCGGTAATCCTGCCGGCAGCGGTACAGGTACAGGCACTGGTACCGGAACAGGCAGCGGCAGTGGCAGCGGAAGCGGCAACGGCAGCGGTAATGGCAGCGGCGAAGGCCGCGGCGTGCCGGTCAAGCCGCCACGCCTGCTGCGTGAGGTCGCACCTGTATATCCTGCGTCCGCACGCAACAGCGGTGCTACAGGTGTAGTGACGGTACGCATTTTGGTGGGTGCCGACGGCAGTGTAGAGGATGTAACGGTGGTTGGTTCCTCCGGCAACGGTGCTATGGATAACAGCGTTGTGACGGCAGTCAACAAATGGCGCTTCAGTCCTGCCAAAGACAAGTACGGGCAGAATGCACGCTGTCGCGTTACGCGTGCAGTAAGCTTTAACTTAAGATAGAGTTATACGCAGATGCTTTTATGCAAAAAGCTGCCGTCTCCGGCTCGGACCGAAGGCTGGCAGCTTTAGCTTTTTATGCTATGGATTTTTCAGCTGAAAAAGAGAAAAACACGGTCATGAACATGCCGTGCTTTTCTCTTTGCCTTGTGTCTCACGGAAGGAGTGAGACGAAGTGGAAGGGATTAGATAAATACAAAAATCGTCGGCTGATATTTTATCAGCTGTGTATATTATACTATATGATAAAAGAACTTGTCTAATATAGAATCAGCATAACAGTTATTTTGCTTTGTTCAGATTTCTGTATTTCGTTACGAAGAGGGCGATGCGCTCCAGCGCCTTATGCAGGATTTCTTCACTGTAAGCATAGGAGCAGCGGATATAGCCTTCGCCGCCGGCACCGAAGATATTGCCGGGGATTACGAGAACCTCCTGCTCCTCCAGCAGCTTTTCAACAAATTCCATGCTGGAAAGGCCGGTTTCCTTGATGCAGGGGAAAACATAGAAAGCGCCTTCGGGCTCATACAGCGGCAGCCTCATCTTGTGGAAGCCGTCAATCATAATCTGACGGCGGCGGCTGTATTCGGCAACCATATTGTCAACGTCCTGACGGCAGTATTTTAGTGCCGCAATCGCGCCGTACTGTGCTGTAACGTTAGGGCAGAGCACAACATACTGATGCAGGATGTTCATAGCGTTGATGATTGCTGCCGGTGCCATGATATAGCCAAGACGCAGGCCGGTCATAGCGTAGGCTTTGGAGAAACCGTTGAAAATAATGGTGCGGTCGCGGAATTCCGGGAAGGAGGTGAACATGGTGTGTGTTTTGCCGCCGTAGGTAAGATGAGCATAAAGCTCGTCGCTGATGACAATCAGGTCATGCTTTACAGCCCAATCACCGATAGCCTTAATCTGCTCCTTGCTCATAATAGCGCCGGTCGGGTTATTGGGATAACCAAGCATAATAGCTTTGGTCTTGGGCGTAACAGCCTTTTCCAAATCTTCGATAGTAGGCACAAAGCCGTTTTCCTGATAGGTTTCTACGGAAACAGGCTTGCCGCCTGCCAGAATAACGCAGGCCTTGTTGGCAACGTAGCAGGGTTCGGGAAGAATAATTTCGTCACCGGGATGCATAATGGTAGTAATAGTGGTGTACAGTGCTTCGCTGACACCGACGGTTACCATGATTTCGGTTTTCGGGTCGTATTTAACGCCGTAGTTTTTATGGATATCATCCGCAATTGCTTTGCGCAGCTCCAAAAGGCCGAGCGTAGGAGTATAGCAGCTTTTGCCTTCGCAGATGCTGTTGATTTCGGCATCCTTGACAGCCTGCGGAATATCAAAATCGGGTTCGCCTACGCTGAGAGGCACGATGTTTGGGTTAGCGGCCATAATATCAAGAAACTTTGCCAGACCGGAGGGAGGCAGTGCTTTAATAAAGGGAGAAACAGCAGCATCAAAATTATAGGACATAAAAATACCACCTTTCATAAAAAGCTTGTCGATAAAGCGCCCTTGTCCAAACTGACACTTTTTCCACAATCTCTATCTGTTTACTATATTACTGTAGCAGATATTTTTGCCACTGACAAGGGAAAGCGCAGTGTATACATTTTACGTGGCAGATTTAGCATTTTTCTGTATAAAATTTAACATATAATAACTAGATATAGCGTAAGCTACTTGCAAGACTTGTCAACAGATGCTATAATAAGAATAGCCAAAATAAGTATGACTTGTGAAAGAGTGGGTTTAAAGCCCGCTCTTTCCGCTTATTACGATGTTTCTGACGCATTTGCGGCAGAGGCAGGTATTAGCCGCAAGGTTAATACAGAAAGAAAAACTTAATATGGAGGTGAAAATGATGCAGGCAAAAGAAGTTGAAGCACTGATTACCGCAATGGTAGAGCCACTTCTGCAGGATACCGGGCTTACTCTGGTTGATGTAGAATATGTGCGTGAAAAGGACTGGTACCTACGGATTTTTCTCGATAAGCCTGGTGGAGTTGAAATTGATGACTGCCAGATGGTGAGCGAAAAGCTGACGGAGATTCTGGATGCAGAGGATCCTATTCCCGACAAATACTTTTTGGAGGTTTCTTCTCCGGGCATTGACCGTCCGCTGAAGAAGGACAAGGACTTTGAAGCTGCCTACGGCACCAAGGTTGACATTATGTTCTATACTCCGTGGGAGGGAATGAAAAATCTGACCGGCATTCTGGTAGCACATGATGACGAAGCTGTACAGGTTAAAAAGATTATTAAAGGTAAGGAATTTAAAAATCCTGACCGCATTGAACGTAGGCTGATTGCGAATATCAGACCGCATATAGACTTTTAATTTAAGAAATAGGAGGCTTATTAAGTGAACGCAGATTTTATCTCAGCAATCCAGGAATTAGGAAAGGAAAAGGGTATTGACCCCGAGCTTTTGTTCCAGGCTGTTGATGACGCTTTGGTTGCTGCTTACAAGAAGAACACCGGCACAAACCAGAATGTCCGTGTTGAAATGAATAAAGAAACCGGTGAAATCCATGTATATGCTCAGCGCACTGTAGTTGAAGGCGAGGCTGACGGCATTAACGAAATGACTTTGGAGGATGCTCAGGCAATCAACCCGCAGTATCTTGCCGGCGATATCGTAGAGGTTGAGGTTACTCCGAAAAACTTCGGCCGTATCGCTGCCCAAAACGCTAAGCAGTTTGTTGTACAGCGTATCCGTGAGGCAGAGCGCGGACAGGTATATGAACGCTTCCAAAGCCGTGCCAACGATATTGTTACCGGTATTATCGAGCGCATGGAAAACCAAAACGTTTATATCGATTTGGGCAAGGTTGAAGCCGTGCTGACTCCGAACGAGCAGATTCCCGGTGAAATTTACCAATACCATGAGCGTATGAAAACCTATATTGTTGAGGTTAAGCGCACCAACAAGGGACCGCAGATTATGGTTTCCCGCACTCATCCCGGCCTGCTGAAGCGCCTGTTTGAGCTGGAGGTTCCGGAAATCCATGACGGCGTTGTTGAAATCAAATCCGTTGCCCGCGAGCCCGGTATGCGCTCCAAAATTTCCGTATATACCGCTGACAGCAATGTTGATCCGGTAGGTGCCTGCGTAGGCCACAAGGGCATGCGTGTGCAGACTATTGTTAACGAGCTGCGCGGTGAAAAGATTGATATTGTAAAATACAGTGAAGATCCGGCACAATATGTTGCCAATGCTCTGAGCCCGGCAAAGGTTGTCAAGACAACCGTTAACGAAGCAGACAAAATCTGCCGCGTTGTCGTACCGGATTACCAGCTGTCCCTGGCTATCGGCAAGGAAGGCCAAAATGCCCGCCTGGCTGCTAAGCTGACCGGCTGGAAAATTGATATTAAGAGCGAAACTCAGGCTGCCGAAGAGGCTGCTGCTGAGCCTGCTCCCGTGGAAGAAGCATGATGAAGGTAAAAAAAATTCCGCAGCGTAAATGCTTAGGCTGCAATGAAATGAAGGATAAAAAGGCTCTGCTGCGCGTTGTACGTTCACCTGAGGGCGAGGTCAGCCTTGACCTCACCGGCAAGAAGAACGGACGCGGCGCATATGTCTGCCCCGATAAGGAATGCATTACCAAGGCCGTAAAGGAGAAACGTCTGGAGCGCGCTTTGGAAAAGCCTATCGGTGAGGATGTACTCAAGCAGCTGCTGGAGGATTTCGAACATGGCAGGCAATAATGTTGTTTTTGCTTTAGGGTTGGCGCAAAAGGCAGGCAAAACCGCTTCCGGCGATGTAGCTGTGCGTGCTGCCTTAAAAAGCGGCAAGGTCAAGGTACTTGTTTTGGCACAAGATGCTGCCCCTAATTCAAAAAAGGAAATTTATTTCCTGGCAGAGATGGCAGGCGTGCAGGTCATTGAGCTGTTGACGCGCAATGAGCTGGGCTATGCAATCGGCAAAGGACCGAGAATAGCTGTGGCTATTACCGATGCGAACCTTGCCAATATGCTGCTGAAAAAATAATAATTTAAATCACAGTTGTCTGCGCAGCTTGTGCAAGCTCCGCAGATGAGTCTGCTTCTTATTATCTGGTCTGGAGGTGGATGAATGGGTAATAAAAGAATATATGAGGTTGCCAAGGATTATGGCAAACCGGTAAATGAGGTTATTGACCTGTTGAAGAAAAATAATATCGAAAAAACTAATTTTAGTGCAGCTGATGACAAGGCTATGTCTGTTATCCGTAAAGCATACGATAAAAAACCAGAACCGCCCAAACCGGCGAAGACGGAAAAACGTGATGTCAGCAAACCGGCTGCTCCTGCGCGTCCGCAGGATACAGTTAAAAGAAATGATAACAATATGAATAGGAATAACGGACAGAGGAATATGCAACAAAATCAGCAACAAAATCAACGCAATAACAACAACGCTCAACAAGGGCGTAACGAAAATCGTCAGGGTGGCCGCAACGAAGGCCGTCCGCAGCAAAACCGCGGTGGCCAGCAGGGCAACCGTCAAGGTGGCCGTAACGAAGGCCGTCCGCAAAATCGTGGCGGCCAGCAGGGTGCTCAGGGCAACCGTCAGGGTAACCGCAACGGCCAACAACGCCAGGGCGGTATCTTTGTAGGTCCTAAGAGCCAGCAGGGCCCGAGCGTACATGGTGAAAGCCGTGCACAGGTTAGCGGTGGCCGCAGCGAAGGCCGCAGCAGCGGTCGCAGCGAAGGCGGTCGCGATAACCGTCAGGGCGGCCGCAACGCAGGCAAGAGCCGTAAGGACAACAAGCCGCAGATTAAGGGCAGCTACGCTACCCGCGAAAGCCGTCCGAACCGCAGCGCCGGCCATCAGATGCCGGTAAACCGCGGCGGCAAGAAGCCCGCACCGAAGCAACAACAAGCTCCGGTAGAAATCGTTCGTCCGACCTACGTTGAAATCGGCGAATCTATCAATGTACAGGAATTTTCCAAGCTCATTAAGCGTGAGGTTAATGAAGTAATCAAGGCTCTGTTTATGTTGGGCGTAATGGTTACCATCAACCAGGATATCGATTTCGATACCGCACAGCTTATCGGCGACAACTTCGGCGTAGAGGTTGGCCAGAAGGCTCCGGAAGAGGATCCGACAGAAATTCCCGAGGTTGACGATCCGCCTGAAAAACGCGTTCCGCGTCCGCCGGTTATTACCGTTATGGGCCACGTTGACCATGGTAAAACCTCCTTGCTGGACGCTATCCGCAAAACCAACGTTACTTCCCGCGAGGCCGGCGGTATTACCCAGCACATCGGTGCATATAAGGTAAACTACCAGGGCAAGCAGATTGTATTCCTGGATACCCCGGGCCATGAGGCTTTCACCGCTATGCGTGCCCGCGGCGCACAGGTAACCGACGTTGCAATTCTGGTTGTAGCAGCAGATGACGGTGTAATGCCGCAGACCATCGAGGCTATCAACCATGCTAAGGCTGCAAAGGTACCTATCATTGTAGCTATCAACAAAATCGACCGTCCGGGCGCAAATCCGGATCACGTTAAACAACAGCTGGCAGAGCATGAGCTCATTCCTGAGGATTGGGGCGGCGACACCATTATGGTTCCTGTTTCCGCACATCAGAAAACCGGTATCAGCGACCTGCTGGAAATGATTCTGCTGGTTGCTGAAATGCAGGAACTGAAGGCTAACCCGAATCTGCCTGCTCACGGCACCATCATCGAGGCACAGCTGGATAAGGGCCGCGGCCCGGTTGCTACCGTACTGGTACAACGCGGTACTCTGCATATCGGTGATACCATTATTGCCGGCACCTCCTATGGTAAGGTTCGTGCCATGATCAATGACCGTGGCGAAAAAGTTAAGAAGGCTCTGCCTTCTACCCCTGTAGAGGTATTGGGCCTGAACGATGTACCGGCTGCCGGCGATATCCTCGACAGCACCGATGAAAAGACTGCCCGCGGCGTTGCTGAAAAACGTATCGCCAAGAAGAAGGAAGAGGAAATCAAGCTGAACTCTAAGGTTTCTCTGGATGACCTGTTCCAACGTATTAAAGAAGGCGAAATCAAAGAATTGAACATCGTTGTTAAGGCTGACGTTCAAGGTACCATCGAAGCATTGAAGGCATCCCTGGAAAAAATCAAAAACGATGAGGTTAAGGTTGCCGTTGTCCATGCAGGCGTAGGCGCTATCACCGAGTCCGACGTAATGCTGGCATCCGCTGCTAACGCACTGATTATCGGCTTTAACGTTCGTCCTGACGCTAACGCGCGTAAGGCTGCCGAAACCGAGAAGGTTGACGTACGCACCTACCGTGTAATTTACGACGCAATCAACGACGTTGAGGCTGCTATCAAGGGTATGCTTGCTCCTAAATTCAAAGAGGTTATCCAAGGCCGCGTAGAAATCCGTCAGCTGATTACTATTTCCAAGCTGAAGATTGCCGGCTGCTATGTAGTTGAAGGCAAGGTTACCAACAGCTCCAAGGTTCGTGTTGTCCGTGACGGCATCGTAGTTCACGAGGGCGTTATCGAATCTCTGCGCCGCTTCAAGGACGATGTGAAGGAAGTTGCCCAAGGCTTTGAATGTGGTATCACTTTAGAGAAATTCAGCGACCTTAAAGAGGGCGATATCTTTGAGGTATACGACATGGAAGAAATCGCAGTAGAATAGTCTGCCGCATAAGGCACATTGCGCAGGAATGCCGGCCGTATACGCCGCATTCCCCGCAGCTGCTGCCTGTACGTCAGTCTGTATCTATATATAGAGGAAAAGAAAATGGCAAGACTTAGAGTAGAAAAAGTACAAGAGGCCATCAAGCATGAAATCAGTAAAATGCTGCTGCATGATGTCAAGGATCCGCGCATTCAGTTTGTTACCGTAACAGGCGTGGAGCTGACAGATGACATGAGCTATGCAAAGATTTTCATCAGCATGTATGGTCCCAAGGATAAACAGGATGAAACCTGGAAGGCTCTGAACAAGGCATTAGGCTTTATGCGTACGGAAATTGCCAAACGCATCCGCCTGCGCTTTGCACCGACCCTGATTCTGCAGAAGGATACTTCCGCAGAATACAGTGCGCATATTCAGAGCATTTTAGATAAGATTAAGCAGGAAGAAAAGCCTGCAGCCGAGGAAGCAGAGCATGAGTAAGGAGCTTAGCCTGCAGGAAACAGGCGCTATGCTGCTGGCGGCAAAAAAAATTGTGCTGTGCACCCATGTAAGCCCGGATGGTGACACTCTGGGCTCCACTTTGGGACTGGCACGCTTTTTGCTGGCACAGGGCAAGCAGGTTACTGTTTTCTGTGATGACGTTATCAACAAAAGCTTTAGCTTTATTCCCGGTATTGAATTGTGTGAACGCCCGGTAGAGGGCAGCAAGCTGCAGACGGAGCTGCTGGTTGTTATTGATGCCAGCTCCTTTGACCGTATTGGTCTGGTGTCCGAGGTTGTGGAAGCCAAAACACTGCTGAACATCGATCACCACATTTCCAACGAACGCTTTGCCGAATATCTCTACTTGGATGCCAAGGCAGCAGCCGTAGGCGAGGTAATGTGTGATCTGTTCATGGCTATGCAATGGCCCTTTGATAAGGAAATTGCTACCTGCTTTTACACAGCAATCAGCACAGACTGCGGCTCGTTCCGCTATGCCAACACTACGCCGAAAACTATGCGTAATGCCGCCAAGCTGCTGGAATACGGCGTGCAGCCTAACGAAATCAGCGATGCATTGGACGTGCGCTCCCGTGATACGGTAGAGATGCTGGCCAAGGTACTGCCTTCGCTGACCTTCGCTTATGAAGGCAAAATTGCTTATCTCACAATTACCAACGATTTATATGACAAGGATGTCCAGACCGACAGCTTTGTGTCCTACCCGCGCTATATTGAGGGCGTTGACGTAGCTATTATGTTCAAGGCCGTTGAGCCGGCGGTAACGCGCGTGAGCATGCGCTCCAAGAGCGTTGACGTATCCGCTGTGGCTGTAGCCTTCGGCGGCGGCGGTCATCTGCGGGCAGCAGGCTGTACGATTTATGCACCGGTAGAGGAGGCTCGCACTCAGCTGCTGGAGGCATTGGGCAAATTGGTTTAATATGGACGCAATTTTTAATGTATTAAAACCACCACAGATGACATCGCATGATGTTATCGGCTTTTTGCGGCGCGTGCTTAACACAAAGAAAATCGGACATGGGGGAACTCTTGACCCTGACGCGGCAGGAGTTCTTCCTGTTTTTGCGGGCAGTGCAACTCGTCTGCTGGAATTTGCTGTAGAAGGCCGCAAGGAATATATTGCCGAATTTACGCTGGGAGCGCAGACAGTTACCGGCGATGACAGCGGTGAGGTTGTCAAAACGATGCCTGTGCCTGCATTCAGCAAACAGGAGCTGGAAGTGGTGCTGGCGCAATTTACTGGCAAGCAAATGCAGCTGCCGCCGATGTATTCGGCAATCAAAATCAACGGCAAAAAGCTGTATCAGCTGGCACGTCAGGGCGTAGAGGTAGAACGCACCGCACGTCCCATCGAAGTCTATAAGCTGGAGCTTCTGCATTATACGGCAAACAGCTTTACCGTGCGCGTGGCCTGCTCCAAGGGCACCTATATCCGCGTTCTTGGCGAAGATTTGGCGACGGCGCTGGGAACCTGCGGTACGATGAGCTTTTTGCTGCGTACCCAGGTGGGAGCTTACACGATTGACAAGGCCTGCACGCTGCAGGAAATAGCGGAGAATCCCGAAGCTTGTGCCGCAGAGCCGCTGACTGCCGTTGCTGAGCTGCCCAAGCTCAAGGTAAACGCGCGTCAGGCGGCACGCATCACCAACGGTGTACGCACCACGGTGGCGCAGACTGCTGACGGCAGATACGTTCTGTTGGGGCCGGGGGATGAATTCTTAGGCATCGTCCGCTGTGAGCAGGAGCGCCTGCAGGCAGAAAAAATCTTAGAGCATTACCCGATGCCAGAGGAATAAGCATGGAGATTATTACTTCTTTAGAACAACTGCATAAATTTTCCGCTCCCTGTGTGGTAGCATTGGGTACCTTTGACGGTTTGCATCGCGGTCATCTTGATGTAATTGAAACCGCAAGGGACAAGGCGCGTGAATGCAATTCGCAGCTGGCGGTATTTACCTTCAGCAACCATCCCTTTGAATGGATTCGTCCGGGCATGGTGCCGCCGGCGCTGATAACAGGCGCGCAAAAGCAGGAGCTTTTGCAGCAGCTTGGTGTGGATGTGCTGGTGGATATTCCCTTTAATCAACAGGTAGCAGACCTTTCGCCGCAGGAGTTTTTGCAGCGTCTGCAGCAGCTTGACTACAGCTGTCTTGTAGTCGGTGCCAACTTCACCTACGGCTGCCGCGGACAGGGAACTGTCTATACGCTGGCTGCCTCTGCCAAAGCCATGGGCTTTGAGCTGATTGTGCGCGAGCTGGTAAGCGAGGGTGCAACTGTGATCAGCAGTACTGCTATCCGTCAGCTGATTGCCGCAGGCGAGGTAGCAAAGGCTGCCGACATGCTGGGGCGCAGCTACAGCATCAGCGGCACGGTGGCGCACGGCAACGAGCGTGGCAGACTGTTGGGATATCCTACAGCCAATATCGAGCTGGAGGATGCTCATGTTGCGGTTCCTCTGGGGGGAGTGTATGCTGTGCGGGTAATTGTCAACGGCGCAAGCTATCATGGTATGGCGAATATAGGCTATAATCCGACCTTTGGCGATGTTGCCAAACCGCGTCTGGAAACGAACATCTTTGATTTTACCGGTGACCTTTACGGTAAACAGCTCACTGTGCAGTTTGTGCAGCGCATACGTGGCGAAGTAAAATTTGCCGGCATTGAGCAGCTCAAGCAGCAGCTGGCGCAGGATAAGCATGACTGTGAAGCGGCATTGCGGTAAATCAAAGCTGTTGTTATAAAAAACTTTACAAAATACTTGCTATCTGGTGGCAAGATATGGTATACTATCATAGTATTTGAACCAAGGCCTGGCAGTTCGATTCTCCAACGGCTGCTACGCTTATGGCAATTTGAATTTTTAGGAGGAAACAAACAATGTTAACTAGCGAAGCTAAACAAGCAGTAATTCTGGCAAACGCACGTCATGAAGGTGACACCGGTTCTTCTGAGGTACAAATCGCAGTTCTGACCGAACGTATCAAATATTTGACCGAGCATCTGAAAGAGCACAAAAAAGATCATCATTCCCGTCGTGGCCTGCTGAAACTGGTAGGTAAACGTCGTGGCCTGCTGAACTACCTGGCTAGCAAAGACATCGAACGCTATCGTGCAATCATTGCTAAACTGGGTATCCGTAAATAATCCGGTTTATGCTGAAAAGTCCGTCCGTAAGGGCGGGCTTTTTTTGTGCTTGCATTTAGGTTAAAGAGGAGTATCTCGTGCAATAGTATTAAAAATAATTAACACTAACGCGAAAATCACTCATAGTGTTAAAATAAATTAATACTATCGACTAAATGTGCAATAGTGTTAAAAATAATTAACACTGTTGCGGGTGGGAGTGGGTTGGGCATTTGAAAAAAATAGAATTAATGATGAGTATAAGTATGTTAATCAGTCGATTCTATTACGAGAAAAGTGCACTAGGTGAAAAATCTTGTAATAGGGAATGGTGATGAAGCAGCAAAAAGAGAACTCTGTTACGAGAAATGGGAAGAAGTGACAAAATCTCGTAATAGAATTCATCGTTATAATAAAAATAAGGATTCACTTCCGATTTACTTGCGAAGTGAATCCTTATTTTTTGTTTGTTAAGCCTAAAATGTAATCCGTGGATGTGTTATGAAATTTAGCCAAGGCAATGAGTATATCTGTCGGTATATCCCGCTCGCCTTTTTCATAATTGCTGTAGACTCTTTGTGAGCAGTTAAGGATTTCAGCCATTTGTGTTTGCGTCATGTCCTTGTCCTCACGTAAGTCGCGAATGCGCTGATACATTGTTATCACCCAATAACATTATAGAAAGAGAAGGCACTTTAACTTGCTATTTAGCGCGAATTGCGCTAAGACCAAAGGAGAAAGGTATTAGCTTGCTAATACGTCAGGCAAAACACACTCGATGTGTGCTTTTGCTTGACTGGGGGGGACAACAGTGTATCATTATAATGAGTTATTGGCAAATTTCTGATATATAAACAATTAACGGAGCTGACTTGAGAAAATGAAGGTTATTAAAAACGTAAATGAAACGCTAAAAGATGATTTGGCCTTAGAATTGCAGAAGGGCAGTATGCTGTCTATTGTGGCAGCAGATTTTTCTATGTATGCCTTCGAGGCTTTGCGTAAGGAGCTGAGCGAGATTGAAGAATTACGTTTTATTTTCACTGCCCCTACTTTTATTCAAAAAGAGAATAGCAAGAAGGAAAAACGCGAATTTTATATTCCTAAAATAAATCGTGAGCGTCGTATTTATGGCACGGAATTTGAGGTAAAGCTGCGCAACGAATTAAATCAAAAGGCTATTGCCAAGGAATGTGCTGAGTGGATTAAGAAGAAGGTTACCTTTAAATCCAATGTTGGTAATAAGGAAATTACAGATAGGTTTATTGTATTGAACGATATAGCGTATTATACCGTTAATAGCTTCACGACTGTTGATTTAGGCTGTGAGCAGGGAAACAATATGGGCGTGAACATATTAAAGCTAGAAAGCCCTGCGTCGCAGGCATTCATAGAGCAATTCGCCGAGATCTGGCAGAACGAAGAAGAGTTAAAGGACGTAACCAACAATGTTATAAGCAGTATAAGCTCGGCTTATAATGAAAATGCGCCTGAGTTTATTTATTTCGTGACGCTGTATAATATTTTCCATGAATTTCTTACGGATATCAGTGAGGATGAGCTGCCAAATGAGCGTACAGGCTTTAAAAACAGCAAAATCTGGAATATGCTCTTTAATTTTCAACGTGATGCAGCGTTAGGCATTATTAATAAGCTGGAAAAATATAATGGCTGTATTTTGGCTGACAGTGTTGGTTTGGGCAAAACCTTTACTGCATTAGCCGTTATTAAATATTATGAAGGACGCAACAAGAATGTACTTGTATTATGTCCGAAAAAGCTGGCAGACAACTGGAATACGTATCGCGCTAACTATAAAAACAATCCTATTGCCGGTGACAGGCTGCGTTATGATGTTTTATATCATTCTGACCTGCTGCGCAAGCGTGGTTATAGCGGTGAGATTGATTTGAGCAGGATAAATTGGAGTAACTATGACCTTGTAGTTATTGATGAATCGCATAATTTCCGTAATGGCGGTGCCTTTGATGGCGAAGATAAAGAGAATCGCTATACGGTGCTAATGAACAAGGTTATTCGTGAGGGCGTGCAGACAAAGGTGTTGATGCTTTCTGCTACTCCCGTTAATAATCGCTTTAACGATTTGAAGAATCAGCTGCAATTGGCCTATGAGGGTGATAGCAGCAAAATTAATGATAAGCTGAATACCAAAAATTCTATAGATGATATTTTCCGTAATGCGCAGGCAGCCTATAATCATTGGTCGAAGCTGCCTCCGGCAGAACGCACAGTGCAGAATTTGCTGGAGAACCTCAGCTATGATTTTTTCAATTTGCTTGATTCTGTAACTATTGCACGTTCGCGCAAGCATATTACCAGATATTATGATACGAAGGCTATTGGCAGCTTTCCTGAACGCAAAACGCCGCTATCCTTTCGCCCTGCGTTGGTTAAGAATGGCGCAGTAAATTATAAAGAAATATTTTCGAAGCTTGATGAGCTGGAGCTGTCTATATATACTCCTACGGAATTTATTTTGCATAGCCGTTTGCCGAAATATGCAGAGCTTTTTGATGATAATAAGGTCAATACTGGCTTTACACAGGCGAACCGCGAGCGTGGTATTCGTCGACTGATGGCGATAAATATTTTGAAGCGCATGGAAAGCTCCGTGTATTCGTTCAGGCTGACTGTGGAAAGAGTGCGGGCTAGTATTTGCGCAGCATTGCAAAAGATAGACAGCTTCACGCAGCACAGGCTTGCTAATGCGCAGGTGGATACCGGTACTGATTTCAGCGGCGCCGATTTTGATATGGAAGAGGAAAGCTTTGTTGTGGGCAAAAAGGTGCCTATTGAGCTGGCTGACATGGATATTGTGAGCTGGGGGCATAGCTTGCAGCATGACAAGGAGTGTTTGGATGAGCTGCTTGGGATGGTGCAGAGCATTACGCCTGTGCAGGATAATAAGCTGCAGGAGCTGCTAGAGCTTATAGACGATAAAATTCAGCATCCCTTGAATGCAGATAACAAGAAAATTATTGTGTTTACTGCCTTTGCCGATACTGCTGCTTATCTTTATGAGCATGTCAGCAAGCATGTGCAGGAGCAGTTTGGCTTGCATACGGCGATGGTTACAGGCTCGGTGGATGGCAGATGCACGATACCGAAGCTTAGGTGTGATTTGAATACCGTACTGACCTGTTTTGCACCCTTGGCGAAGGATAAGAAGCTGATTTTCCCTGAGGATAAAAACGAGATAGATATTTTGATTGCTACTGATTGTATTTCCGAAGGTCAGAATTTGCAGGATTGTGATTTTCTTGTGAATTATGATATACATTGGAATCCAGTGCGTATCGTCCAGCGCTTCGGGCGTATTGACCGTATTGGCAGCAAGAACGCTTATATTCAACTGGTCAACTTTTGGCCTGATGTTGATTTAGATGAATACATAGATTTGAAAAGTCGCGTTGAAAGCCGTATGAAGGCGGTGGATTTGACAGCGACGGCAGATGATAACCTGCTGAGCAATAATGAAAAGCTGGATTTGCAGTATCGCAAGCAACAGCTGAAGCAACTGCAAAAAGAGGTTGTCGATATCGAAGATATGGGTACAGGTATTTCCATTATGGATTTGGGCTTGAATGAATTCCGCCTGGATTTACTGGAATATATCAAGACACATGGCGAGCTGGACAAAACTCCCTTTGGCTTGCATGCCGTTGTACCTGCAAGTGAGGAATGTCCTCCTGGTGTAATTTACGTGCTGAAAAACTGCACGGATAACATAAATATAGACAGGAAAAATCTTCTGCATCCGTTTTATGCCGTATATATTGGCGAGGATGGTGAGATTATCTGCAACCATTTGGCACCGAAGAAGCTGTTGGACAAGCTGCGCTTTACCTGCCGTGGCAAGGATAAGCCTATGACGGATTTGTGCAATGGATTCAACAAGGCAACGGATGACGGCAGAAGTATGGGTGTTTATTCCCGGCTTTTGGAGGATGCTATTGCTTCCATAATCAACGTGAAGGATGCAGACGATGTGGACAGCTTCCTGAGCGGGGAGGATATCAGCTTCTTTGACAACAGTATTAAAGGACTGGATGATTTTGAGCTAATTTGCTTCTTCATAGTGCGAGGTGAACAGTGATGCTAGGCTTGCCAAGTGCTACAGAGGTCAAAAAGATTATTCCCAAGCGTGCCTTATATAGTAAATTTCAGTTGAATACAGCGGAGCAGAAGGAGCTCGACGCGGCAATAAGGCAGCTCACTATAGTTAACGAAATATCACTGCGCACAATTCCTGCCTTGCAAAAGAAGGAGCAGGAAAAAGCAATTTTTGTTTTGGCGGTACAGCTGAAGCAGGAGGGCTGTGCGGAAAGGCTTTTGCAAAGGCTGTGCAGGCTGATTGACCAACGCTTGCTGTTAGCGCTTTGCTATGAAGATAAGCTGCAGCTGGCACTGTATTTCGATAACAGAATATTGCTCAATGAGTTTATATTTGCAAGCGAGCAGAAAGTGACTTTGCAAGGTACAAGCTTAAACGATATTTGGGAGCACTTAGCTCTGCAGGTGGCGCAATTAACGCCGCGTGCAGGGCTTACACCTGCTTCCGTAATTGCCAACGCCGGCAGGCGAGCAGAAGCAGAAGCACAGATAGCAGCGCTGACGAAGAAAATGTTTGCGGAAAAGCAGGCGCGCAAAAAACTGACCTTGCGTGAAGCAATAAACAAGCTGAAAAAAGAACTGGAGGATTTATAATGATGGAACATCTCAACATGCAATCTATGGATAAGGTTGCAGCAAACGTAGCCAAGATAAGGGAGCTATTCCCTAATTGCGTTACAGAAAGAATCAATAAAGAGGGCAAGTTGGAGCATGCCATTGATTTTGATATGCTGAAACAGGAGCTTAGTGACCATGTTGTAGATGGCTTGCAGGAACGCTACCAGTTCACTTGGCCGGATAAGCGCAAAGCAATTCTGGCTGCCAATGCGCCGAGTAATAAGACGCTGCGCCCCTGCAGAGAAGAGAGCGTGGACTTCGATAATACAGAGAACCTTTATATTGAAGGCGACAATCTGGAAGTGCTGAAGCTGCTGCAGGAAACATACTTAGGCAAGGTGAAGATGATTTATATCGACCCGCCGTATAATACGGGTAGAGATTTTGTTTATAATGATAATTTTAGGCAGAGTGCTCAAGAGTATATAGTATATAGTGGTCAGTTAGATAGCGAAGGAAATCGGTTAGAAATAAACTCTAGTAGTGAAGGTCGGTATCATACTAATTGGCTCAACATGATGTATCCTAGATTAAAGTTGGCAAAGGATTTACTAAGTGACGATGGAGTTATTTTTATTAGTATAGATTCTATTGAGTGCGCTAATTTAAGTAAAATCTGTGATGAAATATTTGGTGTAGAAAATTTTGTGTGTAATGCAATTTGGCGTTCTTCTGATAATAGTAACAATGATGCGAAAAAATTTTCTAATGATTATAATTCAACCTTAGTATATAGTAAAACTACGTTGTGGAAACCTCAAAAACAAGAAGATCCTGAGAAAAGAAAACATTTTAAAAATCCAGATAATGATCCTAAAGGAGCATATTTTGATGGTAATCCATTAAATTCACCTAATTATAGAGAAAATTTAAGATTTGATATAGTCTCTCCTTCTGGGAAAATAATACATCCACCTAAAAATGGTTGGAGGTGGTCAAAAGAAACTCTATTTGAAAAAATACGCATAGGTGAAATAAGATTTAATGAAGATGAGACTAATATCAAACGTAGAACTTATCTTTGTGATATGGAAGGGTTACCACCTTCAAATTTGTGGATAGATTTTACAAAAACTGGACATAATAGACAAGCCAAATATGAATTATTAAGCATACTACCAGAAGATGTATTCGACACTCCTAAACCAGTTTTGTTAATAAAATATATATTGAAATTAGTAGAGGATTCAAAAGATTCTATTATTATGGATTTCTTTAGTGGATCAGCTACTACTGCTGATGCAGTTATGCAAATGAATAATGAAGATTCTGGCAAGAGAAAATATATTTTAGTACAACTACCTGAAAATCTTGATTTTAGTTTAGCTCATGCTTCAAATGATGGTAAAAAGACTATAGAAAACGCAATTGCATTATGTGATAAACTTAGAAAGAAGCATTTTTTAACAGAAATAGCGAAGGAGCGCATCCGCCGTGCAGGTAAAAAAATCAAAGAAGAAAATCCGCTGACAACACAGGATTTGGACATTGGCTTCCGTGTTTTGAAATGCGACAGCAGCAACATGGAAGATGTGTACTTCACACCGAAGGAATACATGGATAAACAGCAGAGCCTGTTTGTCGACAATATCAAAAAAGACCGCAGCGACGAGGATTTGCTGTTTGATGCTATGCTGAAGCTGGATACGCCGCTTTCCAGTAAAATCGAAAAGATAAGCATTGCCGGCAAAACTGTCTACAATGTGGCACAAGGTCATTTAATGGCGTGCTTTGATAAGAATGTGACGGATGAGGTTATCACTGCCATTGCCAAAGAGATGCCGAGCTATTTTGTTATGCGTGACAGCTCGCAGGCTGATGACAGCGTTGCAATTAACTTTGAGCAGATTTTCAATACCTATAGTCCGCAAACTGTGAGGAGGGTGCTGTAATGAAGTTCAGTTTTAAAATTCAGCAGTACCAGACGGATGCTGTTAATGCAGTAGTGGATGTGTTCAAGGGACAGGTGCGCCCTGCGCAGGATACCAGCTACTTTTTTGATCCGGGTAGACTTGTGCCGGTGAAAACAAAAAAAGTAAAGAATAGCAATGGTTATAATTTGTTTCAGCAGGAGCTGGACGAGCAGGAAGCTAAGCAGGATATTATTCTCGGTTATGCCAACGCGCCGGTTAAGTTAGACAAAACACAGCTCTTGGAGAATATCAAGCTTATTCAAGGCAATAACAATATAACTCCGTCTAAAGAACTTATAGAAGGTCAGGGCAAGTGCAGTCTTGATATTGAAATGGAAACAGGTACAGGCAAAACCTATGTCTATATCAAGACCATGTTTGAGCTGAATAAGCAATATGGCTGGAACAAGTTTATTATCATCGTGCCTTCTGTCGCAATCCGTGAAGGCGTCAAGAAAAGCCTGCAAACGATGGAAGAGCACTTCATGAGCCAGTACGGCAAGAAAGCGCGTTATTTCATTTATGACAGTAAGAATTTGACGAAGATAGATGATTTCGCCAAAAGCAACGAAATCAATGTAATGATTATTAATAATCAAGCTTTTGCTAAGTCTTTGAATGAGGATAAGAATAAAGAAGGCCGTGGCGGTGACAAGGGTGCGTTAATTATTTACAGTGAACGTGACGAATTCGGTTCACGTAAGTCTATTGATGTTATTGCCAAAACTAATCCTATTTTGATTATCGATGAACCACAGAAGTCGGCAGGCAATGTTACGCAAAAGGCGATGAAGTGCTTTAATCCGCTTTTCAGCGTCAATTATTCTGCTACGCATAAGGATAAACATAACATGGTTTATGTTCTTGATGCACTTGATGCCTATAATCAGAAGCTAGTTAAGAAAATCGAAGTCAAAGGCCTGGAAATGAAGAATCTGAAGGGCATTGACAGCTATCTTTATTGCGAAGAAATTGAAACTTCTCCTACTAACCCGCCGAGAGTGCGTCTGGAATTTGAGGTGCAGCAGGCAAATAGCATCAAACGCGTAAGGAAGCTTTTAGGTAAGCTTGACAGTCTGTATGAACTATCCAATGGCATGAAGCAGTATGAAGGCTATGTAATTAGTGACATAGATCCTCGTGGTAAGGGTATGGTAACTTTTACAAACGGTGAAGTGTTGCATTCTGCGGATGTTGTCGGCGATGTAACGGAATTATACAAACGCCGTCTGCAGATACGCGAAACGCTGCTTTCACACTTTGAAAAGGAAAAAGAGCTTTACGCACAAGGTATTAAGACGCTGAGCTTATTTTTCATTGATAAGGTAGAAAACTATCGTAAATATAATGAAGATGGTACACAAGAGCTTGGCGAGTACGGTAAAATTTTTGAAGAAGAATATATGCGCATTTTTGACAGCAAATCTACCGAGCTTTTTAAAGATGATCCTTATGTACAATATCTGAATAGAGTAGCTGCGGATGTGCATCGTGTGCATACCGGTTATTTCAGTATTGATAAAAAAGGTCATAGTGTTGACAGTAAGTGCAAACGTGGCGAGGACACCTCTAACGATGAATCTGCCTATGATTTGATTATGAAGAATAAGGAAGCCTTATTGAGCTTTGATAATCCGGTGCGCTTTATATTCTCTCACTCTGCACTACGTGAAGGCTGGGACAATCCGAATATTTTTCAGATTTGTACACTGAAAGCGTCTAACAGTGATGTCAATAAACGTCAGGAAGTGGGGCGTGGTATGCGACTTTGCGTCAATCAGCAAGGTGAGCGTATGGATTTGTTGACCTGCGGAGAAGCCATGGTACATAAAATAAACCAACTGACAGTTATTGCCAGTGAAAGCTATGCTGATTTTGTTGGAAGTCTGCAGGATGATATGAAGGCAGCATTGTATAAGCGTCCTACGCATGCGTCTATTGACTATTTTGCTGACAGAACAGTAAAAGTAGATGGTAAGCAATATAAGATTGAAAGAGAACAAGCCGGTACTATTATGCTTTACTTAGGTGTAAACGGTTATGCTGATTACGACGGAAAAATCACTGATAAATATAAGACTGATAGAGAAGCAAATGATTTTGCTCCTTTGCCGCCGCAATTAGAAGAGCTTGCACCGGCAATACATAAACTGATACAGGGAATTTTTGATGAAGAAGTTCTTAAAATGATGGTTGCTGATGCTAAGGAAACCAAGGTTAAAGTTAATCCGTTAAATGAAAACTTTGATAAAGCAGAATTCCAGGCTTTGTGGAATCGTATAAATCATAAATATGCTTATAAAGTTAATTTTAGCAGTGATGAGTTAATCAAGAAGGCTTCGGATGCAATCAATAATGAGTTGGTAGTAACTAAAATTCAGTATAGACTTGTAGTTGGTTCGCAGAACGAGAATTTACAAGAGCATGAACTTGATAGCAAAACCGGCTTTACTACAACTCGCACAAAAACCGATACTATGAAAAATACATATGATAGCGGGTTAAAGTATGATTTGCTGCATGAGATTGCTTCAAGAACTACGCTTACACGTCGCACTGTAGCAAAAATACTGCAGAGGATTTGGGAACCCAAGTATCGTATGTTTGCTGAAAATCCGCTTGATTTTATCAATAAGGTATCAAGTATTATCAATGTCCAGAAATCTGCTTTGATAGTAGACCATGTAACTTATAATACGACTAATGAAACATTTGATACTGATATTTTTACTGCTGAATATACACGTGGCAATTTCGCTAAAGCATATCTTGCTAAACATGCTATTCAAGATTATGTTTTTACGGATGGCACTGCAGAAAAAAGTGTGGAACGTAAATTTGTAGAGGAACTTGATACAGCGGATGAGGTTGTTGTTTATGCAAAGCTACCGCGAGGATTTTATATTCCTACGCCGGTTGGCAAATATTCACCGGATTGGGCGATTGCTTTTAAGAAGGGTGTAGTAAAGCATATCTTTTTTGTGGCAGAAACAAAGGGTACTTTGCAAAGTATGGAGCTGCGAGCTATTGAAAAAGCTAAAATAAGCTGTGCCGAGAAGCTTTTTGAAAAGCTTTCTAACGGCGAAGTACATTACGGTCAGGGGAAGGATTACAAGAGCTTGATGGATATTGTGCTTGATAAATAACGTCATAATTGAATATAAAATTATTCCCCCTAGCAGTCTGCTCATGATTTGTCAACCTGCCCGTGACAAATATCCTTTTTTGTAAAATCTTTACACTTGCTGTTATAAGAACAGGCTAATAATTTTCCTCGTTGACAAATAGCAGTAACAGTAATATAATTTTTCTAATAGCAAACCATTAAGATAGAGGCGCGGAAAGCATGAGTAGGTTGTGGAGCGGGAGCTGAGAAGCATCACAAAAGGGCTAACGCCGAAGTGCAATGGCAGCCGTGTCGTTGTGCTGGGCCGTCAGTGAAAGCTGCCGGACTGTCGCTGCATTTGCAGCGGAGGGCTATCTCGGCTATGGGTGTGAAGATTTATTTAGCATGCTAACCGTTGAGATAGGATCCAAAGGAAATATCTCAACGGTTATTTTTATGATTAAGGAGTGAACGACATGATTCGTGTTTTGGTAAATGGTGCGCTGGGCCGCATGGGCAGCGAGGTATGTAAAAAGGTATATAGCGAAGCTGATTTGGAGCTTGTGGGTGCTGTAGATATTAAGGAAGGCACCGTGCCTCTGGGTGACGGCGTCAAGGTAACGACTGACCTGGTTGCTGCTATTGAGGTTGCCAAACCGGACATTGTTGTTGACTTCACCCGTCCTGATGTTGTTATGGGCAACCTGCGCAAAATGCTGCCGCTTGGCGTGCATGCTGTAGTCGGCACTACAGGCTTCGGCGATGCAGACTTAAAAGAGGTTGATGAGCTGGCACGCAAGCACAACACCAGCCTGCTGATTGCTCCGAACTTTGCGCTCGGCGCAGTTGTAATGATGAAGCTGGCCTGCGAGGCTGCCAAATACTTCCCGCATGTGGAAATTATCGAAAAGCATCACGATAATAAGCTGGATGCTCCGAGCGGTACTGCTATTATCACCGCACAAAAGATTGCTGAGGTGCGCAAGGCAATGCACCAAGGTAATCCTGATGAAAAGGAAACCATGGCAGGTGCGCGCGGTGCGGATTACGAGGGCATGAAGATTCACAGTGTCCGCTTGCCGGGTTACGTTGCTTCCCAGGAGGTTATCTTCGGCGGTCAGGGCGAAACTTTGAAAATCAGTACCGACCCGATTAACCGCGAATGCTACATGCCGGGCGTTGCGCTTGGCTGCCGCAAAATTGTTGACCAAGTAGGCCTGGTATACGGCTTAGATAAATTACTCTAAATAGTGAGGGGGAGAATTTTATGAAAAAGTATAACGTTGCTATTTTGGGCGCTACCGGTGCTGTTGGTACTGAATTTCTGAAGCTTATCGAAGAAAGAAACTTCCCGTTTGCAGAACTGCGTCTGCTGGCTTCCAAGCGCAGCGCAGGCAAGCAGATTGAATTTATGGGCAAGACATATACTGTACAGGAGGCTACCAAGGACTCCTTTGAGGGCATTGATATCGCTCTGTTCGCTGGCGGCAGCGTATCCAAGGAGTTCGCTCCCTACGCTGTAAAGGCCGGTGCCGTTGTTATTGATAACTCCAGCACTTTCCGTATGGACCCTGAGGTGCCGCTGGTTGTGCCGGAGGTTAACCCCGAGGACATCCTGAAGCACAAGGGCATTATTGCCAACCCTAACTGCTCTACCATTATTATGGTTATGGCATTGAAGCCGCTGTATGACCTGGCACGCATTAAACGTATCGTCGTTTCTACCTATCAGGCTGTTTCCGGCGCCGGCAAGGAGGGCATTGACGAGCTCACCGAGCAGACCAAGGCTTACAGCGAGGGCCGTGAGATGGAGGCACACATTCTTCCGTCCGCAAGCCTGCCGAAGCATTATCCGATTGCTTTCAACCTGATTCCGCAGATTGATGTTTTCCTTGACAATCTCTACACCAAAGAAGAGATGAAGATGATCAACGAAACCAGAAAGATTATGCATGATGACGAAATGCGCATCACTGCTACTACCGTGCGCGTGCCTGTATACCGCAGCCACAGCGAATCGGTAAACATTGAGTTTGAGCATGATCTGGAGTTGCAGGATATGGCAGCTGCAATCAATGCTTTCCCCGGCATTCAGATGATGGATGATCCTGCCAACCAGGTTTATCCGATGCCTTTATATACCTCGGAAAAATATGACTGCTTCGTTGGCCGTCTGCGCCGCGATGAGTCCAATCCGAATACCTTCAACCTGTGGGTAGTAGGCGACCAGATCCGCAAGGGTGCTGCGCTGAATACTCTGCAGATTGCTGAGGTTATGATTAAAAACGGCTGGTTAGAAAAATAATAATGCACCTCTGCGTTGTAAAGACTATCTGGCGTATAGCCTGTACGCCACAGCCTTTCCGGCATCCGGTACATTTTGCATTTTAATTTAAATAGATGAGGAGCAATTTACATGAAAATCATTGTACAGAAATTCGGCGGTACCTCCGTCGCGAGTGAGGAAGCCCGCGTTGCAGTTAAAAACAAGGTACAGCAGGCTATCCGCAACGGTTACTCCCCGGTAGTAGTAGTTTCCGCAATGGGACGCAAGGGTGCGCCCTACGCGACCGATACTCTTATCGGTACCCTGAAGGACGTTAACCTTTCCGTTAATGTGCGCGAGATGGATATGATGATGTGCTGCGGCGAAATCATTTCCTCCTGCGTAATGGCAGCAACTCTGCAAAAATTCGGTATCAACGCTATGGCGCTCACCGGCGGTCAGGCAGGCATCGTCACTGATTCCCAGTTTGGTGCCGCACGCATCAAAAACATCAATACCTCCGGTCTTATCCGTCTGCTGGAGGCAGGCATCATTCCGGTTGTCTGCGGCTTCCAGGGTATGACGGAAAACAACTATAAATTTACGACATTGGGCCGCGGTGGCAGCGATACCTCTGCTGCTGCACTGGGCGCTGCGCTCAAGGCTGATTTTGTTGAAATTTATACAGACGTTGAGGGCATCATGACTGCTGACCCGCGCATTGTCGAGAAGGCTAATATCCTGCAACAGATTTCCTATGCTGAGGTTTGCCAGATGGCACAGAACGGCGCTAAGGTTATTCATCCGCGTGCCGTGGAAATTGCTATGGGCAGCAACATTCCCGTGTATGTAAAATCCACCTTCAGCGATGCTCCCGGCACTTTGATTACCAGCGAACGCATCGGTCAGGGTAACGGTGGCGAGATTGCGATTAACGAATCCTGCGCCAGCGGCGTTGCTCATCTTAATGATTTGGCACAGTTCCGCATTGACCTGAATCCGCAGGATATTACTGCAGGCCGCAATCTGTTCGAGGATTTGGCAGATGCAGGCATCAGCGTAGGCTGCTTGAACCTGTCCGAGAAGGAAGCAATGTTTGCAGTATTTTCTCCGGACGTAGAGCACACCTGCAAGGTGCTTGATGCAACAGGCTTTAAATATACGCTGAACGAGGGCTGCGGCAAGGTTTCCGTTGTCGGCAGTGCTATGCGTGGCGTGCCCGGCATTATGGCTACCTTTGTAACTGCGCTTGCCAGCCACAATATCGCTATTCTGCAGACTGTGGACAGCGATACTACGATTTCCGCGATTGTAAAAGAGGAGCATTTGGTGGAAGCTGTTAAGGCGCTCCACGAAGCCTTCAAGCTGTAGTGTAGTCTGTGTATAAAGCACCGTATGCGTTGTTGCGTTTCCTCGACGTACTGTTAGTACGCCGTCGTCGACATGCCTAGCATCCGGCACTTTCTCCACAGCCTATTAGGTTAAAGAGGAATAAAGCACTGTCTGCGTTGTTACATAGTTTTGACGTACCGCTAGTGCGTCGTAAAAAAATATAAAATCATTTAGATAATAAGCAATATATCATAGAGAATTTTAGTTTCTATTAGTTTTAAGAGGTGGAATTACAATGAAAAAACCGTATTTTGGCAGATTATTAACGGCAATGGTTACGCCGTTCAACGCTGATGGCAGCATCAATTATGCAGCCGGTGCAGATTTTGCTGACTGGCTGCTGGCTAACGGCAGTGACGGACTGGTAGTAGAAGGCTCTACCGGTGAAGCTGCAACCATGGACATGGATGAAAAAGTAAAATTTATGCAGACTATTGTTGCTCGTGTCAACGGCCGCGCTAAGATTGTTGCTGGTGCAGGCACCAACTGCACTGCCAGCACTATTGACCTGGTTAAGAAAATGGAGGCCTGTGGTGTTGACGGCGTACTCGTAGTTGGCCCGTATTATAACAAACCTACTCAGGAAGGCTATTACCAGCATTTTGCAGCCGTAGCAAAGGCTACCAAGCTGCCGATTATCGTATATAATGTTCCCGGACGTACCGGCGGCAACATTGCTCCGGAAACCGTTGCACGTCTTGCAGCGGATTTCAGCAACATTGTTGCTATTAAAGAGGCAGCAGGCAATGTTGCACAAACTGCAGAGCTGTATCGCGTCCTTCCGGAAGATTTTTCTATCTACAGCGGTGACGACGGCCTGATTCTACCGTTCCTGTCCGTTGGTGCCTGCGGCTTGATTTCCGTTCTGGCCAATGTTAACGGCAACATACTGCAGCAATTGATGCAGGCTTACAGCGAAGGCCGCGTTAAGGATGCCGCTGACCTCAACAAGGTTATGGTGCCGCTGGCTAAGGCTATGTTCATAGAAAGCAACCCGATTCCTATCAAAGCTGCCGTTACTAAGGTTACCGGTATTGAAGCAGGTGCTCCGCGTCTGCCGCTGACTCCTATCAGCGCTGCCGCTGAGGCTAAGCTGGATGCAGCTTTAAAAGCAGCAGGCATGATAAAATGAGCAAGCTGGTAGTAATTATCCAGTGTGATACAGTGCAACAGCGTTGCTGCGGCTACAACTGTACGCACGCCTTTTACAGCCGTGAGGGCAAGTTTGCCGGTTATCCCGAGGATACGCATTACATGAGCTTCACCTGCGGTGGCTGCTCCGGCGGTGCGCTGACGGTTAAGCTGGAGAATCTGGCGAAGCGCCTGCGCCGCTTTAAGGAGGATGGGCAGGAGATTTGCGTGCATCTTTCTACCTGCATGGTATCGGATAATTCGCATAAGCCGCCTTGTCCGCATCTTGATTACATCCAAAAGATTTTGGCGAAAAAGAAGCTGATGAATATTGTTCATGGTACATATATTTCCAAAACGGCAACCAGACGCCGTGAGGAAGGTATCTATAAGGAATTTGAGTGAGCTTTATAAGCATTGAAAAACACCCTGCGTATTGCCGTTGGCAATGCGTAGGGTGTTTTGAGTTATAGGGTATTATTTGAAAAGGTACAGCAGATAGCCATAGCCTTCGGCTTCCATCTGTTCGTAGGGGATAAAGCGCAGGGAAGCACTGTTGATGCAGTAACGTACACCGTTGGGTGATTCGCTGTCACCGGTGAAAACGTGGCCCAAATGTGAATTGCCGCTGCGGCTGCGCACCTCGGTGCGTACCATACCATGGCTTGTATCTTTGCGTTCTACTAGCAAAGGTGCTTCAATAGGCTTGGTAAAGGCGGGCCAACCGCAGCTGCTCTGATATTTGTCGGTTGAAGAAAAGAGTGGTTCGCCGGTGACGATATCAACATAAATGCCTTTGGCAAATTTATCCCAGAATTCGTTGTGGAACGGTAGTTCGGTACCGTTTTGCTGTGTTACCTGAAATTGTTCTGCGGTAAGCTTATCGCGTATAGTTTCGGCAGCAGGTTTTTTATAGGCACCGGCATCAATTTTCAAGGTACTGAGTAGCTTGATTTTAGCAGGCGATATATGGCAGTATCCGCCAGGATTTTTATCAAGATAGTTCTGATGATATTCTTCTGCCGGATAATAGTTTTTCAGTGGTCCGACTTCGACTGCAAATACCTTATGACGACCGCGTTCCAGTTCCACGATACGTTCTACGACAGCCTGCGCTTGTGTATTGGTATAGTAGATGCCAGTCTGATACTGTGTTCCGGTATCATTACCCTGCTTGTTGAGTACTGTTGGGTCAATGACGTAAAAATAAGCCAAGAGCAGATGGTCAAGACTTACCTTTGCCGGATCGTATTCAACACGCACGGTTTCGCGAAAACCGGTTTTCCCGCCTAAAATTGCTTGATACTTGGCATCGGCTTTGCCTGTGCCGTTGGCATAACCGCTTTGGGCATCTATGACGCCCGGTATGGATTGCATCAGCTTTTCCAGTCCCCAGAAGCAGCCGCCTGCAAGATAGATAACATTTTCTTTTTCTTGGGAAAAATCCATAATTGTGACCTCCTTGACCTTTGGGATTGCTTGTTGCTTAGCAGATTGCTGCATGCGTGTGTTTGCAAAACAGCTGGTAATTAAAAGCAACATTCCTGCGAGAATAATGACAGATTTTTTTAGCATGACGGCACGCTCCTTCCTGCATCGTGGGGTGAGTGGCTGAGAACTGCTTACACTTTTAAAATAGCAGAAAATAATATTCCATGTCAATGGATAATTATGATTACTTAATGAAAACTATTTGTCGCTTTTGTAAATAAGAATGAGGCGGATATAAAAGGCAGGAGTGTCAGCGTTGAGAAAATTTTATTTATGAGTAAATGAATCAGCAGTGTCTGTCGAATACAAGAAAATCATAGGCAAATATTGTCGGATACTTAATTTTATAAAGAAAACATAGCATAAAAAATCTCTGCCAGGGTGCTTGAAAACACCGGAAGCAGAGATTTTGATTCTTGGATATCGGATTAATATGCAGTTTTATTTTTAGTCCTCAAATTTTTCGGGGAAGAAAATCCGCAGTGTTTTTTCATCGACTGTTTTGCCGAAGCTGTTGCCAATGAAGAAGCACAGCAGGGAAAGGCCGATGCCGAGCACTATCTGGTGCAGGTCAAGCACCTTAATCTTAAAGACCATGGCCAGGCAGTAGCTGATTACGCCGCCGCCCATGGCTGCAATAGCGCCGTATTTGTTGGCCTTGGGCCAGAAAAGACCGAAAATCAGTACCCAGAAGAAGGCTGTTTCCAGACCGCCGAAGGCAAACATGTTAATCTGCCAGATAACGCTTGGCGGTTTTATAGCGATGGCATAAACAAAAAGGCCGAGGATAATTGTTGCGCCCAGGCTGTAGAGGCGAATTTGGTTATTGCTGAGCTGTTCTTCGCGCTTGCCCTTGATGTTCATGTAAACGTCCTTGACGATAGAGGAGGACGATGAAAGCAGCAGCGAGGAAACAGTGGAAATGGTTGCTGCAATCGGTCCGATGATGATAACGCCGGCCCAGAAGGGAGTGAGGCTTTGCACGATGGCGACAGGCATGATGTTATCAACGCTGTTGCCGTAGGCTGTGATAGATCCGGTAAGGATGCCTTTGCTGATGACACCAATCCAGGTGGCAACCAGTGTCATGGCGCCGATAACGACGGTACCGATAATCATAGCGTTGTGCAGCGCCTTAGTATCCTTGTAGCTGATGCCACGGACAACGGACTGCGGCAGCGACAGCGTACAGATGCCGACGAGCAGCCATTGGCTGATGTACAGCGAAATCGGCATTTTGCCGCGGGAAAGCGGCTCAAGCATATCGGGATGCTGGGTGCTGATGTAGCTCATTATTTTGTTGAAGCCGCCGCCTGCGTGCATCATGCCGCCCATGAGGATGCACAGGCCGACGATCATGGCGATGGCGCAGCAGGCGTCGGTAACAGCAACGCCCTTAAAGCCGCCGATAGTGGTGTAAATGACAACAATCAGGCCAAACATCGTGAGGCCGGTGAGGTAGGAAAAGCCGGTTACTGCTTCGAAGAGCTTGGCGGCGCCGACGAACTGTGCCACCATAGTGGCGCAGAAGAAGGCGACAATGACAACGGCGGCCATGTTCGCCAGAAAATCGGAATGATAGCGGGCACGTAGCACGTCAATGACGGTTACGGCGTCAATCTCGCGCGCGATGAGGGCAATTTTTTTGCCGAACACGCCTAAAACGAGGAAGATAACGACTACCTGTACGATGGCCATGTACAGCCAGCCGTAGCCGATAACCCAGGCTACGCCCGGACCGCCGACGAAGGTGCTTACGCTGCTGTAGGTGGCAGCGGTGGTCATCGCCAGCACAAAGCCGCCGAGGGTACGCCCGCCGATGAAGTAATCCTTGGCGAAATCCTTTTGTCTGTTTTCCTTTGACGTGCGCTGGATATAGGCGCTGATGCTCAAAAGAATCAGCAGAAAGGCCAGCGCAGGTATAATGTTCAAAATACTACTCATGCTGCTTATCCTCCGTGCTGTCATCCAAATCAAAGTTGACAAAAACCTTCTTTGTCAGAAAAACGGTAACGGCGATGGCAAAAAGCCAGGTGCCTACACAGCCGCCCCAAACCCAAAGAGGTGTATGCCAAAAGGTAATATTACTGTCTGCCAGTCCAAAGCCTGCCAGGCACCAGAAGATGATGACGGCGATGGTGGCAAGAACAGTTGCCAGCGCCTCACGGTTGGCCTGGCGGAATTTATCACTGCGCTTCATATAAACTGCTCCTTTCGTACAGACAATACTGTCTGCTTACGTTAATAAATTTATTTTACCACAAAATATGCAGAAATACTTGCAAAATATGCTTAAAAGCATCATAAAATATCAGACGCCCAATGTAATTTGACGGCTGTCTGTGTTATAATATATCTTGGTGATTAATTTGAAGAAAACAATGTATAATTTAGCTACAATGTGGCTGACGCTGAGCGTCATTTTTTTCCTATGTGAATATGTAACCGGTATGCTGCATGTTGTGACATTAGGCGGTCTGGTGGCAGGCTCCTTTATCGAAGGTGCTTTTATGTGTCTGGGTTTGAAGCTGATGCATGTTATTGTCGACAAGCAGTTTTTGCTGACGAGGCTGCAGGAGCTGGCCAAACGCAGAAATGACTCCCTGAAGGCTATGCTGGTGATGGCTGCCTTCTCCCTGGAGGGTGCTGTAACTGTTTGTCGTATGCTGCCGGGCTACGACCTTAATTTTGGCATTATGCACGGTATTTTTCTTTTGCTGCTTTATCCGGCAGCAGCTATATTTTTGGATAAGTTGATGTTAAAGGAGCAGATGGAGCATGCAAATTAAGCTGATTGCCAGCGATATGGACGATACACTTTTGAATAAGGACTGCCAAATTTCTCCGCGTAACGAGGCAGCTATCAGAAAGGCGCTGGACGCAGGCAAGATTTTTTTGATTGCTACGGGCAGAATGTACGTTTCCGTGCGTCCTTATGCGGAAAAGCTGGGTCTTGATGTGCCGCTGGTTACCTATAACGGTGCATTGGTTAAGGGCAGCCTGAGCGGTAAGGTTTATTATGAGCACAAGATGAAGCTGTCTACAGCTAACGAGGTGCTGGCATACTGCCGCGAGAAGGGCTATTACCTGCAGCTTTATGTGGGTGACAGCATTTTGATTAAGCAGGAGAACGATTGCTCCCGTATGTATACCAAAATCAGCGGTATTCAGACTACTGCTATCGGTGAGGCGCTTTATCATACGGATGAAGCACCGTATAAGATTTTAGTTATGACCAAGAGCGAGGAATTTGCCGCTGTATGGCAGCAGTTCAAAGAGGATTTTGCCGGCAAGCTGGATGTTACCAGCTCTAAAGACAATTTTCTGGAGCTGATGGAGCCGGGCGTCAACAAATGGGAGGCTGTAAAGAGCGTGGCTGCAAGCTACAGCGTACAGCCGCAGGAAATTATGTGCATCGGCGATTCCAACAATGATGTGAAGATGATTGCCAATGCCGGTATCGGTGTAGCTGTTGCCAACGCTAAGGACAGCGTGAAAGAGAATGCAAAAATCATTACCGCATCGAATAATGATGATGGCGTTGCTTTGGTAATCGAAAGCATCCTGACGCCGCAGGCTAAGCAAGAATAGAATAGTTTTTGGGAAGGAGCTGTTTATGAAAAAGCGGCTCCTTTCATAGTATATAGAAGGGGGTAATAATTATGGCTGATGAAAAAGGGACGTCTCTTTTGGCGTATATCAGGGAGCACGATGTACTGAATACAGAGCAGGATGCAAAAAAGCAGGCGCAACAGGAGAGTCTGCACGCAGCACACGAGCACGCGCATACGCATCCGAATAAGAAGAAGGTTGTCAACCGCTTGGCACGCATCGAAGGACATGTGCGTTCTGTTAAAAATATGGTTGATGAAGACAGAGACTGCTCCGAGGTGCTGATTCAGATTGCCGCAGTGCGTAAGGCCTTGGATAATACTGCAAAGGTTATTTTGAAGGACCATCTGGAGCACTGCATTTTGCACGCCATAGAAAAAGGCGATGGCAGCAAAAGCCTGCAAGACTTTGAAGCCGCCATCGACCAGTATTTACGATAATATTTTATTGTCGATTTATTTAAGCGAAGCGCTGCTGCAGCTTCGGTACGAAGAGCAGCAGAAAGCCGCTGCGCGCGATATAGAACACGAGGAAGGCCAGCCACAGACCGATGTTGCCATAGAGCGGAATTAGCGTGAAGTAGGCTGCAAGATAACAGCTCACAGTTAGCAGCATAGAAATGCAGATGGGCTTGGTATATAATGCGCCGTTGAAAACGCCGTAGTAGACAATGCCTAACGCGCTGATGAGCGGGAAGAAGGCGATAAAGAGGTCGTATTCCTGCGCGGTATGAATTACCGACGGCAAATTTGTAAAGCAGCTCAATATTGCATGACGGCAGGCATAATAGCCAACGGACTGCGCCAGGCCAAAGCCGATGGCCCAGATAAAGCTGATGCGCAGTGTGTCATTGAGCATGGGCTTGTTATGCTCACCAAAGGCAATGCCGGAATAAATTGCTCCGGCCTGTGACAGACCAGTGAGAATATCGCCCATGATAAACTGTATCTGGAAAAGAATAGAATTAGCGGCCAAAAGCTCACCGCCGAAGGCTGAGCTTTGATGCATAAAGCTGTTGACCATGATAATCATGCAGAACATACGCACGGTGAGATGCGAACCGCATTGCAGCATCTGGCGGCAGGTGGGTCCGGAAAAGATTTCCTTGAGTGGTACAGCTGTGAGTGGCAGCGGCTTATGCTGCCAGTAAAAATAAAGAATGGCAAGAAAGCCTGTGATATTGGCAATGCAGGTGGCAGCGGCTACACCTGTAACCTCAAAGTTCAGCACAACGACGAAGAGCACGTCGAGCACGAGGTTAATAAGGTTGCTGGCCAGTGCCGTGAGCACGGCAATACGTACATGCAGTGTACCTGCAAACCAGCCCTGCGCCGTCTGAAAGACGAGCGTCAGCGGCATAATCCAGATGAGCAGGCGGTAGTAGCGCTCTAGCATCTGCTCCGTTGCTGCATCAGGATTAAAGAGCACCAGCGCTGTGCGCCAGATTGGTTCCTGTAAAATTACGAGCAGCAGGCCGATGCCGAAGGCTGCCAACACTCCGCGGATAAAAGCACCGGCGAGCAGCTTGGGGTCGTGGTGCCCCATGGCCTGCGCCGCAAAGCCGCTGGTGGAGATTTTCAAAAAGCCGAAGAGCCAATAAACGGTGCTGAAGATAACAGCACCCAGCGAAACAGCGTTGATATAGGTATAATTGCCAAGATGACCGACAACTGCTGTGTCGACTGCGCCCATGAGCGAGGCTGCCATTGTGGAAAAGGTGAAAGGCAGACTTGTTTTTATAAAGCGCATGTGAGATAATTTCATTGTTGCATCACGTTCCTACTAAAAAGTTTACAACACTATAATAACCCCCTATGGGGGATAATGTCAATAGTAAAAAGTATCATTAAGAAGATAACTATACCTAAATTTGGATACTTGTACAAATCAAAGAGGCTTTATTATGTCTATTTTACCGATTTTCATACCGCATGCAGGCTGTCCGCATCAATGCGTGTTTTGTAATCAAAAGAAAATCAGCGGTCAGCACAGTGCGGCACTGGCAAGCGCCAAGGAGCAGCTTGCACGCTGGCGCTCGTGGCTGCGCCCCTCGCTTGCGCATGAGGCAGCGTTTTATGGCGGCAGCTTTACCGGCCTGCCTACGGAGCTGCAGGAGGAGCTGTTGGCGCTGACGGACGCGCTGCTGGCCGAGGGCTTCATCGGCAGCGTGCGACTGTCGACGCGTCCGGATTATATAGATGCTGAGCGTTTGCAGCTTTTGCAGCAGCATGGTGTGCGACTGGTGGAGCTGGGCGTGCAGTCGCTTGATGACAGAGTGCTGGCGGCAGCGGAGCGTGGGCACACGGCAGCGCAGGTGGCACCGGCGGTGGCAATTTTAAAACGCTTCGGCTTTCAAGTCGGCCTGCAGCTGATGGTGGGCATGCCCGAGCAGAGCTTTGCCAGCGTGCAGGAAACGGTGCGTAAGGCGATAGCAATGCATCCTGATGTGGCACGCATCTATCCTTTGTTGGTAATCAAGGGTACGCCGCTGGCTGCGAACTACGCGGCGGGGAGTTTTGTACCTCTGACGCTAGAGGAGGCCGTGACGCAGGCGGCCTGGGCTTATCGCGAGCTGACGGAAGCAGGCGTGAATGTTATCCGCATCGGCCTGCAGCCTGACGAGGAGCTGTGCACACCGGGCAACATTCTTGCGGGGCCGTTTCATCCGGCGATGGGTGAGTTGGTAAAAAGCAGGGTGCTGCGCACCGAAGTGACGTCACAATTAGAGAAGCTGGCTGACTGCGGCGCTGTTACTATATATTGCCCTGCGCGCCTGGAATCAAAGCTGCGCGGGCAAAAAAGCTGCAACCTGCGCTATTGGGAAGCGTGCTTCCCGGGGCTTGAGCTGCAGATAATTCAAGATAAGGCAGATGAGATAAGAGTATGTCCACATGTAAATCCTTTGCACCAATCGTAGATGAGCACAGCAGAATATTGATTCTCGGTTCTATGCCGGGAATAAAATCCCTGGAGCAGCAGGAGTATTATGCACATCCGCAGAACCGCTTCTGGCGTTTGCTGGCGCTGCTGCTGCAGGAGGATGTGCCGCAGGATTACAGTGCTAAGCAGGCCTTGCTGCATAAGCATCACATTGCGCTGTGGGACACGCTGGGCTATTGCGAGCGTGAGGGTAGCTTGGACAGCAATATCAAAAACGAAGCACCGAATGCTGTTGTGGAGCTTGCAGGCGAGCTGCCGCATTTGCAGGCGGTAGTCTGCAACGGCGGTAAGGCGGGTGCAGCCTTTAAAAAATATTTTGCCAAAAAAATGCCTGAACGGGTGCGAATTTTTTATCTGCCGTCTACAAGTCCTGCCAACGCGCGCCTGCGTTTGGAGGATTTGGCAGAGCATTGGCAGGTTATTTTGCAATTTTTAGCATAAGAGAAGGTCTGCAAGGTGTAAAAAAACAGCGTTTTATGATACAATAAAAAGATATAATAACTGACTTAGAGAAAATGGGTGATTTCTAGTGCGTTTAAAGTCCTTTTCAACCTATGGCTTTAAATCCTTTGCTGATAAAACTGAATTGACCTTTGACAAGGGAATTACTGCTGTTGTCGGACCGAACGGTTCGGGCAAGAGCAATATTTCGGATGCCATCCGTTGGGTGCTGGGCGAGCAGAGCGCAAAATATCTGCGTGGCAGCAAAATGGAGGATGTTATTTTCTCCGGCAGCGGCAAGCGCAGGGCGTTAGGCGTAGCAGAGGTCACCGTTGATTTTGATAACAGCGACAGAACACTGCCGCTTGATTTTGAGCAGGTAAGCCTGACGCGACGCATTTTCCGCAGCGGTGAAAGCGAATATGCGATTAATAAAAAAGGCTGCCGTCTGAAGGATATAATCGACCTGATGGCAGATACCGGTCTTGGTAAGGGCTCGATGTCCATTATCGGCCAAAATAAAATTGATGAGGTCTTAAACAGCCGTCCCGAGGACAGACGCAGTCTGTTTGAAGAGGCGGCAGGTATTGCCAAGTACCGCTTGCGTAAAAAGGATGCGGTGCGCAAGCTGGATGATACGGCCAACAATCTTACGCGTATCAACGATATCCGTAGCGAAGTAGATGCGCAGGTAGAGCCGTTGGCGCAGGCAGCAGCCAAAACTCAGCAGTTCAACGAGCTAAGCGAGGAGCTGCGCCGTTGCCGGTTATCTGTACTTTTGCGCCGCTTGGACGCTTTGGAGGAAACAGGCAGAGAGCTGCAGACGAAAAAGGAAGCAGCGGCAGGTGCTTATTCCGAGCAGGCAGCGAAGGTAGGCAGCATGCAGGCCGAGGCCGTAAAGGTACAGCAGGAGCTGGATAAGCTGGCCGAGGCTTATAATAAATTACAGGATGATATCAAAAACCGCGAAACTGCTTTGGAAAAGCTGCGCGGCGACCAAAAGGTTTTGGATGAACGTGTCAGCCAGAACGAAAAGGCCGGCGAACGCCTTGTGCAGCGCAATGAACGTTTAGAGCAGCAGGTGCGCGAGCAGGAAGTAAGAATGCAGGAGCTGGCAGCAGAGTTTGATGCTGTCGAAAAAAGACATGCTGTGGCCGATGGCGCTGTAAAGCAGCTGCAGGCGCAGCGTGACGAGCAGAGCGCCAAGCTGGAAGAGGCGAAGCGCAATGATGAGCAGGCGCAATCGCAGTTTTTCAGCGGTATGCAGGAGCTGATTAATCTCCGCAACGAGCTGCATAATCTGGAACAGGAGCAGGAGCAGCGCGCACGTCGCCGCGAGGCTCTGAAGAAAAGTATAGAAGAAGCCGAGGAGGCTGACCGTCAGGCACAGGAGCAGTATAACAGCCTGCTGGAGCAGCAATCGCAGTGCGCTCACGGCATGGAGCTGGTGCGCAAAAAGGGCGAGGAGCTGCGCAGTGCCTATGATGCAGGTCAAAAGGAGCTGCAGGCTGTGCGCAGCAGTCAGCAGCAGTGCCAACGTCAGCTGACTGCGGCCGAAACACGCGAGCAGAGCTTAAAGCGTCTGCAGCAGAGCTACGAGGGCTTCAGCTACGGCATCAAGGCGGTGCTAAAGGCGCAGGAGCCCTGGCGTGAGCAGGTTGTAGGCGTGGTAGCGGAGCTGCTGCAGGTAGAAGATAAATATGTCGCTGCTATCGAAACCGCGTTGGGCGAGGGTGCGCAGAACCTGGTGATGCGCTCGGCCGATGCGGCGAAGGAAGCGATAGCCTTTTTAAAGCGTTCCAATAGCGGACGCGCAACCTTCCTGCCGCTGGATACCGTGCAGCGTCGCAGCCCTAACCGCGAGGAGGAAGCACTGGCGAAGCTGCCGGGAATTCTTGGCTATGCGGTAGATCTAATCGGCTTCAAGCCCGAGGCGGAAAATGCTGTCCGCTTCTTGCTGGGCAGAGTGCTGATTGCCGAAAACATTGATGCTGCCTTGGCTGCGGCAAAGGCTGGCCGCTACCGTTTGCGCGTAGTTACGCTGGACGGCGACGTAGTCAACGCCGGCGGCAGTATGAGCGGCGGCAGCAAAAAGCATAAGGAAGGCTATTTGAGCCGTAATGTAGAAATTGCGCAGGCAGCAGCGCAGGTGAAGCAGCTGCATGCCGAGATGCTCAGCTGGCAGGAAAAGCTGGAGGAGCTGGAAGCAACCGAAGGAAATCAGAAGGAGCAGCTGCAGCAGCTTGCTGCACAGTTGCGTCAACAGCAGCTTAAGGCCGACAGGCTTAAGCTCAATCTGGAGCAGGTACAGCAACAGAAAACGCGCGACAACGAACGCCTGCTGCTGCTTTTGGATGATCGCAGCAATATTACCGCGGCCTATATGGCAAACCGTGATAAGGTGAAGGAGCTGCGTGCGGAAGTTACCGAGCGCGAGGGACAGGATACCCAGGCTAAGGAGCTTTTGGATAGCCTGAAAAAGGAAATTGCCAAATACGGCAGTGCAGTTACCGCCTTGGATAACCAGCTGCAGGATGCCCAAATTACGCTGCAGACCTCTGCCGCACGCACGCAGGATATCAGCAAGGCTATGCACAGCCTTGATCAGGATACACTGCGGCTGCAGGAGGAGATTGCTGCCAACGGCAGGGAGCAGGAGCGCAGACAGCAGGAAATTGCCGACTGTGGTGTGCAAAAGCAACGCCTGCAGCAGCAAAGCGACGAGCTGCTGGCACAACTCCAGCAGATTCTGGGCGGCAAGGATGACTTTGCTCAGGAGCGCGGCAGCCTGCTTGATAAACAGCAGGATATCGAAAAAGATATTGCCGGACTGCGCAAGCAGGTGAATGACAGTGAAGCACAGCTGAAGCAGACAGAGCTGGACCTGGCGCGACACGAAAGCAACTGCGGCCATATACGTGAGCAGCTGCAGCAGGATTATCAGCTGGATGAGGCGGCGGCACGCAGTCAGAATTTTGCGGAGCTGCAGGAAATGGATCTGGCGGCACTGCAAAGGCAGGAAAGCCGTCTGACGCTGCAGATTACAGACCTGGGACCGATTAACGCGACGGCTATTGAGGAATATAACGCAGTGAAGGAGCGCAGCGAATTCCTGTGTAAGCAATATAACGATTTGTGTACGGCGAAGGAAAATCTGGAGGCTGTTATCGCGGAAATCAACAGCGGTATGACCAAGCGCTTCAAGGAAGCCTTTGCCAAAATCAACGAATACTTTGCGCAATGCTATGTCAAGATATTTGGCGGTGGTACGGCGGTGCTGCGGCTCACCGAGCCGGATAATCTGCTGGATTCCGGTATTGATATCGATGTACAGCCGCCCGGCAAAAAGCTGCAGAGCCTGTATCTGATGAGCGGCGGCGAAAGAGCACTGACGGTTATCGCACTGCTCTTTGCGCTTTTGAGCTATCAGCCATCGCCGTTCTGCATCCTGGACGAAATTGACGCGCCTCTGGATGATGCCAACATTCAGCGTTTTGCCGATTTCCTGCGGGATTATGCAGGAAACACGCAGTTTATTGTGATTACACACCGCAAGGGAACAATGGAATGCGCTGATATCATGTATGGCGTAACTATGGAAGAATCCGGTGTTTCTAAACTATTATCCGTAAAAATAAATGCAAAGGAGAATGAATAATGGGATTTTTTGAGCGTTTAAAGGAAGGCCTTTCTAAAACAAGACGCAATTTTACTGACCGCATTCAGGAGCTTGTAGGCCTGTCTGCTGCGATTGACGATGATTTTCTCGATGAGCTGGAAATGATTCTGTTATCTGCGGACGTGGGCGTAAAAACTACCGAAAAGCTGATCGACGCAGTGCGCAAAGCAGCGAAGAAGAAGGAAATCAGCGGTACCGAGGATGTTATTCCCTTCCTGAAAAAATATATGGCAGAGATGCTGGCAGACAGCGGCCAACGTACACGTATCGGTGCTAAACCGACTGTTATCCTGGTAGTTGGTGTTAATGGCGTAGGCAAAACTACTACCATCGGCAAGCTGGCAAATTACTTCACCCTGTTCAAATACAAGGTTGTTTTGGCAGCAGGCGATACCTTCCGCGCTGCGGCAGGCGAGCAGCTGCAGATTTGGGGCGAGCGTGCGCATTGCGACGTTATCCGCCATGCTGAGGGTGCCGACCCGGCGGCAGTTGTGTTTGATGCTATGAAGGCCGCTATTGCGCGCAAGGCAGATATCCTCTTCATTGATACCGCAGGCCGTTTGCATAACAAGGCTAACCTGATGAACGAGCTGGAAAAAATTCACCGTATTATTAAGCGCGAAATTCCCGAAGCTCCGCACGAAACCTTCCTGGTTCTGGATGCTACCACCGGCCAGAATGCAATCAATCAGGCCAAAGTGTTCATGGAAACCGCCAAGGTTACCGGCGTTGTACTCACAAAGCTCGACGGTACTGCCAAGGGCGGCGTTGTAGTTGCAATTAAGGAAGAGCTGGGACTGCCGGTTAAATGGATCGGCGTAGGCGAAGGCATTATGGACTTCCGCCCCTTTGAGCCGGATAAGTTTGTGGAAGCACTTTTTGACAGCGGTAAATAAGAGGCTGCTGTCAGATAGCAGGCGTTAAGGCCTGCTGAGTAGGATATACGAATATAGCAGAAAATCTCCCGACAGCTGTGTTTGACAGCGTTCGGGAGATTTTTTGTGCGGGCAGAGAAAAAGCCGTGCGCGGTAAGCACACGGCGGTGGTGGCAGAATTTTTAGTTATAGGTTGACTATTTTTGTTCAGCCTTCAGTTTCTCAATCTGTTCGATAGAAAGAGTAGTAGCTTCAGAGATAAACTGTAGAGAGTATCCCATATTTAACATGCGCTTAGCGATTTCAGTTCTTGTTTCAGCTCTACCTTCACGTCTTGCATATGACATAAGGGGAGTTAAAAGCATAATTTACCGCCTCACTTTCTTATCAAGCTTGCTTCTCTACATGCATATCATTCTTCAGCTTTTCTATATCATCAATAGACAGACCGGTAAGCTCAATGATTTCTTGCAGAGAATAGCAACCCTTAGCCAGCATAAGCTTAGCGATAGAAACTTTTTCATCAACCCTGCCTTCGCGCCTCTCATCTAACAAACGTGCTTCTAAAAGCATAAATTCTCGCCTCACTTTCGAATCAAGCTTAAGATAGCTGATTTCATCGTCAATCTGTCTGGTGAAATCGCTATTTATAATATGGTTATTAACATAATCATAAAAACTTTTGATGTCCTTGGAGATATTGCCGTGGGTACCCTTAGTGTTCAAAATCATGGTAGTTGCTTCATCAGAAAGCTCCAGGTTCAAATCCTCCAGACAATGCTTTTTAAAGGTATAAACATAATTGCCTTTAGCAAAAAAATCAAAGACACAAATAAATATGATATAGGTTGGAGGCAACAAGTCATAATCCTGGCCCTTTTGCAGCAAGTCGATATCCATCAACGCCTGATAATAGCGTGTACGCTTGGGCAGCACATAATTTTTAGTGTTTGGATTTTTGATATTATTGACCTGCATTTCCAAGTTATAATGCGTGTTCTTGTCATCCGCCACGATGATATCCAGACGAATGCCACGACTTGCATAGTCAGGCTCAAGAGATTTTTCAGCCTCGAAGTAGCTGATGTCAGCAATTTTAATCTGCAGTAATTCCTCTAAAAGATGAATGCAGATGCGCTTGCGTGACATAACTTTTTTAAAGATGAAGTCACTTTGAATCGTCAAGTTTTCAAATTTTGTTGCTAAGTTTTTCATATGTTTCCTCCTTTGATTATAGCATAAAGTCAGGCAAAAATATATAAGACAGCAGATATAAAAAAAGCGCCTGCCGAAAGCTCGACAGGCGCCACTGGTCCGCACGACCAGGCAAGAGCTCCGCAAAATTGCGGCTACCCATGCAACTAAGGTTATTATAACATAGAAAAAGAATAAAAACAATAGTTCACAAAACAAATGTTTTTATAGATAAAAGTACTCCAGGTTTTTGCCCAAAAGGCAACTGCTAAGAATATCTTCTGCTTTTTTCTATTTAACCAGATAACGATTCGTGATATACTTATTATGATTTGCAATTTTTGCTAGTGCTATAATTACAGGTGAGAAAAATGATATATCTGAAAAGCTTTAGCTTTCCTGATGAAAGTCAGGAAGGTTCTGTTTTAGATGATGTGATGAGCAAATGGCACAACACTATCTATCCCTTTAAGATTGCTTCGGGAGTTTTGCTGGAAACGCTGGAATTTGCTCCGGTGACGATTTTATATGGCAGCAACGGCTCCGGCAAGACCACGCTTTTGAACGTTATTGCGCAAAAGCTGGGCGTAGAGCGCACCACGCCTTACAATACATCGACCTTTTTTTCCGATTACTTAAATCTTTGCTCGTATGAGGAAAAGGGTGAGGGCGTTCCGCAGGCCAGCAGGATTATCACTAGCGATGATGTGTTTGATTTTGTCCTGAACAAGCGCATAATCAACAGCGGTATTGATAGCAGGCGCGAGCAGCTGATTGCCGAATATCTGGAGCTGAAGAAGCAGGATAACGGTCGTTTCCGCTATCACGGCAACGATGATTTAGAAAAGCTGGAGAAGCTAGTGGCGATGCGGAATAATACGCTGTCGATGTATGTTAAGAAAAATGTCGGATTAAATATCAGAGAAAAGTCTAACGGTGAAAGTGCCATTCGTTATTTTTTCGATAACATTACGGAAAATGCGCTGTATTTGCTGGACGAGCCGGAAAACAGTCTGGCACCGCTTAGGCAGCAGGAGCTGGTGACTTTTCTGGAGGAGGCCGTGCGCTTTTACAACTGTCAGTTTATTATCGCCAGTCATTCGCCATTTGTGCTTGCGATGCGGGAGGCGAAGATTTATGATTTGGATATCAGGCCGGTGGAGGTCAGGAAATGGCAGGAGCTGGAAGGCATCAGGGTTTATTACGATTTCTTTAAGAAGCACGAGGACAAGTTTGAGACGTGAAAAGATATTGCGCCGTAAACTGTGCGTATGTGCATAAAAACGCAAAATTATTGAGGAGAAAAAGCTTATGGTTATAAAATATGCAACTGAGGAAGATATTGCTGCCATTGCCGCGGTGGAGGCAGAATGCTTTCCGCCGGCGGAGGCAGCAACGGAAAAGGAATTTATTGACAGGGTAAAATATTACGGCAATCATTTCTGGCTTATGTATGAGGCTGAAAAGCTGATTGCCTTCGTGGACGGCTTTGTGACGGATGAGCCTGATTTGACGGATGAAATGTACGAGAAGGCAACGCTGCACGATGAAACCGGCGCGTGGCAGATGATTTTCGGTGTCAATACCATTCCTGCTTATCGCAAGCATGGCTATGCCGGTGAGCTGATTCACCGTGCGATTGAGGATGCCAGAAAGCAGGGAAGAAAGGGCCTGGTGCTGACCTGCAAGGATAGGCTTGTTCATTATTATGCTAAATTCGGTTTTACCGATGAGGGTGTGTCCGAGAAATCTACGCATGGCAATGCTGTCTGGCACCAGATGAGGCTTACATTTTAATCGGGGGAGCTTAAGGGAATGCTCTAATTTGGCTTGTACATCATGACAATATTGCTGCTATATATCTAATGTAGAAAAGCTGTATGTCGAATAAATAAGCAGCTGCGCATGCAAAAAGCCTGCGCAGTTTTTTCTGTCTGCGTTCTGTAAAGCGCTGTCGATGGCTTAGTTGGCAACGTGTCGACGGACAAAATTTGTCAGAAATGTGAAGAAAAAAGTTTACGCTTTTTTGTATATGTGTTACAATATTTATGTTATAGAATTATGCGACTTTTTTGGATGTGATTGATATAATGCAAAAGGAATTGATTATGCGCTGTTTGCCGACGGCCTTCTGCCATGCTTCAACAGTATTGGCGCTGCCAGACTGCAGCCTGCTTTGCTGTTGGTTCGGCGGTACGCATGAGGGCGAAAGCGATGTGGGTATCTACCTAAGCAAACGCACGGATGCAGGCTGGAGTGAGCCGAAGCTGCTGGTGAACGGGGCGGCGGCGAACTGGAATCCGGTGCTTTTTGCGGGCGCGGACGGCAGATTGCTGCTGTTTTACAAGCAGGGCCAGCAGATTTCCGATTGGCAGACGTGGCTGCTGCAGTCTACGGATAACGGCGAAACCTGGAGCGGACCGCAGGAGCTGGTGCCCGGTGATGTGAGCGGAGGGCGCGGACCTGTACGCAATAAGCCGTTGCGTTTGGCGAGCGGACGCATTCTTGCCGGTGCTTCTACCGAACACGGCATCTGGAAGGCCTTTGCCGATATCAGCGATGATGATGGCGCAAGCTGGCATAAATCCTCTGCAGTGCAGATTGATGGCCTGCAATATCAGGCAGGCGAAAAGACTGCCGACAGTAATATTGCTGTCAGCCAGCAGTCCTTTTACGGACGCGGCGTAATCCAGCCGAGCCTGTGGCAGAGTGCGGATGGCAGCGTGCATATGCTGCTGCGCAGCAGCGAGGGCTTTGTCTATCGCAGCGATTCTGCGGATGACGGCGAAACCTGGTGCAGTGCCTACGCTTTGAGTCTGCCAAACAATAACAGCGGTCTTGACTTGGTGCGGACTGCCGGCGGTGTACTCTATCTGGTGTGCAATCCGGTGGCTGCCAACTGGGGTCAGCGTTCTCCCTTAAGCCTGTTCAAATCTACAGATGAGGGTGCGAGCTGGCAAAAGCTGCTTGATCTGGAAACAGAGCCTGCGGAATTTTCCTATCCGGCGATTATTGCCGACGGCGAGGACCTTGTACTTACCTATACCTATAAGCGTTGTAATATTGCTTGTGTAAAATTGAGCGCGGATGAACTTGTTACCCTTTAAATTTAAAATATAAGGAGATGTAAGACAATGAAGAAAATTTTAGTTGTGCTGATGGCTATGCTGACCATGGCTGTTATGCTTACCGGCTGCGGCGGCGACAGCAAAAAAGCAGCTTATCCTGCAGACGGAGATATTTCCGTAATTATTCCTAAGGCACCGGGCGGCGGTACCGATATTTCTGCCAGAGGCCTGATTCAGTTTATGGAAAAAGAGCTGAAGGGCAGCAAATTTGTGCCTGTAAACAAACCCGATGGCGGCGGTGTAACCGGTATGGTAGAGCTTGCTAACGCAAAACCCGATGGTCATACTCTGGGTATGGTTACCGTTGAGCTGGCTATGTTCCCGCATCAAGGCAAATGCAAAAACACCTACAAGGATTATGCAGCTATCTGCGCTCCGATTGCAGCTCCGGCAGCATTGATTGTGCCGAAGGATGCTCCTTATAATAATGTAGATGAATTCGTAGCCTTTGCTAAGGCAAACCCTGGCAAGGTAAAAATGGGTAACTCCGGTATCGGCGCTATCTGGCACATTGCCGCACTTTCCTTTGAAGAGGAATTTGGCGTACAATTCAAGCATGTTCCGTATCCGAAAGGATCTGCTGACATTGCTGCAGCCTTGGCAGGCAAGCACATCGACGCAACCTTGGCGGACCCGTCTGTTTTCAAGAGCCAGGTAGATGCAGGCAACCTGAAGATTCTTGCTGTTATGGCTGATACTCGCAGCGTAATTTATCCGGATGTTCCGACCTTCAAAGAGCTTGGCCACAACATGACCGTTCGCGCTTGGGCAGCACTGGTTGCTCCTAAGGATACTCCGAAAGAAAAGCTGGAAGCTCTGCGCGCTGCTGCTAAAAAGGTTTGCGAATCCAAGGAATTCAAGGATTATTTCATGAAACAGGGTATCGACCCGACCTGCATTATCGGTGCCGATGCTGATAAGATGATGGCTGATGACCATGCAATGTATGAAAAATTCCTGAAGAAAGCAAAATAAAATCGCCGTAAGGCGTAAGTGAAAATGCCGACGCCGTAACCTGGAAGGTTGCGGACGTCGGTATTTTTGGTTGTTTGACGTACATTCTGGAAAATAGTAAAGTAAATATATTGTTTTGCAAAAAATAAGTTTTCTGATAATAATTCTTGACAAAATTTTACGTTAGTGTTAAACTGAAATTAGTACTAAAACGAGATATAGTGCAAATAAAGTATCTTTAATAAAGCACACAATTTTTGATAAATGAAGTGATTTTATACTTCTTTCTATCTCGATTACAATAGAATATAATCCTAGTCTGGAGGCTTTATCCCACGCGGATGAATGCTTTACAGGGAAGTTTGATGAGATTTCAACGCTGTTCCGCAACTGTAAAAAAGAGTCGATGCATTATTAGGAAAAAAACTAACCTCTTACAAAGGAATGCAGAGATGATGACTTTAAGCCAGGGTACTGACAGACAGGTGTTTAGTAAAGGTCTACGAGAACGGACTTTATTAATTATTGGTAGTGGTTTGACTATAATAATAAATTAAGTGTCCTTTTTGCTTGATCTTGTGCTGAACAGAAACGGATATAGCACAGCTTAAGGCAAATTAAGCTGTGTTTTTTATTTTATAGCTATTGTATAAACAAGTAAAAGTTCTTTAGGCAGTGCTGCCGTAAAATCATTGCCGTGATGGCAGCATCTGCATATTTTAGTTATGAAGTCACAAACTGTTTTGATGAGTAGCAGTTTGCGGGGGTTTCATATACAGTTGTACGGAAACTGTTTCCGTGCGAAGGAGTAAGCAGAAGCAGTGGTTGCTTCTGCTTTTCCAAGAGTTTTTTGATAAGGGGGAATATATCTTGAAGCTGATTCAAAAAAATTGGAAGTCCCTTGTTTCGGGTATTCTTTTGGCTGCAAGTGCATCGAGCTTTCTTATAGCACCGGTTTATGCCGCTGACTATAGCAAGCCTCTTATAGGCACGCTTAAAAAGGACAGCGAGATACTGAGTCCCGATGGTAATACCGTACAGGAAAATGACGACAAACTTATCTATGATTTTCAAGGAAAGGACCATACCTTTACTATTACCAATAAGGATGGTATTACTGCCCGCAAAGACAGCGTTTATAATAATGTAGACGCAGACGGAAAATATGGCACTCTCCATATTTATCAGACAAACGATAAGAGTAATGCCTGGGCCGGTGTAAATGGTTTTACGGCTAACAAGGGTACTGTTATTGTTAACAGTAATCTGGATATCACTGCAGCCTCGGAATATTCTTCTGTTGGTATTGCGGCAGCCAATAAGGGCAACCTGATTATCAACGGCAACGTAAAGATGCGTAAGGATAATACAGAAAAGCCTTGGGGCATAATTACCAAGAATGTGCATGGCAATGTAGGACCCGGCGGTGGTGCAGCCAGTATGGGCGGCGATGAAAACTATACAGGCGCACGTTGGCAGCCTGCAGGTATTTCCGTTGACTATAGCCGCGGTGATATCACTATTAACGGTGATGTGGATATTGCTGTACGCGGTACAGCTGTAAGAACCGATGTCTATCAGGCTGACGGTGATGTACCGGCTTATGATTTGGGAACTATTTCTTTGCTGGGTAATTCTATCCGTATCGACACACCGTACAGAGAAGAAAACTTTGTTGAAGGCTTCGGCAAATTTATCGAGCCGTACTATGCTCTGGCAAGCTACGGTGGCACGATTAATGTTAACGTAAAGAATCAGGAAGCACAAAACGGCAAGGTAGAAATGGTCGGTAACGTGTTGGCAATGAAGTCCTCTGATGAGGCCGGAAAGGCTATGGTTTATCAAAATGGTAGCCTTAACATCGGCCTGACCACGCAGGATTCATCCTGGAAGGGTGTAATTGACAATGCCGGTACAGCAAAAGCCGGTGAAGTAAATCTGTGGCTGCAGAACGGCGCGCAATGGATTTATGAAAATGCCTCCCGTAAGGATGGCCTTGATGCAAGCAATCTTGCTGATTACAGCAGGCCGTACTATGAAAAATATGACGGTATTTCTCATCTGAGTAGCCTTGTAGGCGGCAAGGATAAATCATCTGCCGGTATTATTAAGGTAAATGATAACGATCCTATTCATATTGCCAATGCCGAAGGCGTTACCAAGGTATGGTATGAGCATGATGATGCTGCACCGGGTACTATTATCGGCGGTGATGTTAAGGTTCTTAATGCTAAGACCGGCACCGAGATGATGCTTTATACCGGCAACAACGGTATTACCAAGGGCTTTGCAGAAGGTGATACCGCTGCAGAGAAAAATAATGTTAGTGAAGTATTGAACTCCTTGGCACACAAGCTGTGGTATATGGCCGGTGACTCTAACCTTAAAGGCAGCGTATCTATTGCCGAAGGTCTTACTGCTTCCTCCGTAACTATGAAGACCGGCAACATTACCTTTGCCGAGGGTGGACAGGGCTTCTATGACTATACTCCGGAGAAGGACGATAAGACCTATGCAACCGGACCTATCGTAAAATCCGAAAATATTGGCGAAACACGCGAAAGCGATATCAACGGAGTAGTTTCTGTTAATGTTACCGAAGCTCAGGATGGGGTGTCCGGTAATGCTCCCAGTGCTATGTATGCAGCAGGCGAGGCAGAAGGTCCGCTTGTTGTTGATTTACAGGGCCACACCTTGAAGCTCAATGCCAACAATCAAACTGCTAATTATGTGTCTACGGTTTATGTTGATGAAAACAAGAGCATGGAGATTAAGGATTCCAAAGGGAATGGCGTGCTGAAGGTTTCCGCCGGTCTTGGTGCTGATGGCAATGCTGATACTAAGGCTAAGTATGTCTATGGCATTCGCGTAGGCGAGGGCGGCCACCTTACTGCAAATACCGATGTTGAGATAGACGGAGTTAAATCTAGTGCTACTCAGCGTGCTTATGGTGTATATGTAAGTACCAAAGGCAATGTTGTATTCGAAAAAGACCTGAGCATCAAAAATGTTCAGACCGGCAACAAGGTTGGACCGAACACTGCCGGTATTTATGCAGACAGTTCTTCAAGTGCAGATGCGCCTATTAATATAACTGTTAAAGGCAATCTTAATATTGAAAACGTATTGGGCAGTGCAATCCGTGCATTGAATACTTCAACTATATCTACTGCCGGTGCAACTATTAAAGCAGCCGATATGTCTAACGGTACGGATTATAGCCAATATTATGCTTTGCAGGCCAACAAGGGTACCATTAACCTGAATACAGGAGAAGGCATTACTGCCGGAATTCTGGACGTTACCGGTGACATGAAGGTAACTGATAATAAAGCTTCTGTTATCAATGTCAACATGACCAAGGGTTCTCAATGGACAGGCGCAGTAAGCAATATTCCAGGCAGTACATATAATGCCCCGGCCGGACAGTTTAATCTGACAATGGCAGAGGGCTCCGTTTGGAACCATGAAACAGGTCGTTCAGTAGATACGCTGAAGACAACTTTTGCCGGCAGCAATGTTTCTAAGCTAGATGGTTCAGGTGTAATTTACCAAAATTCCGACAAGAGTATTACCGTATATGATTATAGCGGTGACACAACTGTTGTTTACGGCCATGATGCCGATAATCCGCAGAACATCACCGGGGGTGACTTCACTGTCAAGAAAGCAGCTGATGGCTCGAAGATTACTTTGGTAACCGATAGCCAAGGCATTAATGCCGGCTTTGAAGCTAATGATACTGCAGCAGAAAAGAATAATGTTAAAGAAGTACTGAACAAGTTGGCTAATAAACTGTTCTATACCGGTTACAAAGATGCAAGTCTGGCCGGCGTAGTGAAGATTGCCGATGGTCTGACAGCATCGAGCGTGAGCGCTTCTGTGAAAGCCTCCGGCGATATCACTTTCTCTGACGGCAGCAATGGAACGAAAAAAGCTGGACAGGGTTTCTATGATTATACTCCCGAACAGGAGAAACCCAATTATAAAACAGGCGCTATTACCAAGTCTGAAGATCTCAGCCTGAGCCGTGAGCTTGATGAAAGCGGCGTAGCACATGTTTCTGTAACTGAATCGAATGCCGGTAATAATAAATTTGCCAGTGCAATTTATGCAGGTGAGGAAACATCTCCGTCCCAACCGATGACTGTAAATATGTCCGGGAAGGGACTGGCTTTGAATGTTATGCAAACCAGCGGACAGGCAGCAGCTATTTACACAGGCGCTAATACTTATATCAAGGTTATAAATCCGTCTGCTGACCAAAAGCTGACGATTACTGCAAATAATACGGATACCAGAGGCTCTCATGCTATTTACGCTGATGGCAATGCACATCTGAACATTTCCGGTCCGGTAGAAATTACCGATATTGTTACTAAGGGAGATTCTGCAACAGGCATTAATATCCAGGGGCAGAAGAGTGAGATTAATATTGACGGCCCACTAACAATCAGCAATGTCAAGGGCGTTAGAGAACGCGGCGCAGGCATTAATGCAGCGGGTATTCAGGTAACAGGTGACACTTCCACTGTAACAGTCAGTGGTCCGGTAGATGTTTCCGGTGTACGCGGTAGCGGTATCAGGCTGACCGGTAAGGATACCAAGGTATCTGTCGGCGGCGGCACTATTACTGCAGCCGAAGACAGTGATAAATCGCATAATTTCTATGCAGTCCGCGTAGATAAAGGCTCGCTGGACATCAACATGAAGGACGGAGCTGCAGGCGATACAACCACTAAGATTACCGGTGATATGTATGCAACCGGCCAATATGGCAAGAAGGTTGTGGAATACACCGGTGGCGAGCTGATTAACTGGAATGATGCAGGCATTCTCAATGTTGCTTTGACCGATAAGGATTCTTTCTGGAAGGGCGTTGCAGCTTATGACATGTATAATGACGACTATGGCAGCGGCGGCAACACCACGCATGATATCGGCCAGTTCAATTTGTATCTGCAAAACGGTGCAACCTGGACTAACGAACAGCAGTCGCATGTGACAACTACGACCATAGCGTCCAAAAATCCTGTATGGACAGGCAGCACGTTGGCAACACTGCATGGCGGCAAGGATGCAGATAACGCAGGCCTGATTTACCAAAAGGATAACAATCCTATTTCTGTTGTAAATTATAGCGGTCATACCACTGTATTCTATGATCATGATGCTGCTGATCCGAGCAAGATTATTGGCGGCAGCTTCAATATTACCAATGCAGCAGAAGGTTCTGCTATCACCTTTATCACAGATAATAAGGGCATTACCTCCGGCTTTGCAGATGGCGATTCCGGCGATGCTAAGGATAAAGTAGCCAACGTACTGAACAACCTGGCAGGCAAGCTGTTCTACAAGAATTATACTGATGGTCATCTGGCCGGCGTAGTGAAGATTGCCGATGGTCTGACAGCTTCTTCCGCAGCACTGAAGACCGGCGATATTTCCTTCTCTACCGAAGAAACAGGTACCTTTACACCTGGCCAGGGCTACTATGATTATAAGACTAGCAAGCCAGGCAGCCAGATAGCCAAAGAATTTACTACGGCAATTACCGGCGACGCAGCTGCTGATACGGTTTACATAGAAAAAGGCGTATTGAAGGACGATGGTACCTATGTATTTACTGCAGACAGCACAACCATCACACCTGAAAAGCATCTGATTGCCGGTGGTGCATGGCTCCCGCAGATTAGCGCAGCTATTTCCGGCTCCGACGAAAACCATAATGTTACCATTGATATGAATGGCAACAAGCTGACTGTAGATACAACAACCGATACCCATACAACCGGTATCGCAGCTGTCGGCAAGGGTGTAGTCAACATCAATAATACCGGTGCAATGGCTATTAATGCTACAAGCACTACGAACGGGCAGACAGGTGCGCTGTTCGTTAATGCCGGAGGAACGATTAATATTCACAATGCTGGTGCAGATAATGTACTTACCTTGCGTGCTAGCAGCGCTGCTCCGGCAAATGCTGCAGTTATCAAGAGCATGAACGGTGTAAGCGGCGTTATGTCTGCTATCACTGTTGACGGTCTTGTTGATATTTTGGCTGATAAGAGCAATGCTTCCGGTGCTAACGAAGCAATCAGTGCAGTTGCTTCCAAGGTTGAGATTGGCGGTGGCGTCATCAAGGCTATTAATGGGGCTGAATATGCTATCAGTGCCTATGGCGAATTCGCTTCCAAGAACCGTGGACAGGTCAATGTGAATGTTAAAAAGGATGCCGAAGGCGCTATTATTGGTGCAGGCAGCAATAATGTACAGATGGAAGGCAATGTAAATCTCGGCGGCGGCATGGATAGTGCCGGTGCAAGTGCAGATGTAAGCATTGGCCTGAATACTAAGGAATCCTTCTGGAAGGGTGATGTAAGCAATACTAACGGCAGCAGTGCAGGTATCGTTAACCTTTATATGGGCAACGGTGCATCCTGGACTGGCAATAATCTTTCCGGCAATACAGCTAATGCTAATCTGAATAATGCAACCTGGACCGGCTACAGCAACGGCAATGCTATGCACCTGAAGCTGGATAACTCTATCTGGAATGTAAATGGTGCTAGCCAGCTTGCTTCCTTCTCTGGTAATAATGGCAGCATTATTGTGGCAAACAATGCAGGCGATATCAATGTAGCTGAGTACAGCGGCAATACCAATGTTATTTATAACCATGATGCTGACAATCCGACGAATATTCTCGGCGGCAGCTTTACTATCGGTCAGGCTGATGCCGGCTCCAATATCACGCTCATTACTGATAACCGGGGCATCAATAAAGGCTTTAACGCATATGATAAGGCAGAAGACCAGAATACAGTTAATGAAGTTCTTAACAAGCTGGCACAGAAGCTCTTCTACACCGCTAATGATGGTAAGCTGGCAGGTACTGTCAAGATTGCTTCCGGCCTGACTGCTTCTTCCGCAGCCTTGAAGACCGGCGATATCAGCTTCTCTACTGATGCAACCGGCACGAAGACACCTGGTCAGGGCTTCTATGAATATACTGTAACAGACGATACTGTTATTACTGATCCGATTACCGGTAATCTTGATAAGAAGTATGTAAATATGGGCATCGAAACCGAAAAAGGCATTTACAACTTCACTAAGGATACAGTTATTAATGTAACCAAGGGTGATTACAGCTCCAACCTGAGTGCTATTGAATCCAGCGGCGGACCGATTACGATTAATGCCGACGGACAAAATCTGGACGTAGCCTATCATGTTCTTAAGGGCAGCAATGTTGCACGTGCGGTAGCTACCGGCCTCAGCTATGGAAAGTCCAAAGACATTACTATTAAAGCTAAGAGTCTGAAGCTCAGTACTGATACCACTGGCTTCAGGGCCCAGGGGGTTTATGCAACCGGCGGTAAGATTACCATTGACGCAGACACCACCATTACTACCTCTGCGCAAACAGAAAGCAATGGTATTTACAGTGGCAGCGGCGGTACTGTTACCATGAACGGCAATCTGGATATTCAAAAGGATAGCAAGGCAGCTAATTACATTGCGCTGAATTCTGACGATAATGGCATTATCAACGTCAATGTTAAGGATGGCAAGACAGGTGCAGGCATTGTCAAGATTGATGGCGATGTCTACACCAAGTCTGCAGAAACCTATGATTATTGGGAGGATGAAACAACTTCTACATCTTCTACCGTTAATCTGGCATTGCAGGGCAAAGACAGCAGTTGGAACGGCCGCAGCCTCTACGAAGTTACTTCCGGTGATGATTCCACCAGCTATGGTACCTTTAATCTGTGGCTGACAGATGGTGCAACCTGGACAAACGAGAAGAACGGCAAAGAGGTTCCGAGCGGCTTTACCGGCAGCCATGTAACCAACTTTACCGGCGGTGCTGATGCAGCACATGCAGGCAACATCTTCCAAAAAGACGGCAAGAATCTGACTATTGATAAATACAGCGGCAATACCAATATCTTCTACGCACACAGCGGCAACGGCGAAGCAGCTGATAACTACGCAGCAGGCGACACCATTATCAAGCATGCGGCAGAAGGCTCTGTAGTATCCATGATTACCGATAACAGCGGTATTGCAATGGATAACGAATACAGTGTAGCTAACGTACTGAACGCATTGGCAGGCAAGCTGACCTACAGTAATTTCGTAAACGGTGAGAAGAACTTGACCGGTTATGTTAAGATTGCCGACGGTCTGACTGCAAGCAGCAAGGCAATGCAGACCGGCGATATTTCTTTCAGCGCAGAAGACGGCAAGGGCAGCCTGAAGGACGGCTCTATGACTCCGGGCTTCACCTATCCGGAAACACAGACACCGGAAAGCAGTTTAATCAACCAAGGTATTACCGGTAACTCCAAGGATGATTACAAATTTAAGAAAGAAGGCATCCTGAAGGCAGACGGCTCTTATGTATTCACCCAGGATCCTACTAAGATTGAGGTTGAAAAGGGTGCTGCAGTAAGTGCAACCGACAAGGATATTGTAATTGACACCACCAAGGCTAAGCTGGAGCTGAAGGGCGAAACCGGTATCAACGCGGAAGGTGCAAACGTTACTGTTAAGGGTAACACCAATATCAGCGGTGCAACCGGTATCAATGCTGCTAACGGCAACGTAACCCTGAACGGCAGCACTGTTATCAGCGGCACCGATGCGGCAATCAACGCAGGTGCAGGCGCTGACGTAACGGTTAACGGCAACAACAGCGCACTGACTGTTAACGGCAGCATCAATGCTGACGGCGGCAACGTTACTGTAGACAGCGGTAGTGCAAGCAGCATCGTCAAAGGCGATATCAATGCAGTAAACGGCGGCAGCGTAGCAATTAACCTGACCGAGAAGAATTCCGAACTGACCGGCGGCTACAATGTAGACGGCGACAGCAGCATTAAGCTTAACCTGGCAAACGGCGCAACCTGGAATCTGACAGACGGCGAGGAAGCTGCAGGCATGTCCCTGCTGAGAATGGCTAAGGGTGCTGCAACTGCAGGCCTGAGCATCAGCGGCGGCAAGACCGAGGCTGAAACCGGTTACCTGAATATGAAAGCAAGAACCAAGACTTTGGATATTGCTCACTACAGCGGTTGGGAAACCATCATCTACGATCACGAAAATAAAGGTGCTGACGTTGCAGATTACAAGTCCGGCGATACCGTTATTGCTAAGGCTGATAAAGATTCCGGCGTAATTCTGTTCACTGATAATACTGATATTGATCTTAACAGCCAGGCTGAGGTCGAAGCAGCTCTGACGGCATTGGCACAGAAGATTACCTACAAGGATTTCGCGGCAAATGCTGCTAATCTGACAGGTAAGGTTAGAATTGCCGAAGGTTTGACCTCTTCCGGCAAGACCGGTGCTATGAAGTGGGATGAAGCTACCGGTATCGGTAAGTTTGATCCGAGCAGCATCAAGTGGGCTGAAATTATTGGCGGTGACTACGAAACCCTGGTAATGAAGGGTGTAAGAAGCGCTGCAACTACTTCTATGCACAGCTGGCGCGACAACATGCAGGATACCTACACCGGCGCAGACCTTGCGGATGAAGACGGCATTTTTGTTAAGGCACTGGGCGGCAAGACCAGCTCCGACGTTAAGGGTGTTAAAGATGACAACACCTATCGCGGCGTACAGGTTGGCTTCGACAAGGCTTTGGTAGACGGCTGGCATGCAGGCGTTGCCTTTGATTACCGTGACGGCGATTCCAACTATCTGCTGGGCGGCAAGGGCGACAACCAGCTCTACAGCCTGGGCGTATACGGCGTGAAGAGCTTTGATGACCAGTCCTACCTGCGTGTAGCAGCAAAAGCCGGCCGCGTTGAAAACGAATATGACGTTTACAACGAAATCCGCACTCTGAAGCTGCATGGCGATTACAAGGCCAATGCTTACGGCCTGACTATGGAATATGGCAAGACCTTCGGCAGCGAAGAATCCTACTTCACTCCGAAAGCACAGCTGACCTGGTCTAAGGTAGGCAGCAAGGATTACACTGCTCATACTGCTAAAGAAAGCATGAGCATCGGTCAGGACGCATACAGCAGCCTGGTAGCACGCTTTGGCGTTGAAGCAGGCGCTAAGAGCGAAAAGGGCCGCGTATACGTTGGCCTGTATGGTGCGCATGAATTCAACGGCGATATCAGCGCAAGCTATTTCGCTAAGGATGGCGGCATCAAGCACACCAGCTTTGACGGCAAGGATACCTGGATGGAAATGAGCATCGGCGGCAGCTATGATCTGAGCGCTAACTGCCATATCTATGCAGACTTTGCCAAAGACTTCGGCGGTGACTTTGAGCGCAAGTGGAAGGCAAGTGCCGGCCTGCGCTTCGAGTTCTGATTGCTTAAATAAGTTTTTCCCCTTCTTTTATAAATAGGCTGCGGCGCTATCAAGGCAGCGCTGCGGCCACCTCAAAAAACTCCGAATCAAAAATCAAAATCAGAAACACAGCGGCTATCTGTCGGCAAGCAGAAGGCTGCTGTGTTTTTTTGCATACAGCTGTTGCTTGGAAGCATTAAAATATATAACGGATTAATTTTGCGAGTGTTTGTTTTGCTGGTTTTAGAGTGAGCAAATACGCAATAAATGCAGTTTTTACTTGACGAAGTACGCTATATATGGTAGACTCTATATGATAAAAAATACCAATAACGGAAAAATGTAAGTAATACACCCCTGAGAAAAAATATGCTTTACAAAAGGCAAAAATTACTACTGCTGTATTATTAAACGATTATAGAATTTTAGGCAATTAGGTGAAGATATTTTGCCGAATATCTTCTTTGCAGGGAAGTACGATGTGATTTCGACGCTGTTCCGCAACTGTGAAAGTGAGCTGCTTTGTCATTAAGCTTTGGCTTAAACCTCTTACCAAGGGATGAAGCGGCAATGAACTTAAGCCAGGGTACTGACTGATTGTACAGATTAAGGGTCTACGAGATTAGGCGCGCTTAATGAGAGGGATTTTTTGGGCATTTGGATTGCAAAATTTTCCTTTCGTTATTAGTGTGTGCTAATCTTTTTTTATTTTCTATAGATGAAAAATTTTATATTTTAAGCAATTATATTGCAAGGAGTGAGTGAGAGTATGAGGAGTTATCAACAAAAAAGATGGCAGCTGCTTGCTGCCGGCGTTTTGATGTCAGTATGCACATCATGCTTTACCGTATCACCTGTCTGGGCTGCGGAATACACCAAAGGTCTTACCGGTAATGCTGAAAGTGATATGGCAATTATCGGTGGTGACGGTAATACAGTTGTACAAAACGGCAACACTGTTACTTATGATTTTCAGGGTAAGGACCACACCTTTACCGTAAAAAATAAGGATGCCATTATGACCGATAAGGATAATGATGGCTATGATTACGTTTTGAATAACGTTGACAATGATGGCAATAAGGGTACGCTGCACTTATACCAGACCAACACCAGAAAAAATGATTTTGCAGGTGTAACCGGCTTGGCAGCAGGCGGCGGTAAGGTTGTAGTAAACAGTAATCTGGATATTACTGCTTATTCTGCCTATGCTTCTGTAGGTGTCAGCGCAGCAGGCGGCACTGAGCTGACTATCAACGGCAACGTGAAGATGCGCAAGGATGACCCCAATAATCCATGGGGTATTATTACTAAAAACGTTCACGGTAACATAGGACCCGGCGGTGTGACATCTATGGACCCGACTGACGTCAACTATACCGGCGCACGCTGGCAGCCTAGCGCCTTCAGTGTAGGCGGATATGACGCAAGCATTACCGTAAACGGTAATGTGGATGTTGCTGTACGCGGTACTGCGGTACAGACAAATACCTATTCTAAATTGGATAAGGATATGCTTGGCTGCAAGCTGTCCACCATCAGTCTGGTGGGCGATTCTATCAAAATCGAAACTCCGTCTGACGAAAGAAACGAAGACGGCAGCTTTAAGGAAGCATATTATGCGATGGCCAGCTACGGCGGTACCATTAACATCAATGTTGTTGATACCAATAACAGCAAGGATAAATATTCCCTCGAGAACGAAAATCTCGTAGCTGCCGAAGGCAAAACAACCAATATTATCGGCAATGTTATTGCTTTGAAGCGTTCTGAGCGTACCGATAAGCCTGACGTATATCAGGATGGCCGTGTTAATATCGGTTTGACCACTAAGGATTCTACCTGGAAGGGTGTTATTGATAACGCGGGTACCGACCATGCAGGCGTGGTTAATGTTTGGCTGAGCAACGGCGCACAGTGGACACATGAAGCAACCTCCCGTGTTGACGGCCTGGATTACAGCAACATGCCGGCATACAGTAAGCCGAGCTATGATAATTTTGACGGCGTATCTTATGTTAATAGGCTTGTCGGCGGCCAAAAGTCTGCTAACAGCGGCTTTATTTATCAGAACAGTGATGTAAAGCTGAATATTGCAAATTACAGCGGCTACAATACCATTGTTTATAAGCACAATAATAAAGGCATGGAAAAAGCTGACTTCATCGGCGGTGATGTGACTATTCAGCATGCGAATGCAGGTGCTAATGTTACCCTGGCAACCGGTAATAATAATATCGACCTTAAAAACGGTGATGAGGTTGAAGCAGTACTCAATGCTTTGGCAAGCAAGCTGACCTATAGCGGTTATGTGAATAACGAAAGAGATCTTTCCGGTACTGTTATGATTGCTTCCGGCCTGACTGCCTCCGGCATTACTGCCGAAGCTAAGGGCATGATTAAATTTAACGAGGCAACCGGTGAGGGCGGTTACACCAAGCCGCAGGAGGGCGAGCAGAATACTGCGGAAATCACTAGCAGCATGACCGGTACTTCTGCAGACAGCGATTATACCTCTGCCAATATCCGTCAGGAGGACGGCTCCTATAAATTTACCCAATCTACCAAAATTGACGTAGAGAACGGTACTGCTATTGATGCAGCTGCCGACATTACTGTTAAGGCAGCAGATACTGCTTTGACTCTGGATGCTAAACAGGGCATTGTTACCAACGGCAATACTGTAGATATTACTTCCCGTACTTTGCATCTGACTACAAAAGAGGATGCTATCGTTGCTGACGGCGGTAAGGTTATCAGCATGGGTATTACCAATATCAACAAGGATGCTGCCAGCGATAAGCTTGCGGCAGAGAATGCTGTTAAGGCAGCAAACGGCGCTGAGGTTACCTTGGGCAATGGCGTTATCAAGGGCAATATTATCAGTGACGCTTCCGTAGTTAACATCAATAAGGATAACATGGATGCTGACGGCAAATATAAAGAGGGCTCTTTAGAGGGCAATCTTACTGTTGCCAACGGCGGCAAAATCGACCTGACTGTTGCTGGCGGCAATTTCCTTGGCAGCATTGTGAAGCCGGGTGCGGCAGCAGCGGCTGTCGGTGCCGACGGCACTGTTAACCTGACTGTTGCTGACGGTGCGGTATGGACCGGCGCGCACAAGAATGCCGATGCCGAGCTGAACCTGACTCTTTCCGGCGGTGTATGGAATAATAACGGCACCGACGCAACCTATATAAACAGCCTGCAGGGCGGCAAGGGCGTTGTAAAAGCTATAAAATATATCAATCCGAACGGCGGCAATAACGAGGAAGTAGAAATTCCCGTTAACGGCTTTATCAGCATGGCTCCCGATGCCGGTGCTGTTACCGTAGGCAGCTTCGGCGGTACTCATATCGTAAGCTACGACCATGATAATGCAGGCAGCGACGTAAGCGATTACAAGGGCGGCAACTTCACTGTTGAAAAAGCAGATAAGGGTTCTATGCTGATTGCGGCAACAAGCAGCAAGAACATCAAGACTAACGACCAGGACGCTGTAGAAGCAGCCTTCAAGGCATTGAGCCAGAAGATTTACTACGGTAATGCCGGCGTTGACGAAAACCTGACCGGTAAGACTATGATTAGCTCCGGTCTGACATCTTCCAGTATTTCCCGTTGGATCGGCGACATGAAATTTGACAGTGCTAACGGTGGCGTAGGCAGCTTTGTCGGCGGCAGCGGTATCAATATTACCGGCGATTACGAAACCGCACTGATGAAGGGCGCAAGAGCGGCAACCACCAGCGCTATGCTTTCCTGGCGCGATAATGCTGCTAACGTAATTTATCGCGGCGATTTGCTGCGTGCGCATATGGAAAGTGACGGCATCTGGGCTAAGACCTACGGCGGCAAGGATACCTACAATGCGAATGCGGTTGATCTGAGCAACAGCTACTGGGGTGCGCAGGTAGGATTTGACCGTATGTATGACCATGGCTGGATTGCCGGCGCTGCTATTGATTATCAGAAGGGCAGCTCCAGCTACAACTATACCGATGACGATTTCGGCAATATCGGCGGCAATACCGGTGACAACAAGCTGTACAGCTTCGGCTTGTATGCTTCCAAGGACCTGGGCGACGGCGCACATCTGGACTTCGCAGCTAAGGCCGGCAGCGTACGCAACGAGTTCAGCGTACACAACGGCATCGGTACCGAGCTAAACGGTACCTACAGAAATCGCGGCTACAGTGCTACCGCAAGTCTGGCAAAACGTATCGGTACAGATAAGAGCTATCTGGAGCCTCAGGCACAGCTGACCTGGGCACATCTGGGCGGCAGAAACTTTGCTGCCGTAACCGACGGCGGTGAAGTTCTGGACGTTAACCAGGGCAATTACAACAGCTTGGTTGGCCGTCTGGGATTAGAGCTCGGCAAAACCGGTCGTCTGGGCTCTGTTTATGCACGCTTCGGCCTGGCGCATGAGTTCTCCGGCGATATTACCGGCAGCTACAGTGCAGAGGACGGCGGCAGCAAGACTACCTCTGTAGAAACTAAGGGTACCTGGGCTGAAATGAGCCTTGGAACTACCTTGAATATTAAACCCAACGCAAGCGCATACTTTGATGTTTCCCGCAGCTACGGTGCAGATTACGAGCACGACTGGAAGTTCAGCGGCGGCCTGCGCTTTGCACTTGACCGTCTGCCGAAGCATGAGCAGGAAATTGCCGGTCAGGCTGAGGCTGAACAGTTCATCGCAGGTGAAACCGCAGCAGTACAGGAAAATGCGGCTGCTAATGTAAAGACCGACGCAATGCCTGGTATCGCTGCACAGGAGCAGACTCTTAATGCTCAGCCTGCAGTGCAGGAAGCAGAAGAAACTACTGCTGTTGCAGAGCATTCCGAGCCGAAATATGTTGAAACAGTAACTACCTATGATGCACCGGAGCCGACCGCAGCAGACTTTGACGAAATGAGCTTTGAGCTGGCACCTATCGTTGTTACCGCTTCCCGTATGGAGGAATCCATCCTGAAGGCTAAAGCAGATATGAGCGTTGTCGGCCGTGAAGAAATCGAACAGATGCATATGGAGAACGTGGAAGAGGTTCTGCGTACCGTTCCGGGCGTACAGTTCCTGGATTACGGCTCCAACGGCCTGAATGCTAATGTAAGCGGTATCCGCATCAACGGCAGCAAGGATGTTGTTATCCTGGTTGACGGCGTACGCATTAATGACTTCAAGGGTGCCGGCAGCAGCGGTTATATGTTTGCTGCACTCATGAACAATATGGATAACATCGAGCGTGTCGAAGTATTGCGCGGCAGTGCTGCTACCATGTACGGCAGCGGTGCTAAGGGCGGTGTTATCAACATCATCACCAGAAGACCTGTAGGTGCAAAAACCGTTATTGATATTTCTAAGGGCAACTTTGGTAAGGAAGCCTATAAATTCAATACTCAGGCTGCTAAAGATAAGGTAAGCTATAATATTTACCATGATAGAACCATTTCCGGCACCAGCAAGGATGGCAGCGGCAAGGAATGGCCGGGCCAAAGCAATACCAAGAGCAGCGGTGCTAAGTTTGAATACAAATTCAACGATGCTAATAAGCTGACCTTAAACTATGAAACCATCGGTTCTAACTTCAGCGGTACCGATATGGTATACGGCGGCAATTATGTTGGCATGTACGACAGTAACAGCGTAACCTTGAAGCATGATTGGCAGATTAACGATCAGTGGAGTAATTCTCTGATGTATCGTGCAACCAAAGAAAAATCCTCCTGGGATAAGCCGGGTGGAGAGGATACGGATATTTCCGAGCCGATTACAAGCAATCTGGAATACAAGCTTTACAGTGATAACTTCAAATACCAGAGCGACAGATATACCATGGTCGGCGGTATTGAATACAGCAAGGGCAAAGACAATACTAACCACAAGGAAACCAGCAATACATCTCTGTTCCTGCAGGGTGATTGGGAAATTGTGCCGCATGTAACCTTGTCCGGCGGCGTGCGTCACGACAGACCTGATGGCTATGAGTGCCATAATTCTATCAGCTATAAGCTGGGCTGGGATATTACCGAAAAGGATACTCTGTATGCGGGCCGCAGCGATTACTACATTCTGCCGAGCCTGACACAGCTGTATGATCATAAATACGGTAATGCTAATCTGCTTGCTTCCGAAGGCCGTACAACCTCTATCGGCTACAACCATGAATTTACACCTGATAATTACTTGATGCTGAGCTGGTTTGAAACTAAGTCTGCTGTGGGCATGACTATGAACAGCACCACAGATAAGGACGATCCGGAGTATGGACAGTATCAGAATAGCATCGGCGGTCTTTCTCGTGGCTGGAACGCGCAATATAACGCTCGTCTGAGTGATAATGTAACCTTTAAACTGGGTTGGGCGCATCTGTTCTATGATGAAAAGGACAGCTTTACTCAAGGATATGCACCGAAAGACAAAGCAACCTTCGGCGTATACTATGACAAGGATAAATTCAGTGCTGCCTTCGACGGCTTCTACTTCATCCGTGATAAACGCGGCGTGAAGGAAGGCGTTAAGGGCTGGCCTTCCGATAAGTACGGTGTTTACAACCTTGCTCTCAATTACACAGCTGATAAGCAGACTAAGTTCTATCTCAAGGTAGACAATATCTTCAACAAGCTGTGGGCTGAACACACCGACGTTATCTGGAGCGGTGGTGCCGACAGCTGGTATGCAATGCCGGGCAGAAGCTTCGTAGTAGGCATGCAGTACACCTTCTAAGCTGAGTATTAATCATGTTATATACGGAGCAGCAAGCTCTGCTCCGTATCATATAAAAATTTTTTTGATGACGTAAAGGAGATTTTTATCATGGCAAAAGCTGCTAAAGAAGAAACTAAAGTAACCGAAATGGAAAACAAAATCGAGAAGATGACTCAGTTCCTGGCTGACAATAAAATCGAATGCTTCGATATCCAAAAGCTGGAGGACGAGCATCACACCACTATCTTCCGCAGCCGTATGGAAGTTAAGGGTCAGCTGCTGCCGATGGCACTGCTGATGGACGACAGCGTTTATATGCTGCTGCAGGTGCAAATCGCTCCGCAGGTAATCGATGAAGAAAAGCTGAAAGCACTTGCCGGTGCTATCAACAACATGAACAACAACGTTCGTCCGTTCAAATTCACCGTTTCCGAGAGAGGCGACTTCATGCTGAATGCTTGCATTACCGCTGAAAACACCACCTTCAACCCGGCTCTGGTAAACGCTATCATGGGCGAGGCTGTTAAATTCATGGAAGCGCAATACGGCAACATCATGGAAGCTGTTTGGGCTAAATAAGGAGAGTGGCAGCAATGAAAAAGAAACTTATTACCTTACTGATGAGCGCTGTTATGGCTCTGGGCATCAGCGCAAGTGCCTTTGCTGCTCCTGTTGGTGTTGTTAACGTTAACGCAATTTTGAACAGCTATCCGGGAATTACCGATATTGCCAAATCTGTAGCGCAGGAAAAAAACCGTCTGCAAGAAGAGTTCAACAAGCAATCTGTTAACATGAGCGATGCGGATAAACAGGCTCTGGCTGAAAAGCTGAGCAAGCAGCTGGCAGACTTTGAACAGAAGAAAATGGCTCCTGTACAAAGAAAAATCAACAAGACTATTCTTGATGTAGCTAAAGCAAACAATATTGACAGTGTTGTAAATATGAATGCTATGGTAGCAGGCGGCAAGGATCTTACCGACGAGGTTATCAAAGCGCTGAAATGAACGCAGCATGTTTATGATAAACTGAATAATTTTGTTACGAAATCGCAGGCTGCGCTGATGAGTAGCAGCCTGGCCGGTTTCTATATAAACTGTGCGGAGAATGACTTTGCGCAGAGGGGTTAGCAGAAGCAGTGGTTGTTTCTGCTTTTTCCTGATTTTTTTGATAAGGAGGACTATATGCTGAAGCTTAGTCAAAAGAAGAGAAAAGCTCTTTTAGCACTGGCCGTTGCCGCAGCTGTTTTAGGTGCTAATAATGCATTTGCAGCAAGCGTGCATGACAAGGCTATTACTGAGAGTAACCAATATGGCAGCGCTGCACGTACATATTGGAAAGAAGCAGGTGTGTATAATGCCAAAGCACGCACCTACACCTTTAATGAGGATGTAACCTTAAAGCCTAAGGCATCTGAGCAGGAGTTCAATCAATGGACTCCCATGTTCGGCGGTATCTATATCGCCGGAAATAAACCTATTACCATTGATACGCAAGGCCATCGTCTTGATATCGCGATGAACGTTGACCAGCCGAATGGTATCACCAACGTTTATAATGTAAATCCCAATGCTATCCATGTTAGCTCTGCCAATCTGGTAATCAACAACGTCAAGGGCATGGAGCTTTCTGCTGCCGGCAGCTTTTTGTCCAGAGGCAAGCTGCGCGGTATTTATGTTGCAGGCACCAATCAGGAGGGTTCCTACGGCGACGGCAAGGGACTTGCCAGCCTGACCATCAATAATGCCGACGGTTGGGAAAATGCCGTGAAATTCCACTCCAGCCAGCCTCAGGTTGAAAACGCTATCGAGGTATGGAAAAATACCGGCAGTGCCGATTTGAAAATTTCCGGCATGGTTGACCTGTATGTAGGCAATGACAGCGATGTTATTACCGTAAGAGGCGGTAACTCTAACTACAATATCGATAAGGCGCCTACCGCTTATATCGGCGGCGGCGCAATTAAGGCGGCTATGGGACGTGCTGCTGTTGTCAGCGGCGGCGAGCTGTCCATCAATTCCAAGCTGCAGAATGGCGTAATTGTTGCGGCAGAAGGCAGCCGTGATGTACAGGTTGAAGGCAACATCCTGGTTAAGGACCAGCAAAAGGATCAGGGCATTCTGACCTTAGGCATGAATACCGACAAATCCTATTTCAAAGGTACCATTTTCAATGATAATGGTGCCGGTGAAGCATATATGCTGCTTGCCAACGGTGCGCAATGGAGCAATGAAAGCAAGGGCGATTATGGTTATCATGGCAGCAGCCTGAACCAGCTTGTCGGCGGTGAAGCTGATGCCAAAGCAGGCAATATCTTCCAAAAGGACAGCAGCAGCCTGACTATTGATAAATACAGCGGCAACACCAACATTTTCTACGCTCATACCGGCAACGGTGAAGCAGCTGAAAACTACGCAGCAGGCGATACTGTTATCAAGGGTGCTGCTGCAGGCTCCGTTGTAAGCATGATTACCGATAACACCG